>Ga0208100_100013_pt1 | contig 98041 bp, 101 predicted proteins | sample SubbioR11_8A_Aug_FD_184817 | JGI IMG/M metagenome (GOLD analysis project Ga0208100, IMG submission 184817) | Serpentinite rock and fluid subsurface biosphere microbial communities from McLaughlin Reserve, California, USA - CR11_8A_Aug (SPAdes) | ecosystem: Environmental > Terrestrial > Deep... | reverse complement strand
GCTTGCCACAGCCGATCCTGCCGCGACAGCCCCCGCCGAGCCGGGAACGCTGGAAGCCCAGGCCGCCGCCTTGAAATCGGGGGCGGCACCGGCGGAAGCGATGGTCGCGGCCCTGCCCGAGGCGGTTGCGGCTGACCCCGCCCTGGCCGAACTCAGGCCACAGGCACGCCCCGAAACGCTCGCCGGGACCGAGGTCTCCGAGGTCGTCGATGCGGCCACGGCTCCCCTGCCCGTGCAAGAGGTGGTGGTCGCCGAGGCGGCGGCCGAGCCGGAACTGGTCGTGACCGATCCGGGCACCGAAGTCATGGTGGCCGACGCCGCGCCTGCCCTGACGGGCGAAGTGACCGGGGTCGAAACGGTGGCCGGTGCCGCCAACCTTGTCCCCCCGGCCATCGAGCTTGCTGCAGCCACCGTGGCGGCACCGCTGCCGAAACGGCAGGCGCCGATCTTCGAGCCGGTTGTTGCCGCCGAGCCGGCTGCACCCGCCGACGAAGCCGAGGAGGTCGTCGTGGTGATGTCGACTTCGGGCGGGCGGCATTTCGGGGTGAACGTGGGCGAGTTCCCGTCGCGCTACGACGCCGAGAGGGCGCTCTTGAAGACCGCGCTGGCGGAAAGCGCCACGCTGAACGACGGGCTGCGCAAGACGACCCAGTCGGACGGCGCCTGGCGGGCCAGCTTCATGGGGCTGACCGAAGATCAGGCCCAGCTTGCCTGCCGCCGCCTGACCGCCCGCGCGATCCCCTGCGAAACCGTGGGGGGCTGAACCGTGGTCGCCCTGGTCTTCCCCGCGCTGCCGACCGTGACTCTGCCGGTGACCGGCCGCGCCGAACGTTTCCCGGTCCGCCGCATCTTCTGCGTCGGCCGGAACTATGCCGAGCATACCCGCGAGATGGGCGGCGACCCCGAGAAGGAAGCGCCGTTCTTCTTCACCAAGCCGGCCGATGCGGTGGTCGAATCCGGCTCGCGCATCCCCTACCCTACGGCCACGACGAACCTTCATCACGAGGGGGAGCTGGTCGTGGCGATCGGCAAGGGCGGCGCAATGGTCTCGGAGGAAGGTGCCCAGGCGATGATCTGGGGCCACGCGGCGGGCAATGATCTGACCCGGCGCGACCTGCAGGCCGAGGCGAAAGAACGGCGGCGGCCCTGGGACATGGCGAAGGGGTTCGACAAGTCGGCTGTCGTGGGGGCGATCCGTCCGGGGGCGCTGCCGGCGGCGCGCTTGCGCTGTTCGGTGAACGGCGCGGTGCGGCAGGAAGCGGCGCTGACCGAGATGGTCTGGTCGCCCGCGGCCATCATCGCGGCGCTGTCGCAGATGGTCAGCCTGTCGCCGGGGGATCTGATCTTCACCGGGACGCCAGCCGGGGTGGGCCCCCTCAATCGCGGCGACACCTGCAAGGTCGAGATCGACGGGTTGCAGTCGGCAAGCGTGACCATCGCCTGATCCGTCCAAGGCGGACCAGATCGGACTGTCCCGCAAACTCACTGGCTTGCGGGTTTTTCATTTGCCCGGCCTCATCTTCCGGGGTCAGGGCTTGGGCTTGTCGTCCCACTCCTTGGTCAGGATGCGGTTCGCGTCGCCCTCGGGGTCGTCGAATTGCTTGGTGCGCATCGCCCAGAAGAAGGCCACCAGCCCGATCCCGCCAAGAAACAGCGAGGCCGGGATAAGGATCGCAAGGATATCCATCAGGTCAACCGCCCCGTCACTTCAGCCGCATGGCGTTCAGGGCCACCGTGATCGACGACAGCGACATCGCCAGTGCGGCGGCGAGCGGGGTCGCCATGCCGACCAGCGCCAAGGGAACGGCAACGATGTTGTAGCCGCCGGAGATCAGGAAGTTCTCGATCATCCTGCGCGCCGACTGGCGGCCGATGCGGACGGCGTCGGCAATCGGGGCGATGTCCTGCCCCAACAGCACGATGTCCGAAGCCACCCGCGCGGCGTCCAGCGCCGAGGCCGGTGAGATCGAGACATGTGCCGCCGTCAGCGCCGCCGTGTCGTTCAGCCCGTCGCCAACCATCAGGACCTTGCGGCCCTGCGCGGACAACTCGGCCACCCGGGCGGCTTTCTCGGACGGCAGGACACCCGCCTGCCAGTCGGTGATGCCCAGCCGGTCGGCAAGGTCGCGGACCGGGGCGGGTGCATCGCCGGACAGCAGCTCGACCTTCATGCCCGCGGCCTTCAGCGCCGCCACAGCCTGCTCTGCGCCGGGACGCAGCCGGTCGGTAAAGGTGAAGGCATGGCTTGCACTTCCGAGCGAAAGGTAGGTCGCGGTCGCCTCGACCGGCGAGGCCCCGCACCAATCGGCGCGGCCCAGACGGACCCGGGCGCCCTGGAACTGGCCTTCGATGCCCTGGCCGGGGACTTCGCGGATGTCGGCGACGTCGGCCGGGACGATGCCCGCGGCCTTGGCACCCTCGGCCAAGGCACGGGCCAGGGGGTGCGAGGACCCCGCTGCCAGCGCCGCGGCAACGGCCACGGCGTCCTGCGGCAGGTCGGCCAGCGCGATCGGGTGCGGCATGCCAAGCGTCAGGGTGCCGGTCTTGTCGAAGACGACGGTGTCGACCTCGGCCAGCCGTTCCAGCGCGGTGCCGTGCTTGATCAGCAGGCCCTTGCGGAAAAGCCTGCCAGAGGCAGAGGTGATCACCGCCGGGACAGCCAGACCCAGCGCGCAGGGGCAGGTGATGATCAGCACCGCGGCCGAGATGTTGATCGCATAACGCAGGTCGCCGCCCGTGGCCCACATCCAGTAGCCGAAGGCACCGAACGACAGGATATGGACCAGCGGCGAATAGGCGCTTGCAGCGCGGTCGGCGAGACTGGTGTAGCGGGTCTTGGCGCTCTCGGCGACGGCCACGAGATCGGCCATCCGGTGCAGGCTGGAGTCCTTGCCTGCGGCGGTGACTTGCACGGTCAGGGGGCCGGTCAGGTTGACCTCGCCCGCGCTGACCACGGTGCCCTGCCCCGCCTGCACCGGCAGGCTTTCGCCGGTCAGCAGGCTGCGGTCAAGTTCCGAGGCACCATGCAGGACCACGCCATCGACCGGCATCCGCGCGCCGGGGCGGACAAGGACGGTATCGCCGGGGCGAATCTCGGCGATGGGGGTTTCGATTTCGTTGCCGTCAAGCAGCAGGATCGCGCGGGGCACTTCCAGCGCGGCCAGTTCCTCGGCAGCAGAGCGGGCAATGGCCCGGGTGCGGTGGTCGAGGTAGCGGCCCAGCAGCAGGAAGAAGGCCAGCATCACGGCGGCGTCGAAATAGGCGTGGTAGCCGGACATCCAGGTCTCGTAGACCGAAATCGACGAGGCCAGGATCAGGGCGAGCGAGATCGGGACATCCATCCCGAGCTTGCCCTGGCGCAGACTGGCCCAGGCGGACTTGAAGAAGGGCTGACCGGCAAAGACCACCGTGGGCAGCGCGATGGCGCCGGAAATCCAGTGGAAGAGGTCGCGCGTCGCATCCTCGGCCCCGGACCAGACGGCCACCGACAGAAGCATCACGTTCATCATCGAGAAGAACGCCACGCCAAGGCGCATCAGCAGGTCGCGGCCCTGGCGGTCGGTCTCGGTGGTGGAAAGCAGGCCGGGGTCAAGCTCGTGCGCTTCCTGGCCCTGGGCTTGCAGCACCGCGATCAGCTGGGCGGCGGTGACGGTGCCTTCCGCCTCGACGCTGACGCGCTTCTGGGTCAGGTTGACACGGGCCGAGACCACGCCGGGCCAGGCCTGGAGAGCGGCCTCGACAGTGAAGATGGACTGCGCGCCAGCGGCGTTCGGCAGCGACAGGATGATCCGCTGGGCACGCTCGGCCCGCAAGGCGGCGATGCGTTCGGCGGCAGGGACGACGGCGCAGGCCGGGCAGGCCGAGACCTGGGCGCGGGCCGGACCGAAGTCTTCGGCAATCGCCATCTCAGCCCCGCACGAAAAGCTCGGACCGCCGTTCGAACAGCGTGCCGTCGGCGGACCGGGCCGTGACCTTCACCATCCACTTGCCCTGGCCAAGGTCCAGAACCGCGGTATAGACATCGCCCGCCCGGACGAAATCCGGCCACGCATCGGCGGTGGTCGAGGTCGTGCGGCCGACCAGAACCTTCAGCTCCTTGACCGCGACCGGCAGGCCGGCACGGTCGGTGAAGGCAAGGTCGATCCGCCCGTCGTGATAGCTGGGGGCCAGGGTCCAGCCCAGGGCCTCTTGCGCGGCCTTGCGGTCGTTGAAACCCTGGCTCGCGACGAAGGAGTTCCTGACCTCAAGCCCCGGAAAGGTGCTGACGGCCTTGAAGGCGAGAAGTAGGTTGACCGCGACGATCACCGCAAAGGCCGAGACGGTGATGGTGAGGACATGCCTGCCCTTGAGTTCAGTCATCGTTGCTTCCTATTCCTTGCCGTTGAAGATTGTATCATGGTGCACGCGGTTCGTCGTGCCCTGTTCCTCGATCCAGAGGCGGACGTCGGTCCGGTCCGAGACCGCCGCGCGGGTGCCGGGGGCGGCGGTCAGATAGACGCGCTGGGACATGGTCTCGTCCGCGGGAACGGTGACGGTCAGGCTGTCGCGGCCTTCAAGCTCCAAGGTAAGGAAGGCGTCCGAGGTCACGGCGATCAGGAACTGGGCGTCCCTCCCGTGCATGTTGCGCAGGCGGACGTCATAGGCGTTGCGGACGGACCCGTCGGAAAGCGTGACGTAGGTCGGGTTGCGGACCGGGGTCACGTTCATGTCGATGGGAGAGCGCAGGAAAAGCGCGACGATCAGGCCAATCCCGACCCCGGCCCAGAGCACGGTGTAAAGCACGGTGCGGACGCGGAACACGTGGGACCAGACCGACTTCGGCACCTTGCCGTCGCGCTCGCGCAGTTCGTCGGTCAGGGCGAGGTATCCGATCAGGTCACGAGGCTTGCCGATCTTGTCCATGACGTCGTTGCAGGCGTCGATGCACAGGCCGCAGGTGATGCAGGCCATCTGCTGGCCGTTTCGGATGTCGATGCCCATCGGGCAGACGTTGACGCAGGCCATGCAGTCGATGCAGTCGCCGTTGCCCGCGACCGCCTGCTTGCCGCGGGGTTCGCCGCGCCAGTCGCGATAGCCGATGGTCAGGGTGTCCTCATCCACCATCGCGGCCTGGATGCGGGGCCAGGGGCAGGCGTAGATGCAGATCTGTTCCCGCGCGAAGCCGCCGAAGAAGAAGGTGGTCAGCGTCAGGATCAGCATGGTGATGTAGGCCACGGGGTGGGCCTGGCCGGTGACGAGGTCTCCCAGAAGCGTCGGCGCGTCCGTGAAGTAGAAGATCCAGGCGCCGCCTGTGGCCAGCCCGATGAGGAACCACACGCTCCACTTGACGGCGGTCTTGCGGATCTTCTCGCCATCCCATTTCTGGCGATGCAGCCGGATGCGGGCGTTGCGGTCGCCCTCGATCCAGCGTTCGACCAGGATGAAGAGGTCGGTCCAGACGGTCTGCGGGCAGGCGTAGCCGCACCAGACCCGTCCGGCGGCAGAGGTGAACAGGAACAACCCGAGGCCGGCCATGATCAGCAGGCCCGCGATGAAATAGAATTCGTGCGGCCAGATCTCGATCATGAAGAAGAAGAACCGGCGGTTGGCAAGATCGACCAGCACTGCCTGGTCGGGCAGTGACGGACCCCGGTCCCAGCGCAGCCAGGGGGTGATGTAATAGATGCCAAGGGTGATCCCCATGATCCACCACTTCAGCGTGCGGAAGGTGCCCTTCACCCGGCGGGGGAAGACGGGTTCGCGCGCGGCATAAAGACTGGACGGGGACTCAGGGGTATCCACGGTGGCTCCTTGGGCGCGAGGGCAGGCCTCGGCCCATCCTGCAATCGGACATTTGCAGGCCGGCGGCCTTGACCTGCATCAATAGCCGCATGTCCCTGACAACCTGAATGCGGCAAATCGGCGTGATCGGCGGACGGCACCGGGACCTGCCGGTCGCGCTTTGGAAGGGACAGCGCCAGAGCGGATCATCTCAGCTCTGCGCGCCCCAGACCAGCCGAAATCGGCGCGGCGGCACAAAGGATCGGGGCGCGGCGCCGGTCCGCACAAAGCCAGAGCCCTGCGAGGCAGTTCGACGGGCAAAGCCAAAGGTGGCGGGCAGGCGGTCACTCCACGTCATTTTCTGTCTGCAAGTATCCCCGCCGGAGGCACGCCGAGCCGTTTTGCGTCCTTCACGCAAAACGGCGAGACAAGGGACTTGCGCCGCAAGGCGCTCGACTTGAAAAGCGCGCGAAAGGGAAAGGGGCCCTCGGGCCCCTTTCAGTGACAGGAAGAAAAGGGGCCTACTCCCCACCCCCGCGGCTGTGGACATAGAAGGCAACGGCGCGGATCTCGTCTTCGGACAGCCGTTCGTTCCAGCCGGGCATCACGCCGAACCTGGACTGCGTCACCGTCTCGATGATCGCCTCCCGCGAGCCGCCATACAGCCAGATCGCGTCGTTCAGCTTGGGCGCGCCCTGCGTGCGGTCGCCCGAGCCGTCTTCCATGTGGCAGGCGGCGCAGTTTTCGGCGTAAAGCGTCGCACCGGCAGCGGCGGCCGCCGCGTCGTGGTCCTGCCCCGAGATCGCCAGCACATGCTCGGTCACCTGGGCGATCTGGGTTTCGTCCAGGATGCCGTCGACGCCGTAGGCCGGCATCTGCGAATAGCGGGCGTCCGGGTCCGTCGTGTTCCGGATGCCGTGGGCGACGGTCAGATGGATGTCCTCCATCGTGCCGCCCCAGAGCCAGTCGTCATCCAGAAGATTCGGATAGCCCTTGCCCTCGAACCCGGCAGCGCCCGATCCGTGGCAGGTGGAGCAGTTGGTGCGGAAGACCGCGGCGCCCGCCCGTTCCGCAAAGGCTGCAAGTTCGGGGTCGGCGCCGATGCCGTTCAGGTCGGCGGCGATCAGCCTTTCCTTGATCGCCGAGTTGGCCGCATCGACTGCCGCGATGTCGGCCGCCACGTCAGCGCGGGTCGAGGCCCCCAGCAGGCCGGGGGTCGCCTGGGTGATCAGCGGCCAGGCCGGATAGGCGATCGTATAGCCGATGCCCCAGACGATCGTGGCGTAGAACACCCAGACCCACCAGCGCGGCATCGGGTTGTCGTATTCCTCGATACCGTCCCAGACGTGGCCGGTCGTCTTCACCTGCCGCTCTTCTTTCTTCAATGGCTTGGCACACATGGCCTTAGCCCTCCTTACGGGTTTGGGCAGGGTCATCGTCCGCAGGACGGTCGTCGTTGCGGAAGATCGAGTTGGCGACGTCCTTGTGGGTCGACCGTGAACCGGGCCGGAACGCCCAGAGACAGAGCCCCAGGAACCCCAGCAACATCGCCAGCAGGAACCAGCTGTCGGCCATCTCGCGGAGGAATGTGTAGGTTTCCATCTTTGCCCCCTTACCGGTTCGCGACGGGCGTGTAGGTCGAGAAATCGACCATCGTTCCCAGGACCTGCATGTAGGCGATCATCGCGTCCATCTCGGTCAGCTCGGGCTGGCCGTCGAAGTTGCGGACGTTGATCGGGGTGCCGAAGACCTCGGCCCCGTAGCGGCCCTCCAGCCCCGAGGAGTCACCCAGCGGATCGGCCTGCGCGGTGAAGTCGGCAAGCGCGTTTTCCACCATCTCGTCGGTGTAGGGCACGCCGGCCATCTGGTGCGTCGCCACGAGCTCCTCGATGTACCTGCCGTCGATGACATTGTCGGCAAGGAAGCCGTAAGGCGGCATCACCGATTCCGGCACCACGGACTTCGCGTTCTCGAAGTGGTCCTGGTGCCATTCGTCCGAATAGCGGCCACCGACGCGCGCCAGGTCTGGCCCGGTGCGCTTGGACCCCCACTGGAACGGCCGGTCGTACATCGATTCGGCCGCAAGGCTGTAGTGGCCGTAGCGTTCGACCTCGTCGCGCAGCGGGCGGATCATCTGGCTGTGGCAGCCATAGCAGCCCTCGCGGATGTAGATCCCCTTGCCCGCCAGCTCCAGGGGAGTGTAGGGACGGACGCCCTCGACCTTCTCGATCGTGTTCTCCAGGTAGAACAGCGGCACGATCTGCACGATTCCCCCGATGGTGACCACCAGCAGGCTGAGGATCATCAGAAGGGTCGCGTTGGTCTCGATGACCTTGTGTTTGTCAAGAAAAGCCATTGTCCCGTTTCCTTATTCTGCCGGAACGACCGCGTTCTGCGTGACCCTTGCAGGCTGCGCACGAACGGTCATCCAGAGGTTCCAGCACATGATCAATGCTCCGACCAGGAACATCAGCCCACCCAGCGCCCGCACAACGTACATCGGGAACTTCGCGGCCACCGTGTCGGCAAAGGCGTTCACGAGGAAGCCGTTCGCATCGACTTCACGCCACATCAGGCCTTCCATGATGCCCGTGACCCACATCGAGGACGCATAGAGCACGATCCCGATGGTGGCGAGCCAGAAGTGCCAGCTGACCAGTTTCAGCGAGTAAAGCCCCTCGCGGTTCCACAGGCGCGGCACCAGGTAGTAAAGGACGCCGAAGGTGATCATGCCGTTCCAGCCCAGTGCGCCGGAATGGACATGGCCGATGGTCCAGTCGGTGTAGTGCGACAGCGAGTTCACGGCCCTGATCGACATCATCGGACCTTCGAAGGTCGACATGCCGTAAAAGCCGATGCTGACGACCATCATGCGGATGATCGGATCGGTGCGCAGCTTGTCCCAGGCGCCCGACAGCGTCATCAGCCCGTTGATCATGCCGCCCCAGGAGGGCATCCACAGGATCACCGAGAACACCATGCCAAGGGTCGAGGCCCAGTCCGGCAGGGCGGTGTAGTGCAGGTGGTGCGGACCGGCCCAGATGTAGAGGAAGATCAAGGCCCAGAAGTGGATGATCGACAGCTTGTAGCTGTAGACCGGACGCTCGGCCTGTTTGGGGACAAAGTAGTACATCATCCCCAGGAAGCCCGCGGTCAGGAAGAAGCCCACGGCGTTGTGGCCGTACCACCACTGCACCATCGCGTCCTGCACGCCGGCATAAAGCTGGACCTGGGCCGAGCCGAAGATCGACACCGGGATCGCGGCGTTGTTCACGATGTGAAGCATGGCGACAGTCAGGATCATCGACAGCAGGAACCAGTTCGCCACGTAGATGTGCGGCTCCTTGCGGCGCATCAGCGTGCCCATGAAGGCAATCAGGAACGCCACCCAGACCGCCGTGAGCAGGATGTCGACATACCAGACCGGCTCGGCGTATTCCTTGCCTTGCGTCGCGCCCAGGACATAGCCCGTGGCGGCCAGCACGATGACCAGCTGCCATCCCCAGAACACGAACCAGCCAAGCGACCCGCCAAAGAGACGGGCGGCGCTGGTGCGCTGGACGATGTAGAAGGACGACATGATCAGCGCGTTGCCGCCAAAGGCGAAGATCACCGCGCTGGTGTGCAGGGGCCGCAGGCGGCCGAAGTTGAGATAGCCCTGCGCCCACTCGAAGTTCAGCTGCGGGAAGGCCAGTTGCAGCGCGATGACGACCCCCACCAGGAAGCCGACGGCCCCCCAGAAGGCGGTGGCAATCGCGCCGTAGCGGATGACGCTGTCGAAATATTCGTGCCGCAGGTTCGGCCTTGGATCTCCGGCCGTGCGCAACACCCACAGAAAGGCGATGCCCGCGGCAAGCATCACAGTCAGCGCGTTGACCTGGTAAGCCAGGTCACGGGCGTAATTGGCCGCGATCGCGGCACAGACCGCGACGAGGCCTAGCCCTGCCAGTTTTAGGTAATCCCACATGGTTGCGTCCCTTCGTCCTGTCCTGTGCGATCCGCGCCCGGATCGATTCGGGGCTCTGGACGCACTTGTCGGCGATGCTACTCCTGCAGTGCAGCGCCGTCAGCCGCCTTGATCTGCGTCAACCAAGGAATTTCCGCAGCTTGACCTCGGTCAAGGCGCGGGCGAGAGATTGGGCGATGATGGACCATTACCTTCAACGGGAGACCAGCATGGCTTACAAATCCCTCCTCACGGTCGCATCCTCGACCGAGGGCGTTCTCGGAACCTTCACTGCCGCCGCAGAGCTTGCGCAGACGATGGACGCACATCTGGATGCGCTGGCGCTTGGTGTCGATCGCACCCAGGTCGGCTATTCCTATGTGGGTTCGGGCGCAGTGATCATTGCCGCCGCGATGGAGCGGGCCGAAGCCGAGGCGCGCGAGGCCGAAGCGGCGCTGAACGCCGCCATCAGGGCGCAGACGCCAACCCTTCGCGCCTCGGTCGAGACCGTCGTCACGCAACTGGGTGCGCTGACCGACGTGGTGTCCGCGCGCGCGCGCTATTCCGATCTGGTGATCCTGCCCCTGCCTTACGGCCAGTCTCGCGGCGTCGAGGATGAGGCCGTGACAGAAGCCGCGCTGTTCGAAGGCATGGCGCCCGTGCTGATCGTGCCGCCCTCGGGCATGCGGACCGCCGAGCCGAAGCGGATCGTCCTGGCATGGAACCAAAGCCGCGAGGCCCTGGTCGCAACCCGCCGCGCGATGCCGTTCCTGAAACGTGCCGATCTGGTGCAGGTCGTCGTGGTCGATCCGCCGACGCATGGGGCCGAACGGTCCGACCCCGGCGGGCTGCTGTGCCAGTATCTGGTCCGTCACGGCGTGAAGGCCGAGGTCTCGGTCCTGGCGCGCACCCTGCCCCGCGTCTCGGAAGTGCTGGCCCGGCAGGCGCGGGACGTCGATGCCGACCTGCTGGTGATGGGGGCTTACGGCCATTCGCGCTTTCGCGAGGCGATCCTGGGCGGGGCCACGCGCGACATGCTGGAACGCGCCGAGCTGCCGGTGTTCCTGGCGCACTGAACCACGCGGCGGACGGACGGCCCTGCGCCGTCCGTCCGCTACAGCTTGTCCAGTTCCGCCACCGCCGTCTCGCGCAGGGCGCGCAGGTCGGCGATCGAGGCGTCCAGTTCCGCCTTCTGCTTGTCCAGCGCCAGAAGCTGGCGGTCGGCCATTTGCAGCCAGGCCTCCAGCTGCGGGCGTTCGCCCTTCTTGCCGTAGATCAAGAGCCACTGGCGGATTTCCTCCAGCGAGAAACCGAAGCGGCGGCCGCGCAGGATCAGCTTCATCCGCGCCACTTCGCGCGGACCGTAAAAGCGGGCGCGGCCTTCCTTTTCGGGGGCCAGAAGCTCGATGTATTCGTAATAGCGCAAGGTGCGCGGCGTCACGTCGAACCTGGCGCACATCTCCTTGAAGCTGAGGCGAGTGTCGGTCATGCGCAGCTCCTTTCGCGCGACAGCCTAGGAGCACACCGGACCTGGCGCAACCGTGAGGTGTCCCTGGGGGTTGCCTTCCCCAGGCTGCACCGGTTTGATGCGTGGCCAGAGGTCCCCGAGAGGTTCCATGTCCGACATCGCCGCCATTGCCCGCCAGTTCATCCGGGCCCTGCCCCACAGCCACGCGCTGGGGATGCAACTTGTCGCCATCGGCGAAGGCACGGCCACGATCGCGATGCCTTATGACGACAGGCTGATCGGCGACCCCGAGACCGGGGTGATCCACGGCGGCGCGGTCTCGGCGCTGATGGACACCGCCTGCGGGGCGGCCGTCATGAGCCATCCTCAGGCGGGGTTTTCCACCGCGACGCTGGATCTGCGCATCGACTACATGCGCCCGGCGACGCCCGGCCAGACGATCCGGACCAGGGCGGAATGCCATCACGTGACCCGCTCGGTCGCCTTTGTCCGCGCCGTGGCGACCGATGACGATGACAGCCGCCCGGTGGCGATGGCGACGGGTGCCTTCACGGTGGAGCGCAAGGCATGAAGCCGCCCGAACCCCTCCACGTCATCAAGCGGCGGCGCGAGGCGCTGTTGCGCAGTCTGGTCGACGGGGTGCCGTACATCCGCTACCTGGGCGTGCAGTTCGACCGGCGCGGGGACGAGCTGACCGCGGTCCTGCCCTTTCGCGACGACCTGATCGGCAACCCGCGCCTGCCCGCCCTGCACGGCGGCGCGACAGCGGCCTTCCTGGAGATCGCGGCCATGATCGAGCTGTCCTGGAGCACTTTGTGGGAGGGCGTCGAGGCGGATGGCGCCCTGCCGGAAGGTCCGCTGCGGCTGCCCAAGACCATCGACTTCACCATCGACTACCTGCGCGCCGGGCTGCCCCGCGATGCCTATGCGCGGGCGCGGGTCAACCGCTCGGGGCGCCGCTATGCCTCGGTGCATGTCGAGGCCTGGCAGGACAACCGCGCGCGGCTGTTCGCGCAGGCCACCGGACATTTCCTGATGCCGCCGGTCGAGCCGAAGCCGTGACCGGAAGCGCCTCGCGGCCGCATCTGCGGGCGATGCCCGTGTCGGTCGCGGTCCCTGTGCTGGTGCTGGCGATCCTGGTGCGCCAGGGCGGAAGCCACGGGCTTCGGGTCTGGCTGATGGCGCTGACCGCGGTGCAGAGGGTGACGCCGTGGCGCATGGCCTCGCAAACCCTGGCGCGGGCGGGTGCTGCGTAAGGCTTGCGTTCCCCCGGCAGGCCGGGCGATATTGCGCCGCCAAAGGGGAGAAACATGCGGAAATTCCTGGTCGTGCTGGACGACAGCCGCGAATGCCTGAACGCGATGCGCTTTGCCGCCTTGCGCGCGGCCCATACCGGGGGCGGGGTGACGATCCTGTCCATCGTCCCGCCGGACGAGTTCCAGACCTGGGTCGGCGTCGCCGACCTGATGCGGGCCGAGGCGCGGGAACGGATCGAGGCGCATTTCGAGGTCTTCGCCAAGTGGATGCGCGACAAGCAGGGGGTGAACCCCGAGCTGGTGATCCGCGAGGGCGATCCGGTGGTCGAGATCCTGGCGCAAGTGAACGAGGACCCCGAGATCGGCGTCCTTGTCCTGGGCGCGGGCACCGACAAGTCGGGGCCGGGGCCGCTGGTCACGGCGCTGAGCCGCACCTCGGGCAACCTGCCGATTCCGATCACCATCGTTCCGGGCGACATGTCGAAGGAACGGCTGGAAAGCATCACCTGAAGGCGCACGCGGCGGCTGAAGCGGGGCGGTTTAAGCGCCTGCTTACAGCCAGAGCCAAAGCGACCGCCTATCCGGGTCGCGGGGCCATGCGAGGCCTCGCTTTCCTGGACATCCGATGCAACTTTCCGTCACGGCGACCTTCGCCACCCGCCCGACGCTGTCCGCCCTTGCGCTGAACGCCCTGGTCGCGACCTATCTCATGGCTTCGTGCAACGCGACCTTCTGGGGCCATCTGTTCCGCATCTTCGAAGGCCGGACCGTCACTGCCCTGGTCTTCGCCGGGGCGGTCTGGGCGCTGATGCTGCTGGTGATCTCGGTCCTGGCGGTGCGGCAGCTGCAAAAGCCGGTGCTGGTCGCACTGCTGATCACTGCGGGCGTGACGTCCCATTATGTCGACGTGCTGGGCGTCGTGGTCGACCGCGAGATGATCCAGAACGCGATGACGACGACCTTTGCGGAATCGAAACACCTGATCACGCTTCACTTTCTGGGCCATGTCGCGCTTTTCGGCGCGCTGCCGGCGCTGATGGTCCTGTGGGTCCGCATCCGCCGCGCGTCAGTCAGGCGGGCGCTGGTCGGCTATGGCCTGGTCACGGCGCTGGCGGCGGCGCTGCTGGTCGGGCTGCTTTTCACCAACCTGAAGGCCTATTCGACCGTCCTGCGCGCCGACAAGGAACTGATGGGATCGGTCCAGCCGCTGGCCCCGATCGGCGGAGCGCTGCGCTATGCCAAGATGATGGTCAGATCGGCACGGATCGTCGTGCAGCCCACCGGCCTCGACGCCGGTCCCGGACCATACCTTGCCAGGGCCGACAGGCCCATCCTGATGGTCATCGTCGCGGGCGAGACGGGTCGGGCGCAGAACTGGTCTTTGGGCGGCTACGCGCGCGAGACCAACCCCGAACTGAAGGCACGCGACATCGTCTACTACCCGAATGCCACCAGCTGCGGCACGGCGACGGCGACCTCGCTGCCCTGCATGTTCTCGCCACTGACCAGGGACCGGTATTCCCACGAGGGCGGGCTGTCGAACGAGAACCTGCTGGACGTGCTGATGCATGCGGGGTTCAAGGTCGAATGGTGGGAAAACAACACCGGCGACAAGAACGTCGGCGACCGGCTTTCGACGCGCCCGCGCCTGATGACCGCCCGGGACGGGGCGGAATTCTGCCTTCCCGAATGCATCGACGGCATCTTTCTGAAAAGCCTGCGGGAGAAGGCCGCCACGATCTCGACGAACACGGTGATCGTCCTGCACCAGATCGGCAGCCACGGACCAGGTTACTGGCTGCGCTATCCGGCGGAGCGCGACCTGTTCTCCCCGGCCTGCAAGACGCCCGAGCTGACCGAGTGCAGCACCGAAGCGATCGTCAACGCCTATGACAACACCATCGCCTACACGGACTGGTTCCTGGCGCAGGTGATCGACGTCCTTGACGCCTCGGACCGGGTGATCCCGGCGCTGTACTATGTCTCGGACCACGGCGAGAGCCTGGGCGAAGGCGGGCTTTACCTGCACGGGACGCCCTGGTTCATGGCGCCCGAGTATCAGACGCGGGTTCCGATGGTGATCTGGATGTCCAGGCGGTTTCGTGACAGTCTTGCGATCGATGCTACCTGTCTGAAGGCCGCGGCGACAAGGCCGGTCAGCCATGACAACATGTTCTCGACGGTGCTTGGGATGGTGGATGTGACGACGACGGCCAGGGATGACGCGCTGGACCTTGCCGGGACCTGCCGCCAGGTCACGACGGGCTGACGGATGACAGAGCAGAAGAAACCTCCGCGCAAGTCGGGTGTGGCGCATTTCTTCGCGGCGGCGGGCTATTCGCTGGGCGGCTTGCAGCGCCTGTCGCGGGAAAGCGCCTTCCGGCAGGAGGTCGGGCTTGTCGCGGGGTTGCTGGTGCTGTTTGTGGTCTTCGGCGCCTCGGTGCCGCAAGTGCTGGGCCTTGTCGCCTTTGGCCTGGCGCTGGTCGCGGTCGAGGCGCTGAACACCGCGCTGGAGGTGCTGGTCGATCACCTGTCGCCCGGCTGGTCGCAGTTCGCCAAGGATGCCAAGGACCTCGGCTCGCTGGCCGTGGCCTGCACCATCGGCGCGATGCTGATCTATGCGGGCGTGGTCCTGATCTGGTAGCCCATGCGGCACGGGCATTGCTGCCATGCAGCGATGTGCGTTGGGGCGGGCGCGGGAATGGCCTATCTTCTTGCGCAGGGAGGAGCCTTCACGAAAGGCCCCAAGAGCATGCCCATCCTTCCCTTCCCGCCCCGCAAGCCCATTGCCGCGACTCTGGAGCCGTATTTTACGGCCGAGCCGGTCAGTTCCGCGCGACGCCTGCGCCCCTTGTCTGCGCTGGAGCAGATGTATGCCTACTGGGGGTCCGACCGGGCCTGACCGTAGGATGGGCGATACCGCCCACCCTACCCCTGCGCCGAATTTAGAACGGTTCCAGACTTGACGTCCGGCCTGCCAGGGCGCATATCCGAGCGGAATAGTCGGAGACTTTCAGATGTTCATCCAGACCGAATCCACACCGAACCCCGCAACGCTGAAGTTCCTGCCCGGCCAGACCGTGCTGGAGCTTGGCACCGCCGACTTTCCCTCTGCCGAGGCCGCCGAGAAGTCGCCGCTGGCACGGCGCATCTTCGCGGCGGGCGGTGTGACCGGCGTGTTCTTCGGCACCGATTTCGTGACCGTCACCAAGGCCGAGGCGATGGACTGGGCCCATATCAAGCCGCAGATCCTGGGCGCGATCATGGAGCATTACCAGTCCGGTGCGCCCGTCATCGACGGCGAAGGCTCGACCGGCGGCGGCCATGCCGAGCATACCGGCGAAGATGGCGACATCGTGCGCCAGATCAAGGAACTTCTCGACACCCGTGTCCGGCCAGCGGTGGCGCAGGATGGTGGCGACATCACCTTCCACGGCTTTGACCGGGGCGTGGTCTATCTGCACATGCAGGGCGCCTGCGCCGGTTGCCCCTCCAGCACGCTGACGCTGAAGATGGGGATCGAGAACCTGCTGCGGCACTATATCCCGGAAGTGCTGGAAGTCCGCCCCGTTGCTGCCTGACCGCGCGGCCTGACCCTTCGTGGCGGCTCCTCGCTCCCTTCGGGTCGCTCCTCGCGGGGTGGTCGGCGACGAGAAGTCGAAGACGCACGAGGAGCGTCCGGTGCTTGCCTTCGACACGTCCGGCCCGTGGTGCGCGGCCGCCTTGCTGTTGCCCGCCCCCCGGAACACGTGCCGCGTGATCCAGCGACTGGAGCCGATGGAGAAGGGTCAGGCCGAGCGCCTGATCCCATTGCTGGAGGAGGTGCTGGACGAGGGTGGGATCGGCTGGACCGACCTGGCGGCGCTGGCCGTCGGCACCGGGCCGGGCAATTTCACCGGGGTTCGCATCTCGGTTTCCGCCGCAAGGGGGCTGGCCCTTGGGCTGGGTGTCCCCGCTGTCGGGGTCACGCGGCTTGAGGCGCTGGCCGAGGGTCTGCCGCGCCCCCTGATGGTCATCGAGGACGCCCGGCGCGGTCAGGCCTATGTCCAGCTTTTCACGGCAGAAGGTCCCGGCACCGCCCATCTGGCGGACCGCGTCGTGCCGGTCTGCCCCGCCACCGGCTCGGCTGCCGGAGCGGCCGCACTGCCCGCCGCCATGCCGCTGGCCGAAGCAATCGCCCGGATCGGTGCCGCCCGCGCGAAAACGCCGCAGCCCCGCCCGGCCCCCTTCTACCTGCGCGGCGCCGATGCCGCCCCGCCTTCGGACCCGCCGCCGGTGATCCTGCCGTGACGCCCGAGGTCCTGGCCGCCCTGCACGCCCGCGCGTTCCGCACCCCCGCACCCTGGAGCCAGGCCGACTTCGCCGGGCTTCTGGCCGATCCGCTGTGCTTCCTTCTGGTCGAGGGCGACGCGGGCTGCCTTCTGGGACGCGCTGTCGCCGGTGAGGCCGAGCTTCTGACCATCGCCGTCGCCCCCGAGGCGCGGCGGCGGGGCCTGGGCCGCAAACTGGTCGCACGATTTCTTTACCAGGCGCAGCTTCGGGGGGCCGGGCGGGCCTTCCTTGAGGTCGCGGCCGACAATGCCGCCGCCATCGCGCTGTACGAATCAGCCGGTTTCGCCCCGGCGGGCCGCAGGCGGGGCTACTACCTGACGCCCGAGGGCCAGCGCATCGACGCCCTGGTCATGGCGCGGGACTTGGCAGCCGCTCCATCGGCGTGAAAAAATCTGACCAACGGGTCAAGTTGTCGCACCGGCAAGAATAATCCCGCTTGACCCCCATGCGGCCTTTGCCCCTAATCAACCACAGGAACCGCCCGCGACCGGGAAACCGGCGGACAGGGCGTCATCGAGTTCGTCAACCGGGAGACTACCCATGAGCCTAATGAAATCCCTTGCCGGGGCAACCTGCGCTTTCGCTCTGCTGTCGGGCGCCGCCGCAGCTGAACCGGCAATCATCTTCGACCTTGGCGGCAAGTTCGACAAATCCTTCAACGAGGCCGCCTTCAACGGTGCGACCCGTTGGGCCGAGGAAACCGGCGGGACCTTCAAGGAACTGGAGATGCAGGACGAGGCCCAGCGCGAGCAGGCCCTGCGCCGTCTGGCCGAAGCCGGCTCCAACCCGGTGGTCATGACCGGCTTTGCCTTCGGCGACGCGCTGAACAAGGTCGCCCCCGACTTCCCCGACACCAAGTTCGCGATCATCGACATGGTGGTGGACCAGCCCAACGTGAAATCGGTCGTCTTCAACGAGCATGAAGGCAGCTACCTTGTCGGCATGATGGCCGGCCTTGCCACCAAGACCGGCACCGTCGGCTTCATCGGCGGCATGGACATTCCGCTGATCCGCAAGTTCGGCTGCGGCTATGCCCAGGGCGTCCTGGCGGCGAACCCGGACGCGAAGGTCATTCTGAACATGACCGGCACCACTCCGGCAGCCTGGAACGACCCGATCAAGGGCGCCGAACTGGCCAAGGGCCAGCAGGCGCAGGGCGCGGACGTGATCTACGCCGCGGCCGGCGGCACCGGCGTCGGCGTGCTGCAGGCGGCGGCAGACCTCGGCATCCTGTCGATCGGCGTCGACAGCAACCAGAACCACCTGCACCCGGGCAAGGTCCTGACCTCGATGCTGAAGCGCGTCGACAACGCCGTGTACGAAGCCTTCAAGGAAGGCGAGAACCTGACCCCCGGCATCAACGTCATGGGCCTGGCGAACGACGGCGTCGGCTATGCGATGGACGAGCACAACGCCGCGCTGGTAACGCCCGAGATGCAGGCCGCGGTCGATGCGGCGGCGGAAAAGATCAAGTCGGGCGAGCTTGTCGTGCACGACTACATGTCGGACAACACCTGCCCGGCCGCCACGTTCTGATCGGCTGACAGCGTGACATGAAAGGTGCCGCGCCAGTCACCTGGCGCGGCACTTTGCAAACGGCACCCCGGACAAGCCGCATCAAGCGGCAGGGGCCGTTGCCAACTCGGGGGAAGACATGGTCGCAGGCCAGGGCGCTGATGCAGCATTCGCCATCGAACTGAAGGGCATCTCGAAGGCCTTCGGCCCGGTGCAGGCGAACAAGGACATCAACATCGCGGTGCCCAAGGGCACGATCCACGGCATCATCGGCGAAAACGGCGCGGGCAAGTCCACGCTGATGTCGATCCTGTATGGGTTCTACAAGGCGGATGCGGGCCAGATCTTCGTCAACGGCAAGCTGACCCCGATCCCCGACAGCCAAAGCGCCATCCGCGCCGGCATCGGCATGGTCTTCCAGCACTTCAAGCTGGTGCAGAATTTCTCGGTGCTGGAGAACATCATCCTCGGGGTCGAGGATGGCCCGATGCTGAACGCCTCGCTGACCAAGGCCCGCAAGGAACTGGAGCGGCTGGCGCGGGACTACGAGCTTGACGTCGACCCGGACGCGCTGATCGAGAATCTCTCGGTCGGCCACCAGCAGCGGGTGGAAATCCTCAAGGCGCTGTACCGGCAGGCCGACATCCTGATCCTGGACGAACCCACGGGCGTCCTGACCCCCGACGAGGCCGACCATCTGTTCCGCATCCTGAAAGGGCTGACGGACCAGGGCAAGACGGTGATCCTGATCACCCACAAGCTGCGCGAGATCATGGAGGCGACCGACAATGTCAGCGTCATGCGGCGCGGCACGATGGTTGCCACCGTCAAGACCGCCGAGACCAGCCCCGAGCAGCTGGCCGAGCTGATGGTGGGCCGCAAGGTGCTGCTGGAAGTCGACAGGGGCGAGGCCAGGCCGGGCGAGGTGGTCTTGTCGGTCAAGGACCTGCGCGTCCGCGACGACCACAGGGTCGAGCGGCTGAAAGGCATCAGCTTCGACATCCGCTCGGGCGAGATCCTGGGCATTGCCGGGGTTGCCGGAAACGGCCAGTCCGAGCTGCTGGCCGCCCTGGGCGGGATGCAGGCGGCGACCGGGACCGCGACATTGCAGGGGGCCGTGCTGCCGCTGTCCGGCCCAGGTTCGGACGGGCAAAGCCGCCGCCGCGCAGGCATCGCCCATGTCCCGGAGGACCGGCACCATTACGGCCTGATCCTGGATTTCACCGCCTGGGAAAACGTGGCCTTCGGCTATTTCAACGATCCGGAGTATCAGAAGAACGCGCTTTTCATGGACAACGACGCGATCCGGGCCGACACAGAGCGGAAGATGGCCAAGTTCGACGTCCGCCCGCCGATCCCGACCCTGCCCGCCAAAAGCTTTTCCGGCGGGAACCAGCAGAAGATCGTGCTGGCCCGCGAGATCGACCAGAGCCCGGCTCTGCTGCTCATCGGCCAGCCGACCCGCGGGGTGGACATCGGCGCCATCGAGTTCATCCACAAGCAGATCATCGCCTTGCGCGACGCCGGGGCCGCCATCCTGCTGGTCAGCGTCGAGCTGGACGAGATCATGAGCCTGTCCGACCGCATCGCCGTGATGTTCGACGGCAAGCTGATGGGCTTCCGTGACCCCGAAGCGACCGACGAACGCGAGCTTGGCCTGCTGATGGCCGGGGTGACGGGAAGAGAGGAGGCCGCATGATGTACGCCGAACGACAGCCCTCCACCCCCACCCCCATCCCCTCCCCACAGAGGGGGAGGGGAGGCGTGTCCCGTCCGACGTTGCAATCCGTTTCCGAAGTTCGGACCGTGCGCCTCCCTCCCCCCTTCGTGGGGGAGGGATGGGGTGGGGGGGCTTTCGCTCGTTCAGATGACGAGAGGGCCGCCTGATGGACCGCTTGCCGCGCTGGGCCGATATCGCCCTTGTCCCCTTCGTCTCGCTGTCGCTGGCCGCGATCATCTCGGCCCTGGTCATCATCGCCATCGGGCAGGACCCGTGGGAGGCGATCACGGTGATGGTCCAGGGCTCGGTGATGAACGCCTATGGCTGGGGCTTCACGCTGTACTACGCGACCAGCTTCATCTTCACCGGGTTGGCCGTCACGGTGGCCTTCCACGCCGGCCTGTTCAACATCGGCGGCGAAGGGCAGGCGCAGCTTGGCGGCTTGGGCGTGGCGATGGCGCTGCTGTTCATCCCCTGGCCGCACTGGACGATTGCCCTGGTGGCCGCGGCCTGCGGGGCGGCGCTGTTCGGGGCGGCCTGGGCGGCGATCCCGGCCTACCTGCAAGCCAGGCGCGGCAGCCATATCGTGATCACCACGATCATGTTCAACTACATCGCCGCCAGCCTGATGATCTTCATGCTGGTCGACGTGCTGCGCCCCTCCGGCCAGATGGACCCGGCCACGGCGAACTTCCCCGAGGCCACCAACCTTCCCAGCTTCAACGAAATTCCGGGGCTGAACCTGATCTTCACCAGCGGCGTGCCCGCCAACGTCACCTTCTTCATCGCGCTGGCGATGGCGGTGGTCGTCTGGGCGCTCTTGTGGCGCACGCGGCTGGGCTACCAGATCCGGGCCTACGGCAAGTCCGAGCCTGCGGCGCGCTATGCCGGGATCAACCCGACCCGGGTCATCATGATCGCCATGCTGATTTCCGGCGGCCTTGCCGGTCTTATGGCCATCAACAACGTGATGGGAGAGGCCGAGCGTCTGCTGGGCAACTCGGCGTCCGGCGCGGGCTTCATCGGCATCGCCGTCGCGCTGATGGGCCGCAACCACCCCGTCGGCGTGGTGCTGGCGGCGCTGCTGTTCGGCTTCCTGTTCCAGGGCGGCGCCGAGCTGGGCCTCTGGACCAGGATCCCGATCGAGCTGCGGACCGTGGTGCAGGGCCTGGTCATCCTCTTCACCGGCGCGCTGGACATGATGGTGCGGATGCTGCTGATCCGCATCTTCGCTGTCTTCCGCGCCCGCAAGCTGGAGGCCGCGTGATGGATTACGCAACTCTTCTGCAGCTTCTCGATTCCACCCTGCGGCTGGCGACACCCCTGCTGCTGGCCTGCCTGGCGGGGCTTTACTCGGAGCGCGCCGGCGTCTTCGACATCGGGCTGGAAGGCAAGATGCTGACCGCGGCGATGTGCGCGGGGGCGGTGGCCTTCTACACCGGAAATGCCTGGGTCGGGGCCGTGGCCGGCATCGCCGGGTCGATGCTCTTTGCGCTGATCCACGGGGTCACCTCGATCACCTTCCGCGGCAACCAGCTGATCGCCGGGGTGGCGCTGAACTTCCTGGCCTCAGGGATGACGGTGCTGGTCGCGCAAAGCCTGTTCGGCCAGGGGGGGCGCACGCCGCCCCTGGTCGGCGACGCCCGGTTCAACCCGATCGAGCTGCCCTTCACCGAAGCGCTGTCGGGCATCCCGTTCTTCGGTGCCCTGTACAGGGACGTGATCTCGGGCCATTCGATCCTGGTCTATGCTGCCTTCGGCATCGTCGCGCTGACCTGGTGGGTGCTGTACCGGACCCGCTATGGCCTGCGCCTGCGCGCGGTGGGCGAGAACCCGGCGGCCGTCGATACCGCCGGGGTCAGCGTCGTTGGCCTGCGCTTTTCCGCAGTGATGGTGACCGGCATCCTCTGCGGCCTTGCGGGGGCCTACATGGCAACGGCGCTGCAGGCGGGCTTCGGCAAGGAGATGACGGCGGGGCGCGGCTATATCGCGCTGGCGGCGCTGATCTTCGCGAAATGGCGGCCGGTGCAGGCGATGTATGCCTGCCTGCTGTTCGGCTTCTTCCAGGCACTGGCCCTGCGGCCGGACGTGGTGCAGTCCGTGGTGCAGGTGAAGGTCCCCGTGCCGTTCCTTGACGCCCTGCCCTATATCCTGACCGTTCTTGTCCTGGCCGGCTTCGTCGGCAAGGCCATCCCGCCCCGCGCGGGTGGCGAGCCCTATGTGAAGGAACGCTGATGTCCGGTGCCGACACGCTTGCCGCCCTGATCCGCGACCGCGCCGGTTCAGAGCCTGTCGCCCTGGGCCTGATCCTCGGCTCGGGCCTTGGCCACCTGGCCCATGCCGTGGACGGCGTGGCGATCCCCTACGGCGATCTGCCGGGCTTTCCGCATGTCGGCGTCTCGGGGCACAACCCGAACCTGCATGTGGGCTTGCTGGAGGGCGTCCGGGTCGCCGTCTTCGGGGCGCGGGAACATTACTACGAAAGCGGCAATCCGCGGGCGATGCTCTTGCCCTTGCAGGTGCTGAAGGCGCTGGGGGCCGAACGCCTGATCCTGACCAATGCGGCGGGGTCGATGCGGCCCGACATTCCGCCGGGCAACGTGATGCTGCTGTCAGACCACATCAACTATTCCGGGCTGAACCCGCTGATCGGCGAAAAGACCGACGCGCGCTTTGTGCCGATGACCGACGCCCACGACCCCGCCCTGCGTGCGGCACTGAAGTCCGCGGCGGCGGACCAGGGCATCGACCTGCCCGAGGGCGTCTACTGCTGGTACTCTGGCCCGTCCTTCGAGACCCCGGCCGAAATCCGCATGCTCAAGCTTCTGGGCGGCGACGCGGTCGGCATGTCCACCGCGCCCGAAGTGATCCTGGCGCGCTTCCTGGGCCTGAAGGTCGCGGCGATTTCCACGATCACCAACATGGCCGCCGGCATGTCGGACGAGAAGATCAGCCACGAACACACCAAGGCGATGGCCCCCCTGGGTGCGGCAAAACTGGAACGGATTCTGAGGGAATTCCTGCGCTCACGACAATGAGACGACGGGGCGTTTGACATCCCCGGCAAAGCCGCGCAACCCTTTGAACACTCCGCCGCTTTTGGCCCCGCCAGCCTCTCCGACCGATTGCCGCCCCGATGCAGCTTTACCTTCCCATCGCCGAGGTTTCGGTCAATGCCTTCCTCATTCTGGGGTTGGGCGGCATCGTGGGGTTCCTGTCGGGAATGTTCGGGGTCGGCGGCGGCTTTCTGATCACGCCCTTGCTGTTCTTCATCGGTGTCCCGCCCGCCGTGGCCGTGGCGACCGGGGCCAACCAGGTTGTCGCGTCGTCGGTCTCGGGCGTGCTGGCGCAGCTTCGGCGCAAGGGCGTGGACTTCACGATGGGGGGCGTTCTGCTGGCGGGAGGCATCGTCGGCTCGATGCTTGGGGTCTGGATCTTCGGGGTCATGACCCGGCTGGGGCAGATCGACCTGTTCGTCCAGCTGTGCTACGTGATCTTCCTGGGCCTGATCGGCGCGATGATGTTTCAGGAAAGCCTGCGCAGCCTGTTGCGGTCGCGCAAGCCCGGAGGCCCGCCGATCCGCCGGTCGCATGTCCATTCCTGGGCCCACGGCCTGCCGTTCAAGATGAAGTTCCGGGCGAGCGGGCTTTACATCAGCGTCATCCCGCCGGTGCTGATCGGGGCCACCGTGGGCGTTCTGTCCGCGGTCATGGGGGTCGGCGGCGGCTTCATCCTGGTGCCGGCGATGATCTACCTGCTGGGGATGCCCACCAAGGTGGTGATCGGCACCTCGCTCTTTCAGATCATCTTCGTGTCCGGCTTCACCACTGTCATGCATGCGGTGAACAGCCAGACCGTCGACATGATGCTGGCGCTGATCCTGATCCTTGGCGGCGTCGTCGGCGCGCAGATCGGCACGCGGGTGGGCGTCCGACTCAAGGCCGAACAGCTGCGCATCATGCTGTCGCTGCTGGTCATGGCGGTCTCGATCCGGATTGCGGTCGATCTTCTGGTCCGGCCGTCCGAGCTGTATTCGGTTGCCGTGGTGCTGCCATGATCCGCGCGCTTGCCCTGCTGCTGGCCCTTGCCCTGCCTGCCGCCGCGCAAGAGGTCATCGTCGCCGGGATGAGCCAGAACCGCGTCTCGATCACCGCCGATTTCGACGGCTCGGAGATCCTGATCTACGGCGCCGTCAAGCGCAACGCCCCAGCGCCCGAGGGCGGGCCGCTGGAGGTCATCGTGACGGTCGAGGGCCCCTCCAGCCCCGTCGCCGTCCGGCGCAAGGACCGGGTGGCGGGGATCTGGATCAACAACGCCTCGGTCCGGGTCGACAGCGCGCCCAGCTTCTACGCCGTCGCGACCACGGGGCCGTTGGACCACATCCTTTCCGATGTCGACAACCTGCGTTACGGGATCACGATCGAGCGGATGATCCGCGCGATCGGCATCGCGGACGAGGCGGACAATGCCGACGAATTCGTGCAGGCCCTGCTGCGGGTCCGCACCGAAGAAGGCCGCTACCGGGTGCTGGAAGGCAAGGTCGAGCTGACCGAGGACATTCTCTTTCGAACCGACGTCATCCTGCCCGCGAACCTGACCGAGGGCGAGTACAAGGTCCGCCTGTTCCTGCTGCGCGACCAGCGGGTCATCGCCAGCCAGGAGCGGGTGATCGGTGTCCGCAAGGAGGGGCTGGAGCGGTTCATCTTCAACCTCGCCCAGGAACAGCCACTGGCCTATGGCCTGTTGTCGCTGGCGCTGGCCGCCCTGGCCGGCTGGGGCGCGTCGGCGGCGTTCCGGCTGATACGGGCCTGACGTTGCGGGCCTGACGTTGCGGGCCTGAACGGCTGCTCCTCGTGCGACTTCGTCTTCTCGTCGCAAGCGAGGAGGGGCGCAGTCACCGACGAGCGGGGCTGGGCTCACTTCTTCTTTGCCAGCGCCGCCTCAAGCGCTGCGATCCGGGCTTCCAGCGCCGCGTTCTCTTCCCGCGCCTTCTGCGCCATCGCGCGGGCGGCGTCGAATTCCTCACGGGTCACGAAGTCGCGGTCGGCCATCCAGCGGTCGACGAAGCCCTTCATCGCCGTCTCGGCCTCGGTCTTGGCGCCCTGGGCCACGCCCATCGCATTGGTCATGAGCTGGCTCATGTCGTCGAAGAACTTGTTGCGGGTCTGCATTGGGGCCTCCTGCGTATCTGCTCTATATGGCGCTACCCCACTCGCAGGGCAAGGTGCGCGGGGCGGCGCGCGGTTGACATCCGCATCCCCGGTCGCGACAAGCGGTCCCAGATCCACACCGTTCAAGCTGCACAGGGCCCGCATGATCCCCTTCCCCGACATCTCGCCCAACCTGTTCGAAGTCGAGCTCTTCGGCTTCACTCTGGCCCTGCGCTGGTATGCGCTGGCCTATATCGCTGGGTTTCTGTTCGGCTGGTGGATCGTGCTGCGAGCGGTGCGCAACCCCCGGCTGTGGTCCGGCGCGGCACCGATGACCCCCGACCAGGTGGAACGCCTGCTGACCTGGATCATCGTCGGCGTCATCCTTGGCGCGCGGCTGGGTTATGCCCTGATCTACGACCTGCCCAGCTACCTGGCCGATCCCCTGCAGATCGTCCGGCTCTGGGAGGGCGGAATGGCCTTCCACGGCGGTTTCCTGGGCGTCGTCGTGGCCGCGCTGTGGTTCTGTCGGCGCGAGAAGATCCCGATGCTGTCGATGGGCGACCTTCTGGCGCTGGCCACTCCGGTCGGGTTGATGCTGGGTCGCCTTGCGAACTTCATCAACGCCGAGCTTTGGGGGCGCCCGACCACGCTGCCCTGGGGCGTGATCTTTCCCGGCCAGGCCGCGCAGACCTGCGAGGGCGTCGTGGGTCTCTGCGCCCGCCACCCGAGCCAGCTGTATCAGGCGGGGCTGGAGGGGCTGCTGCTGGCGCTGGTCCTGCTCTGGCTGGCCTTCCGCACGGGGGCGTTGCGGCGGCCCGGTCTGGTGATGGGCGTCTTCCTTGCCGGCTATGGCCTGGCCCGCTTTGTGGTGGAGTTCTTCCGCCAGCCCGACGCGCAGTTCGTCAGCGCGGGCAATCCCATCGGCTGGGCGGTCCAGTTCGGCCAGATCGGTCTGACCATGGGCCAGCTTCTGTCGCTGCCGATGATTGCGCTTGGCCTCTGGTTCGTCCTGCGCGCAAGGGCGCAGTAGGGGCAGGCATGACCCCTCTCGCCCGCCTTCTGGCCGAGCGTATCCGCGAGAAGGGGCCGATCACCGTCGCCGACTACATGGCCGAGTGTCTGCTGCATCCGGTCCACGGCTACTACACGACGCGCGATCCCTTCGGCACGAAGGGCGACTTCACCACCGCCCCCGAGATCAGCCAGATGTTCGGCGAACTTCTTGGCCTGGCCCTGGCGCAAGCCTGGCTGGACCGGGGCGCCCCCAGCCGCTTCACCCTGGCCGAGCTTGGCCCGGGCCGCGGCACGCTGATGGCCGACATCCTGCGCGCGACCAGGGGGGTGCCGGGCTTCCACGCCGCCGCGCAACTGGTGCTGGTCGAGGCCTCGCCCGTGCTGCGCAAGGTGCAGTCCGCAACCCTGTCCGGACATGCCCCGGCCTGGACCGACCGGATCGAAAGCCTGCCGGACGCCCCGCTGTTCCTGATTGCGAACGAGTTCCTGGATGCCCTGCCGATCCGGCAGTTCCTTCACGGGCCGCAGGGCTGGCAGGAACGCCTGATCGGGGTGCGCGACGCGGCCCTGACCTTCGGCCTTTCCGACCCGCTTTTGCAGGTGCCCGACACCCCGGCATTCCGCAATGCTGCCGACGGCACCCTGGTCGAGGACAACCTTGCCGCCCGCCTGGCCGTGGCCGAGGTCTCGACCCGGATCGCCCGGCACGGCGGGGTTGGCTACTGGATCGACTACGGCGGCTGGCGGTCGCAGGGGGACACGCTGCAAGCGCTGCGCCAGCACGCGCCCGACGACCCGCTGGCCCATCCGGGTCAGGCCGACCTGACCGCCCACGTCGATTTCGAGCCGCTGGCCGCGCTGGCCCAGGCCTTCGCCTATGACAGCCAGGGCGCGGTCCTGACCCGGCTTGGCATCGAGGCCAGGGCCGAGCGTCTTGCCCAGAACCTGACCGGCGCGGCACTGGAAAGCCACCGGGCGGCGCATCGGCGCTTGACCCATCCCGAAGAAATGGGTTCGTTGTTCAAGGTGCTGGCCGTCACCTCGGCCGGCGCCCCGCCACCGCCGGGATTCGCCTGATGCACTCCACGCTGGAACTCATCACCTCGGACGCGCTTGAGGTCCGCCACGGCTTCTTCACCCGCAAGGGCGGGGCGTCCTCGGGCGTCTTCTCCGGGCTGAACTGCGGCACCGGGTCCTCGGACCAGACCGAGATCGTCGCGATCAACCGCGCCCGCGTCGCCGAGGCGATGGGCGTGGGACCCGAGGCGCTGGTGACGGTCCACCAGGTCCATTCGGCCAGGGCGATTCCCGTCACCGGCCCGCTGTCGATCCGGCCCGAGGCGGATGCGCTGGTCACCGACCGGCCCGGTGTGCTGCTGGCGGTCCTGACTGCGGACTGCCAGCCGGTCCTTTTCGCCGATCCCGACGCCAGGGTCGTCGGCGCCGCCCATGCCGGCTGGCGCGGGTCGGTGGACGGGGTGCTGGAAGCCACGATCGACGCGATGGAGGCTCTGGGCGCCCGGCGGTCGAACATCACTGCGGCGATCGGCCCGACAATCAGCCAGGCCGCCTATGAGGTCGGCCCCGAGTTCTTCGACCGTTTCCGCGCCGAGGATGAGGACAGCACCCGCTTCTTTGCCAACGGTGCAGGCGACCGGATGCTTTTCGACCTGCCCGGCTATGGCCTCTACCGCCTTCGCAACGCAGGGGTGAAAGAGGCGCTCTGGACCGGACATTGCACCTACCGCGATCCAGCCCGGTTTTATTCCTTTCGGAGAACAACGCACGCCAGAGAGGCGGATTATGGTCGCCTCATCTCGGTAATAAGGCTTTGATTTATCAGAACAGGGCGTGAAAATGCTCTGATTGCAGCATCTTTCTTCCCCAACCTTGCCGCAATCGCCCGTCAAGGATACCCCACCAGGTTGTATTGCGACGAGGGGATCCGATGATCATCCAGATGAAGACCAAGCGCCGCTGGATCCTGTCGATCCTTGAAACCGTCGGCGACGGGGAAGATGCCCGCATCGTCGCCCGCGCTTCGGCACGCCAGACTTCGGAACGCACGGCGATGGTATCCGGTCAGAAGGGCTTTGCCATGCGGCTCAAGACCGCGACCCGCCAGGTCTCGGACGCCTCGCGTTAAGCCACGACCCGCTCAAGCGTTCTTCGCCAGCCGCGCTTCGAGCACATTGAACGGCAGACCGGGCTCGTCCTTCGCACAGCGGATCACCAGGCTGGTCTTCACGTTTGCGACGTGATCGGCCTTCAGCAGTTCCTCGGTCAGGAAGCTTTGAAAGGTCGACAGGTCGGGCGAGACGCATTTCAGGATGAAGTCGATCTCGCCGTTCAGCATGTGACATTCGCGGACCAGCGGCCAGGCCCGGCAACGCGCCTCGAAGGTGGCAAGATCGGCCTCGGCCTGACTGTTCAGGCGCACCATCGCAAAGACCTGAACCTCGAACCCCAGTTCCCGTGCGTTGATGTCGGCGTGGTAGCCGCGGATGAAGCCCTGCTCCTCCAGCCCGCGCACCCGGCGCAGGCAGGGCGGCGCCGAGATGCCCACGCGGCTGGCCAGCTCGACGTTGGTCATGCGCCCGTCAGCCTGCAATTCGGCCAGGATCTGACGGTCGATGGGATCAAGCTTGTGCGCGGCCATGGTGCCTCCGTTCTGCGGCCCTACTTAAGCATGGGGCGGTCCATGCGCAATAATGTTTCAACCGAACGCAAGAAAACGATGCCAGACGCCTGGCGCATGCCCGCCATGCAGGGGCTTTCCCGCCCGCCTGCGCATGGCTATATCGGGGGCCGACAGATGGGGGACAGCATGGGCGAGACGCGGCATACACGGGTTCTGATCATCGGCTCTGGCCCGGCGGGATATACGGCAGCGGTCTATTCGGCGCGCGCGATGCTGGAGCCCCTGCTGATCCAGGGGTTGCAGCCCGGCGGGCAGCTGACGATCACGACCGAGGTCGAGAACTGGCCGGGCGACCACACGGTGCAGGGCCCGGACCTGATGGTGCGGATGGAGGAACACGCCAAGGCGATGGGGGCCGAGGTGATCTCGGACTATATCACCGCGCTGGACCTGTCGCAGCGGCCCTTCGTGGCGGCGGCGGACAGCGGGATGACCTATACAGCGGACGCGGTGATCCTGGCGACGGGGGCGCAGGCCAAGTGGCTGGGGTTACCGTCTGAGGAGAAGTTCAAGGGTTTTGGCGTGTCAGCCTGTGCGACCTGCGACGGGTTCTTCTACCGGGGCAAGGAAGTGGTGGTGATCGGGGGCGGGAATACCGCCGTCGAAGAGGCGCTGTTCCTGACCAACTTCGCGTCGAAGGTGACGCTGATCCACCGGCGCGACAGCCTGCGGGCCGAGAGGATCCTGCAGGACAGGCTGTTCAAGCACCCGAAGATCGCCGTCGTCTGGGACAGCGAGGTGACCGAGATCGCCGGGACCGAGGCTCCGCTGGGGGTAACGGCAGTGAAGACGCGCAACCTGAAGACCGGGGTCGAGGGAGAGATTCCCTGCGCCGGGTTCTTCGTGGCGATCGGGCATGCCCCGGCGTCAGAGCTGGTGAAGGACCAGCTGCCGTTGCATTCGGGGGGCTATGTGGTGGTGGAACCCGGCAGCACCCGGACAGCGATTCCCGGGGTCTTCGCGGCGGGGGACCTGACGGACCACATCTACCGGCAGGCCGTGACCAGCGCCGGGATGGGCTGCATGGCGGCGCTGGACGCCGAGAAGTTCCTGGCGGGCCACTGACGACTGTCCACGGTGGACAGATTTGCCGACCCTTTGGTTTCAAGGGGTTGGGTGCGGGCATTAATGGTTGGTTATCAGTCGCCGAACACCCGCCCCGGACTTGATCCGGGGCCTCTCGCATCCCAAGAGGCCCCGGATCAAGTCCGGGGCGGGTATCCCCTAACGCAGCCGCAATCCGTCCTTGTCGAACAGCATCGCGTCCCTCGCGTCGAAGCTGAGCCCGACCTTCGCGCCGGGCTCCAGGCTGACCTGGTCATGGCGTTCGACGATCAGCTTTTCCCCCGACGGCGCGGTGAGATGGACGTAGGAGACGCCGCCCAAGGCCTCGGTCAGCTCGACCCGGTGCGTGTCGCCGGGGCCGATCTTCAGGTGCTGCGGGCGCAGACCCACCGTCACCTCGGCCCCCTTGGCGGGCAGGCCGACAGGTGTCGCCACCAGCCCCAGCCCCTTCGTCGCCACGGCGCGATCATCGGCCACGCCCGCGACAAAGTTCATCGCCGGTGAGCCGATGAACCCCGCCACGAACTTGTTGTCCGGGTTGTTGTACAGATCGAGCGGCTTGCCGACCTGTTCGATCCGGCCGGATCGCAGGACGACGATCTTGTCGGCCAGCGTCATCGCCTCGACCTGGTCGTGGGTCACATAGATCATCGTGGCGCCGATCTCGCGGTGCAGGCGGGCGATCTCGACCCGCATTTCCACCCGCAGCTCGGCGTCGAGGTTGGACAGCGGTTCGTCAAAGAGGAACACCTCGGGTCCCCGCACGATGGCCCGCCCGATGGCGACGCGCTGGCGCTGGCCGCCGGACAGGGCCTTGGGCTTGCGGTCCAAGAGCGGCTCCAGCTTCAGGATGCGGGCGGCCTCGGCGACCTTGCGGTCAACCTCGGCCTTCGCGTGGCCGGTCATCTTCAGGCCGAAGCCCATGTTTTCCGCCACCGTCATGTGCGGATACAGCGCGTAGGTCTGGAACACCATCGCCACCCCGCGTTTGGACGGATCGATGTGGGTCACGTCCCGCGCGCCGATGCGGATCGCGCCGGAGGAGGTCTCCTCCAGCCCCGCGATCATCCGCAGAAGCGTCGATTTTCCGCAGCCCGAAGGGCCGACAAAGACGCAGAACTCGCCGTCGTCCACAGCCAGGTCGACCCCGTGGATCACCCGCACATCGCCAAAGCGCTTGACGACATCCTTCAGCGTAACGCCTGTCATGATGGTCCTCCCCTAAACATGTTCCGGAAAGCGCCAGCTTTCCGCGTCCGCAGCGATCTTCGCCGCGATGTCCTTGATCCTCGGCGCCAGGTCACCCAAAGCCGCCAGTGTCGTGCGCGCCGTCGTCGAGGTGACGGACAGCGCGCCCATCACCCGGCCCCTGCGCGACAGGATCGGCACCGCGCAGCAGATGATTCCCGCCTCGTGCTCTTCGGCGTCCCAGGCGTGGCCGCGAGTGCGAATCGCCTGAAGCTCGGCCAGCAGCGCGGCGCGGCTGGCAAGGGTATGCGGCGTGTGGCGGTGGAAGGACTGGCGGGCAAGCGCCGCCTCCAGCGCCTCGGGCGGCAGGTAGGCGAGCATCGCCTTGCCGACGCCGGTGCAGTAGGCCGGGCCGACCTTGCCGGCCTGGGCGAACATCTCGACCGGCTTGGCGGCGTTGCGCTTGTCGACATAAAGCACCTGGCCAAGGTCCATCTGCGCCAGATGGATCGTCTCGCCGGTTTCGCGCGCCAAATCATCAAGATAGGGCCGCGCGATGGGGGCGAGCGAGGACTGCGCCCAGGCGGCGTGGGCCAGCCGCACCAACCGCACGCCCAGCGCATAAGTGCCGGTGTCGGGGTCCAAGGTCAGCATGCCCTGATGCGTCAGGGTCTGCAAAAGCCGGTAGAGTGTGGCCTTGGGATAACCCGCTTCCCCCAGCAGATCCGAGAAGCGCACCGGGCGACCGTGGCTGGCCACCATGTCCAGCACGTCCAGCGCCTTGCCGACAGTTCCGTCTGCGTGTCCTTCCGCGCCCACTGGTTCCCTCCCCCAACGTGGTTGTTGACAGGATAGACGATAGCCGACATAGTTTTCAATATTCAAGACTAAGTTTCAAATAGTGAAACCAAACGGGAGGAAACCATGGTTCACAGGCTGACGGGCGCCTTGACGCTCGGGGCAGCCTTGCTGCTGTCCACTTCGGCCTTCGCTCAGGACAAGCGCGTCGTCACCTGGAACGCGGACTACGATCCGATACCGCTGGCGGCCACCGAAGCGCTGATCGCCGATTTCGAGGCCGCCAACCCCGAGATCGACGTCCAGCTGACCAACTTCGACCACGAGGCCTACAAGAACGCGATCCGCAACTTCCTGACCGCGGACCCGCCGGACCTGGCCAACTGGTATGCCGCGAACCGGATGCGGCCCTTCGTCGAGGCTGGTCTTTTTGCCGACATCTCGGACCTCTGGGCGTCGGAAGGTCTGACCGAGGCGCTGGCCTCGTCGCTGCCCTCGATGACCATCGACGGCAGGCAGTGGGGCATCCCCTACACCTACTATCAGTGGGGCATCTATTATAACCGCGACGCCTATGCTGCCGCCGGCGTCGAAGTGCCCGGCCCCGAAGGCGTGACCTGGGACCAGTTCCTGGCCAACTGCGAGAAGTTCAAGGCCGCCGAGATCGACTGCGTGACCACGGGGTCAAGCGCGCTGTGGCCGGTTGCGGGGATCTTCGACTATGTCAGCTTGCGCACCAACGGCTACCAGTTCCACAGCGATCTGGCGGCGGGCAAGATCTCGTGGACCTCGCCCGAAGCGCGGGCGGTGTTCGAGAACCTGGGCAAGTTGCAGCCCTTCATCACCGAGAACCATGCCGCCATCGACTGGCAGGATGCGGCGGCGATCTTCGTGCAGGGCAAGGCTGCCAACTATGTGATGGGCAACTTTGCCGTCGGCGTCTTCAAGGAAGGCGGGATGACGAACGACAACCTGGGCTTCATGGTGTTCCCGGAAATCACTCCCGGCATCGCGCGGGCCGAGGAAGCGCCGACCGACACCATCCACCTGACCTCGGGCGCGCAAAACCCCGAGGATGCGAAACTGTTCCTGGCCTACATGGCCAGCGCCGAAGCGCAGACCAAGTGGAACGCGGCGGTGGGTCAGTTGCCGACCAACAAGAACGCGACGGTCGATCCGGCCGACCCGTTCCTGTCCGAAGGCTTCCAGGCGCTGTCGACCGCAACCGGCGGCATCGCCCAGTTCTGGGACCGCGACGCGGATGCCGAATATGCCAAGGCCGGCATGGAAGGCTTCCAGCAGTTCCTGGTGCAGCCCGAAGAGCTTGAGGCGATCCTCGAGCGGCTGGAGCAGACGCGCCTGCGGCTTTACCCGCAGTGATCTGAGATAACGGGCGCCCCCTGTCACGGGGGGCGCCTTTTTCGTTTTCGGGGGGAGACATGGCACAGGCATCTCAGACGGTCGCACCCAGGCGCTGGAACCAGCGGACCCTGGCGCCCTGGCTGTTCCTGGCGCCTGGGCTGTTCATGTTCACGGTCTATGTGCTTTGGCCCATCGTCCAGAGCATCACGCTGTCGTTCTACGACTGGAACGGGCTGTACAATCAGGATGGCGAGTTCACCGGCACCTTCGTCGGCCTGGGCAACTACGCCGAGCTGATGACCGACCCCGCGTTCGAGACCTCGCTCTGGAACAACCTGAAGTGGCTGGTGCTCTACATGCTGGCGCTGCCGATCGGGCTGTTCATCGCGATCTTCCTGAACCAGACGGTCACGGGAATCCGGCTGTACAAGTCCTTGTTCTTCTTTCCATTTGTCATCAGCCAGGTTGTCGTCGGCCTGATCTTCGCCTGGTTCTATGCGCCGAATTTCGGCCTGTTCTACCTCTTGACCGAAACCATCACCGGCGATGGCACCGCGATCCTGGCCGACCCCGACCTGGTGACCTACGGGATCATCGTCGCCGGGCTCTGGCCGCAGATCGCCTATGTGATGATCCTGTATCTGACCGGCCTGAACAACGTCGCACCCGACCAGATCGAGGCGGCGCGGCTGGACGGGGCCAAGGGCTGGCGGATGCTGTGGTATGTCGTGCTGCCGCAACTGCGCCCGGCAACCTTCATCGCGGTGATCGTCACGGTGATCGGCGCGCTGCGGTCGTTCGACCTGGTGTCGATCATGACCAGCGGCGGGCCGTTCGGATCAAGCCGGGTGCTGTCCTACTACATGTTCGAGATGGCGCTGGGCGAGTTCGGCTTCCGCATGGGCTATGGCGCGGCGATTGCCGTGGTTCTGTTCGCCATCATGATGATCTTCATTTCGGGCTTCATCTGGAAGATGTGGCGCGACGAGAAGGAGCGCTGAGATGTTCCCGCGTCCGATCCAGAAATCCGGCCAGGCCGCGCAATGGCTTTACACCATTGCCCTGCCCGTCGCCCTGATCCTGTGGCTGTTCCCGCTGCTGGGGGTGGCGCTGACCTCGCTGCGGCCTGCCTCGGACCTGGCGCAGGGCAACTACTTCGGCATGCCCTCGGGCATCGCCTGGGAGAATTACGTCTACATCTTCACCGAGACGCCGATCGGCCAGTACATGATCAACTCGCTTTGGGTCACGATCCCCACGGTGATCGGCGCGATCAGCCTGTCGCTGATGACGGGCTTTGCGCTGGCGGTCTACGGGTTCCGGGCGAATATCCTGGTGTTCTTCATGTTCGTGGCCGGCAACTTCGTGCCGTTCCAGATCCTGATGGTGCCGGTGCGCGACCTGACGCTGCAACTGGGGATGTATGACACCTGGTACGGGCTGGCGCTGTTCCACATCGCCTTCCAGACCGGGTTCTGCACCCTGTTCATGCGGAACTTCATCAAGGCGCTGCCCCCCGAACTGATCGAGGCCGCCCGCGTCGAGGGCGTCAGCGAATGGCGCATCTTCTGGTACATCGTGCTGCCGCTGATGCGGCCCGCCATCGCGGCGCTTTCGGTGCTGGTCTTCACCTTCATCTGGAACGACTTCTTCTGGGCCACCGTGCTGACGCAAGGGGTGGACAGCCAGCCGATCACCGCGGGCCTGTCGAGCCTGAACGGCCAGTGGATCGCCCAGTGGCATCTGGTCAGCGCCGGCTCCATCCTGGCCGCCCTGCCGCCCGTGGTGATGTTCTTCCTGATGCAGAAGCACTTCATCGCCGGTCTGACGCTTGGGGCCGTGAAATGATGCAGTGGCGCATTGACACACAGGGGCAGACCATTGCCCTGGCGACGGACGGCGGCATCCCGGAGGTCATCTACTGGGGACCGCGTCTTGCGGATGCCGAGGACCTGGGCCAGCTGGCCCTGGCTGCCCGGCATGACCTGACCGGGGGGATGCTGGACAAGCTGCCGTCGCTGAGCCTGTCGCCCGAACCGGGCCGCGCCTTCCAGGGCCAGCCGGGGCATGTGCTGGCCGAAGCGGACGGAAGATCCCTGCAACCGGCGTTCCGCTTCGACCGGGCCGAGGCTTCGGCGGACAGTCTGACTCTGATCTCCGGTGCCGCGGGTCTGGTGCTGACCCATGTGCTTCAGGCCCGGCCGACCGGAACGATCACGCTGCGGACCGAACTGACGGCGGACCGCCCGATCCGCGTGCAATGGCTGGCCGCTCCGGTCCTGCCGGCCCCGCAACAGGGTGAAATGATCGACGTCCACGGCAAGTGGGTGGGCGAGTTCCATCTGCTCCGCACGCCCTGGTCCCCCGGCATCCGGTCCCGCGAGGCGCGGACAGGGCGGTCAGGGCAGGAACACCCGCCCTATCTGATCCTGGCGGGCGAGAGTTGCTCCAACACCCGCGGCGCGGCCCTGGCCCTGCACTATGCCTGGTCGGGCGGGCACCGGATGGTGGCAGAAGAGCTGCCCGACGGTCGCCGTCAGGTGCAGTTCGGGCATCCCCTCGGGGCCGAGACCGAAGTCGGGACCCGGTTCCAGACGGCCGAGCTGATCGTCGCCTGTTCGACCGAAGGGTTGAACGGCATCGGTGCCGCGTTCCAGCGCGACATCCGCGACCGGGTGGTGCAGTGGCCCGACCCGAAGCGCCCGCGCCCGGTGCATTACAACTGCTGGGAGGCGGTCTACTTCGATCACCGGCTGGACACCCTTGCCGAATTCGCCACCCGCGCGGCGGCCCTGGGGGCGGAACGCTTCGTGCTGGACGACGGCTGGTTCGGCAAGCGGGATGACGACACCTCCAGCCTTGGCGACTGGACCATCGACCGGCGCAAGTGGCCCGAGGGTCTGCACCCGCTGATCCGCCACGTGCACAGCCTGGGCATGAGTTTCGGCCTGTGGTTCGAGCCAGAGATGGTCAATCCCGACTCTGACCTTTGCCGGGCGCATCCCGACTGGGTGCTGGGGCCACTGGACCAGACCACGGGGCGCCACCAGATGGTGCTGGACCTGGCCCGGCCGGAAGTGCGTGAAAACCTTTTTCAGCAAGTCTCGGCGGTGCTGGCAGAGTATCCCGTCGACTATGTCAAATGGGACCACAACCGGCTGTTGCCCGTGGTGGATGCGGCCCAGACGCGGGGGGCCTATGACTTGTTCGACAGGCTCCGCGCCGCGCATCCGAAGGTAGAGATCGAAAGCTGCGCCAGTGGTGGCGGGCGGATCGACGCGGGCATCCTGGCGCGCACGCATCGGGTCTGGCTTTCCGACAGCAACGACGCGCTGGAGCGTCTGCGGATGCAGCACGATGCGGCGCTGTTCCTGCCTTCGGCGATCACCGGAAGCCACGTCGGCCCCCGGCATTGCCACACCTCGGGGCGCGTGCTGCCGATGGCCTTCCGCGCCTGGGTCGCGGCGCAGCGGCACATGGGCTTCGAGATGGACCTGCGCGAGCTGACCGAGGACGAGGCGCTGACCCTGGCCCGCGTCACGGCCTGGTGGAAGGCAAATCGCGACTGGATGATGGGCGGGACGATCCTGCGGCTGGACAGCGACGATCCGGCGGTGACGGCAGAGCTGCAACTTGCCGCGGGGGGCGGGCGCTTCGTGGTCTTTGCGGGGCAGGCGGAGACCAGCCGTCAAAGCCTGCCGCGCCCCTTGCGGCTGGCCGGGCTGGACCCCGAGGCGCGCTACACGGTTTGCCTGAGCAACCCCGAGGATGCCTCTCGCCAGTCGCGGGGACCGAACGCGTTGAAATCCGGCCCCTTGACGCTGACCGGCCGGATGCTCATGACAAAGGGCATCCTGTTGCCCGTAGCCTGGCCCGCGACGATGTGGGTTGTCGAAGGACGAAAGCTGTGACCGATCCCGTCTTTCCCGACCTGAAGGGCCGATCCGTCTTTGTCACCGGCGGCGGCTCGGGGATCGGCGCTGCCCTGACCGAGGCCTTCCTGCGCCAGGGTGCGAAGGTGGCGTTCTGCCAGCGGTCGGACGGCACGGCCTTCTGCGACGCGATGGCGGCCGCGACAGGCAACCGGCCGCTGTTCCTGCCCTGCGACATCTCGGTGGTGGATCAGCTGCAACTGACGCTGGCGACGGCGGCAAAGGCGCAAGGGCCGATCACGGTGCTGGTGAACAACGCCGCGAACGACCAGCGGCACGAGACGCTGAAGACCGATCAGGCGTTCTGGGACTGGTCGATCAACGTGAACCTGCGGTCGTATTTCTTCGCCTGCCAGTCGGTGCTGCCGGGGATGCAGGCGGCGGGGGGTGGGTCGATCATCAATTTCAGTTCGATCAGCTTCATGATGGCCGACAAGGGCTATGCCGCCTACATCACCGCGAACGCGGGAATCGTGGGCATGACCCGGACCCTGGCGCGCGAATTCGGACCGGACCGGATCCGGGTCAACGCCGTGGCGCCCGGCTGGGTCCTGACCGAGCGGCAGAAAGAGCTGTGGGTCACGCCCGAGGCCCTGGCCGCCTACCTTGCGCGCCAATGCCTGCCCGACCCGATCGCGCCCGAAGATGTTGCGGGGACGGTGTTGTTCCTGGCGTCGGATGCGGCGAAGATGATGACCTCGCAGACCCTGATCCTGGACGGGGGGTACATTTCGTCATGACCGACCCCGCATGGATTGCCGTCGACTGGGGCACCTCGAACCTGCGCGCCTGGGCGATGGCGGCGGATGGCCGCGTGCTGGCCGAAGCAACCAGTGACGAGGGGATGGGCAAGCTGTCGCGCGACGGCTTCGAGCCTGCGCTGGTTCGGCTGATCGGGCCCTGGCTGGCGGGCAGCCCTCCAGTCGTGGCCTGCGGCATGGTCGGCAGCCGCCAGGGCTGGTGCGAGGCGCCGTACCGGACGGTTCCCTGCACGCCGCTGGACATGGCCGGGCAGGTGACGGCGCCCACGACCGACCCGCGCTTGCGGGTGTCGATCGCTCCCGGACTGAAGCAGAACAGCCCCGCCGACGTGATGCGCGGCGAGGAAACCCAGATCGCGGGCGCTCTGCGGTTGCTGCCGGGGTATGACGGGGTGCTGTGCCTGCCGGGGACCCATTCGAAATGGGTCCACATCAGCGCGGGTGAGGTGGTCAGCTTTCAGACCTTCATGACCGGCGAGTTGTTCGCGCTATTGTCCGAAGCCTCGGTCCTGCGGCACGGGATGCAGGGCGAGGGCTGGGACGACGCGGCCTTTGATGCGGCGGTGTCGGATGCGCTGTCGCGGCCCGAACGGCTGGGCGCGCGGCTGTTTTCCCTGCGGGCCGAGGGGCTGATCGCCGGGCTTTCCCCCCAGGCCGCCCGCGCGCGGCTGTCGGGGCTGCTGATCGGCACCGAACTGGCGGCGGCAAGGCCCTACTGGCTGGGCCAGCGCGTCACGCTGATCGGGGCCGAGAAGCTGTCTGCCGCCTATGCCCGCGCGCTTGGGCAACAGGGCATCGAGGCGCAGCGGATGTCCGCGACCGACTGCACGCTGGCGGGCCTTGCCTCGCTTTCTCTCCAGACCGAGGGCGCCAGATGACCCCCAAGACTGACATGCGCAACCTGATCGCCATCCTGCGCGGGATCACCCCGCCCGAGGCCGCTGCCGCTGCCCGGGTTCTGGTCGCCGCCGGGATCAGCCGGATCGAAGTGCCGCTGAACTCGCCCGACCCCTTTGCTTCGATCAAGGCGATGGCGGCGGCCACGCCAAACGCCGAGATCGGTGCCGGGACGGTCCTGACGGTCGAGGATGTCGGCCGGGTCAAGGCAGCGGGCGGCAGCCTTGTCGTCTCGCCCAACTGCGACCCCGACGTGATCCGCGCCACCCGGGCGCAGGGGATGGCGTCCTGGCCAGGCGTGATGACGCCCACGGAATGTTTTGCGGCGATCAAGGCCGGAGCGACCGGGCTGAAGCTGTTTCCCGGCAGCCTGATCGGTCCCGACGGCTTGAAGGCCCTCCGCGCCGTGCTGCCGAAGGACCTGCCGGTCTATGCCGTGGGTGGTGCGGGACCGGCGAACTTTGCCGACTGGGCCAAGGCAGGGGCGCAGGGCTTCGGCATCGGCACGGCGCTCTATACGCCCGGCCTGTCGACCGACGACATCGCCACCAGGGCCGCCGCCATCGTCGCGGCCTATGACGCGGTGTTCGCATGATCCACGATTCCCGCCCCTGCGAGCTGGGCGAAGGCCCGCTCTGGCATCCCCTGCGGCACGAGCTGTTCTGGTTCGACATCCTGAACCGGACCCTGCATTCCAGGGCGGCCTCCTGGCCCTTCGACGTCTATGTCTCGGCCGCCGGGTGGATCAGCCGGGACGAGCTTCTTGTCGCCTCGGAAACCGGGTTGTTCCGCTTTGACCTGACCACGGCGACCCGGACTCCGGTCGCCGCGGCGGGGACGGCGGACACGCGGTCGAACGATGGGCGCGCAGACCGGCAGGGCGGGTTCTGGTTCGGCACGATGGGCAAGAAGGCCGAAACGGGCGCCGGCGCGATCTGGCGCTGGTATCGCGGCGAATTGCGGCCGCTGTTCAGAGAGATCTCGATCCCGAACTCGATCTGCTTTGCGCCCGACGGGACGTCTGCGCATTTCTCGGACACGACGCAGGGCAAGGTGATGAAGGTCGCGCTGGACAGCGCAGGCTGGCCCAGGGGCGAGCCGGTGGTCTGGCTGGACCTTGCCCGCGCGGGGCTGAACCCCGACGGCGCGGTGATCGATGCCGAAGGCCGGTTCTGGAACGCACAATGGGGCGCGGGCCGGGTTGCCTGCTACGGTGCGGACGGCAGCTTCCTGCAGGCGGTCGAGACACCGGGGGCGACGCAATCCTCGTGCCCGGCGTTTGGCGGCCCCGACCTGACCACCCTTTTCGTCACCACCGCCCTCGAGCACATGGACGCCGAAGCGCGGGCCAGGCACCCGGCCTCGGGTCAGGTCTTTGCCTTCCCGAACGTCGCCAAGGGCCTTCCCGAACCACAGGTTAGCGCATGAAAAGAACGCTTGGCGTCTGCTACTACCCCGAACACTGGTCCGAGGCGCAATGGGCCGAGGACGCCGCCCGGATGGCGCGGCTGGGCCTGACCTGGGTCCGCATCGGCGAATTCGCCTGGAGCCGGATGGAACCCGAGCCGGGGCGGTATGACTGGGACTGGCTGGACCGCGCCATCGACACGCTGGGCAAGCGCGGGCTGAAGGTGGTGCTGGGCACGCCCACCGCCACCCCGCCGCGCTGGATGCTGGACCGGCATCCCGACATGCTGGCCGTCGATGCCGAGGGGCGGGTGCGCGGTTTCGGCTCGCGGCGGCATTATGACTTCTCGCATCAGGGCTACCGGGCCGAATGTGCGAAGATCGTGACGCTGATGGCCGAGCGCTACGGCAAGAACCCGCATGTGGCCGCCTGGCAGACGGACAACGAATATGCCTGCCACGCGACGACCCTGTCCTATTCCGACGCGGCGCGGGCGGCGTTCCAGGATTGGCTCGCCCGGCGCTACCAGTCGCCGGAGGCGCTGAACCGGGCCTGGGGCAACGTGTTCTGGTCGATGGAGTATCGCGACTTCCGCGACATCGGGTTGCCGAACCTGACCGTGACCGAACCGAACCCCAGCCACGTGATGGACTTCCGCCGCTTTGCCAGCGACGAGGTGCGCAGCTTCAACAAGCTGCAGGTGGACATCATCCGCAAGCACTCCGCCGCCCCCGTGGCGCACAATTTCATGGGCGCGGTGACGGAGTTCGACCATTGGGACGTGGGTGCGGACCTGGATATCGCGTCCTGGGACAGCTACCCCCTGGGCTTCCTCTCCGACCGCATCCCGGCCGAGCCTGGGCACAAGCGCCGCTTCGTGCGGCAGGGCGACCCGGATTTCCAGGCCTTCCACCACGACCTTTACCGCGCCGTGGGCCGGGGCCGCTGGTGGATCATGGAGCAGCAGCCGGGGCCCGTGAACTGGGCGCCCTACAACCCCGATCCCTTGCCCGGAATGGCGCGGCTCTGGGCCTGGGAGGCCTTTGCGCATGGGGCCGAGGCGGTGTGCTATTTCCGCTGGCGCCAGGCCCCCTTCGCGCAGGAACAGATGCATGCGGGCCTTCTGCGGCCTGACTCGGTCCCGGCGCAGGCCTTCGCAGAAGCGGAACAGGTGGCGCAGGAACTGGCCGCGATGCCTTCGGAGGCCGGGACGGGTGCCGCGCCGGTGGCGTTGGTCTTCGATTACGAATCCGACTGGGCCTGGGATATCCAGCCGCAGGGGCGCAGCTTCCAGTATTTCTGGCTGGTGTTCCACCTCTACAAGGGGTTGCGGCGGCTGGGGCTGAACGTGGACATCGTCCGGCCCGACGTGGCGGACCTGTCGGCCTACAAGCTGGTGCTGGCGCCGGGGGTCTTCACCCTGTCCGACCCGCTGAAGGCGGCGCTTGCGACCTTCGGCGGCACCGCGATCCTGGGGCCGCGGACCAATTCCAAGACGCGGGACTTCGCGATCCCGGTGCCGCTGCCGCCCGCCCTGCCGGGGCTGGAGGCCGTGGTGGCGCGGGTGGAGAGCCTGCCGCCCGACGTGCCGGTGCCGCTGGCGCAGGGCGGCGCGCTGGTCAACTGGCGCGAGAAGCTTGAGGGCCATGCCGAGGTGGTCGAGGTGGCCGAGGATGGCTGGCCCGCGCTGGTGGCGGCCGGCAAGCTGCACTACCTGGCCGGCTGGCCCGATGAGCAGGCCCTGGCCCGCATCCTGCAGCGCGCCTGTGCGGCCGAGGGGATCGAGTGCGATCCGTTGCCCGAAGGCCTGCGGCGCCGCGATACCGCCACGCATCGGTTCCTGTTCAACTACAACCCGGTGCCGGCCGAATGGGGCGGGGTTTCGATCCCTCCGGCAGGCGTGCACTGGACCGAGCTGTAAGGGCGCGGGCGTAGGGTGGGCAATCTGCCCACCCTCCTTTCGTCAGGCCTGAACGCTGACCGCGCCCGTCACCGGCAGGAAGGCCGCAGCGTTCGGGCCCAGCGTCAGCCGGTCGCCCTGCAGCACCGCGTGGATCGACGGTCCGGTCGGGGCCTCCACTCCGGCCACAGTGACTGACAGCGCCACCGGCGACAGGTTGAACAGGCACAGCAGCGCGCCTTCGCCTTCGCCGCGGACAAAACCCAGCACCGGCTCGGGCAGGTCCAGGAAGCGCGACTTTCCCGCCCGCAGCGCCGCCGAGCCTTTGCGGAAGGCCAGCACCTGCCGGTAATGTTCCAGCACCGAGCCTTGCGCGCCCTTCTGCCCCTCGACATGGCGTGCGGCCTGTTCCGGCTTGACCGGCAGCCAGGGCTTCACCGGCGAGAAACCCGCATTGGCCGAGGCGTCCCAGACCATCGGCGTCCGGGTGTTGTCGCGGCCGATGGGTTCGGGCCAGAAGGTGATGCCCTGCGGGTCGGTCAACTCCTCGAAGTCCAGCGGCGTGTCGGTCTGGCCCAGTTCCTCGCCCTGCCAAAGGCAGACCGAGCCTTCGAAGGCCATCAGCAGCGAGCCCGCCTGCCTGGCCACATCCTCGACGCTGGTGCCGTGCCTGGCCCAGCGGCTGGCATGGCGCACGACGTCGTGGTTGGAAAACGCCCACATCGGCCAGCCATCCGGCGCGCCCTTGAAGAAGCCCTCGACCTTCTGGCGGAAGAAGGCTGCGTCGAACTCATAGCCCATCAGCTCGAACGAATAGCACTGATGCAGCCGCCCCGGCGCGGTATACTCGCCCATCATCCGGATCGCGTGGTGTGCTTCCCCCATCTCGCCCACGCTGGCCGCGCCGTATTCGTCCAGCAGGACCCGGATACGCTCCATCCAGGCCAGGTTCTCGGGCTGGTTCTTCGAGAAGATGTGGTACTGCATCCCGTAGGGGTTGCCCTCGGGTTCGGTCTTCACGCGGTAGTCCGCCGGGTCGTCGCGGAACATGGGGTCGTGGAAGAAGTAGTTCACCGTGTCGAAGCGGAAGCCGTCCACCCCCCGCTCCAGCCAGAAGCGCATCGCTTCCAGCGCCCAGTCCTGCACGGCGGGGTTGTGGTAGTTCAGGTCGGGCTGCGAGGTCAGGAAGTTGTGCAGGTAATACTGCTTGCGCCGCGCGTCCCACTGGAAAGCCGGGCCGCCGAAGACCGACAGCCAGTTGCAGGGCGGCGTCCCGTCATGCCTGGGGTCGGCCCAGACATACCAGTCAGCGCGGGCGTTGCTCCGGTCGCGACGGCTTTCCGCGAAGAAGGGGTGCTGGTCCGAGGTGTGGCTGAGAACCTGGTCGATGATCACCTTCAGCCCCAGCGCATGGGCCTTCGTGACCAGCGCGTCGAAGTCGGCCAGCGTGCCGAAGACCGGGTCCACGTCGCAATAATCGCTGACGTCGTAGCCCATGTCCTTCATCGGGCTGCGGAAGAAGGGTGAAAGCCAGACTGCGTCCACCCCCAGGTCGGCCAGGTGATCCAGCCTGCGGGTGATCCCCGGCAGGTCGCCCACCCCGTCGCCGTTGGAATCCTGGAACGACCGCGGATAGACCTGATAGGTCACGGCACCACGCCACCAGTCGGACATTCCCCACTCCCCCAGGTTCGGATTCGCGTGCGGGGATAGCGGGGGGCGTGACGCGGCAAAAGTCCAAAGCGCTTGCGACACTGCGGATGACTGCAGAATCCGGCGTTTTGCGGCACATCGGCAACGACCTGCCCGGCAAACCGGCAGGGCCGGTCTGTAACGGTGACAATATCGCGGTTGACCCGTCCCGACCGCAAGCGCACCTTGCCCGCCTGGCCCGGAGCGACCCGATGTCGAAAACCTCACTGATCACCCCCGTCCTGATCGCCGGTTGCGTGATCCTGATGATCTCTTTCGCGATCCGGGCCAGCTTTGGCGTCTTCCAGATCCCGGTGGCCGCAGAGTTCGGCTGGATGCGCGCCGACTTTTCGCTGGCCATCGCGATCCAGAACCTGGCCTGGGGGATCGGCCAACCCCTGTTCGGCGCCCTGGCCGAGCGGTTCGGCGACCGCAGGGCGATCATCACGGGCGCGCTGATGTATGCGGCGGGCCTGGTCCTGTCCTCCTTCGCGGTGACGCCGGGCGAGCATCAGCTGCTGGCGATCCTGGTCGGCTTCGGCATCGCCGGGACCGGGTTCGGCGTGATCCTCGCCATCGTCGGACGGGCCTCGTCGCCCGAGAACCGCTCGATGGCGCTTGGCATCGCCACGGCCGCGGGGTCGGCCGGTCAGGTCTTCGGGGCGCCGACGGCCGAGCTTCTGCTGCAAAGCTACAGCTGGCAGGTCGTGTTCCTGATCTTCGCCGTCGTCATCCTGGCGACGCTGGCCGCACTTCCCTTCCTGCGCAGCCCGCAGCTGGCCTCGAGGCAAGAGCTGGAGGAAAGCCTGGGCGCCGTCCTGGTCCGCGCCTTCAAGGACCCTTCCTTTACGATGATCTTCCTGGGCTTCTTTTCCTGCGGCTATCAGCTGGCCTTCATCACCGCGCATTTCCCGGCCTTCGTGACCGAGCTTTGCTCGCCCATCGACGCGGGGTCGATGCTGGCCGGACTCGGGATCACCACGACCTCGGCGCTGGGGGCGGTGTCCATCGCGGTGATCGGGCTGTTCAACATCGTGGGCACGTTGACGGCGGGCTATCTGGGCAAGCGCTACACCAAGAAATACCTGCTGTTCTGGATCTATGTCGGCCGCACCATCGCGGCGGCGGCATTCATCCTGTTGCCGATCACCCCGGTCTCGGTGCTGATCTTCTCGGCGGTGATGGGGGCTTTGTGGCTGGCGACCGTGCCGCTGACCAGCGGGTTGGTCGCGCATATCTACGGCATCCGCTACATGGGCACGCTGTATGGCGTGGTGTTCCTGTCCCACCAGATCGGCGGGTTCCTGGGGGTCTGGCTGGGGGGCCGGATGTATGATCTGAACGGCGATTACACGCTGGTCTGGTGGATCGGGGTCGGGGTCGGGGCCTTCTCGGCCATCGTCCACCTGCCGATCCGCGAGCGCCAGATGGTCGCGCAACCGGCCTGAGCCGAACCTTGGAAATCCCTTCGTGAAAGTCGGTATCGCCGCCCTTGTCCTGGCCTATGTGCTAAGTCAGTTCTACCGCGCCTTCCTGGCGGTGATGAGCCCGGTTCTGACCGCGGACCTGGGTGTCACGGCGGCCGACCTCGCCTCGGCCTCGGGCTGGCTATTCCTGGCCTTTGCCGCGATGCAGATCCCGATCGGGGTCTGGCTGGACCGGGTCGGACCCCGACTGACGACCGGAGTCCTTCTGGCGTTGGCGGCTGCCGGGGCGGTTCTGTTCAGCCAGGCGACCGGGGCGATGCAGATCAAGCTGGCGATGACACTGATCGGGATCGGCTGCGCGCCAGTCCTGATGGCCAGCTACTTCATCTTCGCCCGCCAGTTCTCTGCCGCCGCCTTCAGCACGCTCGCCGCGCTGACGCTGGGGGTGGGCACCTTGGGCAACGTCGCATCGTCCCTGCCCCTGTCCTGGGCTGTCGCCGCCTTCGGCTGGCGCGAGACGGTGCTGGGCATCGCCGCGATCACCGGGGCAGTGGCGCTGGCGATCCTGCTTCTGGTGCGCGACCCGGAGCGGCTGGAGGGGTCGCGGACGGGCTCGTTTCTGGAACTGCTGAAGATGCCGGTCCTCTGGCCGATCCTGATCATGATGATGGTCTGCTATGCCCCCATCGCCGGGCTGCGGGGGCTGTGGATCGGGCCGTATTTCGCCGATGTCCAGGGCGCGGACCAGCTTGGGATCGGCGAGATCAGCCTCTGGATGGGGCTGGCGATGGTGGCGGGCAATTTCGCCTACGGGCCGCTGGACCGCTGGCTGGGGCGGCCCAAGCTGGTGGTGGTGGTGGGCAACGCGGTGACGCTGGCGTGCCTGTTCGGTCTGTGGTGGTTCGCGGCGGCGCCTGCGGCGGTGGCGACGGCGCTGCTGATCGCGGTCGGGTTCTTCGGCGCAAGCTTTCCCATCGTGCTGGCCCACGGCCGGTCCTTCGTGCCGCCGCACCTGACGGGCCGGGGGGTGACTCTTCTGAACTTCTTCGGCATCGCGCCCATCGGGATCGCCCAGATCGTGACCGGACGCCTGCACGCCGCAGCGCCGCCCACCCCTGCTGCCGCGCCCTATGAGGCCGTGTTCCTGTTCTTCGCCGTGACCACCGCCATCGGCCTGGCCGTCTATCTTCTGTCACGGGACCGGCCGCACTGACGCCCGTCCCGTCGAATCCGCTTCCCCCCGCGCGGGCCATGCGCTAACAGCCGCCCGTCCCACCTTTGGGACGATCAAAGGAGAACCCCGATGGGCTACAAGGTCGTCGTCGCGGGTGCCACGGGCAACGTGGGCCGCGAAATGCTGAACATCCTCGCCGAGCGCGAGTTTCCCGTGGACGAGATCGTGGCGCTGGCGTCGCGCAAATCTCTGGGCACCGAAGTCAGCTTTGGCGACAAGACCTTGAAGACCAAGGACCTGGACACCTTCGATTTCACCGGCTGGGACATCGCGCTGTTCGCCGTCGGGTCCGAAGCGACCAAGATCTACGCACCGAAGGCCGCCGCTGTCGGCTGCGTGGTGATCGACAACTCCAGCCTCTACCGCTACGACGCCGACGTGCCGCTGATCGTGCCGGAAGTGAACGCCGAGGCGATCCACGGCTACGCCAAGAAGAACATCATCGCCAACCCCAACTGCTCGACCGCGCAGATGGTCGTGGCGCTGAAGCCGCTGCATGACCGCGCCCGGATCAAGCGTGTTGTCGTTGCGACCTATCAATCCGTCTCGGGCGCCGGGAAGGAAGGGATGGACGAGCTGTGGAACCAGACCAAGTCGATCTACAACCCGGTGGACGACGTTCCGGCCCGGAAATTCCAGAAGCAGATCGCCTTCAACGTGATCCCGCAGATCGACGTCTTCCTTGATTCCGGCGAGACCAAGGAAGAATGGAAGATGGTGGCCGAGACGAAGAAGATCCTCGACCCGAAGATCAAGGTCACTGCCACCTGCGTCCGCGTGCCGGTCTTTGTCGGCCACTCCGAGGCGATCAACATCGAGTTCGAGGATTTCCTGGACTGGCAGGAAGCCCAGGACATCCTGCGCGAGGCGCCCGGCATCATGCTGATCGACAAGCGCGAACCCGGTGGCTACATCACCCCCATCGAATGTGTCGGCGAATATGCGACCTATGTCAGCCGCGTGCGGCAGGACAGCACCATCGACAACGGCCTGTCGCTGTGGTGCGTGTCCGACAACCTGCGCAAGGGTGCGGCCCTGAACGCGGTGCAGATCGCCGAGCTGCTGGGGTCCAAGGTCCTGAAGAAGGGCTAAGGGTTTCTTTACCCTGATATGCAAGGGTCTTGGCCTATGGCCGAGACCCTTTTTCATTGCGATGACGTGCTGTGGCGGCGGTTCGTGACGCTGTGCCGGGCGCGGGACGAAACGCCCGGCGCCGTGCTGCGCGAGCTGGTCCGCCTCGAAGTCCAGCGCTGCGAGCGACGCAGAGCGAGGAGTGCCGAAGGCATCGACGAGCGGCTCCTCGTGCGCCTTCGGCTTCTCGTCGCAGAGGCGCTGGCGGTGTCCGAGGATTGGGCGCAGGTGCAAGGCGCACTTCGGGAGCGTGGGCTGCGCTATGTCCCCTCGGGCGGCGGTCTTGTCCTGAGCGACTTCGCCTCCGGCCGCAGCCTTGCCAAGTCAAGCCAGGTCGGCCCGGCCTACATGGCCCTCGTCCGCCGCTTTGGCCGCGGCTTTCCGGGCCACCCTCAGCCGGGAATTGCTGCCCAGGCCCTGGCCCGACCCTGACCCCTTGCACCCACGCGCCGCACGGGCTTTGCTGTCACCCGACAGGAGACCACCGATGACCCGGACGCTTTCCCTGAACGACGGCCGCCAGATCCCGCAGCTTGGCTTCGGCCTCTGGCAGGTCCCCGCCGCCATCACCGCTGAAACCACGGCCACCGCTTTGCGGATGGGCTACCGGCTGGTCGATGGCGCAGCGATCTATGGCAACGAGCAAGGCCAGGGCGAGGGCATCCGCCGGTCTGGCCTGCCGCGGGATCAGGTCTTTGTCACCACGAAGGTCTGGAACAGCGAGCAGGGTTTCGACAAGGCGGTCCGCGCGGCGGAAGCGAGCCTGACGCAGCTTGGCCTCGATCATGTGGACCTTCTGTTGATCCACTGGCCCTGCCCGGCCAACGACCTTTACCTTGACACCTGGCGCGCGCTGATCCGACTGCGGGACAGCGGGCGTGCCCTGTCCATCGGCGTGTCGAACTTCCAGGAGCCGCAGCTTCAGCGGATCATCGGCGAGACTGGCGTCACCCCTGCCGTCAACCAGATCGAGATCAACCCGCGTCTGCAACAGGCTGCATTGCGCGCCTTTCATGACAGGCACGGGATCGTCACGCAAAGCTGGACGCCGCTGGGCCAGGGCCGCAGCTTCGGCGCTGCCCCGGTGCAGGCCGCAGCCCGCCGCACCGGCAAATCCCCGGCGCAGGTGATCCTGCGCTGGCACATCCAGATCGGCGCCTCGGTCATTCCCCGGTCCACCCGCGAGGCGGGGCTGGCCGAGAATCTGGCGCTGTTCGACTTCACCCTGACCGATGCCGAGATGGCCGCGATCGCCACTCTGGACGAAGGCGCGCGGTGCGGACCCGATCCCGCACAGTTCAACATGGCTTGACGCGCGCCGGGGCGAAATCCTTGGGACGGGTTTCCCGGCCTTGCCGCGCCCGTCACCAGGGGCCTACCGTCCCGGCGACCTCAACCGAAAGGCCCTTCGCCGATGCGCGCCCTGCTTGCCGTCCTGCTTGCCTCTGCCACGGTGCCGGCCCTTGCCGACACCCTTCCCGCCACCAGCCGGATCACCGCAGTGACCGTCTACCCGGACGGCGCCAGGCTGACGCGGGAAGTGAGCTTCACCGCCCCTTCCGCCGGACGCCACGAGCTGCTGGTCACCGACCTGCCCCGTGACAGCGACCCCGGCCTGATCCGACTTGGCGCGTCCGACGGCGTGCGACTTGGCGCCTTCAACCTGCGCGCCGACCGGCTGCCCCGCGCGAGGACCCGCTGACCGAAGCGCAGCAGTCGGCCAAGGCGCAGGTCGAGGCCGCCCAAGCCGCCGCCGACACCGCACAGCTGGCGCTGGAGGCGATCACCGCAAAGGTCGAAGCCGCAGAGGCTCGGGTGCGGTTCCTGTCGTCGTTCACCGGCGCGCTGCCGGACGGCGCGACGCCCGAGACGATCCGGGCGATGGCCGCAATGATCGGGACCGAAACTCTGGCCGCCCGCCAGTCCGCCCTTGCCGCCAAGGCGGACCTGCCGCCGGTCCAGCAGGCGGTGACAAAGGCGCAGGAGGCGCTGGCCAAGGCCCGGGCGGCCTATGACGCGCTGCCTTCGGCCGACATGGACTTTACCGCGCTGTCGGTCGCGGTGACGGCGTCCGGGGCCGGCGAGGCCAGGGTGACGATCACCCAATACGTCGGCAACGCCAGCTGGCAGCCGGTCTACGACCTGAACCTGACGCGGGACGGCGGCGACAGGCTGACCCTCGACCGCTCGGTGCTGGTGAGCCAGTTCACCGGCGAGGATTGGGATGGCGTCGCGCTGACGCTGTCCTCCTCGCGGCCCAGCGAGCAGTCTGCACCCTCGCAGCTTTGGCCGGAATTGCGGTCCATCGGGCCGGAGGCGGACGCCGGGGAGCTTTCCCGGAAGGCTTACGGCACCGACAGCGCGCTGCAGGAGACAGCCCCGGCACCAGAGGCCGCCGCCGCTCCGGTCACGGCTGCGATGGCCTATGACGGCGACACGGTCGTCTACCAGTATCCCGAACCGGTCACAGTCGCGACAGGGGCCGAAAACCTGCGTCTTGCGCTGGACAGTCTGGACTTCGCGCCGGTGGTGGAAGCCGTCGCCGTGCCCCGTCTTGACGATACCGCCTTCGTCATGGCCAGCTTCATCAACGCCAGCGAGGAGCCACTGCTTCCCGGTCAGGCCATGCTGTTCCGGGAAGGGGTTCTGGTCGGCTCGACCTGGCTGGACGTGATCGCGCCGGGGGTCGAGACGGACCTGGGCTTCGGGGCCATCGAGACCCTGCGGGTCAAGCGCGAAATGCCACTGCGCGAGGCGGGCGAAACGGGGGTATTCACCAGCAGCAACCAGCAAAGGGAAAGCGCGGTCATCACGGTCGAGAACACCGGCGCCGAGGCCTGGCCGGTCCGCCTTCTGGACCAGGTGCCCTACAGCGAGCAGGACGCGCTGGAGATCGAAGTCACCGCCAGCCCGGCCCCGATGGAAACCGACGTCGAAGGCCAGCGCGGCATCCTGGCCTGGGAGTTCGACCTTGCCGCAGGGGCAAGGCAGACCATCACGCTGGAACATGTGCTGACCTGGCCCGAGGGCATGGTTCTGCGGTGATCCGCCCCAGCGAAAGACCGCAAGGGCCGGGCTGGCAAGGCCCGGTCCTTGCCGCGGCGTCACCCGCATTGGTTGCCCTCTGCCGACTGACTTCACGTCAGGTGGAATTCTGACGTGACGTCACAGTGACGTTAACGTCAACTGCTCTGGTAATCATGTCCCGGGGTTTGCATCTGCCGGCCATGATGCATTCCCCGACGACGAGCTTGACGATGAAATCCGATATTCCAACCGATGTGATGACCATCCGCCAGATGTGCGATGCCTACGATGTCACCCCCCGCACCCTGCGCTTCTATGAGGCCAAGGAGCTGTTGACCCCGATCCGGATGGGGACGCGGCGGCTGTTCACCCGGCGCGACCGGGCGCGGCTGGCGCTGATCCTGCGCGGCAAGCGCTTCGGCTTCAGTCTGGAGGACATCCGGCAGACGCTGGACCTTTACGACCGCGACGGCGGGCTGACCGCCCAGCGCCAGAAGGCCTATGAGCTGGGCCGGAAACGCCTGGCCGAGATGGAAGCCCAGCGCACCGAGCTGGACGTGGCGATCGCCGAGCTGCAAGCCGAGCTGAAGGATGCCGAAGCCAAGGGCCTGGTGCCCGACCGCGCGGCCTGAACGACACGCGCCCCTCCGGGCGCAAGAGGGAAGAGGACAAGATGCCCAGCTACACCGCCCCCGTGAAGGACATGCAGTTCGTGCTGCATGAGGTTCTGAAGGTTTCGGACGCCGACATTCCCGGCTATGCGGATCTGGACAGAAGCTTTACCCAGGCGGTGTTCGACGAAGCGGCAAAGGTCAGCCAGGAGATCCTGACCCCCCTGAACATCGTCGGCGACGTTCAGGGCTGCGTGCTGGAAAACGGCGTGGTCCGGACGCCCAAGGGCTTCAGGCAGGCCTTCGACACCCTGCGCGAAGGCGGCTGGATGTCGCTGGATGCGGCGCCGGAACATGGCGGTCAGGGCCTGCCCTACCTGATGCATACGGCGGTGAACGAGACCTTCGTCTCGGCCAACATGGCCTTCAACATGTACCAGGGCCTGACCCACGGCGCCTATTCGGCGATCAAGGTGCATGGGACCGAGGCGCAGAAGGCGAAGTGGTTGCCGAAGATGGTCAGCTGCGAATGGACCGGCACGATGAACCTGACGGAGCCGCATTGCGGAACCGACCTGGGCTTGTTGCGCACCAAGGCCGAACCGCAGGCCGATGGGTCCTACAGGATCACCGGGCAGAAGATCTTCATCTCGGCCGGCGATCATGACCTGGCGTCGAACATCGTCCATCTGGTGCTGGCCAAGGCCCCCGGCGGCGGCGAGGGGACGAAAGGCATCAGCCTGTTCATCGTGCCGAAGGTCCTGGTGAACGACGACGGCTCTCTGGGCGACCGCAATGCCGTTTCGGTCGGCAAGGTCGAAGAAAAGATGGGCATCCACGGCAACGCAACCTGCGTGATGAACTACGACGGGGCGACGGGCTGGCTCTTGGGCGATCTGCACAAGGGCATGAAGGCCATGTTCACGATGATGAACGAGGCCCGGCTTGGCGTGGCGCTGCAGGGCTATGCGGTGGCGGAAGCCGCCTACCAGAACGCGCTGACTTACGCGAAGGATCGGCTTCAGGGCCGCGACGTGACCGGCGCCAAGAACCCGGACGGCCCGGCCGACCCGCTGATCGTCCACCCCGACATCCGCCGCAACCTGATGGAGCAGAAAAGCTTTGTCGAAGCCGCGCGGGCCTGGGCCTACTGGGGCGCCACGCTGATCGACCGGGCACATGCCGGCGACATGGCGGCGGACGGGCTGATCGGCTTGATGACTCCGGTGCTGAAGGGGTTCCTGACCGACAAGGGGTTCGAGATGGCGGTGCAGGCCCAGCAGGTCTATGGCGGCCACGGCTATATCGAGGAATGGGGCATGTCGCAGTTTGCGCGCGACGCCCGGATCGCGATGATCTACGAAGGCGCCAACGGCGTGCAGGCGCTGGACCTGGTGGGCCGCAAGCTGGCCACCGACGGCGGCAAGCATGTGATGGCGTTCTTTGACCTGGTGAAGGCCGAGTGCAAGGCGCATGACGGCGACGAGCGGATGAAGGGTTTCGTCGAACCCCTGAAGGCCGCGTCCAAGGCGCTGCAGCAGGCGGGCATGTTCTTCATGCAGCAGGGCATGAAGAATCCCAATGCGGCGCTGGCCGGGTCCTATGACTTCATGCACATGATGGGCCATGTCTGCCTGGGCCTGATGTGGACCAAGATGGCCAGGGCCGCCTACGTGGCGCTGGATGCGGGCGCAGAGGACCGCGACTTCTACGCGGCCAAGATCGCCACCGGCCGCTTCTACATGGCCCGCCAGCTTCCCGCCTGCGCGATGCACCTGGCCCGGATCGAGACCGGAGCCGATCCGGTCATGGCGCTGGCCGCCGAGGCGTTCTAGGCTTCTGCCCGAGGGGCGGGCCGAGATGGCCCGTCCGACACCCTACGGGAGAGACTGGCCATGAAGCTTTATTCCTTCGGCGAAAGCGGTAACGCCTACAAATGCGCGCTGGCGCTGGAGATGGCCGACCTTGAGTGGGAGCCGGTCTTCGTCGACTTCTTCAAGGGCGAGGCGCGCAGCCCGGAGTTCAGGCAGATCAACGAGATGGGCGAAGTCCCGGTCCTGATCGACGGCGATACCACGCTGACGCAGTCGGGGGTGATCCTGGACTATATCAGCTCCAAGACCGGCAAGATTGGGGGCCGGTCGGCGGCGGAACGGCGCGAGGTGTTGCGCTGGCTGTTCTGGGACAACCACAAGCTTTCGACCCAGATCGGCACCACCCGTTTCCTGATGAACTTCCTGTCCCCCGAGAAACGCCCCGAGGCGGTGATCCCCTTCCTGCAAGGCCGCTTGAAAGCCGCCTACACCGTGCTGAACGACCACCTCGACGGGCGCAACTGGGTTGCCGGCGAGGCTGTCACCATCGCCGACCTCTCGTGCTGCGGCTACCTCTACTACCCCGAGCCGTTCGGCTTTGACCGCGCCGACTGGCCCCATATCGACCGCTGGCTGGACCGCATCAGCGCCCTGCCCGGCTGGAAACACCCCTACGACCTGCTGACGCGGGCCTTCCCCGCCGCTTGAGGAGACGACCATGACCGACGCCTTCATCTACGACGCCGTCCGCAGCCCGCGCGGCAAGGGCCGGGCCGATGGCGCCCTGCACGAGCTGACCTCGGTCGCGCTTTCGGCCCGGGTGCTGAACGCGGTGAAAGAGCGCAACGGCCTGAAGGGCCATGCGGTCGAGGATGTGATCTGGGGCAACGTGACCCAAGTGGGCGAGCAGGGCGGCTGCCTGGCGCGGTCGGCGGTGCTGGCCTCGGACCTGGACGAACGCATCCCCGGCCTTGCGATCAACCGCTTCTGCGCCAGCGGCATGGAGGCGGTGAACCTGGCGGCGAACCAGGTCAGGGGCGGCGCGGGCCAGGCCTATATCGCCGGCGGGGTCGAGATGATGGGCCGTGTGGCGATGGGCAGTGACGGCGCGGCGATTGCCGTCGATCCGACGCTGGCGATGAAAACCTATTTCGTCCCGCAAGGCATCAGCGCGGACATCATGGCCACCGAATACGGCTTTACCCGCGACCAGGCCGACGCGCTGGCGGTGGAATCCCAGCGCCGTGCCGCGCAGGCCTGGGCCGAGGGTCGCTTTGCGAAATCCGTCCTGACGATCCGCGACCAGAACGGCCTGCCGATCCTGGCCAGCGACGAATACATGCGCCCCGGCACCGACATGCAGACGCTGGGCGCGCTGCGGCCCGCCTTCAAGGAGATGGGCGAGATCATGCCAGGCTTCGACAGGGTCGCGCTGATGAAGTACCCGCATCTCGAGCGGATCAACCACATCCACCATGCCGGAAACTCCAGCGGGATCGTGGACGGGGCCGCCGCAGTGCTGATCGGCAATGCCGAGTTCGGGAAGGCGCACGGTCTGAAACCCCGCGCCCGCATCCGGGCGACGGCAAAGATCGGGACCGATCCGACGATCATGCTGACCGGCCCGGTTCCCGCGACGCAGAAGATCCTGAAGGACAGCGGTCTGCAGATCGGCGACATCGACCTGTTCGAGGTGAACGAGGCCTTTGCCAGCGTCGTTCTGCGCTTTCAGCAGGCCTTCGACGTCGATCCCGCGCTGGTCAACGTCAATGGCGGTTCCATCGCGATGGGCCACCCGCTGGGCGCGACGGGGGCGATCATCATCGGCACCCTGCTGGACGAGCTGGAACGCCAGGACAAGGAAATGGGCCTGGCGACGCTGTGCATCGCCTCCGGGATGGGTGCGGCCACCATCATCGAGCGGGTCTGAACCGATGCGCGGCAGCGGAAACCCGATGGACATGCGCTGGCTGCAAGCCCGCCATGATGTCGCTGCCGCGCCATTCAATGTCGCTGTCCTACGCCGCGCCTACGGTGATTCTCCCAAAGTGGCTGCTTCTTCGGATTGTATCGAAAGGCATTCAGGCCATGCATTCAAACATCGCCGCCGAGCTGCGTTTGCGCGGCGAACAGCTGCTTCAGGGGCAGATCGACGCCCTGCTGGACAGCTACATCTTCCCGCTGCCGCTTTTCCTGCCCGAACAGCGGCTGCTGCTGTCGGGCCGGGACGAGGCCCGCGTGGTCTTCGGCCTGCTGCGCCACTGGCTGCTGCGCAGCGGCGTCACCGCGCTGCAACCGCAGGTCCTGGCGGTCGAACTGCCGCGGGCCGGACGCTTTCGGATGTGGGTCGACTGGCACGAACGGATCATGCCCTCGGGCGAGACGCGGACCTGTTCGGCGATCTACTACTGTCGCGCGACGAACCTTGGCCCGCGCATCGAGATGGTCAACTATACGCGCCTGTCGATGCCCGAACTGCACCAGGAGTTCGAGGCTCTCGCGCTGTCCGCCTAGGCCTGGGCGCTTCCCGGTCGGGCGACAGCCCAACCGCAGGAGGACGCGATGCCCGTGATTGACCCCGCCAAGGTGCCGGTGAAGACCGGATCGATCTACCCCGAACCTTACGCCAGCATGATGAAGGGGCGTTCGTCCCTGCGGCTGGGGGATGCGGGCGGGCTGACCCAGTTCGGGGCGAACCTTGTCAGCCTGGAACCCGGCGCGTTGTCCAGCCTGCGTCACTGGCACCAGAACGAAGACGAATTCGTCATGGTGACCGAGGGCGAATGCACGCTGATCCAGGACGCGGGCGAGACGGTGATGCGCGCGGGCGACTGCGCGGCCTTCCCGGCGGGCAGCACGGACGGGCACCACTTCGTCAACCGCTCTGACCGCGTGGCGCGGTTCCTGGTCGTGGGCACGAAGGCCCCGCGCGAGGTGGCGACCTATTCCGATGTCGACCTGCGGGTCGAGATCGCAGACGGCCGCGCCCGCTTTACCTACAGGGACGGCACCGACTGGACGGGGCCGCGATGAACCCGCTGGACATCTTCCAGGTGGCGCTTGCTGCCGTGACGCGGGCGTCCCCTGCCGAGGACTTCGATCTTTGCGCCGCTCTCTACCCCGGATGGCCCGGCGAGGTGGTCGAATGACAGAGTGCGGCTCTTTTTTGCACAATCAAAGATCTTTGCGTGGAACCGGATTGTCTGTTCTGGATTGCAGGTTTCGGGGCGCTGCGTCGCCTCGAACGTCGCGCCCTCTCCTGCCTTGGGGTGGTCGCCGCCCCAAACGCAAAGGAGACCCGCGCATGGACGCCAGCACGATTCTTCAGACCTACCTGGACGAGATGGGCAAGGCCGTGATGAACGAGTGGTTCGAGGACTTTTTTGCACTCATCCAGTTGCCGCTCAGCATCCTCACCGCCTCGGCCAAGATCACCGTTGCCACCCGCGCCGATCTGGAAGACGGGTTCTACGACTTTGTCGAGATGATCCGCAGCCGCGGCGTCACTCAGGTGCAGCGGACCGTCAAGGCGGCCACCTTTCAGGGCACCGACCATATCGTCGGCATCTACGAGACCCGGCTGTTGGCGGACGAAAAGCTGGCGCTGCCCGTCTTCCATTCGAAGATGTGGATCGGCTGCCACGACGGCGCGTGGAAGGCGATCAAGATCCACAACACCACCAATGAAACGCGTTGGCCGATCCTGCTGACGCGGCTTTCCCCCGAACCCTGCTTACCCGAGGAGCTCTAGATGACCGACTTCACCCTGACCACCGACGCCGAGGGCGTCGCCACCATCACCTGGGACGTCGCATCGAAGTCGATGAACGTCATGTCGACCGAAGCGTTCATGGCGCTGAACGGCCTGATCGACCAGGCGCTGGCGGATGGGTCGGTGAAGGGCGTCATCATCACCTCCGGCAAGAAGGACTTTGCCGGGGGGATGGACCTGAATGTCATCGCGCAGATGCGGGCCGGTGGGGCGCAGGCGATCTTCGACGGTGTGATGCAGATGCACCAGGTGTTGCGCAAGATCGAACGCGCGGGGATGGACCCGAAGACGCTGAAGGGGGGCAAGCCCATCGTCGCCGCCCTGCCCGGGACCGCGCTGGGGATCGGGCTGGAACTGCCGCTGGCCTGCCACCGCATCATCGCTGCCGACAATCCCAAGGCCCGGATCGGTCTGCCCGAGATCATGGTCGGCATCTTCCCCGGCGCGGGCGGCACCACGCGGCTGGTCCGCAAGCTGGGCGCGATGGCCGCTGCGCCCTTCCTGCTGGAGGGCAAGCTCTCCGACCCGAAATCCGCCAGGGCCGCCGGTCTGATCGACGAGGTCGTGGCGCCCGAGGACCTGCTGACGCGCGCGAAGGAGTGGGTCCTGTCCGCGACCGATGCCGATCTGGTGAAACCCTGGGACGCCAAGGGCTACAAGATGCCCGGGGGTGCGCCTTACCATCCGGCGGGCTTCATGACCTTTGTCGGGGCCTCGGCGATGGTCCACGGCAAGACGATGGGCGTCTATCCGGCCGCGAAGGCCCTGCTCGCCGCCGTCTATGAGGGCGCGCTGGTGCCCTTCGACACGGCGCTGAAGATCGAGGCGCGGCATTTCACCAGCGTGCTGATGCACCCCTCGTCCAGCGCGATGATCCGCAGCCTCTTCATCAACAAGGAGGCGCTCGAGAAGGGCGCGAACCGGCCCAGGGTCGCGGACATGGCGGTGAGGAAGCTGGGCGTGATCGGCGCGGGCATGATGGGGGCGGGCATCGCCCATGTCGCCGCCAATGCCGGGATCGAGGTCGTCCTGATCGACGCCAGCCAGGCGGCGGCGGATCGCGGCCGCGCGCACTCCGAAGCGATCCTCGACAAGGGGATGAAGCGCGGCAAGGTCACGGCCGAGAAGAAGGCCGAGGTGCTGGGGCGGATCACGGCGACCACCGACTATGCGGCCCTGGCGGGCGTTGATCTGGTGGTCGAGGCGGTCTTCGAGGACCCGAAGATCAAGGCCGAAGTCACCGCAAAGGTCGAGGCCGCCGTGGGGCCGGACTGCATCCTTGCCACCAACACCTCGACCCTGCCGATCACCGGACTTGCGGCGGCCTCAAAGCGGCCCGGGCAGTTCATCGGCATCCACTTCTTCTCGCCCGTCGACAAGATGATGCTGGTCGAGATCATCCGGGGCGAAAGGACCGGCGATGTCGCGGTGGCCAAGGCGCTGGATTTCGTCCGCCAGCTGCGCAAGACCCCGATCGTCGTCAACGACGCGCGCTTCTTCTACGCCAACCGCTGCATCATCCCCTACATCAACGAAGGCATCCGCATGGTCGCCGAAGGGGTAGAGCCCGCGCTGGTGGAAAACGCGGCCAAGCTGGTGGGGATGCCTTTGGGCCCGCTGCAGCTGGTGGATGAGACCTCGATCGACCTTGGGGTGAAGATCGCCAAGGCCACCAAGGCCGCGATGGGCAAGGACTACCCGGACGAGGCGGTGGACCATGTGCTGTTCTGGATGGCCGACCACGGGCGGCTGGGCAGGAAGGCCGGCGCGGGCTTCTATGCCTACAGCGACAAGGGTGAGCGTCTGGGCCTGTGGGACGGGCTTGGGCAGAAGTATCCGCTGGACAAGGTGCAGCCGTCGCTGACCGACGTGCAGCACCGACTTCTGTTCGCGCAGGTTCTGGAGGCAGTCCGCGCCCTGGAGGAAGGTGTGCTGACCGACATCCGCGAAGGCGACGTCGGCGCGATCCTGGGCTGGGGCTTCGCGCCCTGGTCGGGCGGGCCGTTCTCGTGGCTGGACATGATCGGCGCGGCGCGGGCGGTCGAGATCTGCCGGGGCCTGACCGCCCAGTTCGGGCCGCGCTTCCATGCGCCGGCCTTGCTGCGCGAGATGGCCGAGACGGGCCAGACCTTCTATGGCCGGTTCGCGGGTGAAAAGGTCGCGGCGTGACGGGCAATCGCAGGGTGGGCGATACCGCCCACCCTACCCCTGCGCTTACGGGTTGACCTGGTTCGGCGGGGCCTTCCCATCGGCCCAGGCCACCAGGTTGGCCACCGCCATCATCCCCATGTTCTCGCGCACTTCCAGGCAGGCGGTGCCCAGATGCGGCAGCAGGGTGACATTCTCCATCGCCATCAGCGCCGCCGGGACCTTCGGCTCGAACTCGTAGACGTCCAGCCCCGCCCCGGCGATCTGCCCTTTCCGCAAGGCGTCGATCAGCGCCGTCTCGTCCACCACATCGCCGCGGGAGATGTTCACGAGTATCCCGGTTTTCTTCATCATTTCCAACGCTTTCGCGTTGATCAGGTGATAGGTCTCCCGGCTCCCCGGCACTGCCACCACCACGAAGTCCGCCGCCATCGCCTCGGCCATCTGCACCTGACGCGCGGGCAGTCCGGGGTCCTCGACGCGGGAACGGTTGTGGAACACCACCTCCATGTCAAAGCCGTGGTGGCAGCGCCTGGCAATCGCCTTGCCGATCCGGCCGAAGCCGATGACTCCAAGCCGTTTTCCGGTGACATGGGTGCCCAGCATCTGCACCGGACCCCAGCCTTCCCAGCCCCCGGCCCGCAGGATGCGCTCACCCTCTCCCAGCCGGCGCGCGGTCATCAGGATCAGGCTGACCGCAATGTCCGCCGTCGCGTCGGTGACCGCTCCCGGAGTGTTCGAGACCGCGATCCCGGCCGCCTTCGCCGCCTCGGCGTCGATGTGGTTGTAGCCCACCCCGAAGTTGGCCAGAATCCTGGCACGGGGTGCCGGAACATCGGCAAAGACCTCCGCCTGGAAGCGGTCGCCCAGCGTCGGCAGCACCGCGTCATGGTCGCGCAAGGCCGCCCGAAGTTCGTCCCCCGACAGCACTTCGGTCCGGTCCCGCAGGGTCACGTCGAACCGCGCACGAGCGGCCTCCAGCACGCGGTCGGGCAGGCGGCGGGTGATCAGAAGTTTCGGTTTCAAAACAGTCTTCCTCCCAGGGGAACGTCATGTCCGGGTCCGATCAACACCACCTCGCCCTCGTCGTCCGGCAGGCCCAGGACCAGCACCTCGGACAGGACCGGGCCGATCTGGCGGGGCGGGAAGTTGACCACGGCCAGCACCTGTCGGCCGACCAGTTCGTCCAGCCTGTAGTGCCGGGTGATCTGCGCCGACGAACGTTTTTCGCCGATCTCCGGCCCGAAATCGACCCAGAGCCTGTAGGCCGGCTTCCGCGCCTCGGGGAAGGGTTCGGCCCGGGTGATACGGCCGACGCGGATGTCGACACGCTCGAAATCGGCATAGGTGATGGTCATTTCCCCAGCTCCCGGCCCCGGTCGGCGGCGGCCTTGACGGCGCGCTTCAGCAGTGCCGGAAAGCCCGCGACCGGGTCCATCAGCACACTGAGCGCCGCGGCCGTGGTGCCGCCGGGCGAGGTGACATTCACCCGCAGTTGCGCCGCCGTGTCAGGGCTTTGATGGGCCAGTTCCCCGGCCCCGCAGACTGTCGCGCGGGCCAGCTGCATGGCGACATCTGCGGGCAGCCCTTCGGCCTCGCCCGCCGCGGCCATCGTCTCGATCAGGTGAAAGACGTAAGCCGGGCCAGACCCGGAAACCGCCGTCACGGCGTCGATCTGGTCTTCGTCCGACAGGTCCACCACCTGCCCGACCGCGGCCATCAGCTTGCGCGCCAAGGCATAGTCGCTGTCCGAGACATGGGCGTTGCGGCACAGTGCCGTGATCCCCCGGCCCACCATCGCGGGCGTGTTCGGCATGGTGCGGACGATGGGGGTGCGGCTGCCCAGCGCCTGCTCGAAAGCAGAGATCCTGGTCCCCGCCGCGATGGAGACGAACAAGGTCGTGCCATTGCCCAAAGCCTGCAGGGCCGGCAGCGCCGCGCCCATAATCTGCGGCTTGACGGCCAGCAGCGCCACGGCGGGCGCCTTTGGAACCCCCTGGTTCAGATGGACTCCGCTGCCCTTCAGCCAGTCGGTCGGAGCGGGCTCGATCACCCAGACCAGGTCGGGCGGCACCCCTGCGGCCAGCCAGCCCGTCAGCAGCGCCGTCCCCATCCTGCCGCAACCAAGCAGCACCAGCCCATCCCGGGCCACGCGATCCAGAGTCATGCAATCCCCCTTCGAACCGGGCCCCCTTCGAACCGGGCCCCCTGCGAGCCGGGCCCCCTGCGAGCCGGGCCCCCTTCGAACCGGGGGAAGGTTAGGCGCGCCCGTAAGCCTCGGCAATGGCGACTTTCATCGCCTGTTCCGGCGACTGGTCGCCCCACATCGCCAGCTGGAAGGCGGGGTAGAACCGCTCTGATGCCATCACCGCCGCGGCGATCAGCCGGTCGATCTGTTCCGGCCCCGCAACCTGCCCGCCCGAAAGGACAAGGCCATAGCGCCAGACCATCAGCTTCTGGTCCGACCACCAGGTGAAGGCCCCGGTCCAGACCATGTCGTTGCAGCGGTTCAGCACGTCGTGAAGCGCGTGGATCCGGTCGGCCGGAGGCTCCATCTCGAAGGTGCAGATCAGGCGCAGCGTTTCGTCCGGTTCGCACCAGGCCAGCGTCAGCGAGTAGGTCCGCCATTGACCTTCGACCGCCATCGCGATCTGGTCATCGGTCACTCGGTCGAATTCCCAGGCATGGCGTTCGGCCAGGCTTTCGACGATGTCGATGGGATGGAGGTCCTCCATCGACGCGTAGTTCTCGGAAAGCGACATTGCCTGGCCTCATGATGAAGCTTCAGGCGGGCCACGACCCACTAGAAGCTGGGTGTCTGGCAAGGGTCTGCGTCTGCCCGACGATCCCCTTACTAGATATGGTGTGACCAAAGCGAAAGCCTGTAAAGCGATTTCTTCCGAAAATAGCTGTGGAAAAGCCGTTTTCGGTGTGGCTCGCCACCAGAACCTGCAGGGATTGACAACAAAGTTGGCAGCAGAACGATTTTCGTTTGATGGGCACCGGAGCGGGTCTTAGCGGCCATCTTCCAAGGCTTATGAAGGACCCGTTAAAGGGGGGCAATGACCCTTTCCTCTGGCATGGGTCGTGGCTTGCGCCGGATAAGGCAAGGCCACGACCCACCCCCTTCAGTGCCCCCAGTTCGCGATGATCAGCTCGCCCCGCCGCGCCTCGTCGACTGTCTTCTTCGACCCCACCGAATAGGTCGTCTGCACCTCGGTCATACTGAACCGGGCGAAGATCTGGCGCACGTCCGGGTGGTCGTTCAGCGACAACAGGAAGCGACCCTGCAGCTGGGCGAGCTGGTCGGCCATCTCCTCGAACCGCGCGCGGGAAAACAGCCCCGGCCCATAGTCGCCCTCGTTCCCGTAGTAGGGCGGGTCGAGGTAGAATAGCGTCCCCGGTCGATCCAGTCGCTCGATGAAGGCGGCATAGTCCAGGTTCATCACCGTGACTCCGGACAGGCGTGAATGCAGGGCCTCGAGATCGGGCTCCAGCGTGGCCAGGTTGAACCGGGCGGGGCGTTCCGTTGCCAGCCCGAAGTTACGGCCGCTGATCTTTCCGCCGAAGGCCAGACGCTGGAGATAGAGGAAACGTGCTGCGCGCTGCAGGTCGGTCAGGGTCTCGGGATCGACCGCGACCAGGCGCTCGAAGTTGGCCTGCGTGGTGATCTGAAACCGCAGCAGATCGAGGAAGGCCACGTAGTGCTCCTGGAGCATCCGGAAGAGGGTATAGACCTCACGGCCCCGGTCGTTGATGAACTCTGACCGCGGACGTCGTGTCCGTCGCAGGAATATCCCGCCCATGCCCACGAAGGGCTCGGCATAGGTCTCGTGGTGGACCTGATCGATGATGGCACAGATGCGCCGCGCAAGGTTCTTCTTGCCGCCCAGGTAGGGCGCAATCGGTCGAATTGGCTGGATTTCGGACATGGACATTAGGGGCGTTTCCCGCTGACTTTGCCCCCGCCCTCGAGGGTACGGGTGCGGCCTAAGGCTTGTTGGTCGGCGGGGGGTCGGGTGAGATCGGACCCCGTTTTGAAGGGGTGCTTCAACACCCCTTCGAACGCCCGGCGCGGCGCATCAGAAATTGTTGCCGATCTTGAACCGCTCGTAGCCGTCGGAGGGCAGTGTCTCGGGCAGGTTGCCGGGCCAGTTGATGTGAAACAGCGCGATGCAGCTGTCGCGCTGCTGGGCCGTGTCGCCTGCCGCCCAAGGGTAGAATGCTATGCCGCTGGCAGGGGTCAGCGCGACCTCCTCGCCCTCGATCGTGTAGGTTCCGTTCGCGATGATCGCAGGCTGGTTGTCGATGAAGACCAGATCGGTGGCCGCGTCCCTGGCCGAGAAGGTGACACCCAGCGCATCGGCCAGGCTGAAGCCGAACTTGTAGGCCAGGAACGGCTTGCGGTCGCCGACGCGGATGGTGAAAAGCTTGCTCATTGGTCCAGCTCCGTGATGCGGCCGCGGCGGGTCGGGTTCAGGATTGTCCCGCCGCGCTTGGCCTGGTTCAAGATGGTGCCGCGGCGGGTCGGGTACAGGATCGTCCCGCTGCGCTTTGCCTGGTTCAGGATGGTGCCCCGCCGGGGGTCGAGAGAGGCAAAGGCAAGCCGCCCGGTCGAGTAGTCCTGGGCCGAAACCAGAATGCCCAGACCGGCCGCGATGGCGATGCCCGAGGCACTGCCTGCTCCGCTGCGGATCATGGCGGGCGGTGCTGCGGCCCGCGAAAGCGAGACGGCGACACCAGGTGCGGACCGGATCAGGGCGGCAGCCGCAGCCACGCTGGAAAAGCCGATGCCGATCCCCTGGCTGCCCAGGATCATCGCAGCCGTCGCCCGGGCCACGGCATAGCCGACCACGCTACCGGGTGCCGAGCGGATCATGGCGGGTGGGGCCTGCACGGCCGCAGCACCAACGGCCGTGGCCGGGGCCGAACGGACGCTTGCTGGCGGCGCGGCGGCAAAGGACCCGCCGATGGCGACAGCCACGCTGATCAGGTAGCTCAGGGCGGTAAGCTGCGCCTCGGCTGTCGCCGTCCCCACCGATGTCCCGACTGACGACCGGATGGCTGCGGCCAAGGCGGCAGCAACCGAAGCGCCGACGGTCGCCCCTTGCGATGTGCGGATGGCTGCGGCCTGGGCTGCTGCGACCGACGCGCCTGCAGTCACCCCTTGGGATGTCCGGATCGCCGCTGGCGGTGCTGCTGCGACCGACGCGCCTGCGGCCCCCCCTTGGGATGTACGGATCGCTGCGGCCTGGGCTGCTGCGACCGACGCGCCTGTGGTCACCGCTTGCGACGTCCGGATCGATGCGGGAGGAGCGGCTGCAAGCCCTGCCCCGATGGCCACCCCGGACGAGGTCAGGAGAAGTCCGCCCAAGGCGGATGCAACGCCCAGGCCGACACTGCTGGCTACCGAGACCCGGATCGCGGCCGAGGCGGCGGCTGCGACAGCTCCTGCAACGGCCACGGCGGCACCACTGCGGATGGCCGCCGCGAGGGCCTGGGCAGAGCTGCCCCCGATTGCCACGCCGGGCGAATCCAGGATCGTGCCTCCACCACCCGCGCCATAGGGCACGAAGATGATGACCGCGCCATGCCCGCCTCTGGCGCCCGGTATGTCAGTCGCGCCGTTGTGGTGGAACCCGCCCGCACCGCTTCCGCGACCGTCGATCCCCGGCGCGGGCGACGGAACCGCAGGCCTCCCGCCGACACCACCAGCGCCGTAGATGACAGGGGCGCCCGTTATTGCCGAGGTGACGCCAGGTCCGGAGGTGCCAAAGTCCGGCGAGCCGCCATTGCCGCCCGGCCCGCCCGCGCCGCCGCCGCCGCCAGCATCATACTGCCCCGCGTCGTCGCCGCCCGCGAAACCCTGCCCTGCGGTTCCCGCGCCCGGTGTCCCGCCCTGACCGGCACCACCACCGCTGCCGCCATTGCCGCCGTTGTTGCTGACCCCACCACCACCGCCACTGGCACCGCCCTGGCCCCCGCCGATGGCGGCTGGCGGCGCATTGGTCCCTGTGATGGACGAATTTCCGCCTGGGCTGGGAACAACGTCCGCTGCGGCCCCGGCTCCGCCGAGGCCGGGACTGGCAGTATAGGCCGCCGCCGCCGCGATGAAGTAATCTGCGAAAGTGCCGCCTAGGTGACCGCCGCCTGCGGCACCGGGCGAGGAGTTCGCATACCACGATCCCGAGGTGCCGCCACCCGCGGCCTGCACAAGGAAGTAGACCCTGACGCCAGGCACCACCTGGAAGGTCCCGGGCGCGCCGGTGAAAACCAGCGTCTCACCAAGCTGCCCGTCCCAGGGGACGTTCGGAATGACCGTCGGACTGCCGGTGAACGATATGATCTGGCTGCTGGCGCCCCCTCCGGCGGTGTCGAAGATCGCCGGGCTGAAGATCGAGGGGGAGAAGATCGGCATCGGTCAGATCAGCCGAGAGCGTCGAGAGCGGCGGACAGGCTGTTCAGAACTTCGGCGACGGCTTCGGGCGTGGCGGCAACGGCAAGCGCCTTGCGCGCCGCCATCCTGCGGTTTTCGGTGGCGGCACCCAGGTCGCGAAACTGGGCGCCCTTCCGCAGCCAGATCAGCGCCAGATCGCGCGGGGTGGCGGCGGTGATGCCCACCTCGGCCGCGAGATAGGGGAAGTTCTCCAGACTGTCCGGCTCGGGCAGCGTGGAGACAAAGGTCCGCGCCTCGACTTCCTTGGCCAGATAGATCGCCTCTTGCCCCGGCAGTTGGGTGACAAAGCGCAGGCGGGCCGCTGTGACCAGGTCGTCGATGACCTGGGCTGCGTTCAGATGGGCACCTTGCAGCTCGGCCGCGGCCTGGGCGGCCAGTTCGTCATCGCTGGGCGGTGGCGGAGGCGGGCGCGGAACCCAGTCACCGCTCGGTAGCCGCATGTGGGAGGCAAGGAAGGCGATCTCCAGATCCTCGGCAAGCTCCTCGCTGCCGTCGCGCGGCTCGAACCCGATCCAGCCGGGGATGCCATCAGGGGTGAAGACGACGTGCAAACCCATGTCAGTTGTCCGTTTCGATGTAGAAGCCGGAGTTGACGATGCCGATGGTCGACGACGTGCCGCCGACGCTGACATAGCTGTCCAGGTTCAGAAGGGTGGTGGTGGCAGGCAGGTCGGTCGTGACCACGCCCGAGGCCGTATCGCCGGTGAGCAGGTTGGTGATCAGGTAGGACAGCGATTGCGTCGTGCCGGGTGGCGCGAACAGGATGATCTCGTACATCGTCGAGTCGTTGACGGCGGGCTTGGGAAAGCTGGCCCCCAGCGGGATCTTCGTCGCGGCCCCGGTGCCGTCGTTGTGCATGAACTGGATCTGGGTGTCGGCGGAATCGTAGCCCATGCCGCACAGGTTCAGCAGGGTCGAAGGGTTCACGTCGGTGGGGGCAGCAGCCGCAGCCCGCATGCCGCAGAAGGCCCGGTGGGTCGCCACAGTGGCACCCCGGCCAACACCCCAGCGCCAGACCAGGAAGAAGCCGCCCCGCCCCGCAGCCGTCCCGCCCAGGCCGAACATCTGCGCCGAACCGCGCAGACCTGCGACAGCCGTTGTGGCGGCGGTCGTGATGGCCCATTCCCGCCTCCGGACGTAGCCCAGCGTGCTGGTCGTGTCGACCGTTGTGGTCTGCGCGGTCCCGACCGCCGTGATCGGAAGCCCGAACTGCGTGTCCACCCCGCCGTTGCCGGCAACGACGAACATGGCGGTCTTGTTGCGGCCCAGGAACGGCTGCAGCGACGTGTCGAGGCCCGACGGTCCCCGAATGGCCGGAAGGATGCGGCCCCCAAGGTTGCGCCCAAAGAGCCGGACAACGTTCGAGGCCGGAGCCGCCGGGGTCGCGATGGCCGGAAAGTCCAGAAAGTCGTCGATCACATGCTCTGCGTTCCAGTCCGTCAGATCAACCGGCAGGGCGGGGTCGCTGGGACCAGAGATGACGAGGGCGTGGCGCAGACCCATGGGGTCAGTCCTCCACGATGGTCGTGGAGGTCGGGATGCGGGGAATGTCGCCGATGGTCATGACCTTCGGGGTCACCCGCATCGCGCGACCCTTGCCAGGCCCGGTGATGTCCACCACGGCACCGCCCGAGGTCAGCGACAGGGTGATGTCGTTGCCAGCAACGGACCGGACGAAGTAGATCGTGCCTTCGGTGACCCCGGCGGGCAGGGTGTCGCCCGGGGCGGCGAAGAAGGCGATGTTGTCGTTCACCGCCACGCCGGTCAGGCCGGGGATGGTGATCGTGTCGGTCGCCAGCGCGGTGAAGCCGCCCAGGTTCGCGCCGATCACGCCCTTGTACAGGACCTTGCCCGGACCCGAGGCGGCGGTACCAAGCGCCCAGTACATGTAGGTCGCCGGAAGGGCGGTACAGCTCCCGAAATCCACGTTCGCAGCCGGGCTGACCGAGTTGCCGGTGACGACGAACCCGGCCCCGCTGCGCGTCACTCCGACTCGGGCATAGCCGGTATAGGCGATCTCGTTCGTGGTCTGGTCGCCGCCCTCGCCGGGGTCGGCGGAGTGCAGCGAGAAGAAGAGCTGGCCCGGCGCGACAGACCCGCGCACGCCACCCGCATCGCCGATGTTGGCGATGTTGGTGTTGTTGAACAGCAGCAGGAGAAGGTCGTTTTCGAAGACGTTCGACTTGGACGACATGGTCAGGGTTCCTGTCAGAGAGGGAGGCGGCTCAGCGCCTCGGTGAAGTCGCGTTCAATGGCTTCCAGGGCCTCGATGTCCTTGGCCGTGGAAATGTCGATCTGGGCCCGCATGCGCAGGCGTTCGGTGGCGGCACCGACGCGCTTGAACTGGTCGGACCGGTTCAGCCAAAGCTGGGCCAGCGTCCAGGCCGTGGGGGCGGTCAGGCCGACCTCGTTTGCCAGCAGGGGATAGTCGGCCAGGGTCGCAGGCTCGCCCCGTCCCCGCGCTTCGGCCACATAGGCCTCCGCCTCGGCCCGCTTCTCCAGATACATCGCGTCCTGGCCGGGGATGTCGGTGTAGATGCGGCGGCGCAGGTCGCCGACGCGGGCGTTGATCCCAGCGGAGGCCTCGATCCGTGCCCGGTCCAGCATCGCGGCGGCGCGTTCGGCCTGCTCGGCCTCGGTCGGCGGCTTGGGTTCGGGCCGGTCGGTCCGCTCTTCCCAGGCCCCGTCGCGATACCGCAGTCGGGGAAGGTCCAACGTCGTGAAGGGCGGCGTCAGGGCGACGGCCCCGTCGGGCAGCTCGCGGTGCTGTCCGCCGCCGGTCGGGGTGCCGTCGTCGTTGAGGTAGGCGAAGGCGATCATTTGGTCACCCGCGCCATCGTCAGATATATACCGCGCAGCCACTCGTAGCTGCCTGCCGCGCTTGGTGCTTGGATCACGATGAAGCGGTATTCCCACTCATCGTAGGTCCCACCAATACCCCCGGTGTCCACGACTTGGTCATAGACGGTGGGCGCGTTGATCGCGTTAGTGGTCAGCTCGCTCCATGTAAACGTATTGACCCAAGGGCCGAAGGTGGGGCTCCCAAACTCGCGAAACCGGCGCTGCAGCCGAACCGTGAAAGGTGAAGGGAAGCCCGGTGAGCCCGCTGTACGGACGTCGAAATGGAACCCGCGCCGCCAGATCGTGCCGGGCAGGATCGCCCCCATGTTCATGGTCAGGACCACAGTATTGGGCGGGGTGGCGGCTACCGTTAATGGCCCTAGAACGATGACCTGGAACTCGTCGCTGACCGACCCTGCGGCCAGGTCAGGCCGGGTGATCAGGGTTGCGGGCGTCGTCGTGGCGACCCAGGTCGTCCAGGCGCTGGCGCGCTCCACCACGGGCCGCGCCCGCACCTCGTAGGCGGTCGAGGCCAGGATGCCTTCGCTGACCAGAAGCGCCCCGGCTGCCACGTCCTGCGTCGATCCGCGCGCGACGATCACCAGGGTCGCCGCGATGCGGACCTCCCACATGATGCCGCTGACGTCGGCCAGGTTCGGCTCCCAGGTCAGGGACAGCGCGGGGCGGCGGTTGGCCCCGGTGGCATCCGGGATCGACGTGCCGCTGACCGCAAAGCTGGGCACTACTTGTGCCGCCGGGATCACCGGCAGGATCGAGATCGCGGTCGGCGGCGGCAGGCCGGGATAGCTGTAGTCGGCGGCGTCCCGCTCCTTCAGCATCACGCGCTGCAGGCCGGTCAGCACGTCCTCGGCCACCTGGTCGACCTCGAAGACCTTGGCGCTGTAGCCGTTCCAGCCCGAGGTCCAGCCGGTGGCGTCCAGCGGTTCCAGGATCGCGGCATCGGGCGGCAGGGTGTGTTCGTGACGGCGAAAGCGGCGCTCTTCCTCGACATAGGAAAACTGCAGGCGGCGGACCTGGGCCGGGTAGGGGCAGGCGACCAGGTTCAGGTCGGCCGTGAGGCGGAAGTTCCGGTCCGCCGCCTCGTGGGTCAGGTTGTAGTAGGGCACGGCCTCGCTGGATTCCCAGGCCTTCTCGGGGTCGGGATAGGTGGCATGCGCCCCGTTGTAGGACCCGGCCATGTTCGGGAACGGCTGAAAGTCCTGCGGGCTGGAGCTGACCACGTCGGCATCGGTGAAAAGATAGACCGGGGTGCCCGGCGCGCCGACGCGGATCTTCCACAGCCCGCCGATCTCGGCGATGTTGCCCGCGCAGGCTTTCAGCAGCTCGCCGATCACGTCGGCCGGTTCCTCGTCGACCGAAACTTCCAGCCCCGCGCGGAACTGCGGCTCGGTCCCGGTGCCGTTGGTGACCAGAAGGTCGCATTCGTTCATCGCCGCGAACCAGCTGGCCAGCGGGATATCCTCGGCCGGGAAGCCGCCGCCGTAGACCGATCCGTCGTCCAGGGTGATCCCGCGCAGCACGTTGTAGACCCCGACCTGCGGATTGACCGTCGGCTCCCAGGTCGCCTTGTTGTTCCAGCGGTGCGCGCCCGATCCGCCGACGGTGGTGTCCTTGCGGGGATCGTAGAGCGGGATGCCGTTCATCTCGAACCGGACGCGCGGCAGGCCGGGGAAGCGTTCGCGGTTGTACTGGAAGGTGCAGATGGCATAGACAAGGCCGCGCCCGATCATGTCGGCCCCCCAGGACCGCTCCGGGTAGATGCCATAGCGCGACATCAGCATGGGGTCGGCGACGGTCTGGCTGCCATTGTGGACCTTGATCCAGGCCAGGCCGTTCAGGTCGCCGATCACGGGCAGGCCATAGTCGGGATGCGGTGTCCCGCCCAGGGTCACGTACTGCCCGTTGATCATGTAGCGCGACAGGGTGGCCCCGGGGACGTCGGACAGGACGATGACATAGGTCAGGAAGGCATTGGGCGTCCGCCCGGCGGTGCCGTGGCTCATCGGCGGGCAGGCATGGGTTCCGGCGGTTGCGTATTTCAGAAGGGGGAAGGCCTGCGGGTTCGTGCCGCCGGTCTGGGTGACCTTGGTCTTGATCCCCGGCTCGCGCGGTTTCGGCATCAGCGCCCGCTGCAGGGCCGACAGGGCGACCGCCAGGAACAGGCGACCGATGGCGGCAAGAAGCGGGCTGGCTGCAAACGCGGCAGTAACTGACGCAGCGATGCCACCGATCGCGGCGAAAATCGGCCCGGCCTCGGCCGGGGTGGCAAGCGACAGGCTCAGCGCCAGAAGGATCACCAGGCGCTTCATACCGGCACCGCCCAGGCGCGCAGCGCGGCTTCGCGCGGCAGATGACCCATGCCGGACGGCGTCAGGCAGGCGATGGTCTCGCCCACGATGATGCCCAGGGCCGGGCCGTCCGGGGCATCGATCATGGCGACGTCGCCCACCTGGGCGAAGGCCGGGGCCACGCCCTGAAACAGGCTGTCCACAAGCGCGACGTGATCGTCGAAACCGGCCTTCAGCAGCCGTTTCAACCCGCCTTCAAGGGTCGTGTAAGTCCCCCGCCAGGCCGCAGCCGGGTCAACGCCGGTCATCGCCCGCACCGCCCCGGCCGAGAAGAGCGCGCAGTCGTTCGACCCGTACCGAAACCCCTGGGCGGCGGTCTCGGCCAGGTAGGCGGTCAGGCGCGGACGCCAATCGGGAAGCCGGGGCGGGATCATGAGCCGGGGGTCCCGGTCTGGATGCCGACACGACCGCCGGGCGGGCGGTTCTCGCCCCAGTAGACGTCCACCTCGCCCGAGACATCGACATAGCGCAGGAAGCGGTCGCCAAGCCGTCGCTGCTGGGTGGCGTCCGACCGTTTCAGGGGCAGGGTCCGGGTCAGATAGCGGGCCGAGGAGGCGATGGTGACGTCGCAGCGGACCTCGCCGGTCTTCGGGTCGATCGGCAGCGCGACCTCGTCGATGATGCCCTTGAACAGGCGGTGCGGCTCGGCCACCAGCACGCCGGTCACGGGGTCGAACAGCGCGCGGTGGATCTCGATCCCGGCAAAGCGGGCGTCGTAGGTCCGGATCAGCGCGGCCACTTCCGGCGACAGGGGCGACAGGCTGATCCGCTGCATGCGGACGGCGATGCCTGACTGCGACACGATGGGCGGGATCTCCATGATCGACCCGGCCCCGGCATAGGTGCGAGGGGTGCCGCCGATGGTGAAGCTGGCATCCTGCGCCCCGGTCCAGAGGCCGAGGCTTTCATCGGCGCCGGTGCTGCGGTTGCGGGCCACGGCCCAGACCAGGATGCGCGCGGACAGCGCTACGCGGTTCTGGAACTGGGCAAGGGTGGGGGCATCGAAGCTGCGCATGGGGCTACCTCAGGCTCTGGACCCAGTCGAAGCCCAGGCCTTCGGAAAGACTGGACCGACCGGTGTTTGGCGTCCCGGACCCGGCGACCTTGACAGCCTTGCAGAAGGCCTTGCGCAAGGTGACGGCAGCACCCGCGACGGCGCCGGGGCGAAGGAAGGGTTCGACCTCGAACAGCGCCGTCTGGCCCACCCCGTCGGCCACGACGGTGGCATCGACCACCCGGTGCAGCGCCTGGCGCGAGACTGCCAGCGACGTGTAGGCGAAGGACAGATAGTCGCCCCGGCTCAACGTGTAGCCCGCAGGCAGGCCCGCCAGCGACAGTTCGCGCGGGTCACCACCCAGGGCCAGGATCGTGACGCTGGCCGCGCCCAGGATCGACCCCGTGGGGTCGAGAAGCGGATTGGGGCGGCGACGGTCGTACATCAGGAAGGTGCGGCCCGCCTGACCCAGAATCGAGACCAGGACCTCCTGCTGGCCGACCTCGTGCTTCTGCTGGCGGCCGATGCTGATCCGCCCCGTCCACAGCCGCTCGGCCAGGTCGGCGGTCAGCTGTTCGCCCCCGGCGGTGCGGGACTGGGCCAGCTGCTCGGGCAGCTCGCAGGACGCTTCGGCAACAAGCAGGCTGTCGGCGAAGGTGGGCAGGGACAGGGGATAGTCAGTGGCATCAGTTCACCCGCTTCTGGTCAGCCGAGACGCGCTGGACCGACCGGGGCAGCGCCTCGCGGTCGTAAAGCTGCAACCCGGTCTGGACGCCCCGCCGCACCATCTCCTGGATCTCGGTGTTGCCCTGCGCGCCGCGCACATCGACGACCAGGGTCGAGGGCCCACCGCCCATGTTGCGCCCGGCCGTCCGGCGGTTGTCGCCGCCGACCATGCCGCCCGTGGCATAGCCCGGCAGGCTCCCGGCGTTGATCGCCTCCAGGAGGTGGCGGTTGCGGGCCGTGGCCTTGGCATTGACGACGAACTCGCCGTTCGACAGGCGAGTCAGGATGCTGTCCGATGTGCCGGTCCCCGGACCGTTGACCATTCCGCCCTCTGCCTTGGCAGCGAGGCCGGGAAAGAGCTGCGTCATGATCGAGGTGCCGCCGAAGATGTTGCCGAAGGGACCGGACCCGAAAAGCGCCGCCTGGATGCCAGCCTGGATCAGCGACTGGCCGATGTTCTTCAGGACGTCGTTGAATTCCTCGCCCTTGAAGATCAGCGCCTCCAGCGCGTTGTTTCCCAGATCCTCGAAGAATTCGCGCCGGGCCTTGGCCCCTTCCAGGGCAGCCGCCTCGCGCTCGCGGACGGCGATCAGCTCCTCGACCTTCTGCTTCTCGGCCTCGGTCGCCCCGGCCAGCGCCTCGCGGTGCTTCAAAAGCTCGCGCTGGATCGGGTCCTGGATGCGCAGCGCCTCGATCTCGTCCTCAAGGCTGGCGATCAGCTCCTGCAGTGCGTTGGCCTCGTCCCGAGCAGCTGCACCGCCACCGCTTCCCGCTGCGCCTCCGGGTAGGCGTGCGGGCCGGTTCCGGGCTTCAAGCGCTTTCTGCGATGCAGTGCCGCCCGGCGTCCGCCCGCCGTATTTTAGGTTGGCCTGTCCCCCGGGCGAAAACTCGATCGCCATCTGGTCCAGGCTTTCCTGGGCGGCGGCGGCAGCTCTGGCCGCGTCGATCGTCGCGATGATCCCCTGCGCCACGCCCAGAAGCTGGCTGGCCACCGGGAAGGCCGCCTGGAACGCTGCAACAAGGTTGGATCCGTCCGCTGACGCTATTGCGGATGCGACGGCCGAGGCGCGCAGGGCAAGTTGGTTCGCCGCGGCCGACGCCCTTTCGGTTTCGGCAGATACGTCCCCGGTGGCCGCTGCCGCTGCGCGGAGAGCCGACTCCGCGTCAAGAATTGTCGAATAGAAAGTGCGCTGCTCGGCAGACATAGCCTGGATGCCGCCCGTGACTTCCACAAAGCGGGCACCAAGCGCCTCAACGGCCTGCAGCTGATCCTGAATGCCGGTGGCTTCGCCCACCGCGTCGAACATGGCGCGCAGTTCGTTGCCCGCCGCCGTGCCGATAACCGTTCCGTTGTCCAGAAGAAGGCGGCGCAGGTCACCCCCGGCCGAGGCCAAGACGCCGTCGCCAAGTGTCCCCGACAGCTTCCGTGCTGCCTCGTCTGCCGCCGTGAGAATGTCTGCCAGGCGCAACTGGGTAATCTCGCGCTGCAGGGCGACAACTTCGGGGGTCAGCGCCCCAAACCGCTCCTGGAGTTCATCGAACGATTGGCCGCTGGAGTCCCGCCACCGGTCGATAGCGTCGTTGACGGCTTCGACACGCTGCTCGAGGGTCAGCGCTCCCTCCGCTGCACCAGAGAGCCATTGGATCATTTCCGCGCCGGCGTAAATCACGCCAAGGGTCACCAAGCTCAGCGGGTTCAATAGGCCCATGAAGGCACTGCCGAGTGCGCTAGCCGCTCCCGCTGCCCCCATAGGTCCGATGACTTGGGTGATCTGTGCGCCCTGCTGAACGGCCAGCTGCAGTGGGTTCTGCCCAGCCGCCATCATCATGCCGATGTCGTTGAACTGAGCGATCAGATTTCCGGTCGCCCCTGCCGCCTGCCGGTTGGCGGCGGTCAGACGTTGCGCCGCCTGGGCGTTGGCCTGCTTGGCCGTCGCCGCCGCCCGGTCGGCTGTCGCCCCTCGTGTCGTCGCGGTCCCCAAACGATCAGTCGAGGTGGCGACATCCTGGATCGCCGCCTTGGCTGCCGGAGCCCCTTCGGCCCGCAGCAGCATGGAGAGGGTGAGCTGCGTCATGCCTCACCGTCCCGGTGCGCGGTCAGCACGCCCCATTCGATCACCCGGATGGCGTTCCAAAGCTCGGGCGTCACGTCGACACCCGCCAGTCGCAGCCCGACCTCGGCCGAGGGGTAGTCAAGCCCGGTGCGCTGCAGGCTGCCGTCGAAATGGGCGACGGTCCGGAACTGCGAACAGATCTCGAGGAAGGCGTGAACCGCCCCCTCGTTCTCTGGCCAGACCCCGTCGTCAGCGTCATCGTCCTCGTCCCATCCTGTCGGCAGGGCGATGCCCCACAGGGCCGCATCCGCCCTTGCCCCGTTCAGCTTGTCGCGCTTCTGGCCGAGCTCGCCTGTCGCCCAGGCGCGCCCGACCCATTTCAGTTTTTTGCGCGCGCGCCCGTCATCGCGGCCTGGTAGGTTCGCAGCAGCGGCACTCGGCAGAACGTCAGGCCAAGGATGCGGTCGAACAGCGCGTCGTCGTCCGGTACCGGCTGGCCGTCGTCGTCCACCACGGCCGGGAAGCCGACGATCGCGGCGCGCAGGAAGGCGTTCTGGCCATGCTCGCTCATCAGGTCGTCGTGCATCCGCAGGGTCTCGGCATCAAGGACGCGGTAGCGGGTCTTCAGCGTCACCTCCTCGAAGCCCCCCTTTCCATCGATCTCATCGACGGGCCACTGGACCGGGACATCGTGCAGGAAGGTCGCGTTCTTCTTCAGCTTGAACATGGGGGGATGCTCCAAAGGGTCAGGGATGGGGCCGGGCGCGCTGACGCCCGGGCATTAGGTCAGGGTCAGCGTCCACTGGTCGTTGCCGGCGACGGGCAGCGGGGCCAGGCGCAGCGGCCATTCCTTGATGTCCTGCGCGCTCTCCAGGCCTTGCAGGCGCTGCACCTGGGCGGCGGGCATGTTCAGGGTGCTGATCCGGCCCGCGCCCGTGCCATGCGCCAGGACGACCGGAACGGTGGTCTGGTTCTGCGCCAGGGTGAACGGGTTGAAGGCGGTCAAGGGCTGGGCCTCGACCACGGTCTCGACCTCTTCCTCGCGCTGGGTGATCAGTATCTGTTCCGCCCCGATCAGGAAGCGCGGCTCGACCGCGTTCTTCAGGTCCAGGCTGAAGGACCGCATGACGAACGGAACCGCGTTGATGGTGAAGGTGGGCGTGTTCGCCGTGCTGCCAGCCTGCGGCTTCTGGAAGGCCGTCAGTGTGGGCACGACGCGGGCCGTCTCTGCCGGGGCCGAGAAGAGGCCGGTGAAGCTGAACTCCAGGTACGGGATGCCATTGGCACCCACCATCACCTTCGACGTGCCGCGGGTGCCGCGCATGACGTAGCGGGTGGTGTCGATCCACAGATGGATCGTCGCGGACTCGTGGTTGGTCGAGATCGGGTTGTAGACGACGCTCGTCCCGGCGTTGACCACCTGGGCGCAGCCGCAGGCGCGCAGAAGGACGCCCCAGCCCGGCGCGGTGCCGGCCGTGCCCGAGGGGGCCAGCTCGACGCGGAAGGTCAGCTTCGCATGCAGCTCGGTCGGGATGGTGCCCTGACCGCCCAGATAGGGCAGTTCCAGGTCCCGGCTGACGTCATTGCCTTCCATCGGCTGGATCCTGACCTCGGTCGCCAGGATCGCGTTCAGGGCGCCGGTCGGGACGGAATCGAGCCCATAGGTGGTCTCGATCTTGGCCAGCAGGATCTTCGATTTCCAGTACAGCGGAGCGGGCATCTCAGGCCTCCGTCAAAGGGGTGGGTACGGGCGCTTGAACACCCTCTTCAACGGCTGCGGCCGCGCGCGCCTCGGGGCGGTTGTCCGTCGCTTCCTCCCGCCGCAGCGAGCCATCGGGCAGGCGGATGTAGCTGCCGCCCGCCTGGGGCAGCGGCAGGGCTTCCGACGGCACGGTGTCCGGGGTCACGGGTGCAGGTTTCTTCATGATGGGTCGATCCTCAGCTGGTCGCCGATGGCGAAGTCGATCTGGAAGGAAAGGGTGCCTGCGTCGATGGCGACCAGGGTGCCGCGCGCCAGGCGGAAGGTGCCCAGGACGCCTTCGGGCGACCAGCCGGCCACGGCCTCGATCACGGCGCGCTTGATCTCTTCGCTGCGCTCGAAGGCCCGACGGCCGACGGCGTCGTTGTTGCGGAAGGTCAGGATGACACCGAAGACTTCCTCATAGGCCTGGCGGAACAGGCCCGCTGCCGCGTCCGGGGTGCCACCTTGCAGCCCGACCGAGATCACGTTCGCGGCGGGCGTCGTCTGCGGCAGGCGCCCCTGCGCCTTCAGCTCGGCCCAGTTCAAGGCGCCCTCGACCCGGCCCGAGAAGTCCGGGACCCGTTCCTTCAGCCGCTCGATCAGATCCTCGATCAGCATCAGATGTAGCCCTTGAGATTGTCTTCGGTGAACGGCCGCTCGCGGTCGGTCATCTGCGCGCCGGTCGATCCGGTCGACGAGGCTTCGACGCCATCGGCAGTCAGGGTGATCGTGCCCTGGGCAATCGCCACCAGGGTGCGGATCGCATCCTTGTAGTCGGCCTCGATCTTGGGCGGGGCTTCGTAGATGTGCAGGTTGTAGATCGTGATCGCGCCCGCCACGCCCACCAGTATCGGCTGGGCCGCGCTCAGCGGCAGGCCGTAGCGGCGCGCCAGATAGCCGTCGATCAGGGCGTCGGTCTCGGCCTGGGCCCGGTCCACCACGTCGGTGTCGATCACCCCAAGCGCATCCGTCCCGCGATCGGTGAGCGAGATCAGCATCTGCTCTCCGAAGCGGTCAGTCAGCTGGGCAAGGGTGACGTAGGGCATGGGGTCCTCGGGTTACGGGTGCCGGTCTCTCCCGACTGTCACGCCCGTGTTCCGACGTTCACCCCCGGTCCGCGCCGGGTTCGCCTACTTGGATCGTCCGCCGGTGGCCCTATGGGTGCTGGCGCCTTGCCGGTCGGCTTCGCGACTGATCCTTTCGCTCGGGATGGTCAGGCCGCTGGCGCCAGGGCGACAGTCAGCTCGGGATCGCCTTCCAACTTGGCCAGGTCGTCCTCGGTCAGCTCCGCCACCGGGATCTCCACCGGCTCGGGTCCGAACTTGCGACCAGCGCGCCAGCGGCCCTTGGCCGGGCCCACGACGCGAAGGACGTGGCCCACCATCGGGGCCGGGGGTTTCACCACGTCAGGGGCGGGCGCTTGAGGGGCGGCGTCGGCCGAGGGGGCTTGTGCCGCCGCCCCCGTCGCATCCCCGTCCCCCAACGTGGATTCGGGCTGTTCGGTCTGGGCGTCCCGGCCTTCGGTCCCAGGCATGACGGTACCGGGCGCCGAGGCAGGCTTGTGCTGCGGACCAGTCGCGGCGACAGCGTCGGTCGCCGAGGCTTCGGGTTTCAGCTGGGACTTGGGTCTGCGGGACATCGGTCTCTCCGTGTCAGGGGCGGGGGTGGGTGTGATCGAGAAAGGGGCCGGACCGAACCCGGCCCCTCAACTGGATCACGCCGTCAAGCGGTCAGAGCCAGCTGGTCATCAGCATCTTCGCAGTGCCCTTCCACTCGTTGGTCACGCCGCCGGTGCCGTATTCCGAGTTCAGGATCCGGTTGGCAGCACCCTCGAGCGAAGCGGGAACGACAAGGAGACCCGGCTTGATGCCGAGGGGACGACCATAGTCGCCCTTCATGCCGCCAAGCGCCGCGCGGGCGATCTCGTAGTTCGCGGCAGTCAGGGGCTGCCGCGACCCCCAGGCCATCTGCCAGAACCCGAAGCCCGTGTTCGCGCGGGCATCCGCCCCGTAGACGAATTCCTTGTTCATGAAGACGTTGGCATCGTCTTCCTTGGTCAAAGGCTTGGCCTTTTGCGACAGCGGCCCGCCCCGCCCACCGGTCGGGGCAGAAAAAAGCCCCTGTGCGGGGGCACAGGGGCATGTCGGGTGGTCCTGCCGTTCAGGGGCAGAGCGGAAAGACCGGGCGATGGGGACAGATCGCATCTCCGAACACCGCCACCCTAGGCAACCGATGAATCCGCAATGTGACAGGCGCTGTCCGGGATCGAGGAATCCTGTGGATCATTTCCGGCGCGAGCGGATCATTCCGGTGATATCGAACACCTGTTCCAGAATGGGCTGGGCGATGGCATCGGCGCGCTCGGCCCCGTCGCCGAGGATGCGGTCGATCTCGGCCGGGTCGGCCATCAGGCGGTTCATCTCGGTGGTGATCGGCGAAAGCGTCGCAACCGCCAGATCGGCCAGCGCGGGCTTGAAGGTGCCGAACTGCGCGCCGGCAAAGTCGCGGATGACCTGATCGACGCTGTGGCCGGACAGGGCGGCGTAGATGTTGACCAGGTTGCGCGCCTCGGGCCGGTCGCGCAGCGCCTCGACACTGTCCGGCAGCGGCTCGGGGTCGGTCTTGGCCTTGCGGATCTTGGCGGCGATCATGTCGGCACTGTCGGTCAGGTTGATGCGCGACTGGTCCGAGGGGTCGGACTTGGACATCTTCCTGGTGCCGTCGCGCAGCGACATGACGCGGGTCGCCGCGCCCTCGATCAGGGGGTCGACCACGGGAAAGAAGTCCACCCCGTAGTCGTTGTTGAACCTGATCGCGATGTCGCGGGTCAGTTCCAGGTGCTGTTTCTGGTCCTCGCCCACCGGGACCATCGTGGCATGGTAGGCCAGGATGTCGGCGGCCATCAGCGCAGGATAGGCGAAAAGGCCCAGGCTGACGTTCTCGGAGTTCTTGCCGGCCTTGTCCTTGAACTGGGTCATGCGGCTCATCCAGCCCATGCGCGCGACGCAGTTGAAGATCCAGCCGAGTTCCGCGTGGGCGCTGACCTGGCTCTGGTTGAAGAGGATCGACCGTTTCGGGTCGATGCCCGCCGCGATGAAGGCGGCGGCACCTTCGCGGGTGGCATGGCGCAGCTTGGCCGGGTCCTGCCAGACCGTGATCGCATGCATGTCGACCAGGCAGTAGATCGTCTCGATCCCCTCGTCCTGCTTTTCGACAAAGCGCTTCAGCGCGCCAAGGTAGTTGCCAAGCGTCAGCCCGCCCGAAGGCTGGATGCCCGAAAAGATGCGGGGCTTGAAGGATGTCGGCGTCAGGCCACCCTTCTGTTCGGGCGAAACCGGGGAGGACATGCGATGGCTCCGTCTGGATAATGCTGCCGAACCCGCGTAATCCAAGGGGCAACAGGCGTCAATCAGGGCGCGCAGCAGGATGGCAGGCATGAACCCGGATCACAACGCACCGCCCTTGAACCCGCTGCCGCTGGTCGTGTGGCTGCTGGCCCTGCCGCTGATCGCGATGGAGCTGGTGCTGACCCTGGCCGAACGTGGCCTCGTCGGCGGTCCGCAGGGCATCAGCTGGCGGTTGCAGGCGGTCGAGCGGTTCGGCCTCTTCCCCGAGCTGCTGAAGTATCAATGGGAGAACGGCGGGCAGCCGCTGGTCGAGCTGCACCGGCTGGTCAGCCATGTCGTTGTCCACGGCAGTTTCACCCATGCCCTCTTTGCCCTGGTCATGCTGCTGGCGCTTGGCAAGATGGTGGGCGAGGTCTTCCGCTGGTGGGGGGTCGCGGTCGTCTTCCTTGGTTCGGCAGCGGTGGGGGCCGCGGCTTACGGGTTGCTTGTGCCCGATCGAGTTCAGCTGATCGGCAGCTTTCCGGCGGTCTATGGGCTGATCGGGGCCTTCACCTTCCTGATCTGGACCAACCTTGCCAGGGTCGGTGCGAACAAGTTCCGGGCGTTCAGCCTGATCGGGGCGCTTCTCTTCGTGCAGCTGGTCTTCGGGCTGCTGTTCGGGGCGGGCTGGAACTGGATCGCCGACATCGCGGGCTTTGCCGCCGGGTTCCTGCTGTCCTTCGTCGTGGCCCCTGGCGGGTTCCGGCGGGTGCTGGACCAGATGCGTCAGCGCTGACGGCGAAGCGCCTTCAGGTCCGACAGGCGGACGGCCTTCAACCCGAACGCGGCCAGGGCATAGGTCGCCATGCCAAGCGCGATCAGCAGGACCAGGGCCAGCACTCGGTAGGCGCGGGCTTCCAGCATCGGCTGCAGCAGGCTCCACCCGCCCCAGAGCGCCGCCCCCATCAGCGCCGATGCCAGGGCGATCCGCCAGAACCGCGACAGGAAGCGCGCGTCGAAGCGGGTTTCCTCACCCAGCCGCCGCGCGCCCCACCAAAGCTGGGCGACCATGACCCAGGCCGACAGCGTGGTGGCCCAGGCGGCGGCGGAAAAGCCGATCCAGGGCATCAGGCCGAAGGCCAGGGCCGCGTTCAGCACCATCGACCAGACGGCATAGCGGAACGGGCTTCGGGTGTCCTCGCGCGCGTAGTAAAGCGGTTGCAGCGCCTTTTGCAGGACGAAGGCGGGCAGGCCCAGCCCGTAGATCGCCAGCGCCAGCGCGGTGGCGGCGGTGTCCTCGGGTCCGAAGGCGCCGCGCTGGTACAGGACCTCGGTGATCGGCAGCGCGATGACGACCAGCGCCACGGCGGCGGGAAGGGTCAGCAGAAGCGCGAACTCGGTGCCCCGGTTGAACGCCTCACGCCCGCCTGCGCTGTCTCCGGCCTGCAGACGGCGGGAAAGCTCCGGCAGAAGGACGGTGCCGACGGCAATGGCGACGACGCCCAGGGGCAGCTGGTACAGCCGGTCGGCATAGACCAGCCACGAGATCGCGCCCTCGGTGCCGCTCGCGACCTGGCGCGAGACGAGGAGGTTGATCTGCACGACCCCCCCGACCAGCAGCGCGGGGCCCATCGTCACCATCAGGCGCTTGAAGTCCGGCGTCAGACGCGGCAGCCGCAAGCGCGGGATGAACCCGATGCGGCGGGCGGCGTACAGCGTCCAGGCCAGTTGCGCGATCCCGGTGAGCGGTGTGGTCCAGGCCAGCGTCAGGCCCATGTCCCAGCCGAAGTGATGCGCCAGCATCATCGCGATGATGAAGACCACGTTCATCAGGACCGGCACCGCCCCGGCCTCGGCGAAATGTCCGTGGGCGTTCAGGATGCCGGAGAGAAGCGCAAACAGCGAGATGAAGCCGATGTAGACAAAGGTGATGCGGCCGAAATCGACCGCCATGTCGAAGCGCCCGTCACCCACGAAACCGGAAGCCATCGCCCAGACCAGAAGCGGCATGGCAAGCGTGCCCAGAAGCGTGAAGATCAGCAGGAACGCCGTCAGCCCGGAAAAGGCGTTCTGGGCGAAATCCTCGGCATCCTCACCGGCCTCCAGCTTCTTGGAATACAGCGGCACAAAGGCCTGGTTGAACGCGCCTTCCGCGAAGAAGCGGCGAAACATGTTTGGCAGCGCGAAGGCGACGTTGAACGCATCCGCCACCGGCCCCGCGCCCAGGTAGGCCGCCATCATCAGCTCGCGCACCAGGCCCGCGCCACGGGACACAAGCGTCCAGCCGCCCAGCGTCACGATGTTGCGGATCATCCCGCGAGGTCTCATGCGATGGCCCGTTCCGCGCCTTCGACGATGGCCTGGCGCAGCTTCTTCTCCAGGGCTTCCTGGCGGTGTCTCTGGTGCAGTTTCAGGCCGAACATGTCCTTGACGTAGAAAGTGTCGACCACCTGCGCGCCATAGGTCGCGATCACCGCAGAGGCGATATAGATGTTGTTCACGGCCAGCGTGCGGGTCAGGTCGAACAGCAGGCCGGGACGGTCACGGGTATCGACCTCGATGATCGTGTAGATGTCCGAGCCTTCGTTGTCGAACATGATGTGGGTCGGGAAACGGAACTCGCGCTCGCGCTTCTTGATCTTGTCGCGGTCCTTCAGGGCCTCGCGCGCCACGACCTCGCCCTTCAGGGTCTTGTCGATCATCTGGCGCAGGCGCGGCAGGCGGGAAGCTTCGTAGGGATGACCCTCGATGTCCTGCACCCAGAAGACGGCGGTGGCGTAGCCGTCCTTCGAGGTGTAGGTCCGCGCGTCCACCACGTTGGCGCCGACCAGCGCCAAGGCTCCGGCCAGACGGCTGAAGATGCCGGGATGGTCGGCCAGCGCAAAGCAGGCGCGGGTCGCGTCGCGGTCGGGGTCGGGGTGCAGGTCGATGCGGATTTCGTCGTCGCCAAGCCCCTGCAGCAGCCGGGCAAAGACCTCATGGGTGTCGGTGGACAGGCCCTGCCAGTAGGGCGCGTAGTGGCGCGTCGTCTCATGCTCCAGCGCGGCGGCGTCCCAGCCTGACAGGCGCTCGCGCAGGGCAAGCGTGGCGTCGGCCTGCCGGTTCTCGCGGTTCAGGGTTTCCAGCCCGCCTTCCAGTGCGTCGGCGGTCTGCTTGTAAAGCTGCCGCAGCAGCATCGCCTTCCAGTTGTTCCAGGTGCCCGGCCCCACGCCCCGGATGTCGCAGACCGTCAGCACGGTCAGCAGGTCCAGCCGCTTGCGCGTCCTGACCGCCTTGGCGAAGTCGCGCACCGTGCGCGGGTCGCCGATGTCGCGCTTCTGCGCCATGTCGGACATCAGAAGGTGGTAGCGCACCAGCCATTCCACCGTCTCGCATTCCTCGGGGTCCAGACCCAGCCGCGGCGCCACCCGCCGCGCGATCTGCGCGCCAAGGATCGAATGATCCTCGGGCCGCCCCTTGCCGATGTCGTGCAGCAGCAGCGCCACATACAGCACCCGACGGTTCACGCCCTCTTTCAGGATCGAGGACGAGAGCGGCAGGTCCTCGACCAGCTCGCCCCGTTCGATCTGGGCCAGGCAACTGATCGTCTGGATGATGTGCTCGTCCACCGTGTAGTGGTGGTAGAGGTTGAACTGCATCATCGCGACGATGGGTTCGAATTCGGGGATGAAGGCGGCCAGCACCCCCAGTTCGTTCATCCGGCGCAAGCTGCGTTCGGGGTTCCCGTGCTTGAGCAGCAGGTCCAGGAAGATGCGCTGCGCCTCGGGGTCCTCGCGCATGTCGTCGTCGATCAGGTGCAGGTTCGCCGCGACGATCCGCATGACGTTGGGGTGCAGAAGATACTTGGTGCGCAGCGCCTCTTCGAAGACGCGCAGCAGGTTCAGCTTGTCCTTCAGAAAGGCCGCGGCATCTTCCACGTCGATCCGGCCCTGCACCAGCTTGTAGCCGGACTTGACCCGCTTGGTCAGCTTGAAGATGCCGAAAAGGCTGGCCTCGCGCTTGGCATGGCGGGCTTCCAGCTCGGTCAGGAAGACCCGCGTCAGCTCGCCCACGCGGGTGGCCAGGCGGAAGTAGTCCTGCATGAAATGCTCGACCGCGCGGCGACCGGCAGTGTCGCGAAAGCCCATCCGGGCCGCCACCTCGACCTGAAGGTCGAAGGTCAGGGTGTCGGTCGGGCGGCCGGTGATGAAGTGCAGGTGGCAGCGCACGGCCCAGAGGAAATCCTCGGCCTGGGCGAAGCTGTCGAACTCCTCGCGGCTGAGAAGCCCCGCGCCGACCAGCCCTTCCGCCGAGGGCACCCGGTGCAGGTACTTGCCGATCCAGTACAGCGTCTGAAGGTCCCGCAGGCCCCCCTTGCCTTCCTTGACGTTCGGCTCCAGCACGTAGCGCTGACCGCCCTGCCGCTTGTGCCGCTCGGCCCGCTCGGCCAGCTTGGCCTCGATGAATTCCGGGCCGGAGTTCTTGAAGAGCTCTCCCCACAGCCTGGCATCCAGTTCCTCGGCCAAGGGGCGATGGCCGCAGATGAAGCGATGCTCCAGAAGCGCGGTGCGGATGGTGATGTCCTCGCGCCCCAGACGGAGGCAGTCCCGCACGGTGCGGCTGGAATGGCCGACCTTCAGCTTCAGGTCCCACAGCATGTAAAGCATCGTCTCGATGACGCTTTCCGCCCAGGGAGTGATCTTCCACGGCGTCAGGAACAACAGGTCCACGTCCGATTGCGGCGCCATCTCGGCCCGGCCATAGCCGCCGACACCCAGGACGGCGATGCGCTCGGCCTCGGTCGGGTTGGCCAGAGGATGCAGGCGCATGGCGGCAGCCAGCGTCACCTGAACCAGCACGTCGGTCAGCGCGGCCTGGGCCGAGATCAGCGCCCTCGCCTCACGCGGGGCGACGCGGAAACTGGCTTCGAACCCGGCGATGGCCTCTGCCTTTGCGGCCTGCAAGGCACCCACCACAACCGCACGGGCCGCCTTGGGGTCGGCAGCACCGGTCAAGGCGTCCAGCACGCGGGCGGTCAGCGCCTGGGCATCCGGCACCGGATAAGAGGTCCCGGCCGCAAAAGGCGCAACCGGGGCCTCGGCGGCAGAGTCCACGATCTCAGAACCCGGCGCCGCCGAAGCTGCGCGGAGCAGCATCGATCACCACGACCTGGTTCGTCCGGATCGTCGCCACGGCAAGACCCCGTTCGTTGGTGCCGTTCGGCAGCAGCCGGAAGATGCCCGAAACCCCGGCAAAGCCCGCCGACTGGGTCAGGTCGCCTTTTGACAGCGGCGCGCCGTCTCTGGCGCGGCTCGCAAGGGCTCCGATGGCCGCGATCCCGTCATAGGCCAGCGCGGCGACGGGGACGGGCTGGCTGCCATAGGCGGCCTCGTAGCGCGCGCGGAACTGCGCCTGCAGGCCAGGGTCCGGCATGGCGAACCAGCCGCCCTGCACGCCCGGCAGGGCCAGGGTGGCCGGCGGAATGTCCCAGCGGGTCAGGCCGATGAACTGGGTGGTGGCCTTGTCGATCCCGTTGTCGACCAGAAGCTGGCTCAGCAGCGGCAGCGCCCCGGCCGTGTCGGCGGTCAGAAACAGCGCCGTGGCCCCCGAGGACCGCGCCGTGCCGACGATGCCCGAGGCCGCCTGCACGATGCCGTTCTGCGAGAATTCGTAAGAGGTGACGCCCACGACCGATCCGCCCGCCGCCGAGACCCCGCGCTCGATCGCGGCCTTGCCGACCTCGCCCGCGACGTTGCGGTCATGCACGATCAGGACCTTGGACTTGCCGTTCTGGACCGCGAACCGCGCCAGACGCCGGGCGGTGTTGTCGAAGGTCTGGCCCAGCACGAAGACGTTGCCGCCCGCGATGGCCGCATTGTTCGAGAAGGCAAGGACGTTGACGCCCGAATTCGCCACCGCGACGCCGGCGGCATTTGCCTCTTCCGAATAGAACGGCCCGAGGATCACCTGGGCGCCTTCCTCCACCGCCTGCCGGGCCAAAGCCGTGGCTTGCGCGGGGCTGCCCCCGGTCCGGTAGACACGCAGGTCGATGTTCACGCCCGACAGATCCGCCATCGCCAGCCGCGCCGCGTTCTCCAGGTTCCGGCCGAAAAGCTCGTCCTGCGACTGGCCCGAGCCGGATGGGACCAGCAAGGCGACCTGGACCGAGCCGCCACGGGAGGGCTGTGTCGTGCCGGGACCTGGCGCCGCACAGCCGGTCAGGGCCACGGCCGCAAGGCCAACAAGCATCTGACCCAGCGTCTTGCGGGCCCGGCGAAATACGGACAACATGGTGGTTCCTCACTGTTGCAGCGCGCTGCGTTTGTCGGTCAGGCTAATGGGTTCGACTGGGGAAGTAAACTTGTGAGGCAGACTTCGGACCCCGCTGACGAGCCGCACAAACCCGGCCTGCGCGCCATTCCGCCGGGGCTGCACCTGGTCTCGACTCCCATCGGCGCGGCCCGGGACATCACGCTGCGGGCACTGGATGTGCTGGCCGGAGCGGATGTGCTGGTGGCCGAAGACACGCGGACGCTGCGCCACCTGATGGAGATCCACGGCATCCCGCTGGGCGGGCGGCAGGTCATCGCCTACCACGACCATTCGGGCGAGGGGCAGATGCAGCGCCTGCTGGGGCTTCTGGCCGAAGGCAAGAGCCTTGCCTATGCGTCCGAGGCCGGGACACCCCTGATCTCGGACCCCGGCTTCGAACTGGCCCGCGCCGTTGCGGCGGCCGGCCTGCCGATGAGCGCCGCACCCGGTCCTTGCGCCGCGATCTGCGCGCTGACCCTGTCCGGCCTGCCCTCGGACCGCTTTCTCTTTGCCGGATTTCCGCCCTCGGCCCAGGGCGCGCGGCGAAGCTTCCTGGAAGAGCTGGCTCCGGTCCAGGCCACGCTGATCCTCTACGAAAGCCCCAAGCGTCTGGCGGCGCTTCTGGCCGAGATGGCCGCGACGCTGGGCGCGACCCGGCAGGCGGTGATCTGCCGCGAGCTGACCAAGCGCTTTGAAGAGGTGCTTCGCGGGCGCCTTGCAGACCTGGCCGAACAGGTTGCAGACCGCGAGATCAAGGGCGAGATCGTCGTGCTGGCCGACCGCGCGGCAGCTGCCGAAGCGACCGAGGACAACATCCGTGCGGCGCTGGACCTGGCCTTGCAGTCGATGTCCGTTAAGGATGCGGCAACTTTTGTGTCGCAAACTCTGGGGGTGTCCCGCAAGATCGCCTACAGGATCGCCCTCGACCGCAGCCAAGGATAGCCATGCCGTTCGACTTCGTCTCCTCTCCGTCCCGGCAGAACCGCAAGGCACGGGGATTGACGAATTACCTTGCCGGCCATGCCGCGGAAGCCTCGGTTGCCCGCCTTTATGAAGATCGCGGCGTCGCCATCTGCGCCCGGAACTGGCGTGGCCTGACGGGCGAAATTGATCTGATCGGGCGCGATGGCGATGTCGTCGTCTTTGTCGAAGTGAAGCAAAGCCGGACGCATGATCTGGCCGCCTCGCATCTGTCCGACCAGCAGATCCGGCGCATCTTCGCCAGTGTCGATGAATTCGTCGCAGGCGAACCCCGTGGCCTGTTGACGGATGTGCGCATCGACCTTGCGCTGGTCGACGGGCAGGGCCGCATCGAGGTGGTGGAAAACGCCTTCGCGGGCTGAATTGCATCTTCCGGCCGCTTCGGCCATCACTCACGTCCGAAGAAGGAGTGAGCCATGCCGCTTAAGGTCGCCTTGCAGATGGACCCGATCGGGTCGGTCAACATCAACGCTGATTCGACGTTCCGCATCGCGCTGGAAGCGCAGGCGCGGGGGCATCAGCTGTTCTTCTACACGCCGGATCGCCTTGCCTTCGTCGAAGGCCGGGTCGTCGCCAGCGGCTGGCCGATCGAAGTGCGACGCGAGCAGGGAAATCACGTGACCTATGGTGAGGAGACCGAGGTCGATCTTGGCGACTATGACGTCGTCTGGCTGCGTCAGGACCCGCCCTTCGACATGGGCTATATCACAACCACGCACCTTCTGGAGATGATCCATCCGAAAACCCTGGTGGTGAACGATCCGTTCTGGGTCCGTAACAGCCCCGAAAAGCTTCTGGTGCTGCGCTTCCCCAGGCTGACCCCGCCCACGGCCATCGCCCGCGACCTGGCCACGATCCGCGCCTTCAAGGCACGGCACGGCGACATCATCCTGAAACCGCTTTATGGCAACGGCGGCGCGGGGGTGTTCCGGCTTGATCCGAACGACCGCAACCTCTCAAGCCTGCACGAGCTGTTCATGGGCATCAACCGCGAGCCGCTGATCGTGCAGAAGTTTCTGCCCGACGTGGCAAAGGGGGACAAGCGGGTCATCCTGGTCGACGGCGAGCCCGTGGGCGCGATCAACCGTGTCCCGCAGGCGGGCGAGACGCGGTCGAACATGCATGTCGGCGGGCGGCCCGAGAAGATCGGCCTGACCGAACGCGACCTGGAAATCTGCCGCGCCATCGGCCCGGTGTTGCGCGAAAAGGGCCAGGTCTTTGTCGGCATCGACGTCATCGGCGACTGGCTGACCGAGATCAACGTGACCTCGCCAACCGGCATCCAGGAGCTGGAGCGCTTCGACGGAACCAACGCTGCCGCCCGCATCTGGGAGGTGATCGAAGCGAAGCGGGGCTAGGCCAGCCCGCTGTCCGGGTAGGCGCGGACGATGTCCCAGACCAGGGCTTTCATCCAGTCGGCCTGTTCGTGCGAGGGCCATCCCGGCTCTCCGAGCAGGTTCGGGATCTCGCGCGGGTCACGGCCGTAGATGACCGCGTAGTGCGCCAGCGCCATCAGGTAGGCGCCCTTGGCGTTGACATGGATGTCGTCCTCGAACAGATCGTTCATCGCCTTGAGACCCGGCGCAGATCCTGCCTGGATCGCATCCCAGACCGCGGCCATGATCTTCGGCCCCGGAATCACCCGCATCGGCGGGCTGCCGGCGGGCCGGTTGGTGTTGACATGATCCGCGATGATCTGCCAGGCCGACATCTCGACATCCAGCCGTTCGCGGAACGGGATCAACTGGTCCTCGGAGGTGTCCCACTTGGAAGGCTTTCCGCTGTCGAGGCCGATCCAGCTGGCGTAATAGACAGTCTCCGCGCCCTGGCCACCCCGTCCGTTCTTCCAGGCGTGTTCGAACCAGGCCAGCGCGATCTTGTCGGCCCCGTGCCATTGAAGCGTGGCGCGCACCGAGACCCGCTCGGTCATCACCAGAAGGTCGTAGTTCGCAATGTCGCGCTTTGCGTCGACAGGCTCGATCGGGTTCGTCTGCCAGCGCATCTCGGCCGGGCTTCCCGGGATCGTGGACTTGTCGATCAGCATGCCGCGCGACTGCGCCCCGCCAGCGGCCTTGACCAGGATCTCCAGCGGGCGCGGGATCGGATCGGTCAGGCTGTGGCCGGACATCACCATCCGCAGATTGAAGGGACGCTGCACCGGCTCGGCGGCAAGCGGTGTTGCGGCAAGTATCGGAAGTGCGGCAAGGCCTGCGAGGACGCTGCGGCGGTCTGGGGAATGTGACATCAAAAATGACCTTTCACTCGATCTTCGGGGTCAGCTTACACGCGGCAGATGGGGCTGGGAAGCCGTCGCTGCAAGCCCCCGATCCGCCGCATCACGCGAGATCCCGGCGAATCTGTCCAGGCAGGGCATCTGTGGAAGTCAGGCCTTATCAGACGTTTGCCTGCGGTCATCCAGCAGGTGTCAGCCTTGATGTGCCGCCACATCCTGCCGCATCCTTCGCAACAGGACCAGCCCGAAGAGGAAATTCGGCAGGACGACCAGCAGCGGCACAAGATAGGCCGACAGCGGCAGCGGCCCTTCGGGAAGCGGGCTTTGCACGGTTCCGTAGACGCCCAGCAGGATGCCGAAGTTCCAGACCATGTGATAGACGACGGCCGTCCAGATCGACCCGGTGCGCAGCATCAGCGCGATCAGCAGAAAGCCGGTCATCATCGCCGCCACCGACTGCGCGGCAGCAAGGCGCAGATCGCCCAGCGCGAAGGCGTTCAGCACGTGAATCGCTCCGAACAGCACCGAGGTCAACGCGACGGCCGGCCAGATGCGCAACCGCGTCTTCAGCCCCTGAAAGAGGATGCCGCGGAACATCCATTCTTCCGACAGGGCGACAAGGCTGGTGTTGATCGCCAGAAACAGCATCACCCGTCCGATCGGCAGCCCGATGGCAAAGGCGATGCCGTAGAAGGGCAGAAGCGTCAGGATCGGGAACCAGACAAGCCTGGCCACGGCCCCCAGCCGGGGCGGGCCGAAGCCGAGGTCGCGCCAGCCGAAAGCCCAGCTGGCAAGTGCCAGGACCACCAGGCCGCCGACCACGTTCCAGGCGATGCCCGTGGTCAGGAGCCCGACGATCCCGGCGATTCCGTCGGCGTCGGCGCGCAGGAACGCCCCGCCCAGGATCGTCGCGGCAAGCCAGGCAAACAGGGTCAGTAGGGCTTGGGGCAGGCGATTTGGCATGTCGGTCCAGGCGATGACGGCGCGGCAGTCGCCCCGGGAAGACGCCTCCGACGCACGAGGCGTTCCCGGTCGCACGGACCGGCCGCAAAGGTCTAGGCGCGGCGCGGGCGCAGGGCAAGGCCGCTGGCAAGTCTTCTGCCCATAAGACTTTTGGCCTGTATCCCCGGCAGTGGGGCCGGAGTAGAATTGCCGGGCAACTGGCACCCCCAGGCAACTGGCACCCGAAGGCTTTGCAAGATGACGATGCTTCCCGCAGGCGCGGCCCGGCCGATGAACTTTGCCCTGATCGTGGATGACCACCCGCTGTTCTGCGACGCCCTGTCGATGACGCTGAAATCGGTCGCGGGGATCGAAACGATCGAGACGGCCGACCGGCTGGAGACGGCGATCCACCGGGTCGACCTGACGCCCGCGCCCGATGCCATCGTGCTGGACCTGAACCTGCCGGACGTGAACGGCATCGACGGCCTGATCCGCTTGCGGCAGGCGGCCGCGGGGGTGCCGGTGCTGGTGGTGTCCTCGCTTGCCGACAACCGGGTGATCGGGGCCTGTCTGGCGGCCGGGGCGGCGGGCTTCGTGCCGAAACATTCCCGGCGCGAGGTGTTCCGCGCGGCCTTCGACGCCCTGCGCGAGGGGCGGCGGTTCCTGCCCGAGGGCTATGAGCCGGTTCCCGAGGGCAAGGCCAAGGCCAGCGCGCGCGAGGAGGCGATCGGCCGTTTGTCGCTGCTGACCCGGCAGCAGGCGAAGATATTGCAGCTGGTCTGCGAGGGCCTGCTGAACAAGCAGATCGCCTATGAGCTGTCCATTGCCGAGACCACCGTCAAGGCGCATGTCACCGCGATCATGCGCAAGCTGGGGGTGCAAAGCCGCACTCAGGCCGTGCTGATCGCGCGTGAGACGAACTTTTCCAGCCTGATGCCCGAGGATGGCTGAAGCTGCGTGGGCCTTGCCCAACTGACAGTGCTGGCCGTAGCATCGGCGCGGGGAGACCTGCCCGATGATTGCGCCCGAAAGCCTGGCCCATGCCGTGATGCCCCGCGCCCATGTCGGGGCGCGCGACGCCGACGCCTTGGCAAAGCTGGCGCGGGGTCTGGGGCCGGGGCCGTTTGCCGTGGTGATCCTGTTCATCTCGCCCGAGGCTGACCGGGACCTCCTGGCCCCCGGACTGCAGGCGGCCTTTCCCGGCGTGACGGTGATCGGCTGCACCACGGCCGGGGAAATCTCGCCCGAGGGCTATTCGGACGGCGAGATCGTCGCGGTCGGCCTGCCCTCGGCCTGCTTTGCCGTCGAGTGTCTGGGGATCGACCTTGCCGCGCTGGACGGGCAAGAGCTGATCGGCCGACTGATCCGGGCGCGGGCGGGGCTGGCGCGCAGACACGGCGGCTGGGAGGACGAGTTCGCCTTCCTGATGGTCGACGGCATGTCGATCCGCGAGGACGAGCTGACGGCGGCCCTGGGGCCGGGGCTGGGGCCGGGGCTGGGGTCGGTGCCTCTGTTCGGCGGCTCGGCCGGGGACGGGACGCGGTTCGGTGCGACCTTCGTCTTGCAGGACGGCCAGTTCCGGCAGGGCTGGGCAGTCCTGATGCTGGCCCGGACGGCCTGCAAGGTGCGCGTCTTCAGCCTGAACCATCTGACCCCCACCAACCGGCGGATGGTCGTCACCAGGGCCGATCCGGCGCGGCGGGTGGTGCATCAGATCAATGCGGAACCGGCGGCGTGGGAATACGCGCGGCTGCTGGGCAAGGACCCGGGGCAGCTGACGACCTTCACCTTCGCCGCGCATCCCGTGGTGGTGCGGATCGGGGGCAGCCATCATGTGCGGGCGATCCAGCGGCTTGACCCCAATGGCGACCTGGTCTTCTTCTCGGCCATCGACGAGGGGCTGGTCCTGACCCTGGCCGAGCCGCTGGACATGGCCGCGCACCTGGATCAGGCGCTGCGGGATCTGGCGGAAGACGGTCGGCCGGCAATCCTGGCCTGCGACTGCATCCTGCGGCGGATCGCGGCGCAGGAGAACCAGCGCTTCGGCGCGGTCTCGGCCTTGCTGAAGGCGCATGGGGTGGTCGGGTTCTCGACCTATGGCGAGCAACTGAATTCGATGCACGTCAACCAGACGATGACCGGGGTGGCGATCTATCCTCCGAAGGGCGCGGCATGATCGAGACGCTGATCAATCCGGCCGACAGTGCCGAGCGGCGGGCCGAAAAGCTCTTGACCATCGCCGAGGCGCTGATGCGGCGGGTGGAGCAGGCGACCGACGACAATGGCGCGGCCTATGCCCAGTTCCAGCGCGCGGCGCTGCTGGAGGACCAGGTGCGCGAACGCACGCAGGACCTGGGGCGGGCGCTGGACCTGTTGAACGACTCCAACGCCCGCCTGGCCGAGGCAACGCGCGAGGCGGAAACCGCGCGGCAGAACCTGTCCAACGCGATCGAGACGGTGCAGGAGGGCTTTGCGCTGTTCGACCGCGAGGATCGGCTGGTGATGTGCAACAGCCGCTTTGCGATGCACATGCCGGATGTCCATGCGCGGTTGCAGCCAGGGCTGGGGTTCGCCGGATATGTCGCGATGGTCAGCCGGTCTCCGCATCTGGCGCTGGACGGGCAAAGCGCGGCCGGTTGGGCAGAAGGGCGGATGCGGCGGCACAAGGACCGGCACGTCATCTTCAACGTGCGGCTGGGGGGCGACCACTGGGTTCAGGTCAGCGAGCATCGGACGGCGGACGGCGGGACGGTGATCCTGCAGACCGACGTGACCGACATCATCCTGGCCGAACGGCACGAGCGCGGGAAACTGCTGGACGACCAGGCGCGGGTGATCCGGGCGACGCTGGACCACATCAACCAGGGCGTCGGCATCTTCGACGCCGAGGCGCGGCTGGTGGGGTGGAACCAGCGGCTGGGGTCCCTGCTGTCGCTGCCGATGGGCCGGCTGCGGATCGGGGCCTCGTTCGAGACGGTGTTCGGGCGGCTGCCGGTGCAGTTCGAGGCGATGACTCCGGTCGCGCTGATGGGGTGGGTTGCGGCAGAGCTGCGTCCCCCGCTGGAATTCTCGGTCAGGCGCGGGGACGAGCTGATTCTGGACGTCTTCGCGCAAGGGATGCCGGATGGGGGCTTTGTTCTCAGCTTCACCGATGTCACGGCGGAACGGGCGGCACTGGTGGCACTCAGCCGGGCGAACGAGACGCTGGAAGCGCGGGTGATGGAGCGGACGCTGGAGCTGGAGGATGCTCTGGCCCATGCCGAACGGGCGAACGCCAGCCGGTCCCGGTTCGTTGCGGCGGCAAGCCATGACCTTTTGCAGCCGCTGTCGGCGGCGAAGCTGTTCATCAGTTCGATTGCGGGCGAAGGGCTGGACCCCGCCGCGCAGGTGGCGCTGGAAAAGGCGCAGAATGCGCTGATGTCGGTCGAGGGGCTGCTGGACGCCCTGCTTGACATCTCGAAGCTTGAATCGGGGAAGGCGGCAGTCAGCGTCGGAGCGGTCAGCCTGGAGCGGCTTTTGCGGACGCTGGCCGAGGAATTCACGCCGATGGCGGCGGCAAAGGGGTTGCGGCTGACGGTGGTGCCGTGCAGCGCCACGGTGGAAAGCGACCCGGCCTACCTGCGCCGCATCCTGCAGAACCTGATCGGCAACGCGATCCGCTACACGGCCCAGGGCCGGGTGCTGGTCGGCGCGCGGCGGCGGGGCGGGGTGGTGCGGCTGGAAATCCGGGACACCGGCCCCGGCATCCCGGACGACGCGCAGAACGACATCTTCAAGGAGTTTCACCGCCTGAACGCCCGCGCCTCGGCCAGCGAAGGGATGGGGCTGGGCCTTGCCATCGTGGAACGCGCCTGTGCGCTGCTGGGGCATCCCCTGGGGCTGGCCTCCGAAATCGGGCGCGGGACCTGCTTCATGGTGCAGCTGCCGCTGTCGGAAGCGCCGGGCTTGCCGGTGCAGGGGCCGGTGCCGGGGCCGGGGCCAGTGCCGGCGCAGGTCGTTGTGCCGGAACGGCGGTGCGGGCCGGTCGCGGCGGACAAGATCGCCTTTCTGGTGGAGAACGACGCCGAATTGCGCCGGGCTCTGGGCTTGTTGCTGGAAAAATGGGGGATGACGGTGCTGGAGGCGGCTTCGGGCGAAGAGGCGGTCGCCCTGATCGACGAGATCGGCATCCTGCCCGACATCTTCATCGTCGATCACCAGCTGGGCGAGGGCATGACCGGGATCGAGGCTCTGGCCGCGCTGCGGGAGGCGCATGGGCCGGTGCCGGCACGCCTGATCACGGCGGATCGGGGGGCGGCCTTGCAGGACCTGGCCGCAACCGCAGGCATCGAGATCCTGCACAAGCCCATCGACCCCCGCGCCCTGGAAGCCGTGGTCGCCCGGCTGTCGGACCCTACGACTTAGGCAGCATAGCCGGACGCCACCTCTGGCCCTAGTCTGCGGCCCAAGAGGGGGAGTTTTTCATGCTGCTGAGTGATACCCGCGAGATCAAGGCCGACCCGAAGACGGTCTGGGACGCCATCCTGAACCCCGAAGTGCTGAAGGAATGCATCCCCGGCTGCGAAAGCCTGACCGGATCGGTCGCCGACGGCTATGAGGCCGTCGTCAAGCAGAAGGTCGGCCCGGTCAGCGCCACCTTCACCGGCCTTGTCCAGTTGTCCGACATCGTCGAGGGCCGCTCGCTGAAGATCAGCGGCGAGGGCAAGGGCGGCGTCGCGGGCTTTGCCAGGGGTGGCGCAACCGTCAACTTCGAGCCGATGGCGGGCGGCACCCGCCTGACCTACGAGGCCGAAGCCAATGTCGGCGGCAAGATCGCCCAGCTGGGCAGCCGGATCATCGACAGCTTCGCCAGGAAGCTGGCCGACGAGTTCTTCACCCGCTTTCAGGCGGCCGTCGAAGAGCCGGCGGAACCCGAAGACGTGACCGAGGAGGCTGTTGCCGATTCGGGGGAAAAGAAGAAGGGTTGGTTCAAACGCCTGATCGGCTGAACCGGCGGCACCAGGATTACCTAGGACTACCCAGGGAGGATGAGGATGACGAAGGTCGTGATGACCGTGAACGGCAAGGCCGTTTGGGGTGAGGTGGAGGGTCGGACGCTCTTGTCCGCGTTCCTGCGCGAAGGGCTGGGGCTGACCGGCACCCATGTCGGCTGCGACACCAGCCAGTGCGGCGCCTGCGTGGTGCATGTCGATGGCAAGCCGGTGAAAAGCTGCACCGTCTTTGCCGCCGACGTGGCGGGCGGCACGGTCAGGACCATCGAGGGGATGGCGAATGCCGACGGCTCGCTGGGCGTGATCCAGCAGGCGTTCCAGGATCATCACGGGCTGCAATGCGGCTTCTGCACGCCGGGCATGGTGATGTCGGCCGCCGCGCTGCTGGCGGAAAACCCAAGGCCGACCGAGGCCGAGGTGCGGCACTATCTGGACGGCAACATCTGCCGGTGCACGGGGTATCACAACATCGTCAAGGCCGTGATGGCTGCCTCGGGGCAGGACGTCTCGGCTCTTGCAGCGGAATAGGGGGGAACATGCCGAAGGATCATGGGATTGGCGCATCGACCAAGCGCCGCGAGGATGTCCGCTTCCTGACGGGGCGCGGGGTCTACACCGACGACCTCACCATCCACGGGCAGGCCGCGGCGGTGTTCGTGCGCTCGAACGTGGCGCATGGGCGGATCGTGAAGATCGACACCACGAAGGCGGCGGCGATGCCGGGCGTGCTGGCGGTCTTTACCGGCGAGGATTTCAAGGACGTCGGCGGCAACCCGGCGGGCTGGCTGATCAAGTCCCGCAACGGCGAGCCGATGCGCGAGCCGAAGCGCCCGGTGCTGGCGCATGGCAAGGTGCGCCACGTCGGCGACGCCTATGCGGCGGTCATCGCCGAAAGCCATGCCGAAGCGCGTGACGCGGCAGAGCAGTTGGCCGAGGACAGCGTGATCGAGGAGCTGCCGGCGATCATCGACATGGCCCGCGCACTGGCCGACAGCAACAACCGCGTGCATGACGAGATCCCGGACAACCAGTGCTACGACTGGGGCTGGATCGAGGACAACCGTGCAGCCGTTGACGCGGCGATCAAGTCCGCCCCGCATGTCACCACGCTGCATCTGGTGAACAACCGGCTGGTGCCGAACGCGATGGAGCCGCGAGCTTCGATCGGCGAGTATTTTCCCGGAACCGGCGACTACAAGCTGACGACGACCAGCCAGAACCCGCACCTGACGCGGCTTCTGGTTGCGGCCTTCGTGCTGGGCATCCCCGAGAACAAGCTGACCGTGGTGGCGCCAGATGTGGGCGGCGGCTTCGGGTCGAAGATCTATCACTACGGCGAAGAGGCGCTGGTGCTGGCGGCGGCGAAGAAGCTGCATCGGCCCGTGAAGTGGACGGCGGAACGGTCAGAGAGCTTTCTGTCCGACGCGCATGGCCGCGACCACGTGACGAAGATAGAACTCGCCTGCGATCTTGAGGGCAACTTCATCGCCTTCCGCACCGAGACACTGGCAAACGTCGGGGCATATCTTTCGAACTTTGCCACGGTGACGCCGACCTTCCTGCACGGCACGCTGATGGCCGGGCCCTACAAGGTGCCGAATGTCTACGTGAACGTGAAAACCGTTTTCACCAATACTGCCCCGGTCGATGCCTATCGCGGCGCCGGACGGCCCGAAGCGACCTATTCGCTGGAGCGGGTCATCGACAAGATGTGCCGCGAACTGGGGCTGGACCCGTTCGAGGTGCGGCGGAAGAACTTCCTGACGCCGGACCAGTTCCCCTACACGACGCCGGTTGGCCTGGTCTACGACACCGGCAACTACCAGGCCACGCTGGACAAGGCGATGGCGATTGCCGATGTGGCGGGCTTCGAGAAGCGCGCGGCCGACAGCAAGGCGCGCGGCAAGCTGCGGGGCATGGGGCTGTCGACCTGGATCGAGGCCTGCGGCATCGCCCCGTCGCATCTGGTGGGCATCCTGGGCGCCCGGGTCGGGCTTTACGACGCGGCGACCGTGCGGGTGAATGCGACCGGCAACATCAGCGTCATGGTCGGTGCGCACAGCCACGGCCAGGGCCACGAGACGGTCTTTGCGCAGATCGTGGCCGAGATGCTGGGCATCCCGGACAGCTCGGTCGAGATCGTGCATGGCGACACCTCGAAGATCCCGTTCGGGATGGGGTCCTACGGCTCGCGGTCGCTGGCGGTCTGCGGCACCGCGATGACCAAGGCGGTGGACAAGATCATCGCCAAGGGCAAGAAGATCGCGGCCCACATGCTGGAGGCAGCAGAGGGCGACATCACCTTCGAGGATGGCAAGTTCAGCGTCGCGGGCACGGACAGGGCCAAGACCTTCGGCGAGATCGCCTTCTCGGCCTATGTCCCGCACAACTACCCCTTGGAAACGCTGGAACCGGGGCTGGAGGAGACGGCCTTCTACGACCCGGCCAACTTCACCTACCCCGCCGGCGCCTATATCTGCGAGGTCGAGGTCGACGAGGGCACCGGCAAGGTCGATGTGGTGGCCTTCCATTGCGCCGACGACTTCGGCAACGTGATGAACCCGATGATCGTCGAGGGTCAGGTGCATGGCGGCGTGGGCCAGGGGATCGGCCAGGCCCTGTGCGAGTTCACCGCCTATGACGAGACCGGCCAGCTTCTGACGGGGTCCTACATGGATTACCCGATGCCGCGCGCCGAGGACGTGCCGTTCTACAACGTGGACTATTCCTGCCAGACGCCCTGCACCCACAACCCGCTGGGGGTGAAGGGCTGCGGCGAGGCGGGGGCCATCGGCAGCCCGCCAGCGGTGGTCAACGCGGTGATCGACGCCCTGCATCGCGGGGGGCACACCCATGTGAAGCACATCGACATGCCAGTCTCGCCGTCGCGGGTCTGGTCGGCGATCAACGGTTAAGGGGAGAGCAGGTCATGCACAACTTCGATTTCGCAAAACCCCTGACCATCGCGGATGCGGCCAAGGCCCTGGCAGCCGAGGGGGCGCAGGCCCTGTCGGGCGGACAGACGCTGATCCCGACGATGAAGCAGCGGCTGGCCGCCCC
>Ga0208100_100012_pt1 | contig 110113 bp, 106 predicted proteins | sample SubbioR11_8A_Aug_FD_184817 | JGI IMG/M metagenome (GOLD analysis project Ga0208100, IMG submission 184817) | Serpentinite rock and fluid subsurface biosphere microbial communities from McLaughlin Reserve, California, USA - CR11_8A_Aug (SPAdes) | ecosystem: Environmental > Terrestrial > Deep... | reverse complement strand
GGTTGTAGCGCCAGCACACGGGCTGGCGACCTTAGGCCGGTCCTTGGGTTACAGACATCATGGTTACGACGGGGGAGGGTCGGCGTGCCATGTCACGCTGCTACCTTGTTGTATCACAACTGCTGTGCCAACGCTGACTAATTTGACAAAAGCTTAACTCGCGCTTAATCAAGGCTTGATGGTGCTGGTGTACTATCTCCTTAGAGTTAGCAAAGCGAGGGTGAGAGCAGTGCTATCGGGAACACATAAGATAATTGGCGTAGCAGTCGCCCAGAGCCTCAGTATATTGTCATATTTGCCGCTTAGTTCGGCAGATATTGCGGCAGGCTGTGTCAAGCCGGATTTCAGCATTAATGCAATCAAGCATCCCCACAACAAAGAGAAGTCGTTTGGGTATGTAATGCAGTTAATAGAAGGACTCGTTGCCGTCGGAGTGCCGAGAACCGGGAGGGAGTCGCGGGACTACTCGAGCACTCTAGGGGTAACGCTACACTTTATTGCCGACTATTTTTGTCAGGCTCATAACAATGTGCAGCTAAGCCCGCTTATGGCGCATGTAGCGTACGAATTTGCTTTGCATCAAGAAAGTTGGCGCACGGATTTTATGGGCAAGGCCCTGATGTCTGCCGCAGCGACCAAAACACACCCCCTAACCTCCGTCGCCATGCTGAAAGAACATATCGAGGCCATGCACGCCGGGTACTTGATTACCCCTCCTTCTATGGATAATGATATCCACTACGCGATTGCAGTGTCGACTATGGTTGCGCATACAATAGTTAATATGACGCTAGCTACCGGCCAGAATAGAGCTGCGGTTTAGTCAACAAGACAGCCAGGCATTCATCTATGCCCGCCATGGTTTGGCGGGCATAGATGAATGCCTGGCAGGGCACGGCGACACCGATGGCGAGGAGTAGCGGTGCGACATTGACGAAGGGGTGGGGGAGGGGACAAAGGGGACAGTCCCTTTTGTCCTAAGGGAGAAATCCAAGCAGCGGAAACCGTAAGGGTGAGAGTACCAATGCGAAGTATAGGGGCGGAATAACCTGTAGTAGTATTGAAACTCCTGTAATGGGAGTGGAGCGAAGGGGTCATGGTATCTAGTTTTGAACAACGGTCAACCGTAAGGGAGGAGTCAATGAACGCTGTCTGCAATCCGTAATGATTACGGTCTTCCTCCACGGCCAACAGCTCTTCGCGCAATTTATCCATCACTACAGGTCGCCCTCGCCGTTCTTGGTAAGATACACGGGCTCACACCGGAGGCTTTGTATCGTGCCGCAATCTCAAGGCAAACTTCTTCAACCCAAGTAGACGCACCCCTGTCTCAGGGTATGCGGCTTTTGTGCTGTCCGCACAAAACTGCCATAAATATCCTTGACAGGTATGGGGGGTGATAACATATAACATGGCAATGATTGCTATATAAAGGGAAGAAGGGGGCCTGCTCAGCGCCTGCGATAGTTGCCGAAAAAAGTATCGGAGGAGGATGTGTCCTATGTTGGCAGGAAAAGTAGAGAGGTTCGCGAATATGGCTACGAAGCGCCGAGTTGTTGTGATGCTGTGTTGTTTGCTGCTGATGTTTTCACTGACGGGGTTTACTTTCTCCGCTCCAGCTAATCTTGAACCGGAAATAGCGATTCTTGGGCCGAATGTGCAAACTTACGATCTTGATGCTCTCCAGTGGGAATTCCCTTTTACTGTGGTCGGTTTTGGCCCCGGTACTCGCACAGTTCGCTTGGCAGAGTTTAGTATTGACGGGCACGACCTATTAAGAAATATCCCCATGGCACAAAGAACCATGACCGTTCATCGGCTGGATGATGAAATCGGCCGCGAGACATTTAGGAACTGGAATAACTATCGCCAGCGGGCATCCGTCCTGCGCGTGCGCAATGACGAACGAATTTCCCTATCCACTACTGAAGCGCGCGACTTCCGGGAAGGGAACGCGCGTATGCGTGGGGTGATGCGACGGCGCGGCGAGATAGCACCCGTGGTGCTACCGATCAATGTGTCCGAACTGCCCTTTAGAGTTGCCGCTGACGGTCATTACAGAGTAAGGGCGGTTGTGGAAAGAGGCGGCATGAGCACCACTTGGGAAGGCGAAGTGCTGATCGTAGACGTAGAGCCGCTAGCCACTAACCCCGTTTGGACTCCGGCGGACTTGCATCTACACAGCGCCTTTGCCTTGGATGGCAGATTTACGCCGCGCGAACTTGCGCCAATGCTGGCGAACAGAGGCTATGCCATCGGCTATATTACTGACGAACCGGCAGGACAGTATATTACCACCCGGCCAATCCTCCCAAGAATGAGTGGAATGGGTCGTCCGGGGATGTGGGCACCCGAGTATGGAATAGAGGCAGATCCAGGAACCAATGCGTGGTTGACTTCAACTTTTGGGAACGACCGTGTTAGGTATCTACCGTACTTGCCAACATGGGAGGCCTATAGTGCCGCTGTTATAGCTGCCTCGACCGCGCAAGTGGCAATGTTTCCAGGGGCGGAAATCGCTGCTTCAACAACAAACTTTATGCACACCGGTCATAATGGACATGCTTTGGCCTATGGTATCCAAAACCTCATAGGTGTTGGGGTCGCCGGGGTCGAACCAAGCTTTGACACCACAGGCCTAAGATACAACTGGTTTGTGCCAAGTACCCTGCTCCCACACATTAACAACAACCGAACTGGGCGGTCATCCGCCAGCATTGCGCATCCGGTTAATCTTCAAATACCTTTCATCCCAGCGTATCCGTGGAACGTCTGGGGCGCTGCGCTGCCTCGTTACCATGGCTTTGAATTGATGTATGCGGGACAAACTAATTTCTGCCCAGATAATGCTATTGCCAACAGATGGAGACAAGAGATAGTTGCTAACCTGACTAGAGCCTTCGCGGGCAATGGCTTTCCATCCGCCAGAACCGGGAGTGACTGGGGCGGTGCCTTTAGTCAGTTGTGGGACATTTCTTATTTCACGTTTATAGGCTTGCCGAACCCACCTCCTAGTGACATGCGGTTCCTCGCTCAAAATGACGTGGACGCGGCTTTACGCGCGGGGAGAACGGTGGCCAGCCGCTTGGGCGGCATAGCCGCACTAAGGCTTAGAAACACACAGGGTGCATTGCACGAAATTGGTTCGTGGTTTACGATGCCAGCTGGCGCTACAGTCAGCGGTGATATAGTGCTACGTGCTGCGCGGTCTGGAAGCTACAAGGTGCGCATTATTCAGAATTTTGCCGGTCACACAGGTCACATAGATGGAAGCGCTGTGCCTGCGTTTCAAGGCTTAAACGAGAGCACTCGACACTTAAGTGGCGTGGAAGCCACCACATACCAGTACGTCCTTCCCTTTAGGAGGTAAGCTATGTTGGTTTTGAAGCATGCTAGAGTTTGGGGCAGCAGTCTTGTACTCATGTTGCTGTCCTTGCTGGTCGCTGTCTGGATTTTTGGCCCAGTAGGGTTTATGGTTCATAACTTTAGTGATCCTGTATACGTCAACCTAGCCTATAGCATGGTGCCGCATATTTTGCTTGTGGTTCCTGCGAGCCTAGCTCTGGCGTCTAGGAAAATTAGCGGGATACTCATCGCCTTGCCCTATGTACTTTTGCTTAGCTATCACCTTCTCGCAGCCTTTATGAACATGGCGCTGGGTGCCGACGCAACGGCGGTTGCGCGTGCCTGGACATCGTTTCATATTGGCTGGATTGTGCCTGCGGTGATTATTGCTCTGCTTTGGAAGAGGAGCGAGACTACGAAGAGACAAATCTACATGGCCGCCTTTGCGCTGCAGCTAGTAGTGCTGGTAGGAGCCATGTACCACTTTACCTACCGCTATGGCGTCGTGCACCTAGCTGAGCCGGTGGTCGCCGTTTCGCGACTTAGATTAAGAGATCGGTCACTTAGTTTCCCACTCATAGAAGAGGAAGCGGCTTATATAGTAAGCAACCACGGGCGCCTTTACCGGATCGACCTAGCGCAGAGCAGAAAGGTGTTTATCGCGCAAATCCCTCGACCACAGCCGGCAGAAATAGGGTTTCCACAGATGACGTTGCCCAATATTAACTGGGAGTACACGTCTTTCTTTGGGTTTTTGCAGCGAATTGATGAGGATGAGCTCTATTTTAGGTTCACACACGCTCTATCGCATGGAAGGTGGGCAATAGGTGTCAGGATTAATGAGGAGTCAGGACAGGTTGCTTGGCAGTTGCTGGGGACAGAGTTCGATGTTCCCATTACGTTTCCCCCCGGCATTGACCCGCGAGGGATTGTTCAAACGGTGTCTCCAGGAGGGCGGGTGATTACCGGATCACCTGACGAAGGCCTTTACCGTCCGTATACCGTATTGATCAAAAGTGATGGTGTAAAGACAGCGATTGACCCGTTAGAATTGGTAGAGTGGATAGCTGCTGATCATGGCTGGATACTGGTGGGGACAAGGCGCGGTGGGCTGATAATTGCGACCATCAAGGAGCGCTGAGTCTAGACGGCAAACTTCGTCAATCTAAGCAGCCGCACCTTAGCTAAATCGGGGTGCGGCTACGGGACGGTGGAGACGTTGCGCCACGAAGGCACAGTTGCGGGGTTTTGCCCCAAGGCGGCGGTCACTCTGTTTAGCTTATACGCCTCTTTCAGCAGGTTGTAGGCCGCATGGCAGTCTCCGTGCCGTTCCATGAGAGATGCTCCGTAGACAAGTACTTCGGCCGCCCGGCTACAGTGAGCTAGGTCAAGAAAGAGCGAAGCAAAATTCTGTATCACGGGCAGAATGGAGTCTTTCGCAGCTTTCCTAAGTTGGCTTTTAGCCACGGCCCATTGTGTCTTTGTGTATTCATAGCCCCCCTCGTTAGGGGCGACTAAAAGCACGGACGATAGATAATGCTCTAGCGATTTACATATCTCCTCCGGGCAAGGCTCTTGCTCGGCAAAAAATAGAAGAAGCTCTCTCCGTGCAGTATGTGCAACTCTGGCGGGGAAACTGGAGTAGCTGTCAATCATCCGCAGCATCGCCAGTGCCGCGTCGTTCTGCCCCATTTTAACAAGGCATGTCCCCCAAGTTATAAGTGCGGACGCATAAAGCTCCATGTCGCGGCGTTGCTCTGCCAACACTGCGGCCTGTTCGGCCCACCTGAGCGCCCCTGCGATATCACCCATGTGCTGTGCACATATTGCCCGGCCGTGGTAGGCCTGAAGCAAGCCCCCGCCATCATCCTCCCAGACGGCAGTGGCAATCTCCACATAACATTGTTGCGCTGTTTCTATTTGGCCAAGCGCAAAGTAAACGCTGCCTAGCAGATAAAGCGTTAACCGCCGTTCCCCTAACATGTCATTGGCGCTTCTGAGTACACCAAGCGCCTTGTTGCACATCTCTAGCGCCTGAAAATACAAACCTGCGGTATAGGTTGCATGCGCAGCGAGATAGCAGCAGTACCACTGTTTGTCCTTTCTTAGCTCCGCCCCAAACAGCGTTTCAGCTAAGAGCGCATGGTTGACGGCGCTTAAGGTCCTACTTTCCTTTTGCTCATACCAAGCCATTACCTCATGCCTACGTGCTTTGAGGCTGTCCGGTAAAGACGAGTATCCCTTCAGAGCATCTAAAGCCAACCGGATACCTTCGCTATCACCGAGTTCAATACAGGTGTGAGCTTGGCTGATGAGGAGCAGAGCCCGCTCGGCGTCAGACGCGCTCCAGCCAACCATAAAATACTCCAAAGGCTTATGTAATTTCTGTGCCAGTATACCTATAGTCGCTGTTGACGGGTTACGCTCATTGCGTTCAATCTCGCTAATCAAAGAGCGGGATAGCTCAGTCCCCGCTAGTTGGGCCTGAGTTAGTCCCGCCTCTTTGCGCGCCTTGCGAATTTTAGCGCCTAACACTCCGCGACACCACCCTCGTTAATTGAGTTGGCTTGTTCTTGCAAGTTCAATGTGTCATCGTGCCACAATATTGTCCTTGTGCCACATGTTGTGATGAGTATATAATGGTATTTATAGAAGAGTCATGCAAAAAAACTGAACGGAGGGTTCCAATTTAAAAGCTTCCTCGCCCTGCTCTGCGCTTTTTGCCTTCGCCTCAACTGTGGGACGACTACACGCACCCCTGGATAGTCTAGCTGGGCTTAGTATCGAATACCGAGCGGCCATGGGATCAATTGAGCGAGTCAACGATCTTTGTGGGTGCTTTGAGAGTGAGTATGATGGACAGTATTCCCCCGGTGAAGACGGGATTCAAGAAGATATTCAGTGGGGGAATATTGCCTTTGAGGGTGTTTACTTCAAGTATGAGGAGCATGCACCAAACATAATAAGGGATCTCTCATTTCATGTTCGTTCGGGAGAACATGTTGCTATTATTGGCGACAACGGGGCAGGCAAGACGACTATCGCTAGGCTCATCCTTGGTTTGATAATGCCAACAACTGGACAGGTTCTCGTGGGTGGACGGAAAGTACAGGAGTTGCCAAAGCCAATCTTGCGTCGAAAAGTGGCGTATGTAAGTGGCGAACCATATATCTTTAATGCTACTCTGCGGGAAAACATGCAGATCGCCAAGTCCGACCTAAGCGATTCAAGAATGGTCACCGTCCTTGAATCTATGGGCATTCAGCTAACTGAAAGGCTAGGCTTGGACACGGTGTTGGGCGAGGGGGGAACTGCCCTATCATCTGGTCAACGACAACGCCTTGCACTTGCGCGTGCTATACTTCGTGAACCGGAAGTGCTCATATTAGACGAAGCAACATCATCTATCGATAACTGTTTTGAAGAGATTATACATAATATGATCACGGGGAATCTCTCTGGATGTACAGTTATTCTCATAACTCATAGGGAGTCTGCTTTGTCAAATGTGGTCCGAAAGGTATCGCTCTCAGAGAGGGCCCACTCAGGAACGACTAACTAAAACCGGAGGTGTATGATATGATGCCGTTTGTGTTTGCGGGAGTCCCTTTTGGAGTCGCGCTGTTCTTTCTTGTAGAAGCGGTCAGGGTCTATAGTTCTCAAAAGCGTGATCGCCCTATGCTCATAGCATTGGCTCTATATATCATAGGGATTGCGTTCGCCGCAAACGTGCTGTACGTGTGGAGAACTCCTCTCAGTATAAGAATCAGCGTCGTACTTATGCTTGTCATTGCTGGGCTGTTGAATTTATATTCTGGACTGCGCGGTATCTCATCTCTTGAACAGCTATTGCCTGCACGTCCTGCCCACGTGGCAACTGGTGCTGCCGGCATTGCACTCATAACATTGGCTGCAATGGCGGTCTTATGGCCAATACCTAGTGGTGTGGTTCTCGGCGTTCCCGTTGCAGAAGGTACCTGGGTTGTTGCTCACGGAGGTGCTCTTAGCATTGTCAATCATCACATGCGTGCGACAGAGCAACGTTACGGTATTGACATGATTATGGTTCCTGGTTCCCTAGGTAGCATGCTACAAGCGCAAGGCCTTTTGCCCGGTTTTTACCCTTCCTGGGGCCAGATGGTCTTGGCTCCTATAGATGGAGTGATAGTTGCTGTGGTGGATGGCCTTGAGGATAAGACCGTAGGAACGAGGGACAAGAACAACCCTGCGGGTAATCACGTTATCATTGAGACTCCAGAACGAATCCACATACTCATGGCTCATTTGAAACAGGGCTCAATAGTGGTCAAGGAGGAACAAATAGTTACTAAGGGGGATCTTCTGGGCAGGGTTGGAAACAGCGGTAACTCATCCGAACCGCACTTACACATTCACGCGATGAAAGAGGACCAAGACGGGGCATGGGTGGGCATCCCAATGTATTTCGATGGTCGCACTCCTCGGAGAGGGCACCTAATGAGGGCCGGGAGTTTTACTGCAGATCCATAATGTCCATCAGAAGACGGCGGGGGACAAGGGGAACAGGTACTCTTGTCGGGAGTAAGATCATACTGAGATAACAAAGAGGGGTCTGCACCCCTCTTTGTTGACACGCTTAGTGGCAACAAGCCCAGGTTGCTCGGGAAATCCTGATTCTTTCCCTTCCCCCGAGGGGGAAGGGAAAGAATGGTAGACGCTTTTGGCTACATTCTCGCTCCCTTTTCCCCGTAATGAAAATGTTTTCAAACAAAAGGGACGTGTCTTTTTGTTTTTAGCCGCAACCCTACCATTAGCATTGCAAACCGCACAGAGGGCCTGGCACAAGATTAGGATGTCTGGTTCATATACCTTGCTCGAGGTGAGATCGCAGCAAGGGGTTCATGTCTTGATTAAATTTATTTAAGTATGCGCCCAGCATTATTAAGGTTGTTAAAGCGAAAATAAGAATATTAAAGGTACTGCTTGACACGCGCAAATCGGGTTGATACAATGTCCCTAAGGACACAATAAGGCGATGCCTTATTGTTATGAAGGGGGAGTTTAATGGTGGAGAGCGAAAAATTCCAAATCCTTAAGTTGGTTCAGGACGACAAGGTCAGTGCAGAGGAGGGAGCCAGACTTTTACAAGCGGTTGAACAGCGCGGCGCCGGGGGCAGTACGTCCGCTCCGGCTAAGTGGTTGCGGGTGCGTGTACAGGCGCACGGCAACTTGGTAAACATCAATTTGCCCATCGCGTTGCTTGATATGTGTATACACGGATTGATTCGTAGCTACGTTCAGGCACGGTATCCTATGAAGCTCGACAGCCACGGGGTTACGATATGATTAGACTTATTGAGGTTGCCGACCTTGTCAAATCCTACCCAAATGGCGTCACCGCAAATGATAACCTCAATTTCAGCTTGAACGAGGGAGAAACCGTCGGCTTAATCGGTCCCAACGCCGCCGGGAAGACCACCTTTATCAGGCAGCTGCTGGGTCTCTTACGACCTACAGAGGGGCAGATCACAGTGCTGGGCCAGGACATCATCCGGCGTCCTCATGCCATCAAAGGGCTAGTAGCGTATGTGCCCCAAACGCCATTGTACTACCCCGCGCTTAGTGTTGAAGAGGTGATCGGGCTTGTCCTGCAGTTCAGGAATTACCCAAGCAATAAGATTAAGCGCAAAGTGCAAGACACCCTCGAATTGATTGGGCTACAACAGTCGGCAAAATCCGCCGGGTACCAACTTTCGGGAGGTAGTACGAAGCTCGTGTTGTTAGGGATGGCCTTATGCCAAGACACTCCCTTCCTCATTCTCGATGAACCCACGGCCATGGTCGATGTAGAAAAAAAATCACGCATTTGGGAGGCAATACGGGGTTCTCAAACTAAGTCCATTCTGTTGGCGAGTCACGATCTCAAAGAAGTTCAGGATTATTGTAACCGGGTCTATTTCATACTAGGGGGTAAGTTCATAGCCGAGGGGGCGCCGCACGAGATAGCCGCGATGGTTAAATTGCCGGTGCTTGTTTCCATTGTGGCCGAAAACAGAGAAATTGCCCTGGGTCTAATGAATGCGAGCGGGGCAGACTACCGCCTTACTGGTGAGAACATCGAGATTGTGTGTGAAAACTTGTCGGAAGGCATAAAACACATGCAAGACATTGAAAGTGCCTGTGGTCTCCGCTATGTACATATTGAAGCTCCCTCACTAGATCGTGCCGTGAAGAAAATGCTGGAAACGAGGGGCGCATAATGAGAAATGTTTGGATCGCGATGATCATGGAACTAAAAGGGATGAGGATATACGCCACGCAGTTGCTTATTATGATGGTCTTCCTGCCCTTTTCCTATGCCGTTGTTGTACTACTAGGCGGGGCTACTGACAATGTGGCTTTCGTGTTTTCGGGGTTGGTGGTGGCATCTCTGATTGGTGTCTTCTGCAATGTCGTTGCCATGAGAGTGAGTAACCTAATGCAGCCTCAAGTGCTGGAACTCTACGCTGTTCTGCCTGTCCATTTGTCACAGGCAGTCTTGGGCATTGTTGGGGCCTATACCCTGCTAGTGTTGCCTCAAATAGCATTTTTCTTCGGCGTGGCAGCTTGGCGCGTTATCGAGCCCAATCTGGCTCTTTCCTTCCTTGGCATGTTCCTTGCCTTGCTCGCAATGGCAGCCTTCGGATGTTTTCTGGGCATATTAGTAAGAAACCCCTTCAAAGCGCAGGGTGTTTTCCCTTTGGTGACTTGGCTGATGTTACTGACCGCCCCAATCTACTTCGCCACCAACAATTTACCACGCCTAGTAGTCATGCTCATGCTCCTCAATCCGGCCACTCATGCGGTTAATGTACTCAGGCCCCATCTGGGCTTTGCGGCCATAATTGACATTAGATTGTCGCTCTTAGTGGTGCTTGTCATGGCCGTCATACTAGGGTGGCACTCCCTCAGGGTTCTCAAGGATGTGCGGATGATAGAACGACTATTCTAGCGATTCTTTTCTTGGCGCGCTTTTCTACTTGACGAAGAAGGACTGCACCATCTTTTCCTATGCTCGGCAGTTTCAATTTACCTTAAGCTAGTGTGGTCAAGAGCCATGGTGGTGAGCGTTAAGGAAAAGTCGGGGCAGGACCTCGACAGGTAATGACCCGCAGGGACGGAGGGTCGCGACACGCAAGATGCTTTCGCCACTAACAGGCTGAGCAATTCGTTACCAGCCCGGTCCGGGTACGACTCCGGCACAGAACAAATCATTATGGGGGCGGGATACTGCGAGTTGTTGACGCCAACAATAAGGTTCCGGCGGAGCTGTGGCTGCGCGAAATCTCGCATTTCAACATAACCTACCACTATTCTGAAACTGAATTAGCCTTCGAACAACCGGCGACAGCGCGGGGTTTTATTGTTGGGCTCCTTTGGTCTAGTAAAAACGGGGAGAGCGAGCCGGAGGGCAAAAAAATCACCATCCTATTAGGCCGCTAACTACTATCAGCAGGTCGAGAACCTAAGACCTTTATCGGTTCGAAGAATATCAAGGCCACCTGGGGGGTCCACCGAGGAGAAAAAAGGGCCTGTCCCTTTTTTCTCCTTTTGTCCGTTCGAAAAATATATGCGTAGCGGCAGGTAAAAACTGCCGTTTTAATATTATTAAACTATCATTTAGCATTTGACAAGGTTACCTGCATGTATTACAGTTGTCGTAGAGCAAAATGCAATTTCGGAGGAGGATCTACCATGCGTAAGCAGGCTCCTGGGCTGTGCCCTGTATGTGGCGAAAAATTTCATGTGGCCAAGCTTGACTGTCATCGGTGTAAAAGCAGCCTGAGCGGGGACTTTGAGCCCTGCCGCTTTTGTGCGTTGACCAATGAGCACAAATCTTTTCTCGAGGTATTTATTAAGAGTCGCGGCAATATCAAAGACGTGGAGCGCGAGCTCGGCATCTCTTACCCCACGGTGCGTAGTCGTCTCGACAATGTCTTGGTCGCCTTAGGCTTTAGGGTCGACGCTACCGATGAGAGGGCCGACCTGCCCCAAAAGCGCAAAGACATACTGGAATCGCTTTCGCGGGGCGAACTCTCGGCCGATGAAGCCGTGAAGCTCCTGCGTTCGCTGAGCTAGTACCATGCGCCTGCCTAATTTTTTCTTGCTGTGCACTGTGCGCTTCCCTGGGCGGCGGCTCCCCCTCATCATCCCCTTGCCCATATTCTTGGTCGACGAGCTTCTTGACTCCCTCGGCAGTTTCCTGTGGCTAGTACCACTACCGCGGGGGCTCAAACAAAAGGGACGTGTCTTTTTGTTTTCAGCCGCGACCCTGCCCCTGGCTTTGCAAACCGCACAGAGAGCCTGGCACAAGATTAGGATGTCTGGTTCATACACCTTGCTCGAGGTGCGATCGCAGCAAGGGGTTCATGTCTTGATTAAATTTATTTAAGTATGCGCCCAGCATTATTAAGGTTGTTAAAGCGAAAATAAGAATATTAAAGGTACTGCTTGACGAGCGCATATCTGGCTGATACAATGTCCCTAAAGACACAATAAGGCGATGCCTTAATATTATGAAGGGGGAGTTTAATGATGGAGAGCGAAAAATTCCAAATCCTTAAGTTGGTTCAGGACGGCAAGGTCAGTGCAGAGGAGGGAGCCAGACTTTTACAAGCGGTTGAACAGCGCGGCGCCGATGGCAGTACTTCAACCCCAGCTAAGTGGTTGCGGGTGCGTGTACAGACGGACGGCAATCTGGTAAGCATCAATTTGCCCATTGCGCTGCTTGATGTGGCGGTCAGCATGGGGCTGAAATTTATCCCCAAAGATGAACTGCCAGAAATAGACATTCCAGCCTTGTTAACGGCCGTCAAACAGGGTGCAACCGGCAAGTTGCTTGAGGTGGTCGCCGAGGAAGCCACGGTTGAAATTACGGTTGAGTAGCAGGGAACAACTGTCGTCACCGTGGACGAATGGTGCTATAATGAAAAAAAGCACTGGGAGGCGATTGTTATGGAAAAGCGCTTGTATCGGTCACGTTCTAGTCGCATGTTAGGTGGCGTGTGTGGGGGCATTGCCGAGTATGCCAATGCCGACCCCACCGTCATCCGGTTGTTGGTATTGTTAATGGTCCTGGCTATGGGCAGTGGGCTCCTCTTCTATATTGCGGCCTGGGTTATCATGCCCGAGGGACCTCAGAGTGCGTAAGCCGTTTCTTCTAAAAGTTGCGCTCAACGCCCTAGGGCTCTGGATAGTGGCTGAGTTCCTCGTGGCTGGTATTCGGGTGGAGAACATGGTGGCGCTGCTCTTGGCAGCCTTGGTCCTAGGGTTAGTTAATGCCACGGTGCGACCCATTGTCGTCATTTTGTCCCTACCTTTGAATGTGTTGACTTTGGGGCTTTTGACCTTGGTAATCAACGGCGCAATGCTCTCGCTGGTCGCTTTGGTCGTTCCCGGCTTTTTTATCGCCTCGTTTTGGACGGCCGTGTGGGGGTCAATATTACTCAGTTTGATTAGCTTCCTGCTCGACACCTTCCTGCGGGAGCGCAGTTACTAGCCATAATTTTCTCATTGGCCGCAGGCCAATTTTTTTTATGCCTATTTTCAGTGGGCAATACAGTCCTCGTGTTGTATAATAAAACATATAAATCATACTTCTATGATTGCCCTACAGCACCTGTGTAAGTGGCCATCATAGAGCATAGAGAGCGAGGTAGATGAGATGCCAAGATGGAGCAAGAATACGTTTTTTGGGGCGGCGACAGTAGGAGAACGCGGGCAAATTGTCATTCCGGCCGAGGCTCGCAAAGAGCAGAACATCGAATTTGGTGATAAGGTCATGGTCTTTGCTCATGGGCGGGGACTTCTCGTGCTCAAGGCCGAGACAGTTACTGAGTTGCTTTCCGAAACTTTGTCCCAGGCTACCACGCTCGAGGAACTACTCAAGCAAGCCGCCAAGGACGAGGAGCAAAGCTAGGGAGGGAAAAGCATGGGCACAATCCGTCGTCTGGTGGTCCAAGTAAGGCCTTACTATGGGCGCATAGCCTGGTCGGTGGCGATGATGTTTGTCGGCACCGCCTTAGTAGCCGTACAGCCAATGCTCATTCAGCAGGCTGTCGACCGCGTCTTTCAGGGGGGCGAGTGGGCGCTCTTATTCCCTATTGCCTTGGCCATTGTCCTCGCTACCGTAGTTCGGGCGGCTATCAATTATTATGAGCGCATTTCCATGGAATGGGTGGCGCAGCGCACCATATACGATTTGCGCAATGCCGTTTACCAGCATCTGCAGACGATGTCTTTTAGTTTTTATGATAAGGCTGAGACGGGGCAGCTCATGTCCCGCGCGACTGCGGATGTCGAGACCTTGCGCCGCTTCTTAAGCTTTGGCGTGTTGCGCCTAGTTGGCAGCATCTTGACCTTGGTGGTGGTCATGGTCCTCTTATTCTCCATGAACTGGCGGCTAACGCTGGTCTCTCTGGCGACCATGCCGGTGCTCATCGGCACCGTGTGGCACTTCGCCACACGGGTGCGGCCACGCTACCGCCTCATTCAGCAGCAGCTAGGGGACATAACCAATGTACTGCAAGAAGCAATCTCCGGCGTGCGGGTGGTGCGCGCCTATGCGCAAGAGGAGAGGGAGATTGAGCGTTTTCGTCGGGAAAACCAGCGATATCTTGACCTAAACATTGCGGCAGTGCGTTTGTGGGCCTTTTACTTCCCGCTCATGGCCCTGCTCGGCGGATTAGGGAGCACCGTAATCCTTTGGTACGGGGGGTCGCAAGTGGTGCGCGGTGAGTTGACCATGGGTCAGATGGTCGCCTTTCAAACCTTACTCATGCAACTTATCATGCCCATCCGCATGATTGGTTGGCTGGTCAATATGGCTACCCAAGCCTCAGCGGCCGGGCAAAGGGTCTATGAGGTGCTTGATACTGCCCCTGAGGTCAAAGAAAAGCCCGGGGCCAAGGTCCTGCAACGAGTTAAGGGGCATGTGCGCTTTGAGAGCGTTAACTTTAGCTATGACGGAAAGACCGAGGTCCTCGAGGGACTATCGCTTGATGTCCCGGCCGGACAGACGGTGGCGCTGCTGGGTGCTACCGGCTCCGGGAAAAGCTCCATCATCAACTTGATCCCGCGCTTTTACGATGTAACTGCCGGCCGAGTGACCGTGGACGGCCTAGATATTAGGGATGTCACTCTCCAAAGCCTGCGGGCCAATATTGGCATTGTCCTGCAGGAGACTTTTCTTTTTTCAGCGAGCCTGAAGGACAATATCGCCTACGGTCAGAGCCATGCCAAGGAGGCGGACATTATTGCCGCTGCCAAAGCCGCCCGCATTCATGAGTTTATTGTCAGCCTGCCGGCAGGATATGATACCGCGGTTGGTGAGCGCGGGGTGGGGCTCTCGGGGGGGCAAAAGCAACGAGTCGCCATTGCCCGCGCTTTGCTCATGAACCCCCGTATCCTGATCTTAGACGAGGCGACTTCCAGTGTGGATACTCAGACAGAGCACCTCATCCAGCAGGCTTTGCATGTTCTCATGCAGAACCGCACAACCTTTGTGGTCGCTCAAAGACTCTCCACAATCAAGAGAGCCGACCAGATTATTGTCCTTAAAGACGGTCGGGTGATTCAGCGCGGCAGGCATGGGGAGCTGCTCGCGACGGATGGAGTGTACAAGGAAATTTATAATCTGCAGTTTCGCTCGCAAGAGGACGGTATTGGCATAGGGGGGGAAAGGCCATGCGCGGAGGGACGGTAGGCGGGCCGGGGCCGATGGGCCATAGGCTCGACACAGCGGCGGTAGAGGTTAAGGTTGAGTATAAAGTCATAGCGCGCATCATACCCTATGTGCGCCCCTATTTATGGCATCTCTTGGCGGCTTTATTCGCTATGGTACTCGTGACCATCAGTGGCTTAATCACGCCCTACCTTGAGGCGGTGGCCATCGACAGGTACATCCTTAATGCCGGGCAGTTAGATGGGACTGCCCGTCTAACTGGGATTTTGCGCCTGGCCCTCATCTACCTCGGGCTAAATATTGTCATCTGGCTCTCTAGCTACGCGCAGACGCTGTTGGTGGCAATCGCCGGACAACAAGTCATCTATGTGTTGCGGCAAAAAATGTTTGCTCACCTGCAGAAATTATCCTTCAGTTTTTTCGATAAGACGGAAACAGGCCGCATCATGACGCGGCTGACGAATGATGTCAACGCCCTGAGCGAGTTCATCTCCTCGGGCATTCTCAATGTCATCAATGATGCGCTCATGCTCGGGGGCATTGTCCTCATCATGAGTAGCCTCAACTGGCGCTTAGCCCTCCTCACCTTCACCACTTTTCCCCTGATGCTGTATGTGGCCACGCGTTTTCGTGGGCGCATGCAGCGCGCCTATCATGAGGTTAGGCGCAAGGCGGCCACCGTCAATGTCAATCTGGCCGAGAGCATTTCAGGGGTGCGGGTCACCCAATCTTTCGTGCGCGAAGGGCAGAATGCGCAGCGCTTTGATGAGCACAATATGGACAATATGCAGGCGAATATGCAGGCTGCCCAGCTGAACTCTGCTTTTGGCCCCCTCATGGAGATACTTGCCGCGCTCGGCGTAAGTATCGTCATCTGGTACGGAGGGGCGCTGCTCCAGAGGGGAGAGATAACCTTTGGGGTGGTGTTTGCTTTCTTGCGCTATGTGGGCAGGTTCTTCATGCCCATCCGCGATCTCAGCCAAGTCTATAATGTTTGGCAGGCGGCGACGGTCTCCGTGGACCGCATTTTTGAGCTTTTAGATCAGGTGCCCACCGTAGAGGACGCCCCCGATGCTTGCGATCTACCCACCCTCAAGGGGCATATTCGGTTTGTCGGGGTTGACTTTGGGTATGACCCGGCCCTTCCCATCTTGCACCAGATAAACCTCGACATTCCGGAGGGGAAGGTGGTGGCCCTCGTGGGTCCAACCGGTGCGGGCAAGAGTTCCATGATCAATTTGCTGGCTAGGTTTTACGACCCCACCGCCGGCGCAATAACGATTGATGGTTGTGATTTACGTCGATACACGCAAAAGTCGCTCCATGAACAACTAGGTATGGTGCTGCAAGACAGCTTTATTTTTAGTGGCACAGTGCGGGACAATATCAGTTACGGGCGTCCCACGGCTAGCTCAGCCGAGATCATCGCCGCCGCGCAGGATGTGAACGCCCATGAGTTTATCTTGCGCCTGCCGGCTGGGTACGACACCGAAGTCGGGGAGAGAGGGGCACGTCTGTCCCTTGGCCAGAGGCAACTGATAGCCTTTGCCCGTGCCTTGCTTTGTCGCCCCCGCATCCTAATTCTCGACGAGGCCACCTCCTCGGTGGATGCGTATACCGAAGTCCTCATTCAAAGGGCTCTCGAAACCTTGCTTAGAGGGCGCACAGCGATAGTAATCGCGCACCGCCTCTCCACTATTCGCCATGCCGACAGCATCGTGGTAATTAACGAAGGGCGCATAGTAGAAAAAGGCACCCATGCTGAGCTGATGCAAAGCGAGGGTGGCCTTTACCGGAAACTCTATGATGGGCAATTCAACGATACGACCATGAGGATCTCGGAGACGGTTCCGGTGGTCGAAACCATCTAAGGAAAGTGGTAAATTATTCTACTAATACCAGGGGCACATTTGCTGATACTAAATGCAGGAGGTGTTCTTGGTGCTACAGAGGATGACTGCTATAGCTCTGCTGCTGACCTTGGTGTCTTCGGGAGTGTTTGCCATTACCCCCGGAGAGAGAAGGTACAGCCAATTTGTTGGGTCTTTGCTGCGCGGTAGAAGCGGAGAGTTCGTCTTTCGCGAAAGTGAAGCATTGGTGCTATTAAATGCGGGGGCAGAGGTGCTCTTTGCCGATACGACCAAGGTATCGGCCACCCCTCGCAGTGTGGCGATTCGGGGTTCTACTATTAGCATCGTCACTGATCTTAGGGTAATGAACATGACGGTCAGGCCGGAAGTGACCTTTACCGCCTATGTTGCCGGAGAACATGTCGTCCTAGACATCGAGCGCTTGCGCGTAGGCCGAGTGCCGATTAGTGTTCCCGTCATGTTGACGGCTTTGCACGCGGCCAACCTGGGGGATTACATACAGGTGCATCCGCGGTCGGGGCGTTTGGTGGTGCAAAAGAGGGGGGCAGTGCGGCAAATTGATGCCATCACGATTGGGTCGGGGGTAATCCGCGTCCGGGTGGAAGGGGATTAGCAGTAGCCCGACGTGCCTTTTGCGCTAGGTAGACAATGGCGAGGGAACCTACACCAACAAGGTCGGTCAATAAGCCCGGATCAATTAGGGCAAAGGCGGAGATGAGTAGCAAGGCCCGTTCGTAGTGGCGGGTGTGCGTAATAAAGAAGCCCTGTACCGCGGCAGCGAGCGCCACGATGCCCAATGTGGCGGTGATAATGTTGTGCACGGCTTCTAGCCACGTAACATCAACGAGTAGAAGGGCTGGCGAGAGCGCAAAGATATAGGGGATAAGAAAGCCTGCGAGGGCCAATTTGAGCGCCATGACCCCAGTCTTCATGGCGTTGCCCCCAGCGATGCCGGCGCCGGCATAGGCGGCCAAGGCTACCGGTGGGGTGACGTCAGCCACCACGCCAAAGTAGAGGATGAAGAGGTGAGCGGCGATGAGGGGTACCCCTAGGGTCACCAGCGCCGGGGCCGCCATGGTGGCCAGGACAATGTACTTAGCAGTGGTGGGGAGTCCCATTCCCAGAATAAGCGAAGCAATCATGGTCAGAAAAAGGGTCAGCACTATATTGCCTGCCCCCACCGATAAGATCAATGATGAGAATTTGAGCCCAAGTCCGGTGAGCGTAACCACGCCAACGATAATCCCGGCGCAGGCGCAGGCTGAGGCCACGCCGACGGCGCTGCGAGCGCCATTCTCCAAGGCCTTGAGGATATCCTTCACTCCCATGGGCCTTTCTTTTCTTATTAGCGCTCCTACAATGGCTACGACTACCGCGATATTAATGCTGTAGAAAGCTGACCTAAAAGGGGAGCGCCCAGCCATGAGAAAGTACATGATGGCGACCAATGGGATGATTAAGTGCCAGCCGCGGCGGAGGGTGGCGCCGGCCTGGGGCAAGAGGTGTCTGGGCAGACCGACCAGCCCGGTCTTGACAGCTTCAAAATGCACCATGGTGCCTACAGCCAAGTAGTATAGAATGGCTGGGATGGCCGCCGCTTTAACAATCTGCAAGTAGGGAATGCCGGTCATCTCCGCCATGATGAAGGCGGCAGCGCCCATGACCGGGGGCATAATTTGCCCTCCGGTAGAGGCGGCGGCTTCTACCGCGCCTGCGAATTCCGGGCTATAACCCACTCTTTTCATAGCCGGGATGGTAAAAGCACCGGTGGTCACCGTGTTAGCCACGGAAGAGCCCGAAATAGAGCCCATCAGGCCGGAGGCGAGGACGGCGGTTTTGGCGGGTCCGCCGCGCATATGGCCGGTCGCGGCAAAGGCGAGGTCAATAAAGAACTGCCCCACCCCGGTTTTTTCGAGAAAGGCTCCGTAGAGAATGAAGAGAAAGACAAAAGTTGCGCTTACCCCGAGCGGGATGCCAAAAATCCCCTCCGTGGTCAAGAAGAGATGCTCCACAATGCTGCGAATGCTGTATCCGCGATGGGTTAAGGGCTGCGGGAAGTAAGGCCCCAGGTAGGCATAGAAAAGAAAGAAGGTAGCCACTAGCGGTAGTTCCGGCCCAATAGTGCGCCTGGTTATTTCGAGCACTAAGATAATGGCGACAATGCCAAAGGCAACGTCGAGGGGTGTGGGCATGCCCGCCCGCAGCAGTAGGGCTTGGTAATTTGCTAAAAGGTAGACGCCTACACCCAAGCCAGCCAGCGCAAGCGCGATATCGTACCAGGGCAACTTAAAGCGGCTTAGCTTCTTCGAGGCCGGCCACAGGAGGAAGGCGAGCACCATGACGAAAGTTAGGTGGACCGTCCTTTGTTGCATGGCCACCAAGATGCCAAACCCCGCGGTGTAGTAGTGAAACAGAGACATGGCTATGGCAATCAAGGCGACGATGAGACCGAGAGGCCCCGCATACTTACGGTAGTTTGACTCGCTGTCGTATTTTTCGAGTAGTTCTTCCACATTCACATTTTCTGGCGTCACTATGCTGGCCGGTCTGGTTGTGTCATTCAAGGCATAATCCTCCTTAAATATAGCCAAAGTAAGGGGCGCCGCACAAACTTGACCATCACCTCTGTGCCGGCGGGATAGGTCGCGAGGTCAAAATGGGCATCGCGCACGGTCAACGTCGGCAAAGTGGCTGGATGGAGTAGGAGTGGAATCTCGCGCATAATCTGGTCCATTTTTACGACAAACCTGCCATCTACAAAGGCGAAACCCGCCCTGTTCGTGGCGGGTAGTCCGGCCCCGACCGAAGACATTTCGACCTTCACTAAGCGCAGCTTATCCCCTTCTACGCGGAAAAACTCACGCACGCGCGTTTTCTCCACGGAATGAAGGTAGCTATATACCACCTCGTCGCCGTAGTTGGCCACTTGTGCCGCCAGAGTGTTGCCATCTGCGGTGATAATTAAGATGCGCAGGCAGGGGAACAGAGCGGTAGCCAGAGCAATAAATACCAAAGATGAAGCGTAGAGCAAGTAAGGAGGGGCGCCGCGCCGCGACGCCCCTGCTTTTTCGAGCACTACCGTCTTTCCCGGTAGAATTTAATGGCCCCGGGGTGCAAAGGTATGGGCATGTTTTCTTGGGCTGTGGCGATAGCGAGATCCTTGCCGCGGACGTGGGCGGCCCCAAAGGCTGGCAAATTGTTGAACAGAGCCTTGGTGATGTCGTACACCAAGCGCTCGCTGAGATCAGCCCTGACTACGAGCAAGGCCTTAACGGCGAGAGTTGGCACTTCTGCAGTCTGCCCGGCGTAGGTGCCAGCCGGAATCTTGGTCTCCATGTAGAAGGGGAACTGGGTGCGCAAGGCTTGTACTTCCGGTCCGGTAATGGGGATTAGCCTAACCGGAAGCGAAGTTGCCATTTCAATGACGGCGGCGGTGGGCACGCCTGAGGTGACAAAGGCGGCATCGAGGTGGCCGTCGCGCATGTTGGCGCTGGCTTCAGCAAAAGAGAGAAAATCAGCTTTTAATAGGTCGGCGTACTGGATGCCAAAGGCATTGAGAATTTGCCGCGCATTCGCCTCCACTCCGCTACCGGCAGCACCCACGCTCACTCTCTTGCCCCTAAGGTCGGCAATGGAGCGAATGCCGGAGGCCTCGGTGGCAATGATCTGGACTACTTCGGGGTAGATCGAGGCGATGCCGCGCAGTTGGTCGTTCTTTTTGCCGACAAACATTTCTGTTCCGGTGAAACCGTAGTAGGCGATGTCATTTTGCATGAAGGCAACTTCAACTTCTTTGGCCGTCATCAGGTTGACATTGGCGACCGAGGCGCCGGTGGAGCGGGCATTGGCCTCCATGCCTCGAATGTTCTGGTTGAGGATCTGGGCCAGTGCTCCCCCTAATGGGAAGTAGACCCCGGCGGTGCCCCCGGTGGCGATAGTGAGGAACTGAGCCTGAGGTTGACAGCCGGTGAGCATGACGGACAGTACGATAACCAAGGCGAGGGCGACGAATAGAATGCGTTTCATGACAGGCCTCCCTTTTGTTTTATGTAGAAAGAATTCTTTGAAATAAATAATATCATAATGCCGCAAAAAACACACATACTTTTCGGAATATTAGGCACCGGCAAAGATGCGCGAGCGAAAAATGGACAGATGCTGTAGCGCCGGCACAAAAGCCGGCGACCTCGCGGTTCTTGGGTTGTCACGCCGCTACCTAAAAGCCCTACGCTTCATAGGTTTCTGGCCCCTCCTATCGATGAGTGGCGGTCAAACTAACGAGAGCAAAAAAATGGACAATGGGTTATAATGTAGGCAGAAAGATTAACTTGGGGGTGATTGTGTGTTTAAAGCCGATACCCACATGCATACCATTAGCAGCGGACATGCCTGCGGTACAATCTGGGAGATGGCGAAAGCCGCCAGTAGTAAAGATCTGGACCTGATCATCATTACTGACCACGGTCCCGCTTTGCCGGGGGGGCCCCACAAATATTATTTCACCACCTTGGTGTGGCTGCCGCCTTTTATTGAGGGGGTGGAGGTGTTGCGCGGAATTGAAGCGAACATTATTGATGAGCATGGGTCCTTGGATTTAGAGCCCCATTTTCTCGAGATGCTCGATTGGGTGGCGGTGGGTCTGCATGATGACTGCTGGGCGCCGCGGTCGCGCGACGAGAACACGGCGGCCCTGCTCGGCGCCATCCATTCCGGTTTAGCAGATGTCATTGTCCACCCCGGCAATCCGCGCTTCCCAATCCACCATCGGGCCTTTGTTGAGGCTCTCGCCGAGGCCGGCATGGCCATGGAAATGAACAACTCCTCCCTCGTTTCTCCCTATCGGCGCGGGAGCGAGGTTAATTGTCAAGAGTTGGGAGCACTGGCTTTGGAGTACGGGGTCCCCATCGTGCTCGGTAGCGATGCCCATACTCCGTGGCAGGTGGGGGATGTCAGCCACGCCTTTGCTCTGGCCACAAGTTGCGGCATCTTGCCCGAACAGATTCTTAACCATACAGCGGATGGCGTACGCAAATTTTTAGCTAAGCGCGGCAAGAAGAGATTTGCTTCGCTGTTGGCATAAAGGGGGTAGGGCTGTGGGTGTGAAGCAGGGCGTTAAGTTTGTCATCATCACTGGTCTTTCCGGTGCCGGCAAGTCGCAGGCCATCCGCCTACTCGAAGATGCTGAATACTTTTGCGTCGATAATCTTCCCCCAGCCTTAGTGCCGAAGTTTGCTGAGCTCTGTGCGCAATCCGGTGGCAAAATAACCAAGGTCGCCCTCGTCATGGATATCAGAGGCGGGGAGTTTTTTGGTGCGCTGCATGATGCGCTGGCCTACTTGCGCTACCACGAATGGCCGCACGAGGTGCTCTTCCTCGAGGCGACGGATGAAGTTCTCATCCGTCGGTTTAAAGAGACGCGGCGGCGCCACCCCTTAAGCGGCGAAGGCAGCATTCAGGATGGGATAAGGCAGGAAAGAGAGGCCCTTAAGCCACTGCGCGAGAGGGCAGATAAAGTTATCGATACTTCGGCCTTAAAACCGGCGGAGCTTAAACATGAGTTGCAATCTTTGTTTCTTAAGGGGGATGATGCCCAAAGCTGTCTCGTGCGAGCAGTTTCTTTTGGGTATAAACATGGCCTCCCGCTAGACGCAGATTTTGTTTTTGACTGCCGCTTCCTGCCGAACCCATTCTATGTGCCAGAGCTCAAGCACCTCACCGGACTAGATGCTGCCATTCGCGAGTTTGTGATGAAAGACCCTCACGCGGCTGAGTACGTGGCCTTAATCTACAAGGTCTTGGTCTTTGTCCTTCCTCACTGCATCAAGGAGGGCAAGGCGCAGGTGGTAGTGGCCCTAGGTTGCACGGGGGGCAGGCACCGCTCGGTGGCCATGGTGGAGAGTCTGCGCGAGGTACTGCACCAGGGTCGTCATCGCGTGCTGGTTGAGCATCGCCACATCAGCGAGGGGGTTTAGCCTTGCGGCTTTGGAAGTGGTTGTACCCCGGGCTCTGCATCAAGCGGTGGGTTTTTTTGGCGTTACTTGGCCTTTTTTTCTTTGTGACGGGGCTTGGGTTGCTATGGGGAAGAGAGATTGTCGGTTATGTGGAGAGTAAATTCTTGCTTTTTCTAGGATTCATCTATGGCGGTCCGCCACCGATGTTTTGGGGTTTTTCGTTAATGGCAGTGGGTCTTATCTTTGTCCTCATAGCTATCAGGTCAATCATGGTTACGATACTCCACACCTTAGCCCCAGAGCATGACAACCATCTCATCGATGTGTTGTTTGAGCGCCGTTTGCGGCAAAGTGGACCCCGCATGGTGGCCATTGGTGGTGGCACGGGACTGGCGGTGCTGCTCCGCGGCTTAAAGCAGTACACCAGCAATATCACTGCCGTGGTTACCGTGGCGGATGATGGGGGGAGCTCGGGGCGATTGCGGAGCGACCTTGGGGTGCTGCCGCCGGGGGACATCAGGAACTGCGTGCTGGCGCTAGCCGATACCGAGCCATTGCTCGAACAGCTCTTTCAGTACCGCTTTGCGGAGGGAGAGCTGGCGGGACATAGTTTTGGAAATTTGCTTATTGTGGCCATGACCAGCATCACCGGGGATTTCAAAGTGGCGGTCAAGGAGTTTGGCAAGGTTCTGGCGGTTAAGGGACAGGTGCTACCCGTCACCGATTCTCCCGTACAGCTGCATGCCTTGCTCAAGGATGGCAGCCGCGTGGTGGGCGAGACCAAGGTCGGGCAGTGCAATGGGCAGATTGTGGACATGTTCCTTGAGCCCGCGGATGCCTTGCCCCTGCCCGAGGTTTTGCGGGCCATTCGGGAAGCCGATGCCATTATCTTGGGTCCCGGTTCCCTGTATACCTCGGTCATCCCTAATCTCTTGGTGAAGGGCGTCAGCCAGGCTCTGTTAGAAACTCCGGCCATAATCGTCTATGTGTGCAATATCATGACCCAGCCGGGGGAGACCACCGGTTTGACCGCCGCCGACCATGTGGCCACCATCCATAAATTCGTCGGGGGAAAAATCATTGACTATATCGTGGTCAATGCGGAACCCATCAAGCCGGAACTTGCCGCGAAGTACCGCGAGGCCCAATCACTGCCTGTAACCATAGACCACAGCCGGTTACAGCAAATAGGGGTCAAGGTAGTGACGGGTGAATTACTCGAGGGGGGGAGCCTCTTGCACCATGATTCTAAGAAGCTGGCGCGGCGCCTGATGCGTGCGGTCATTATGCGCACGCTGCCTGCCAAGCGGCGCAGCAGATAGGTAAGAGTAGAGTAAACAATAGATAAGCGTAGAGTAAACAATAGATAAGAGTAGAGTAAACAAGTGGAGGAGAATGCATCGTGACTAGGCCATTACCCCAAGCAGAGCCATTTCGCATCAAGGTGGTAGAACCCGTGACCATGACCACCAGAGAAGAGAGAGCCCGTAAAATAGAAGCCACCGGTTACAACCTCTTTGGTTTAAAGTCGACAGATGTGTATATTGATCTCTTGACTGACAGCGGCACCTCCGCCATGAGTGACAACCAATGGGCAGGCATTATGCTGGGTGACGAAGCCTACGCCGGCAGCAAGAATTACTACAATTTGTTATCCGCGGTAGAGGATGTTTTTGGTTTTCCGCACGTTGTTCCCACCCACCAAGGTCGGGCGGCGGAGAATTTACTGCTGTACACCTTGTTGCGCGCGGGCAATTTCGTGCCTAACAATATGCATTTTGACACTACCAAGGCCCATGTCCTGCACAAGGGGGGGGTACCGGTCGACCTAGTGCGGCAGGAGGCCTTTGATCCGACCTCACCTTATCCCTTTAAGGGCGACATGGACCTCGATAGATTAGAGAGTTTCTTGGCCGAACATAGCGCCAAAGTACCTCTGGTGATGCTCACCATCACCTGCAATAGCGGTGGCGGGCAGCCGGTTTCCATGAGTAATATTCGTGGTGTCAGTGCCGTTGCCAAGAAATTTAACAAACCCTTTTTTATAGATGCCTGTCGTTTTGCCGAGAATGCCTACTTCATAAAACAGCGGGAGGCAGGCTATAGCGAGAAGACGGTGGCCGAAATTGTGCGGGAGATGTTCAGCTACGCCGACGGCTGCACCATGAGCGCCAAGAAAGACGCCCTCGTCAATATCGGCGGCTTCCTCGCCCTGCGCGATGCCGCTCTTTATCAACAGACCAGCGGCTTGGCGGTCCTATTTGAAGGGTTTCCCACCTACGGTGGTTTGGCGGGTCGCGACATGGAGGCCATAGCGAGAGGATTGCGTGAGGTCATCGACGAAGATTACTTAGCCTACCGTGTGGGGCAAGTCAAGTACCTCGGCGACTTACTCCTAAAATATGGGGTGCCGATAATTGAGCCCGTGGGTGGTCATGCGGTCTATCTCGATGCGCGGCGTTTTTTGCCGCACTTGCCGCAGTGTCAATTCCCCGCGCAGGCACTCGGGGTCGAGCTCTACATCGAGGGCGGGGTGCGCGGAGTAGAAATCGGCACCTGCCTGGCCGGGCGAAACCCAGCGACCAATGACCACGACTACCCAAAGCTAGAAATGCTGCGCCTGACCATACCGCGGCGCGTTTATACCGATCGCCATATGGATGTCATTGCTGTGGCCTGCGCCAATGTATGGGATCGCCGCAGCGACATTGCCGGGCTTGAATTTACGTATGAGGCCCCTATTTTGCGCCACTTTACCGCCAAATTTAGACGCATGGCCGAGTAGAGGCTAGGGAGGTTGACCATGTTAGGGATTGTTTGCGCCATGCACTCCGAGCTCGAGGGGTTGCGCACTGCCTTAGACCTTGAACCGACCGACTTCGGTGGCCCCTGGACTATCTATAGGGCTAGAAAGCATGACATTTTGGCCGTAGTTTGTGGTGTGGGCAAGGTTAACGCGGCCGCCGCGCTCGCCCACCTGCTCTCTCTACATCCCCTCAAGGCCGTTATTGGCGTAGGGGTGGCGGGAGCCATCGCGAGGGATTTGCAGCTGGGCGATGTGGTTGTTTGTAGCGGCGCGCTGCAGCATGACATGGACGCCTCGGCCTTTGGCTACGAAGTGGGCATGGTGCCCGTCCTAGGGAAGAAGTTATTTAGCGCCGACCAAAATTTGGTGCGCGAGGCCCTGCAGGCCGGAGAAAACGCGGGATTAACCATTAAAGTGCGCTCGGGTACTGTCCTCTCGGGAGATAGATTCGTAGCCGGAGCAGAGGGCGTGAGGCTCAGGGAACTTTTTCATGGGGACTGCGTCGACATGGAGACTGCTGCCTGGGCGCAAGTGGCCCTGCTGTTCAAGGTGCCTTGGGTGGCGCTGCGCAGCATCTCCGATCAAGCCGATGGCCAGGCCGCCAAGGTCTTCAGTGAGTTTTTGAATCTGGCAGTGCAGAACATGAGTGCGGTTATTTTGCAGATGATTGCGGCTAGGCAGGCCATAGACTGAGTGGGGGAACAAAGTTCTGCGCCAAACGTCAATAAGGGAAAGACAGATGGAGGTATGGATATGCGCTCTAAAGTTATCCCCGTTGTCGCTGTGGCTGTAGTCGTCATTGCTCTTGGCACTGTGGGTCTATTGATGGCCCTGACCCCATTCGGCAGTACAACGGAGCAAGGCACGGTCGGGGGCCGCGAGGCAGGGGCGCCCCCCGTTACCGGGAGCAAGGGTTTTGTCGCCACCGATGCGGTACGAACCCTCGCCGCGAGCGAGGCCATCGACCGCAAGGTGGTCACGCACTCCCAATTAGCCGTCACCGTGCCTAAGCTCGACGCCGCTCAGCTTAGGGTCCTAGAGATTGTCACCGCGCTTGGGGGCTATGTGCAGAGCGCCAACTTTAACAGTCACCCCGAAAATCAATTCTGGGATTTTATCGTGCGCATCCCCAGTGACCAAGCAGCCGAGGCCATGCAGTCTTTTTCTGCCCTAGGCACTCTCGATAGCAGCAGCACCAATCGCCAGGACGTCACTGAGGAATTTATGGATTTAGAAGCTCGCCTCAGCGTCATGCGCCAGGAAGAAACCCGCCTGCTTGAACTCTTGCGCCGCGCTAATACCATCGATGACTTCCTTAAGGTCGAAAGCCACCTGACGAGGGTGCGTACCGAGATAGAGCAGACCACCGGACGGCTCAAGTTCCTGACCCATAGCGTGGACATGGCGACCCTGTCGCTTCGGCTCACCCCCGAGCGGGGCACAGTCCTTCCTAAGCCGGTGGGCTTCGCCGGGCTAGGGGCCAGATTGAGCGCGGCCTATCGGCAGGGGCTCAACACAGTGGTTGAGATAGTTTCCGGAGTGTTGGTTTTCGTGACAACCATGCTGCCGCTGTTGGTGCTCATTGTCCCTGTACTCTTATTAGCGCTCATGGTATATCGCCGCTACAAAAAATAGTGCTCCCGGCAGGATAATCTTCTGCGGTGGCAAATAATAGATACCAGAAGATTATCTTTGGTGGGGGGTAAATAATTGAAGGAGTTAGTTTTTCGCGCCCTTGAGGGAGCCAACGCAGATTACTGCGAAATCCGCATCGAGGAAACGCACCAGACCTCTCTTGTCTACCGGGGCCGCAACCTCGATGACATTGCGCAAAGCCTAAACTTTGGTGGCAATGTGCGGGCTCAGAAGGACGGAGGTTGGGGCTTTGTTTCCTTTAACAGTCTAGCTGACCTCGAACAAAAAGTACGCTTGGCCTGCGAGCAGGCGGCGGCTATCGGGGCGGTAAAAAATGAGAAAAGCCACATGGCCGATGTTGCGGTGGTGGTACAGGAAATTGCCGCGGAGGTGCTGACCCACCCCAAGGGCATCACCCTAGAAGAAAAAGTCAACATCTTCGCTCGTTACAACGACATCATTCTAGGGTATCACCCATCCATAACCAGCTCCTTGGTGCGCTACTTCGATCGCTCTACCCAGATATTCTTTGCGAACACCGATGGAACCTATATCTCCCAGGAAAAAGTCGATATAGGCTGTGGCATGCGCGCCATCGCCACCAGAGGCAGTATCACCGTGCAAGAAGGAGTGAGCACCGGCAGCAGCAACGATTTTGCTTGTGTGCTTGGCAAGGAGGACGAACTGCGTAAGGCCTGCCAGTTGGCCGTCGACCTTTTGGCTGCTCCGACGGTCAAGGGCGGGGAATATACCGTCATCCTTGATCCCAGCATGGCGGGTCTCTTTGTGCATGAGGCCTTTGGCCACTTAAGCGAGGCCGATAGTATCACCGAAAACGAAGAGATGCGCCAAATAATGACCCTCGGCAAGCGTTTCGGGGGTGAAATCCTGAACATCTACGATACGGGACTGGCGCGAGGCAACAGGGGTTCCTCACTTTATGACGATGAGGGCGTGCCCACCGAAAGAACAGACCTCATTAAAGAAGGGGTATTGGTGGGGCGGCTCCATTCGCGCGAAAGTGCCGCGAAGATGGGTGAAAAACCCACCGGTTCGGCGCGGGCCCTAGATTACAGCTTCCCACCTATTGTACGTATGCGCACCACCTGCATTGGCCGGGGCAGTAGCTCTTTCGCCGAAATGCTACAGGATATTGAGCTTGGCATCTATGCGGTGGGCGGGTACGGTGGCGAGACCAATGGGGAGATGTTTACCTTTACGGCCAGTCACGGCTACATGATTCGCCAAGGGAAACTCGCGGAACTCGTCAAGGATGTCACTTTGACGGGCAATGTCTTCACCACCCTGGCCAATATAGACATGGTGGGTGACGACTACCTCTACGATAATAATGCCGGCGGGTGTGGCAAGGGCAGTCAATCCCCCTTGGCGACCTCCGAGGGCTCGCCCCATGTTCGCGTCCAGAAAGTCGTCATTGGGGGTGCCAATTAGTGAAGGACTTACTTAGTAGGGCCGCCACAGTCGCCGAACAGGCCGAGCTCTTTCAGTACAATGCCGAAAGGCAGGCCGTCAGTTTTGAGTCGAGCAAACTCAAGGAAATCACCTCGACCGAAGAGCAGAGCACTACCTTGCGTTTGATTAAGGAAGGGCGGCTAGGTTCGTCCACCGTCACTAAGCCACAGAGCGAAGACACTTTGCTTAACTATGCCACTAACACCCTGAAGTACGGGAGCAGCGTGAGCTATAAATTTCCCGGGGCAACCCAGTTGGCGCAACCGAGCGTCTATGACGCCCGTGTCACGCGAGTTACTCAGCAGGAAATGCTCGATATGGCGACTGACCTAGTCAGCGCTCTCCATGCCTATGACCCGAATATCAAGGCCATGGTCGAAGTTGCCAAGCAGAGAGGGACCTATGCCCTCGCCAATTCGGCCGGTTTTTCTGCGGTCTGCGAGTACACCACCTGGTTGCTCGGGTTCGGCGGCGAGCTCGTCAGCGAGCGCGACGGCTTCTTGTTTGTGCACGATTACATTGCCGGCACGGATTACGAGGGGCAGACCGACTTATTAAAAAGTAGGGTTATCGAGAGTTTTCGCTTAGCACGAAGCATCGCCACGATTAAGCCCGGGCAGTACCCGGTCATCTTTGCTCCCAGCGAAGTAGGCTCCGTGGTCAGCCCACTGCTGGCCTGCTTAAATGGCAGGGCCGTCGCGCGCGGCTTCTCGCCCTTCAAAGGCCGTCTGGGCGAGTTAGGCTTTGACCCGCGCCTCAGCATTATCGACGATGCCACCGCCAACGGAGCGGTGGGCAGCAAGGCCTTTGACCGCGAAGGAACACCCACCTCTAAGTGGGCCTTGATTGAGCGTGGCACCATTGCGAGTTACCTGCTAGACTTGCAGACTGCGGCGGAGTTAAATCTTGCCCCCACAGGCAACGGCAGCACCGGTGGCCCGGTGCCTAACAACATCATCATCCCCGGCGGCTCATCGAGCTATGACGAAATGCTCGCCGGCATTGATGAAGGCATCCTCATTGAAGGGAGCATGGGTGCGTGGGCCGGCAATCCCTACGGTGGGCAGGTGAGCGGGAACATCTCCCTAGGGTATAAGATTGAAAAGGGTCGATTGGTAGGGCGTGTCAAGGACTGCATGTTTTCGGTCAACGCTTTCACTGACCTCAGGGACAACATTTCGGCCCTCAGTCGAGAGCAAATTTGGCGCGGCAACACCTGCTACCCCTACCTAGCCTTGCAAGGCGTGAATATCAGCGCGAAGGAGGATTAGATTTAGGCGCATGGCCGTCTCGCGACTTTTGCAGTTCCCTTTAAGAGATGAATCCCAGAGAGCCTTGCAGGCACTAGCTTGCAGGGTAATTTTTTGTCAAGTTTGTGGACTAATATAGTTGTGGAACATTGCTGTCTACGATGTAGTGATGCGTAAAGGGAGGTGCGGCAATGTATTTGCATGTTGGCAAGAGCAGAGGACGTCAATATCTGTCTATCGTTCACGGCTACCGAGATCCCGTCACTAAGAAGGTCAAACACAGAACAAATACTCAATCGCCGAGATAGTAGAGAGCCTCAACAAAGCTTCCGGCAGTCGGTTAGAAGAAAACTGGTATGTCTTTGACCACGCCGACGAGATCACTCGAGCGGTTTCCTCGACCCTAATCATAGACCTAAGCCGCAAATACCTCAGCTTAGGCGACATCAAAAAGATTTTAGGGGCCTCGAAAAAGGCCTTGTTCTACAACAACTAAATGTAAAGCAAAAAAGCCGCAAAACCCTTGCTCTACAAGGACCTAGCGGCCTAAATTTTTGCGGGAACTGCAAAAGTCAGGGTATAGCGCAGAAGCTCCGCTCTCTACTTGAGTTAAGCGGGGCGAGGGTCGCCATGACGCGCGAGACAGACACCGATCTCAGTGACGCAAGTTTAGGGCATCAGTACTCGCGCCGCAAGCGGCAGGACCTTTCCCGCCGGGTGGCGCTAGCTATCTACAGGGGGATAGGGAGGTTTGTGGCGGTAACGGCTCCAAGCTTATTTTTCTGACTTAGAAGCAAAGGCACGGTTTGCTAGCCACCAGACTGCGCCGAGATGAAAGGCAAGCGTAACGACCATCATTACTATGGATTCAGGTGACATCTTTCTAACCTCCTTGGCCCGGTAGGGAGTGGGTTGCGACAGGCAAATCTGTTTCGCTAGCCGATCCGCCGATCATTTTGGCTAGCCAGTTATTGGTCACGAGGGCAAGCACAAGCAGCACCGCCCACTGCAAGATTATGGTCCCTGTACTGAACACTTCAAAAGGATGCCACCAAGTCTCTGGATACCAGGAAACAGATTGCATGAACCACCACCCCGTGATGACCACAAATAGCACGGGGAAAAGTCGAATGCTAACGTTCCACCACTTTCCGATGTGAAAGTCAGCGTATGCGTGATTGATGATCTCTGTCCTAGCCTTTTCAAGACCAAATTTCATCAGGGCTATGGCCACGAACAAGCCGCTCACCAAGAGCGCGACACCCCAAACCCAGTCTTGGTTATCTAAGAAGTTAAGGCTATAAGCGGAAGGGATGCCTAAGAGCAGGCCGGCGACGATGACAAACTTGGCGGCGCGCGGACGTTCCCAACCCGCATCCATGAGGTTGCGCACGCCTACTTCAATCATGGGGATAAGAGAGGTCAGCGCGGCGACCGCCATAGCCAGGAAGAACACTGCCGCGAGGATGTTGCCAAAGGGCATGGTGCCAAAGAGCTGCGCCAAGTAAATAAAGGTTAGACCCGTATTCCCGGAAGCTAATGCTTGCTGGGCAAATTCTAGAGATGGGGACAAAGCAAAGACGGCGGGCAGTACAGTCATGCCAGCTACTAAGGCGCCGATATGGTCGCCAAAGCCCATAATCATGCAGTTACCGGCGATATCTTCCTTGTAGTTAGTATAAACGGCATAGGTAATGATAAAACCCCACCCGGCTCCCGTGGACCAGGCCGTTTGCGTGAAGGCGTTAAGCCATATTCTGGGATGGGCAAGCATCTCGAAGCGGGGGCTGAATAAGTACTCTAAGCCTTGTAATGCGCCGGGTAAAAAGAGTACTCGCACCAGAGCGATGACGAGCAACCCAAACAGAACTGGAATCATGATTTTACTGGCTCGTTCTATACCCGCTTTGACGCCACGGTAAACGATGAAGCCAGCTATAGCCATAGAAATAAAATGATACAGAATGGTCTCGACAGGCGTGGTCGTAAAAGTGTTCCACAGGGCGGTCGTCGCCGCCGTGTCTAGAGATGGCTGGAACGCGCCTGAAACGGCCAGCACGAAATACTTAACGCACCAGCCCATTACGACAGAGTAGTAGAACATGATAAGTAAGCATACGGCCGTGAGCCACGTTCCCATAAATGTGAACTTCTTGCCCATAAAGTCACGAAATGCACCGATAGGGCCCAAACCAGTTTTCTTGCCGATGACCATTTCGCCGATCAGTAGCGGAATGGCCCAGAGAAACAGCGCGATTGTATAAGCGATGATAAAAGGACCGCCACCGTTTGCAGCCGCGACGCGGGGGAAGCGCCAGATGTTGCCTGTTCCGATGGCCATGCCGATAGCGGCCATAAGAAAACCCCAGCGGCTACCCCATTGTTCTTTTTTTGCTGTCATGCTCTAACCTCCCTTACTTATTTCGCACTTGCCACCACACACAGCGCTAATTGGCAAGCACACTTGTAGTGTATAGTAAAGAAAAGAAATTGACAAATAGTAATTGTCAATTTCTTTTTGCCAAAAGTATGCATGTGAAATGGTTGTCCGCTGTGCCTCTTCGATGCATAATGATGTACGCACAGCTTCGGCGGGCAATCGATGTAGATTCGGGAATAAGCGGAATAGTTTAGCGGGGGAGGATTTGCGCCTAGGGGTGCGCCGCCTAATAATCGGCACATCGCCTACGGCTACAGCGGTGACAAACTTGTGCTGACGTTAGAGCATCCGCAGCAGATTAGGCCCGAGACCGAAAGCGTCAACACCGGAGACTATATCTACATTAGCGCACTGATTCAAGAGTATTATTGCCGCATACTTGGTTAAAGCCAGTTCGAGCTAGCCACCATTGTGGCGGTGAGGCTGCCTTTGAAGGTATTTGGGACTAATAAGATTTTCATGGGGAGAGGATGTAGGCCAGACAAAGCTTGGCGGTAGCTTCGAGCGCCTGCACATGGGTGCGCTCATGGGCATGCGAGGCATCTACGCCGGGCCCAACTAGGGCGGTGCGTACATTGGCCCCCGCGCGCAGGGCAGCGCCGGCGTCAGAGCCGTAATAAGGGTAGACATCGAGAGCGTAGGGCAGGCCTTCTCGTTCGGCCAAGGCCACAAGTTTCTTGCGCATGTCAAGGTCATAGGGCCCGCTCGAGTCCTTGACGCAGATAGAGACATCAAATTCGGTGCAAGAGAGGCCCTCGCCGATACAGCCCATGTCCACGGCTAAGAATTCGACCGTCTCCGGGGGAGTGCCGTAGCTGGCGCCATGACCCGTCTCCTCGTAGGCGGTAATGAAGATGTTGGTGGTGTAGGGTAGCTCCGCCTTAGATTCAACCAAGTGCTTGGCCACGCCGAGCAGCACCGCCACACTGGCCTTGTCATCTAGGTGGCGTGATTTGACAAAGCCAGAGGCCGTCACCGTAGTCCTAGGGTCAAGGGCGATGTAATCACCCACCCTGATGCCCAGTTTTTCGATATCATCCTTACTCTTGACGACTTCATCCAGGCGCACTTCCATATTGTCCTCGTCGCGCTCCTGTTTGCCGGCCTCGGGTCCATAAACATGGACCGATTGCTTGGTGGTGAGGATTGTGCCGCTGTATTTTTGTCCGCCGGAGGTTATAATGGTACAGTGCTCACCCTCCACCGAATTCATGGTGTAGCCGCCTATTTTGGCGAATTTTAAGCGACCGCTAGCCTTAATCTGCTTGACCATGGCCCCTAGAGTGTCGACATGTCCGCTCAGGGTGCGCTGCTCCTTAGTGTTTTTGCCCGGCAAGGTGGCAATAAGACCACCCTTGCGGAGCAGGCGAGCAGTGAGCCCCAGGCGTTCGAACTCGGCCTGAATGTGCCCTAGTACTTCGTCTGTATAGCCAACCGGGCTGGGGGTGGTGGCTAGGCGCACTAGTTGGTCGACAATGTAGTCTTTGTCTATCGTCGTCGTCATGGTTGTTCCTCCTTGTTAATCAGGTGCCACATATGAATTAGCCACGTGGCCAGCTATTCCTTTCACTACGGCGAGTTTGTCCCAAAAAAATAGCGGAGGTGCGGTATGCAAAACAAAGAACTAGTAATCATCGAAACCGAAAAAGGCAATTTCACTATCGAGCTCTTCCCCGAGGCGGCCCCGGGCACAGTAGAAAATTTCATCAAACTCATTAACGCTAAGTTTTATGATGGGTTGACTTTCCATCGTTGCCTGCCTAATTTCGTCATCCAAGGCGGTTGCCCCGATGGCAGCGGCCGTAGCGGCCCCGGTTATCAAATTAAGTGTGAGACGGCCGGCAACCCCCATAAGCACCTGCGCGGCTCCCTCAGCATGGCTCATGCCGGCAAGGACACCGGCGGCAGCCAGTTCTTCATCGTCAGACAGCCCCAGCCCCACCTCGATGGCAAGCACACCGTCTTTGGGCAAGTAGTTGACAATGTCGACCTAGTCGATGCCATCGAGCAAAATGACCGCATGCTCTGCGTCAGAATGGTTGCTGCGGCGGACAGCTCGAACACACCACAAGAATAAAACCTATGCTTGCCGAAGAGATTCATTCGCGCGGTTATATGTGAAAGACTTTAAAAGTAATGTGATGAAAATATCACATTACTTTTTCGCTTCTGTTCATTATGATACAATGGGGCTAGCCTGCATTGAATAATAAAATTTTATGGAAACTTGCAATGTTAAGGGGGTAGTCCTGAGTGGCAGTTCAATACACGGAGCAAGTATTAAAAATCAGTACCGAGGTCGCCACCGGGTGTCAAGGTTTGCAACCGCCTTTCTGCAGTGCGGAATGTCCCATGCATACGGATGCCATGGGGTATGTTCGCTTAGTGGGCGAGGGCAGACTCGACGATGCGGTGCGTAAGATTAGAGAGAGGGTTTTTTTGCCTGGCACTTTAGGCCGGGTTTGTGCTCATCCCTGTGAAGCCGTTTGTCGGCGAGAATCTGAATTTGGTCAGCCCATTGCCGTTGCCGCCCTGAAACGATATGCCGCCGACAAGGCCGACAAAGAGGAGCTTTGGGACCTTGCCGTCGGCCAGCCCACCGGCAAAAAAGTGGCTATAGTTGGTTCCGGCCCGGCCGGGGCACAAGCCGCCGTCGATTTGCGCAAGGCCGGCCACGCCGTGACCATTTATGAAAAACTGCCCGTAGTGGGTGGCATGCTGCGGGTTGGCATCCCCAATTATCGCCTGCCCGACGCCGTCCTTGATTTTGAATATACCTACCTCACCAAGCTGGGCGTTGAATATAAGATGGGCGTCGAGGTGGGCAAACAGGTTTCGCTAGTTGACCTCAGTTTGAGCTACGATGCGGTGGTGCTAGCCCATGGTGCGCACAAGGGACTGATGCCCAATGTCAATGGGGCAGTATGCGATGGCATCACCAATGCGGTTGACTTCTTGCGCGAATTGGCCATGACGAGCAAGAGCAAGGTGCTGGGAAAAAGGGTCGCCGTCATCGGCGGTGGCGATGTGGCCATCGACTGTGCTCGTTCGGCACTGAGGGCCGGTGCCGAAGAGGTGCAACTCGTAACTTTGGAAAAAGAGAATGAACTGCCGGCCAGCCCGCATGAACAGGAAGGCGCGCGCGAAGAGGGTGTGGTTTTTCGCTGCGGTTGGTGCCTCGAAGAGACTGTGAGCCAGGGTGGGCGCGTCAGCGCGCTCAGGCTCAAAGACTGTCGCTCCGTCAAAGACGAAAACGGGCAGTTTAATCCACGCCTGGGCGACCAAGACACGGAGATTTATTGTGACACCGTTATCTTTGCTACCGGCCAGCGGGTGGAGGACATTTCAGGAGGAGCAATGGCCCAGACCAACGGCGGGCGTTACGTGGTTGATGGCGATACTCTAGCCACCGCCATCCCCGGCGTCTTTGTGGCGGGCGATGCCGCAGGCAGCACCATCGTCATTCAAGCCATGGCCCTCGGGCGTAAGGCGGCGCTCTCGGTTGATAGGTATCTCAAGGGGCAGGATCTGACCGCCGGCAGGGACTTCAAAAGCGAGTATACCTATGAAAGCAAGTTCAAAGTGCCGCTTGAGGCGGGGACGGAAAACATCAAGCGTGTCCATACGCAAGTGCTTAGTGCCGACGAACGCACGAAGACCTTCGCCGAGTGTGACCTCGGTTTTGACGATGAAGACGCCCTGGCCGAAGCCCAGCGCTGCCTGCAGTGTGAGTGCAAAAAGTGTATGATCGAGTGCCTCATGCTCAATGATTTCACTCGCTGCCCGGGGGAACTCTTTGGCACCTTCCTCGGCAAGGGGGATATCGAGCCTATCGTCCCCTATTCCTGCAATATGTGCAACCAATGCACCTTGGTCTGTCCGGAAGAGTACAAGATGGCCGACATTTTTGCCGGCATGCGCAAAGATATGGTCAAGGCCAACCATGGTAAATCCCCCATCAAGGGGCATGGGGCCATTGACATCCACCAAAAGCTGTCCTTCTCCAAGATGTTCACGATTAAGCGAAAGGGGCGTAAGTAATATGGCTCTACGAAGGGGTTTCATGCCTGGTTGCTCTTTGCCTTCTTACAGCCCAGAAAACATATCTAAGACTGTGCAGTATCTAAAGAATACATATCCAGAATTGTCGGTGATACAAAAGTGCTGCGGCAAGCCCACCAAGGCTTTGGGACAGGTGGATTTACTCAAGCAGCGGTTTGGCAGCCTAGTCCAAGACATCAAGGACTGCGAAATCGATGAGATGATCGTAGCTTGCCAAAACTGCCTCAACATGCTCCGCGAATCTAAAGAATTTAAGACAGTTAGTTTGTGGGAAATAATGCCAAAAATCGGTCTGCCCAAAGAGCTCCGGGGCAAGGCCGCCGGGAGCGATGCCGTCATTTCCATTCATGATTCCTGCCCCGTCCGTCAAGAAACGGCCATCCATGATGGCGTGCGCTGGGTGATGCAGGAACTCGGCTACAAAACGGTTGAACCTGATTGCACGCGAGAACGCACCCGTTGCTGCGGTTTCGGGGGCATGATTGTGCCCGCGAACCCCGATTTAGCGAAGCGAGTTATGGAGCGTCGCATCAAGGACATGCCTACCGAACAAATAGTGGTTTACTGTGCTGCTTGTCGTTCCTCCATGCTCATGGGGGGTGGTAAGGCTTGGCATCTCCTTGACCTCCTATGGGGGCCGGTGGTGACTAAGGCTTCGCAACCGCCCGAGAATGTGCTCGCCAGCCCCGTCAAGGCCTGGATCAACCGTTACAAGTCCAAGGTGGTGATAAAGCGCCAAATCACCTAGCTCCAACAAAAGGGACGTGTCTTTTTGTTTGCGACAGATCGAGCCTAGAGTAATATAGAAAGAGGGTGTCCGTTATCAGCGCTGATAAGAAAAAGGCCAAGGGCGGTTTGTTACCAATAGTAGTGGCAGTGTTGGTCCTAGTGGTGGTAGTCTTCGCGGCGGGGCAGCTGGGTCTACTTGATGTGTTGCAAGACGTAGAAGGCCTCAGAGCCTGGATTCAAGGCCTTGGCGTGGTTGGCTACCTCGCCTATGTGCTTTTGTACATCGTAGCGGCAGTCTTTATGTTGCCCGCCTCGGCCATAACTATTGTCGCGGGCATCACCTTTGGTTCGGTGGTCGGGGGTGCTTTGGCTTTGGTCTCAGCCACGGTGGGGGCATCGGTCGCCTTCCTAATCGGCAAGTACATCGCGCGCGACACGATTGTCGCTAAGTTTGGGCAGAACCCCATCTTCAAGCGGATTGAAAATGGAGTGAAGGAGAACGGAACAAGCTTTCTTATCTTGACTAGGCTGGTGCCGGTGTTCCCCTACAATATCCAAAATTACGCCTATGGGGTCACGCCGATGAAACTATCTACTTTCGCGGTGGTTTCCTTGCTGACCATGGCGCCCGGGGCCTTCATCTACGCCTACATGGCCGGAGAAATAGTCACCCATGGCGTAAGCCTTAACCTCTTGTTGCAGTTTGCGGCCGCCGGTTTTATTCTCTTTGGGGTGTCGCTCATCCCTAAGTACATAGCTAAAAAGCAAGGCATCAACATCGGCAAGTAGCTTTGGTCAGCCAAACGAGAAAGCGAAAGAATAAAGGAGAGATCTGAGTGAAGAAATTAGCCGGTCTGGTTTTAGCCCTTACCTTGGTGCTCGGCAGCCTCGTGGCCTACCAACCGTCGCTCGACGCCGCCGCGGTAATCCGCATCTTGATTGATGGTCAACCCATGCAGCTTGATGTCGCGCCGGTCATTCGGGCCGGGCGAGTGCTCGTACCTTTTAGAGCGTTGTTCGAATCCTTCGGTGCTACCGTAGGTTGGGACGCCGCGACCGAAACCGTCACCGGGCAGAGAGGCGACACCACCATTGCCTTGGTCCTCGGGCGCAATGTGGCGACTGTCAACGGTCGCAATGTCACTCTCGATGTAGCCCCCTTTGCCCTCACCGGGCGCACCCTCGTGCCCCTGCGCTTTGTCGCTGAGAATCTTGGTGCCGAAGTGAGCTGGGATGAAGCAGCCCGCACCGTAGTGGTAGTTAGGCCGGTTGCCATTAGAAGAGTACGCATCGAGGGCAATGCCCAAAGCCAGAAACTGGCTGCCTATGCTAACCAAGACGCTTTTATCAGCCCCGCCGAGCTCAATATGTTGCGGGAGCGCAATGAGCGGGACGTAGTGGTCATTGGGGTTTTGAACCCTACCTCGGCCTTAATCCCCCTAAACCCAGCCCGTTCTCCCATTGACGGTACTTTTGCCGTATGGCGTCCGGATTACTCTGGGACCAATGCACCAACTGCGATTGCCCCCGCCGTTTCCGGCATGGCCTTTTCCCGTGAGGTTATGGAGGACCTCCTATCCCGTGCAGGGGCCACGCCCTCGTCCATGATCGTCGTCTACGCCGCCGATGCCCTGCATGATGCTGCACGCTTTATGTGGCAAATCAGGCAGCTCGGACATCGCGATGTCAGGTACCTAGATGGAGGCTTGAATGCCTGGCAGGCCGCACGCTTCCCCACGGGGCGTTTTGCGCGCCTGGCCGAGCAGCCCGTCCTAACCGGCTACCGTGCGCCCAACTTCGACGCCACCCGTGGCAACGCATCGATACAGATGGTCGTCAGTGCGCTACTTAACCCGCGCGAATGGGTGGTTATTGACACCCGCAGTCCCGACGAGTTTGCCGGTCGCTCCACTGCCTCTTCCCGTGGCGCCTTTGGTACCGGCAGGCTTTTAGGCGCGGTCCACATTGACTGGGTCAATGCCAATGCCGCCGACCGGACTCTAAAGACCCGCGAAGAGATGGCCGCGATCTTTGCCGAAACCATTCGCGGCCGTAATGTCATCGTGTTCTGCCAATCCGGTGTTCGTTCTTCGCACACCCTAGTGGTTTTGCGCGATGTGCTCGGGCACCAAAACGTCTTTAACTATGATGGGTCCTGGATCGAATGGTCCTATGTGGCATCTGAAGTGAGTGCCGGACACGTTCCTTCCGGACTGCAAATTCAGGTGCGTACGTTGACCGAGCTTTGGACTGACAATAGGGGCGAAATTAGGTAGTAGCTGAGGGAGGAGAGGCCATGTTAGACACTAAGGCCAGGCGGCACTTACAACCGCTATTTGAGCAACTCGCCGCCACGCTCACTAAGCTAGGCCTAGGGGCAATCGGGGCAACTTTGGTTGCCTTGGGCCTCGGCATAGCGGCAGCGCTAGCGGTTTGGGGAGGGTTTTATCTCGGTGGTGTTGCCCTGCTTTGGTTTTCTGGCCTCTTCGATGTTCTTGATGGCACCATCGCCCGTCTGACAAAATCTTCTAGCGCCATCGGCACCGTCATGGACATAGTTTTCGACAGACTGGTCGAAATCTTGGTCTTGCTGGCTCTGACCATAGCCTATCCCTCGTTGGGGGTAGGCACAGCATTGGTTTTTGCGAGCATCATCCTCTCGATGACCGTGTTCTTGACGGTGGGAGCCGTGGCTGAGAAAACAGGCAATAAGTCTTTTTACTACCAGCCTGGCTTGGTGGAGCGGACGGAGGGCTTTATTATGATCAGCCTTGCCGTGCTGCTGGCCGAGTGGCGGGCCTTGGTCCTAGTGGTTTTTGCCGCGCTGATTTTCTTTACGGCTCTGCAAAGATTTGCCGAGGCGGTAAGGCTGCTCCGGACCAAGAACTGACCGCCCTACCAGTGGGGTTGTAACTTAGCAAAGGCTCCAGCAGGGAAAACGCTGCCCAAGGAAGAAGTGAAGGAAGAAGTGGAGGATGGCCTATGAAAAAACCAATAATATTTTTGGCGGCAGTCTTGTCGGTGGTGCTGTTCACCGCTTGTGCCAGGCCTACGGCGACCGTCGCCCCGAACAATTTTGCCGATGCCTTGCGCACGGCGCGCGGCAAAACCGTGACTTTTTACGGTTGGGGTGGCAGCACCGCGGTCAACAGTTGGTTTGACAATGTGGTTGCCCCCGCCCTCCAAGCCGAGCATGGGATAACCTTGCGCCGTGTGCCCATGAATATCGATGAAATCTTAAACAAGTTGACTACCGAAAAACAAGCCAACAAGCTGCGCGGAGATATCGACGTCATCTGGATAAACGGCGAGAATTTCTATACAGCGAAGACCCAAGGGTTGCTCTACGGTCCCTTCGCCAGCCGCGTAGAAAATTTTACCCGACTAATAGACCCCCAGGCACCGGACACAAACTTTGACTTTGGCGTGCCGATTGAGGGTATGTCCGTACCGCTAGGCAGAGCGCAACTGGTCTTTGTATCTGACACCGCTCGTCTGCCGGTTTTCCCTGCGAGTGCCCAGGCCCTGCTTGCGGCCGCCCGCGCTAACCCCGGTCAATTTACCTACGCCGCCCCTCCGGACTTTACGGGCAGTGCCTTTGTGAGAAACATTATCTACGAAATAGTGGGTTTCGACGCCATCAACAATGCGCCCGCCGAGAAAGAGGCCATTTACAATGTCATCAGGCCGGCGTTAGACTTTTTAAACGAGCTTGAGAAGTACCTTTGGGAGGAGGGGCGAACCTACCCCGCCGATACCCCCACACTCAGTAGGATGTTCGCCGAAGGGCAGCTCCTTTGGACAATGAGCTACACCCCCCTGTACGCGGCGCGAAAAATAGCCAACAACGAGTTTCCGCCTACCGCTCAGACCTTCCTCTTTGAGCGCGGCAACATTGGGAACACCCATTATGTGGCTATGCCCTTTAATGCCCCCGCCAAGGACGCGGCCTTGGTTCTAATCCACCAGTTGATCAGTGTCGCCATGCAGGCCGAGAAGCTAGATGTCAATAATTGGGGCGACCTGCCGGTTCTCGATCTCGCCAGACTTACCGCCGAGGAAAGGACTAGACTCCAAGGAGTGGATAGCGGCAGAGGGGTTCTCCCGGTGGATGAACTTCTCAGGAGGAGACTACCTGAAGTCCATGCAAGAAAAATCGCCATTATTGAAGAGCTGTGGCAAGAACACGTCCTGCGCCGGTAGGCTATACGCTACCTGGCGACCCTACATTTTGGTCGCGCCCCTAGTTACATTTATGGGCCTGACCTTTGTACTGGCGCTGGGAAGCGCTGTCCTGCAGAGTCTGGGTTTCGTTCCCGGAGCGGCGGCCAATGTCTTGACCCTAAGGTTTTACCGCGAGGTGCTGCTGGAGAGCGATTTTTTGACATCGCTCTCCTATACCATTTATATCGCTTTAGTAGCCACACTGCTCTCTAACTTGTTGGGGGTCATGGTGGCATTTGTCATGCTCAGTATGGGCCAGCGACCCAAGTGGCAGAGGCTGTTGTACCAAGTTCCCATTGTCATCCCTCATCTGGTGGTAATAGTACTTGTTTTTCACTTATTTTCGCAAACAGGGGTTGCTTCGCGTTTGGCCTATTGGCTTGGTTGTATTACACACCCTAATCAGTTCCCCCTGCTCGTGTTCGACCGTCTGGGTATAGGCATTGTGCTGGTTTATCTCTACAAACAGGTGCCCTTCGCCACCATGATTGTGGCCGGCACCTTAGAAAATATCAGTGCCCGCTTCAAGGAGGTAGCCTACAACCTCGGCGCGGGTAGGCTCCAGTTGTGCACGCAAATATTGCTACCCTTACTGATGCCAACAATTTTGTCGGTATTCTTAATCACCTTCGCTTTTACCTTTGGGGCTTTCGAAGTACCATTTTTGATCGGCACCCCCGCCTGGAACACGCTCCCCGTAAAAGCGTTTTTTTACTATATGAGGCCGGACTTGACTTATCGAGCTTCATCCATGGTCATCAATGTGCTCATAACTGTTATTTCTTTGGGGTTTGCCATTGCCTACGGCCACATTTTAGCGCTGATCCAGCGACAGACAGAAGGAGGTGAGCGTTAAATGCGTTTTCCTCGCCTGAGAGCCATAATCTTCTACTCGTTTCTGTTCGCCACCAGTGCTCCCGTCTTATCTCTGGTGGTCTTGACGGTGTCGGCGGCATGGAGATATCCCAGCCTCCTGCCGACAGTTTTCAGTTGGCGCTACCTGGTTTCGGTGCTTGCTCAGGATAGACGGACAGCAGAGGCCCTCATTAACAGCACCCTCATCGCGGCGTTGACAACGGCACTGACCTTGTTACTGGCCGTACCGGCAGCTAAAGCCTTGGGCCTGTATCAATTTCGTGGCCGGCAAGCCGTCAAATTATTGGTGCTGCTACCACTCATGGTGCCCGGCATAACCGTCACCATGGGCATGCACCTAACCCTAATTCATCTGGGTTTGGCCGGGAGCATTGCCGGGGTGGTGGTAGTGCACACCGTCTTCACTTTGCCCTATGCGACCAGGGTACTCATCAATGTCTTCGAGCTGGTGGGGGAAAAATATGAAAAGCAGGCCGCCATGCTCGGGGCGTCGCCCCGGATGATCTTAACCGACGTGACTCTCCCCATGATTATGCCCGGGTTGCTTTCGGCGGCGATTATGAGTTTTATTGTTTCCTTTTCACAGTACATCACTACCTTCTTCATCGGGGGAGGGCGCATCTTGACTGTCCCATTATTGCTGGTGCCACATTTGCAAAGTGGGGAAATCCAGGTCGCGGCAGTCTACAGTCTGTTGTTTATCATGAGCACTTTGGCGTCGATTGCGTTGATGGAGGGTATAGTGCGGAAATTCTACAAGGGCGCTTATTTCTTGCAAACCTAGGGCTTGCGCCAACAAAGAGAGAGGTAGCGACGTGGCAAATATCAGGCTTGAACATGTTTACAAGTCTTACGGGGAGCAACAGGTTTTAGCGGATGTGTCCTTGGAGATCGACGACGGGGAGATGTTTGCCCTCCTTGGCCCCTCAGGCAGCGGCAAGACCACGCTTTTGCGCCTTATAGCCGGGCTAGAAGCGCCCAGTGCCGGCAAGGTGATATTTAACAATGCCGATTTTACCCATGTTTCAGCTCAGCGCCGTAAGGCCATTATTGTCTTTCAAGATTATGCCCTCTTCCCCCATCTGACCGTCTGGCAAAACATAGCCTTTGGCCTCCGGGCTGGGGGGGTGCCGCGAGTGGCACTAGAGAGCAAGGTGCACGACATTCTCGGCTTGGTGCATCTTAAAGATCGGCAACACAGCCTGCCCGGAGAGTTGTCAGGGGGGCAAAAACAGCGCGTAGCCTTAGCGCGCGCCTGTGTTTTGGAACCTAGAGTCCTACTCCTTGATGAACCATTTTCCAACTTGGACACCGGGCTTCGGCAAAGCATGCGTGACTTTGTGGCTGCGCTCCAGGAAAGATTGAGGTTTACCTGCATCTTGGTCACTCACGACAAAGAAGAGGCCTTCATGATGTCGCGGCGAGTCGCCGTCATCGTCGATAGCCGCTTGCAGCAGGTTGATACACCGGAGGCAATTTTCACACAGCCCCTCACTAAGAAACTCTCTGATTTTCTCGGTGAAGCTAATTACCTAGACGGTAGAGTGCAAGGAGGGAACTTCTACTGTGCTCTAGGCATCTTTGCCGTCAATGCTCCCGACAGCGCCAATGCCGTAGGCAGGTTCAGGTGGGATCAGTTGGCCTTGACGCGCGAGGCAGGACCGCACCAAGGCAGAGTAGCGGCGAAGTCCTATGCCGGCAAGGCCACCTACTACACGGTAACAATAGAGCGCGGTCACACCCTAAACGTCTTTTCAGCCCGGCATGACTTTTTCGTTGGCGAAGAGATCTTCTTAGAGGTGCTGCCGTCGGCGGTTAATGTTTATTAGGTCCGTGCGCGGGCAACGTGATTGAGTGCCTACATGGGGCCTACATCCTAGTTGCGCTACGGATTTTTGCCTTGGGGCTCAAAACGGGTTATGGTCAAACCAATGTTTCTGATTTGGATCTTGACACTCACACTATAGGTCGCTTTCTGCAGTGCTTCTGTCCAAGTCTTGGCATCCCAGGCCAAAGGGTGCTTAACCCGCACCATTTGGCCTAGGCCAATGGGGTCGCTGCCAAACGAGAATAATTCCTGCAATGATTTCGTAATGCCCTGCTTGATGACCGTGGCAAATATCTCGGCGAGTTTCTCGGCGTTCTCCTCCTTGGTTAGATCAATTTTCCCTTGGTAGTTGATGAGGCTAAGCACTGTTTCTGTTTTTAGATTGAAATGAAATTTGCCGTCAATTACTTGAGTCTGCCACGATGACCTGGTCTTTTCCAAGCGGATGATCAGGCGATTGTTTTCGGGAGTGAAAGGGGTGTTGGGTGGAAGGAGCACCTGCATCAATAAATCGTGCGAGGTTCCTTGGGCAATAGAGAGGTATTGTAGCTCCGTTAGGGTCATGGTGCCGACCATGCGGTCACCTTGCCAGGTCGCTTTACCGACTATTTGGATGTCTTCGAACATTATCCCGCGTCCTCCATCCGCCCCCCTTTGCTCAAGTGGGCGCGGGTCGGTGGTACCGATGGCTGCAAGGAGGGGAGTGCTCGCATCAATGCCGGGGGTGACCACGGAGGAGGTAAAGCGATCTAGGGTAATAGGGGGGGCATCGCGCCTCATCTTGGCGCGGTCCAACATATCCTTGAGGTAGGTGTCGACACTTTGCCCTTCAGGTGGGACCACGGTGAGGAGTTGATGGGCGGTTCCTAGAGCTACCGTCACGTAGCTTTGGATGCGCAGGTTAGGGTGCATAAAGAGGTCGTTTAGCGCTGTCGAGACCCCTTGGCGGGCAGCGTTTTCGCCGAAGACCACCGCTAGTAGTTTCCCAAAAGAATAGATCTGCCCATCGGCATGACCGGCCATGGCCAAGGCCTCCGCGAGGCCCGTGGCCCGGAAACTTTGCACTCGCGTTGGCTGCGTGCGCTGTTCTGCGATAATCGGGGCGACCAAAGTGATCAGGTAGTGGGGCGCATCAGGCATATAGTCTACTCCTACGGCCAAAACGATGTTTCTGTCTTCAACTGGCATTGAATCCCAGCAACCTGTGAGCAACAACGATAGCGCCACTAAGATGAACAATTTAATCTGCCGGTTCATCGCACTTGTCTCCCTTGCGGTTGCGTACCAAAGCCAATATTAAGAACACAAAAATGCTGGTGACAAAGAAAGACAGGTCAAAAATGCCAAAAATATCTGAAATAGCAATGGTTTGATATAGTGGCAGGTCGGTTACGCTATACGCTACAATAAAGAAAAGTCCGCTGAGTCCTGCGGCAACTTTAGGAAACGAAAGCCCATTGGCCAAGCCCTGCACTAGGCGGGTAGCGGTGTACAGTTGGGCGGCCGCAGTTACCACCACCGTTGAAAGCCACGCAAACATCATCAGGCTGTCGATGCGCTCAAAAAGCACCATCTCGATGCCGCGAAGCGCCGCTAACGTTGGCAGGAAGATGAGGCCTAATTTTTCTAGGCCGAAGTACATGATGGTGGTGGCAGTCACAAAAGCGTAGACTATTGCGGTCAGCAGCACAGCTCCAAAGGCTACAGTGCCGGCAGAGGCCTTGCGACGAAGATGAGGATAAACGAACCACAAGAAATCAAAACCAGCATAGCTGTAGGAGGCTGCTAAGGCGCTCTTCAGTAAGTCAGAGGGCGGAGTGTCCCCCACAAGGGGCAAGAGGTGCAAGGTGTTTCCCTTGGTGAAAGGGATGATGATAAATAGAATAAGAGGGATAGACATATAGAAGGCTACCTCTGAAAAGCGAGCGAACCCGCGGACTTTTGCGAGCACCGCCAGTAGTGACAGTGCCAAGACTAAGAGGGCGAAGACATGGGTGGGGGTTCTAGGAAATAAGCGCACCGATAAATACCCGGCGTATAGTTGGGCCGTAAGTAATAAGAAGATGATGGCGCGCAGTAAGTAGGCCATCATCCAGATTCGCCCCAAAATTGGCCCGAGCAAAGTCTTTGGCCATTCCGCCGCATCGCGCGTAGGGAAGTGGCTGGCGACAAGGTGCGCTAGCCAGGTGAGCACCGCGACGATGCATCCAACAAGGAGTATTACCAGCCACGCGCTCCGTCCGGCATCAGCGGCAACTGCGCGCGGCATAGACATTATACCGTTAGCGATGAGAACGCCAGAAATTAGAGTGAAGTACTGCCAGTGCGTGACTCGAGGCTGTCTCGGCATGGCTCACTCATCCTTCTTTCGATGCAAGATAAAGTCACCCAGGCTTTTTTTAGAAAGGGGAGCTATCGGGCGCAAGTAAGGCACCCCAAGCACTTCCAGCGAAGCGATATGGATAAATACCGCGAGCCACACGGCCACCACGCCAACCCCAGAAAGTAGGCTTGCCCCCAGCAATAGCGCATAGCGCAGGATGCGTACCAGGCCAACTACCCTGTAGTCGGGAATGGCAAAGGAACCGATAAAGGAAAGCGCAGCCGTGATTAGCGACAGCGGACTGATCAGCCCGGCTTCAATGACGGCCTGTCCTAGGACGAAACCGCCCACGACACCTATTGTCTGGCCCACCTTGGAGGGCAGCCGAGTGGCTCCTTCCTGCAGTATGTCGACGATGAGGAGCATGCCGAACAGCTCGATGAACGGGGGGAAGGGCACGCCGCTGCGGAAAATGGCCACCGGTATGATCAGGTTGGTGGGTAGAACTTCGTAATTGAAACTGATGAGCACAACATACAACGAGGGCAGGGTGGTGGCAAGGAAAAATGCGATCACCCTGAGGACGCGAATGAGCAAACTGGGGAGTGTACGCTGGTAGTAGTCATCAGCAACTTGAAACAGGTCAGGAAAAGCCGTTGGTAACACCAAGACATCAGGGGAGCCGTCAACTACTAGGGCGACTCTGCCCTCGAGGAGGTTTGCGGTGACCTTGTCGGGGCGCTCGGTGTAAATGGCCTGCGGGAATGGAGAGAGTGTGCTTATTCCGAGCAGGGATTCGAGATAGGAGCTCTCGATGAGCACCTCCACCTCGATGTTCGCTAAACGTTCTCTAACCCCGCGGACAAAAGTGTCCGGCGCAGTTCCTTCAAGATACACGAACATAACGCCGGTGGGGGACTTGGTCCCTAAACGGAATTCCTCTAATTTGAGTTTGGGGGTTTTAAGTTTTTGCCGCAGCAGGGCCAAGTTGACCGTATGCGCTTCCACGAAGGCCTGCTTAGGGCCAAAAATAGAAGTTTCTGTTTCAGACGCGGTCACCGCACGTCCGGGGTTAGACTGAGTGCCAACCGCGAGAATGGTGTTTAGCCCATCCATCAGGATGATGGTCCAGCCGTCGAGCAGCAGTCCTTCGGCCTGCTTTAAATCCGTTGTTTCTTCTAGGTTGGAGGATGAAAGGAATTGTTTAGCCAACAAGGGACGCACTTTTGCTTGCGGCCTCTCGGCCATGCCGATGAAACTGCCGAGCGGGATGAGTACTTCTTCGGCGATTCTGGCAGGGTTAGTCAGGCTCTCTAGGTAGATTACGGCCGCTTTTTTCCCGTCGCCCCCTAATTGCAACTCCCTCACACTAAAATCATGGGCATTGCTAAAGCGCTCCCGCAGATAGGCAAGATTGCCTTGAAAACCGCGTGAGGGGATCGCGTTATGCGTACTGCGTGTAGCATCTTCTGCCATAAAAAAGCTCTTGAGGAGGTCCCACCAGTTGTCCACTCGCTCACTCCCTACATTGGTAGGCTCTCCATTTATAGGTCCAACATGCGTTCTTGCTCGCACCGGCGAAATCATCTCAGCAGGGAATGAGCCAAGGAATTTGCCTAGACAGGGCACGAATATTCGTGTAATATTAGGCCATTATAGTTCGGAAAGGGTGTAGGGCATGGCTACGAAACAAGATGTATTAGCGAGAGTGAAGGAAGACAAGGTGCGGTTTGTTCGCCTCCAATTTACGGACATCCTCGGGGTGAACAAGAATGTAGCCATCTCAGTCGATGAAATCGAAACCGCCCTAGACGGACAATTGATGTTTGATGGGTCTTCCATCGAGGGTTTTGCCCGCATTGAAGAGTCGGACATGCTCCTTAAAGCCGACCCCGCCACCTATGCCGTCTTTCCCTGGACCAAGGATAAGGCGCCGACCGCTCGCCTAATTTGCGATGTGTTGAATCCTGATGGCACCCCCTTTAGTGGCTGCCCGCGGGGCACTTTAAAGAGAGCAGTGGCCGAAGCGCAAGCAATGGGGTATGTCATGCAGGTGGGACCCGAGGCCGAGTTCTTTCTGTTCAAGCGCGACCCTGATGGGGGGCCGACCACTATCACCAATGACCGCGGTGGGTACTTTGATTTGTCCCCAATCGACCGCGGCGAGGATGCTCGTCAGGACATCGTCCTGACCCTGGAGGAGATGGGCTTTCATGTGGAAGCCTCGCATCATGAATGTGCCCCCGGACAGCACGAGATTGATTTTAGGTATACCGATGCCCTAACGGCCGCCGACAACGTCACCACTTTTAAATTGGTGGTGCGCACCGTGGCCATGCAGCATGGGCTGCACGCTACCTTTATGCCCAAGCCCCTTTTTGGCGAGGCGGGCAGCGGCATGCATATAAATCAATCCCTTTTTGTCAATGGTTGCAATGCCTTCTATGACCAACATGCGCCCCATCAGTTGAGCCGCATAGCCATGTCTTACTTAGCGGGGTTAATGCGCCATTGCTTAGAGTTTACGGCCATCACTAACCCGCTCATCAACTCTTACAAGCGCTTGGTGCCGGGGTATGAAGCGCCTGTCTATATCGCTTGGTCAGAGCGCAACCGCAGCCCGCTCATCCGGGTTCCGGCGCGCCGTGGCAATGGCACCCGCCTAGAACTGCGTAGCCCCGATCCTTCTTGCAATCCCTACCTAGCCTTTGCCGTAGCGCTCACAGCCGGATTGCAGGGGATAAAGGATGGGCTCACCCCTCCTTCACCCATGGGTTGCAATATCTATCATTTATGTGAAGAAGACCGCTTGGCCGCAGGGATTACCAGTCTGCCGGGGAGCCTCCAGGAAGCCCTGCACCATTTTTCCCAAAGTGAGTTGATGCGTGGAGCATTAGGCGAGCACATCTTCACCCGTTTCATTGCCGCCAAGAGAGCTGAATGCCGCCTGCATGAAATGGCGGTTCATCCGTGGGAGTTAGAACGGTATTTATCGATTCATTAAGCGTAGAAGGGCCACCGCTAAATGCGGGGGCCCTTCTTGTCTTGTGGCTGGCGGCGGCAGGGAATGAGGGTGGCGAGGCGAATTATTAAGGCTAGAGCAGGAGCAAAGCTAGGGGGGAGCGCGGTGACCTTTACGGAGGATGTCAAGGGAGAGCTGGTGCGCATCATCGATAGTGAGCCTTGCTGTCGTCGGCGCGAATTAGCCGCCATCATTCGTCACGGCGGTATCTTGCAGCTCTCGCGCGCCGGTGGTATGGGGCTTAATATTCATACCCAAAACCCGGCGGTGGCGCGGCTTGTCTTGCAACTCCTGAAGGAACGCCAGCCCGAGGCCAGGGTCTTTATCCGTCGGCGCTCCGCCTTTCGCAAGAACCGCATGTACCTGCTATTTGCCCCGAAGGCCGATAAACTTCTCCTAGAAGTCGGGCTGTGGGACGGCGAAGCCAGCAGTTTCTTTACGCATCTGGACACGCCCGAGAGTGAGTGTTGTAACCGCGCTTACCTAAGGGGAGCGTTTATTATTTCAGGGAGCATGAGTGACCCCCAAAAGGCTAGTTATCACCTCGAGATGGTCTGCGAGTACCAAGAGACTGCGGATTACTTGCGGCAAGTCTTAGAGGACTGTGGCCTCTCGCCGCGCCTCACCCGGCGCAAGGAGCTCTTGGTGGTCTACCTTAAAGAAGGCGAGCAGGTCGTTGACTTTCTTAACTTGATTGGTGCTCATGCCAGCCTGCTTAAGGTGGAAGATGCGCGCGTGCGTAAATCCATGCGCAACCAAGTCAATCGCTTGGTCAATGCCGAAACGGCCAATCTTAATAAGACCATTTCAACGGCTTGGCGGCATATAGAATGCATTAGGTATGTCGACCAAGTGTTGGGCACAAATAATCTCTCGCCGAATTTGCGCCTGACGGCCGAGCTGCGTGCCAAGCATCCCGAGGCCAGTCTGCAGGAGCTCGGCTTGTACTTTAGTCCGCCCCTCAGCAAAGGAGCGGTGAACCATCGTTTGCGCAAAATAGAGGAGCTCGCCAAAGAGTTAGGTTATGGGGGGGTAGCACCAGGGTGAGAGAAGTTCGGGTCAAGGTACAAATCGTCAATGCAGTGCTGCATTTCCGCCCCTTTGCGCGTCTTAGGGAACTAGCGGGCAAGCTGGATGTGGAACTCTTGCTCGGGTACAAGGGAGAGGTACTGCCCATTACGCGCCTGCTCGCCCTTATCGGCTGGGAACTAACCCGTGGAGCCGAAATCGAGGTGGTGGTGCGCTCATCAGTCGACCCATCCTCCGCCCTAGAAACCATAGTTGCTTTTATTCAAGACGGGTTGGGCGAAGCTCAGACCAACATCAACCATGAGTAGAAGATAGAGAGGAGCTCCGCTGTGCGGCCATTGCTTGAGCAAACACCGATTCTCCGCGGCGATATCGTCATGACGGCCAAGCTCAAGCAGGCCATCTTACTCTTGCCCATGACGAATGCCGAACTTGAGAGCTACTTACTAAACCAGGCCGCCGAAAACCCCCTTTTAGAAATAAAAACTATTCCCTGGGAGGGGCGGTTCTGGCCAAGGACGAGCCAAAGTATGGCGGTAGACCCTAGGGATGAACTTCGCACCGAAATTAGATTGAGCGACGCCCCGCCCCTTGTCAAGCGAGCCGCAATCGCGCTTGTGGACTCTTTAGACGACCGCGGATTGTTGCCGTCAATTGACGAAAACCTGGCGCGCGAACTGGGCATTGCCAGGGCGACACTCCGGCTGGGCAAATGGCTGCTACAGGCCTTGGGGCCCCCTGGTTTTGCGGCAGAAAGCTGGTGTGAGAGTTTCCTCCTGCAGATGGCCAATCGCGACTTACTGACCGAGGCCAGAGAAAAAATCATCAGGACTTATTTTGCCGAGGCTAAGCCCAGTGCGGACAGGGTGGCCAGCCTAACCGGCATCTCCAGGAGGGAGGTGCAGGCGGTGCTCGCGGAGCTAAAAACTTGCGATGCCTCGCCTGGGGGCAGGTACGCCTCGTGGCAATATGCCGGTACCGGCTCGGTGTTCCCCGATGTTTGTTTCACCAAAGTGGCAGATGTCTTTCACGCCGAAGTAAAACAACCGCTCATCAACGAGCGGAGGATGGATAGTCTTTATTGTAGGTTGTTAGGCGAGGCCGACCGGAATGCCAAGAAATACCTGCGCGAGTGCTACCAACAGGGGCGCTGGCTCGCGCGGGCGGTAGTACAGAGACGGGATACGCTGCTACGCATCTCGGGTGTCCTGGCTACATGGCAGTCCTCCTTCCTGGAGCACGGGCAGGCATATTTACGGCCCCTCACCATGGCGGAAGTGGCGAGTGAGGTCGGGGTGCATGAATCTACGGTGAGCCGCGCCGTGAGCCACAAGTATGCCCTGACTCCGCGCGGGGTTCTGCCGCTCAAGGACTTCTTCTCTGCTCATGTGCAGGCGCTCCACGGCAGAGTGGCGTCACGGGCCGTACAAGAGAGAATCAGCCAGCTCATCAGTCAAGAAGATAAACTCACCCCCCTGAGCGATGAGGACGTGAAAAAAAGGCTGGCCGCAGAAGGCATCAGCATCGCGCGGCGCACCGTTGCCAAGTACCGCGAGGTACTAAGCATCTTGCCGCGAGGACAAAGAAAGCACTAGATCGCCCCTTTCTCTTGCAAAATGCGGATAGCTGCGGCATCTAGCCCGAGCAACTCTGTCAATATTTCGGCGCTGTGTTGTCCGAGGGTGGGCGCGGGTTCGCGCACTACCAGTTCGGGCGCATCGGATAGCTTGATGGGGGACCCGGCCATGCGCATTTTTCCGGCTAGGGGGTGCACGGCTTCTTCAATCATATTACGGGCGAGCACTTGCGGGTCCTGCAAAACCTTGTCGATGGTATTGATTGGCCCACAGGGCACGCCAATAGATTCGAGAGCGGCAATCCATTCGGCGATGGTTCTCTGCCTGAAGATTACTTCGAGCAATGGCTCTAGCGTCGTCCAGTTTTCGGTACGCGCTCTGTTGTTCCGGTAAAGCGGGTCAGTAACTAAATCCGGCCGATTTACTAGGGTACAGAATTGCCCCCAGAGGTGGTCGTTGCCGATGGCCAGTACCATGTGCCCGTCCAGAGCGGCAACGGCAGTAAAGGGCGTTATCGAAGGGTGGCGATTGCCTAAGCGTTTGGGCACATCCCCGGTGACTTCGTACCGGGTGATAGCGTTCTCGAGCATCGCTACTTGGCAGTCGAGCATGGCCACATCAACCATCTGCCCCAGCCCGGTTATATTGCGCCTGTTGAGCGCGGCCAAGAGGCCGATGGTGCCGAACAAGGCGGCATTGATGTCACCGATGGAAGCTCCAACCCTGGTCGGTAGGCCATCGGGAAAGCCCGTGATGCTCATGATGCCCCCCATGCCCTGCACTACGACATCATAGGCAGCCTTCTGGCGGTAGGGCCCGGTGTTGCCAAAGCCGGATATGGCGGCATAGATGAGCCGGGGGTTAAGAGCCGCGAGCAGGTCATATCCAAGGCCCAGTTTCTCCATGGTGCCGGGGCGGTAGTTCTCCACCACCACATCGGCTTGCCGCACCAATTGCTTAAAAATCTCCTTACCAGCCTCATTTTTGAGGTTGAGGGTCAGGCTTTTTTTGTTGCGGTTGAGGCTCATGAAGTAGGCGCTTTCTTCGCCGACAAATGGTCCGAAGGCCCGGGCATCATCTCCTACCCCGGGAGCTTCAATCTTGATGATTTCTGCGCCCAAATCGCCGAGCATCATGGTGCAGTAAGGCCCGGCTAGCACGCGCGAAAGGTCGAGCACGCGGAGTCCTTCTAAAGGGTATTGCTTCTTCATCATGCCCCTCCATCTATGGTTGCTTCTACTTGGGCGATCTTTCGCGCCAAAGCTTTCTTAAATTCTAGGTTTCCTTGGCGCGCTATCATGATGCGCTGCGCCTCGGGGGAGCCGGCTCCGTGCATGGACTCGGTGCGGTAACCCACTGCGCCGCCGCCCAGAGTGATATTTTCGATGAGCCTGAGAACACGCATGCGGTCTTCGGTACTGATGCCGGAGCGGCCGCGCAGGTACTTATCCACCCAGTGGCCGATTTCGGGGCTTCTCAGGTCCTGCTCCCCGGGCATGGTCACCATCAGCCCCCCTGCCAAGTCCTCGGCCAGACGGGCAATTTCATACGGAAAACGGGTGATGTTTTGCTTGCAGACATTGGCGAGCAACAGGTCCACCAAGTAATTGCCGGCCGCCGTGGGTCGCCCCTCGACCGAGCAGGCTATACCGCAGGCGTAGAGAGTCTCGTTGAGATGAGTCATTTCGATAAGTTTATCCTTAACGTGGCGCGCGTTTATGACTCCGTTGTAGTCGGCGGCTAAAGCAGCGGCGCCAATGAGCACATCGCCCACCCCTACCTTGCAACCGCCATAGCTTTGGCGGTGGTAGCCGGCAAAACGCTCGACTAACATGCCCGCAAACTCATACTCACGGCACATAAAGACTCGCTCCCAAGGCACAAAGACATTGTCGAAAATGACTAAGGCCTCGTGTCCGCCATACTGGGCATTGCCTAAGTCGACGCCCGACTGACATTCTAACTTGCGGGTGTCACAGCTCTGGCGACCGTAGATCATGATGATGCCGGGGCTGTCCGAGGGCACGGCGAAAGATACGGCGTAGTCGCGATCCTCTTGACCTAGGGCCGCGGTTGGCATGACCAAATGTTCGTGGGAGTTGACCGCCCCAGTCTGGTGGGCCTTGGCCCCGCGCACGACTATGCCGGTTTCGCCTTCCTCGACTATCCTCAGGTACAGGTCGCGGTCCTCCTGCGCGTGCGGTGCTAGGGAGCGATCTCCCTTCGGGTCGGTCATCGCACCGTTCACTGTCAGGTCATGCTTTTGCACATACTTTAGGTACTGCACAAACCGCGCGTGGTACTCTGTGCCATACTTGGCGTCTAGCTCAAAGGTGGTTGCGTAGAGCGCATTAAAGGCATCTAAGCCCACACAGCGCTGAAAACAGGCCGCGGTTTTTTGGCCGAGCAAGCGGAGCATCTTCACTTTTTGCAATAGGTCGTCCGTTCCTTGGTGCAAGTGGCAGAAGCGATTTATTTTCTCCCCCGTCAAAGAAGAGGTCGCCGTCATAATACTCTGGTACTCTGCCTGCTCGGCTAATTCATAGGTGGCAGCCACGGAGTTTAGTGAAGGGCGAATGATGGGGTGTTCGACTGGGTTTTCGATCAGCTCTCCCAGAAGGTAAACCTTGAGCCTGAGCTTTTTCATGCTGGCTATATATTCATCCCTCGTCATGAGCGCCACCGGTTCATCCCCCTATTCCTGGTCGAAGCTAGTCACTACCTCGTCCACCAAAGACCCAACATAGGCGACCGCCTCGCGGATGGGCAGGGGACTCTGCATATCCACGCCCGCCATCCTTCCCAGTTCTAACGGTTTCTTGGTGCCACCGGCTTTAAGCACTTCCACCCAAGTCTTGGCAGCCTCAGGTCCCTGCTCGCGAATGGCCTTGGCAACCGCGGTGCCAATCGTGAGCCCCGCAGCGTAGCTATAGGGGTACAGGCCGCGGTAATAGTGGGCCTGGCGCATCCATACACGCCGCGCGCCCTCGTCGATTTGCACCTCACCACCCCAGAACTCCTCGAGAATGGCGCCCTGAACCTCATCTAAAACATTAGCGGTAATCGGCTGGCCTTGTTCGGCCAAGGCATAAGTCCGCCGCTGCAGTTCGCCTTCGATTAAGTGGCGCACAAAGTTGTGGTGGTAGGTCATAAGTAGCTGCATGATGACCCAGCGCCGCATGCGGGTGTCCTTGCTCTGGGAGAGAATATAGTCCGCGACGAGGATCTCATTCATGGTTGAGGGGGCTTCAATAAAAAACATGGTCGGCCTAGTGTTGGCGAGTCGTTGATAGCGCTGTGCCAACACCCCTTGACCGGCGTGCCCCAATTCGTGGGCCAAGGTCAGGGCATTGCGCATACGGTTGGTCCAACTCATGCTGATATAGGGGTGTACGCCGTAAACCGAGTTGCAAAAAGCCCCGGTGCGTTTACCAATATTGTCGGCGCGGTCCACCCAGCGATTTTGCAGGCCGCTCTCCATGATGGCGCTATATTCGGGCCCGAGCACGGCAAGCGCCGCCAGCAGTAGCTCCTTGGCCTCACCATAGGTGGTGGAAGGGCTGAAGGTGGGGTCAAGCGGGACTTCAAGGTCGCAGTAGAACATTTGGTCTAAGCCGAGCACCCGCTTTCGCAGTCTGGCGTACCTACGCATATGCGGCGCCAGCTCGGCCAAGATTACATCATGAATGTTGTGATAGATATCGGCAGTGACTTCCTGGCGGTCGAGCAACATGTGGATGGCACTATCATACCGGCGCAGCCTACCTAAAACCACATTCTTCTTGACCTCGGCCCCCCAAGCCGTGCCATAGGTTTGGTGATAAGATTTAAGGCTCTTAGTAAATTCGTGGTAGGCGTTCCGACCGAGCACAAGGTCGGCATCCCCGTCGTAGCGCGCAAAAGCCATGGGTAAAGGCTCTCCCTTGCTGTTCGTCACCGGTGAAAAGGCCATGTCGGCGGTGCGAGAGCGCTCATAGATATTGACGGGGGTATCTAACACTTCGCTTAAAGCGGCCAGAACCATTTCTGATTCCGGACTTAAAAGGTGGGGTTTGCTCGCTATCCACTTCTCAAGGGTGTATTGGTAGGGCGCGAGAGCAGGCTCGGCGGCGAGGTAGCTTGGTAGGGTACCTTCGGGTAGCGCGAGGGCTTCAGACTGCACAAAACTGGTCTCGGCTTGCATGAAGGCCGACATTGAAGCGGCACGGCTGGCGTTGGCCGTGTGCTGCGGGTTCGTGCCATCGCCAGACTGATTGAGCGAGGCATAGGCCATCACCCTTGCGGCACGAATTTGCAGGGCTTCCAGGGCATCCAGACAGTGCAGCAATTCCTGCGGCCCCTGGTCGAGTTGCCCTTTAAACTTGGTCACTCGAGCAGTATGCTCAGGCAGTGCTGTGAGCGCTGCTTCCCATTCCTCTAGACTCGGAAAAATATCACCGATGTTCCACGTTTGTTCCACTGGAACTTCTTCGCGGGTGAGACGTTTCGCCATGTTCTTGCCTCCTCTTTTATCGATGATGTTAACGCCGTCGCAACGCCCATCACTCCTCGCCGCAGCAACGCACCACCGGTGCGTTGTCCATAATCAGCCGCAACAACCCACACGGGCCAAGGGTTAAAGCAGACGTATCACGGTTGTGTCCCTCGTCACTTTGTGGTACAAAAGATTAACGTCAGTGTTTTTTAGTTTTCGCTGCGGCAAGGCCTTTGTCCTGCCGAGCGAGCGGCGAGGTTGCGGTTGTTGGGCTTTCAGCGCGAGGACTTCAATGTTATAATGTAACAAATTGGCTTAGGCCTAGAGCACAAGGAGGGTACCTATGAAAATAGCCATCAATGGGTTTGGGCGGATCGGACGTCAGGTATTTCGCATAGCTCACCAACGGAGCGACCTAGAGATTGTAGCCATCAACGACTTAGCCGACGCTAAAGGGCTGGCTCACTTACTCAAGTATGACTCTAACTATGGCCGTTTTGACGCGGAGGTCTCCCTTGGCGAGGGCGGCATTGTGGTCGATGGTCGTTTCATCAAGGTGTTTGCCGAGAAAGACCCTCTGCGTTTGCCCTGGGGTGAAATGGCGGTCGATGTGGTCGTAGAGTGTAGCGGTAAATTCAAAGAGCGTGACACCGCCGGCAAACACATCACAGCGGGAGCAAAGAAAGTGCTCATTAGTTCTCCCGCTACCGGCGAAGACCTAACTTTGGTCCTCGGCTGCAACCAGGACAAGTATGATCATGCCAAACACCATATTATTTCGAATGCCTCTTGTACGACCAATGGTCTCGGCCCCATGGCCAAGGTGCTGAGCGATGAATTTGGTATCGTCAAGGGTCTTATGAACACGATCCATGCCTTCACCAACGACCAAAGCATTCTCGATCAGATCCACCCTGATTTGCGTCGCGCCCGCACTGCCAGTCAGTCTATCATCCCCTCCACCACCGGCGCGGCGAAGGCCATAGGGCTCGTTCTGCCGGAGCTCAAGGGCAAACTCAATGGTTTTGCCTTGCGTGTGCCCACCACCACCGTGTCCGTGGTAGATTTGACCGTGGAACTGGCGAGGCCGGCGACCGCCGAGCAGATTAACGCTGCCTTTAGGGCCGCCGCCGATGGACCCATGAAGGGCATCCTCGGAGTTAGCGATGAACCATTAGTTTCGGTTGACTATGTGGGGGACCCTCGTTCCTCCATCATCGACCTAGCCCTAACCATGGTTATCGGCGAGAACATGGCCAAGGTATGCGCTTGGTATGACAATGAATGGGGTTTCTCCTGCCGTATGGTCGATGTATTGTCCCTCATCGCCGACCACTATGCACAGGTATAGTCATGGCTAAACTCAGCATTAAAGATATTGCCGTTGCCGGCAAACGCGTCTTGGTGCGGGTCGACTTTAATGTGCCCTTGGACGAAATGGGGCGGATTACCGACGACACCCGCATTAGGGCGGCGCTGCCGACCATTCTGCACTTGTGCGAGAAAAAGGCGAAGGTCGTTTTGGCGAGCCACTTTGGCCGGCCCAGCGGCAAGCGGGACCTGCGTTACAGTCTGGCCCCGGTCGCAGCTCGCCTCTCGTCGCTACTTGGGCAGGAGGTGCGCCTCCTCCCCGACTGCATTGGTGAGGAGGTGCTGGCTGCCACCCTGCGCTTGGCCGATGGCGAGGTGGTGCTCCTTGAGAATTTGCGCTTTCACGCCCAAGAAGAAAAGAATGACCTTGCTTTTGCGGCCGAGCTAGCCAAGCTTGCCGAGCTCTACGTTAACGACGCTTTCGGGGCCGCCCATCGCGCCCACGCTTCGGTGTCCGGCGTCACGCAGTTTCTCAAACCTGCGGTGGCAGGCCTACTCATGCAAAAGGAACTTGATTTTCTTGGCGGCGTGCTAGAAAATCCGCGGCGCCCCTTCCTTGCCATCTTGGGTGGGGCCAAGGTCTCCGACAAAATAAAGGTCATCGAGCAGCTACTCACTCGCGTCGATAGCCTCATTATCGGGGGCGGCATGGCCAACACCTTCCTTAAGGCCAAGGGGTACGAAATCGGCAAGTCCTTAGTAGAGCCGGAGCGCTTGGAGCTGGCTTCGGAGCTCTTGGATATGGCGGAGAGGGCGCATATCAGCATTTACTTGCCCGAGGACGTAGTGGTCGCCGATGCAATCTCTGATGATTCCGGGACTATTGTCGCGGTAGCGGATATACCGCCGGACAAGATGATTGTGGATATTGGCCCAAGATCCGCTGAGCAATTTGCCAAGGTCGTTCTTGCTGCCCGCTTGGTACTGTGGAATGGCCCCATGGGGGTTTTTGAGAACCCCGCTTTTGCGGTGGGCACCTTCGATGTTGCGGAGGCATTGGCTGGCTCCGGCGCGGTTACGGTTGTAGGTGGGGGCGACAGTGCCGCGGCCGTCGAACAGGCGGGGCTGGCAGAAAAAATGACTCATATCTCCACCGGTGGCGGCGCATCGCTCGAGTTTCTTGAGGGTAAGGTGTTGCCTGGCGTGGCCGCCCTGACCGAAAGGGTTGGCCGAGGTGAATAATTTGGGCCGGCCTTTAATTATCGGCAACTGGAAAATGAACGGCTCGCTCAAAGGGAGCGAAGCACTCATCCGGAGCATCCGGAGTGCACCAGATGCGCAAGGCGAGGTGGATTTGTGCATTTGCCCGCCATTTACCCTGTTATCTCATGTCGGCAGCTTGCTTGCCGCAACCGAGATCAAACTCGGCGCGCAAGATGTGTACCACGAGGACAGCGGCGCTTACACCGGCGAGGTTTCTCTGCCCATGCTTAAAGAATTCGGTTGTCAGTATGTCCTCGTGGGGCACTCGGAGCGGCGGCAGTATTTTGGCGAAAACGATGCCTCTGTCGCTAAAAAAGTGGCGGCCACAGTGAGGCATGGTCTGACCCCAGTGCTCTGCGTAGGGGAGGAACTCGCCACGCGCCGTGCTAATCGGGGCGAAGACTATGTCCTCGCCCAGCTTATGGCGGGGTTGTCCCTCCTTGAGGGAGAGGTCAAAGAAATTGCCATCGCCTATGAGCCGATCTGGGCCATCGGTACAGGGCAGGCTGCAACCCCTTTGCAGGCTTCATCAATGCTCAGGGCAATCTACCAACTGGCACGTAACAAGGTGCCGGCGGGGCAAGTGCGACTGCTCTATGGTGGGAGCGTCACCCCCGAGAATGCGGCTGGTTTCTTGGCAGCGGAGTTTGTTGGCGGAGTTCTCGCTGGCGGGGTGAGCTTAAAGGGCGAAAGCTTCGCCCAAATTGCCAGCCTTGCGGGGAGCAAGACCTATGTATAAGCAAGTCGCTTTAGTAATTCTTGACGGCTGGGGTCTACGTGATGTGGCTCTAGGCAATGCCTTAAAGTGCGTTCCCACACCAAATCTTGACGCCCTTACCCGCGACTACCCTTGGGCGAAACTGGATTGTTCCGGCGAGGCCGTGGGACTCATGCCCGGGCAAATGGGCGACAGTAATGTGGGGCATTTAAACATCGGGGCCGGCCGCATTGTCTACCAGGACCTCGCGCGCATCACCCGGGCCTTGGCGCAAGGGGAACTGAAGCGCAATGCCGTATGGCGAGATTTAGTTACTAAAACCAAGGAAAAGCACGGACGCGTTCATCTTTATGGGCTTTTGTCGCTCGGGGGTGTACATAGCCATACTGACCACCTCAAAGAAATACTTCGCCAATGCTATGACGAAGGACTGACGGTCTTCCTGCACCTGCTACTTGATGGCCGCGACGCGCCACCCACCTCGGGGCAGGCGTGGCTTGCCGAAATAGAGAAGTATGTCGAGGACCTCGGCACGGGGCGCATTGCCACCGTGATGGGCCGTTACTACGGCATGGACCGCGACACTCGTTGGGAGCGCACTGCCCAGGCCTATGAGGCTTTGACTCTAGGGCAGGGGCACGGGGTCGCCCGCTTAAGTCAGGCAGTGCTTCAGCAATATGCAGTGGGAGTGACGGACGAGTTCTTGCCGCCCTTGGTGGTGAGCAGCGAGCAACCGACGGCTGTCTTGCAAGACGGCGACAGTTTGTTATTCTTTAATTTCCGTGCCGACCGCATGCGTCAGATTGTGCAGGCCTTCTGTTACGACAAGGAAGTCGGTTTTACGCGACAGAGTAAGCCAAGCGTAACCATCGCTACTTTCACCAGGTATCATCACGCCTTCCCCTTTCCGCAAATTTTTCAGCCGGACGACCTTGCCGACACACTGGGTGAGGTGGTGAGTCGGGCCGGGCTGAGGCAGATGCGCTTAGCTGAGACCGAGAAATACGCCCATGTGACCTTCTTTTTTAGCGGCGGCAGGGAGGAACCTTTTGTCGGCGAAGACCGCTTGCTCATCCCTTCGCCTCGGGTGGCCACTTACGACCTAGTGCCCGAAATGAGCGCCAAGGCCGTGGCGGAAGCCTTTGCAACGAACTGGACTGTGGGCTATGACTTAGTGGTCATGAACTTTGCCAACCTCGACATGGTGGGACACACCGGCGTGTTCCCCGCCGTATGTCAGGCCGTGGCTACTGTGGATGAGGTTGTTGGCCGAGTAGTGGCGCAAGTATTGGCGAGCGGGGGCGCGCTGTTGCTCACCGCTGACCACGGCAATGCCGAGGAGGTTTTTGCTGAGTCGGGGCAGATACACACCGCCCACACCCTAAACCCAGTTCCCTGCCTCGTAATCACTCCCCAAAATTCTCTCCAGGTTAAGGAGCAGGGCGTGCTGGCGGACATCGCACCGACCGTGCTCGAACTCCTGGGCCTAGCCCAACCGGCAAAAATGACCGGAAAATCACTAATAAAGGAGGCCTGGTGATGAGCACCATCATTGAAATTATTGCCCGCGAGGTTCTAGATTCGCGGGGCAACCCCACTGTGGAGGTAGAAGTAGTACTTGACGATGGCGTGGTTGGTCGGGCCATCGTCCCCTCAGGCGCCTCAACCGGCCAGTTCGAGGCCGTGGAAATCAGAGACGAGGACCCTCTCCGCTACCTCGGCAAGGGCGTTCTCAATGCTGTGGACTTCGTCAACGGCGAAATCGCCGAAGCATTAGAGGGGCTAGATGCCTGTAACCAAGCGGCCATCGACGCCTTGCTCATTGAGCTTGATGGCACAGTCAACAAGGAGCGTCTGGGGGCCAACGCCATCCTCGGCGTGTCTTTGGCGGTGGCGCATGCGGCGGCAGAGTATTGTCATCTGCCCCTCTACCAGTACCTCGGCGGAGTGAGTGCGCGTGTCTTGCCCGTGCCGATGATGAACATTCTTAATGGTGGCAAGCACGCCGACAACGGGGTGGACATTCAGGAGTTTATGGTCATGCCGACGGGGGCACCGAGCTATGCCGAGGGTTTGCGCATGGGCGTCGAGGTCTTCCATAAACTAAAAAGCGTTTTGAAGAAGAAGGGTTACAGCACGGCCGTCGGTGATGAGGGCGGCTTCGCTCCGAAGCTAAGCTCAAACGAAGAGGCCCTCGAGGTCATCATGGAGGCCATCGCTGCGGCGGGCTATGTGCCGGGTCAAGATCTCTACATAGCAATTGATGCTGCCGCCACCGAGTTTTACCAGGATGGCCACTATGTGATGGAAAGAGGGACAAAAAAGTGGACCTCGACTGAGCTTGCGGCGTGGTGGGTGGCTCTCGCCGATAAGTACCCCATTATTTCACTCGAGGACGGCATGGCCGAGGAAGACTGGGCCGGCTGGAAGGACCTCAACGCTCGTCTGGGCAAGAGGGTGCAGATTGTGGGCGACGACCTGCTCGTCACTAATACGGAGCGCATCAGCCGGGCCATCAAGGAGCGGGCCGTCAATGCGGTGCTCATCAAGCTCAATCAAATTGGCACCCTAACGGAGACGCTTGATGCCATCGAGATGGCCAAGCGGGCCGGCTGGACCGCCATTATATCCCATCGCAGCGGCGAAACAGAGGACACCACCATCGCTGATCTGGCGGTTGCAGTTAATGCCGGGCAAATCAAGACGGGCGCCCCTTGCCGCACCGACCGCGTTGCCAAGTACAACCAATTGCTGCGCATTGAGGAGGAGCTTGGCGCCTCGGCCACATACCCTGGCAAAGACGCCTTCTACAATCTGCGTTAGTCTCGGCTTTGGTTGTCAAGCAAGGTGGGCTGTGCTAGAATCAGTTGAGTTTATGTGATGGGGGGGGAGAGCAAGTTGCTCATCGTTCTAAAGATAATACAAGGCCTAATCGCTGTCGGCGTTATCGTCTCGATAGTCATGCAGAGCGGCCGCGCCGCTGGTCTAGGCGCTATAGCTGGTGGGGCGGAAACACTATTTGGGCGTAAGAAGAACATGGATGCATTCTTTAATAAGCTGACCATTGGGCTGGGCATTGCGTTTATGGTGATTTCGTTAACTATCGCCGTAGTGCAATAAGGGTATGAGGGCAGCGCGCAGTCGCGGCTGCCCTTCTTGTAGTTAGGGTTGCAGTTAGAACAGGAGGTAGAGATATGGAAGAGTTGTTACTCTGGTCAGCTCCCGCGGCGGGCGTGCTGGCGCTGTTGTTTGCGTGGTTTTTGGCAGATCAAGTTACGCGCCAAGATGCCGGAAATTCACGCATGAAAGAAATAGCCCAGGCCATTCAAGAGGGTGCGATGGCTTTTTTACGCCGAGAATACAAGAGTTTGGCTATATTTGTTTTGGTATTGTTTATCGCTATTGCCTGGCAAATCAATCTATCCACGGCTGTAGCCTTCCTCTATGGCGCGGTAAGCTCGATGCTTGCCGGATACATTGGCATGACGGTGGCCACGAAAGCCAATGTGCGCACCGCCGCCGCCGCCCAGCATGGGCAGAATAAAGCCCTTTCCGTGGCCTTCTCCGGCGGTGCCGTCATGGGCATGTCGGTGGTCGGACTCGGGTTAATCGGTATCAGCGTTCTCTTTATAGCATTTCGCATCGTGCATGCCGGCATGGTCATCCTTGACCCCTTGGCGCATTGTCCCGCTTGCGCGGCCATTGACGCCAGCCCCACCGGTGCGTTCACCGTGCTACTCTCCATGGTCAATGGTTTTGCCTTGGGCGCGAGCTCCATTGCCCTCTTTGCGCGTGTGGGCGGCGGTATCTACACCAAGGCCGCCGATGTCGGTGCTGACTTAGTAGGTAAAGTCGAAGCGGGCATTCCCGAAGACGACCCGAGAAACCCCGCCGTCATCGCGGACAATGTCGGCGACAATGTCGGTGACGTGGCGGGCATGGGTGCCGATCTCTTTGAATCCTACGTCGGCTCAATAGTTGCGGCTATGGCCATAGGCATCGTCCCCCTAGCGACTAATCCTCTCCGGGACAACCCCTGGCATGCTGTCTTAGTGCCTTTGCTCTTAGCCGGCATTGGCATCATCGCCTCGATCATTGGCTCGCGCTTTGTCACCGCCCGCGAGGGTGTGAATGTGCAACGCGCCCTAAGCAACGGCACCTACGTAGCCGGGGCCCTTACTGTGGCCGGCGCTTTCGCGATGATTCGCTTTCTAAATGTAGATATTGGCGTTTTCTACGCTATGGTGGCCGGCTTGGTCGCTGGCGTGGCCATCGGACAAATCACCGAGTATTACACTTCGGGCGAAAATAAACCCGTACAGAGCATTGCCGCTGCAGCCCAAACCGGCCCGGCGACTACCATTATTACCGGTCTGGCGGTAGGCATGCTCAGCACCGCCGCGCCCATAATCGTCATCGCCATTGCCATCTCTATCTCCGTGTATTTCGCCGGACTCTTGGGCATTGCCATTGCCGCGGTGGGCATGTTGGCCACGACCGGCATGGTGGTGGCGGTAGACGCCTATGGTCCCATCGCCGATAACGCCGGCGGCATAGCTGAAATGGCCGGCCTGGACAAATCTGTGCGCAAAATTACCGACAACCTCGACGCCGTCGGTAACACCACCGCCGCCATCGGCAAGGGTTTTGCCATTGGCTCGGCCGCGCTCACGGCGTTGGCCTTGTTCTCGGCCTATGCCACGGTGGTGCAGCTCACAACCATTAATATTCTATCTTCAGATGTCATTATCGGGTTGTTTTTGGGTGGTATGCTGCCCTTCCTCTTCGCCGCTTTGACCATGCAGGCTGTTGGTCGCGCCGCTTTCCAAATGATTGGCGAAGTGCGCCGTCAGTTTAAAGAGATTCCTGGAATTATGGAGGGCACGGGACGCCCCGACTATGCCCGTTGTGTCGATATCAGCACCTCCGCGGCCCTCAAGGAAATGATCATCCCCGGGTTAATCGCCGTCATTGCCCCGCTGGCCACCGGCCTCTTCCTAGGCAAGGAAGCGCTGGGAGGCTTGCTTGCCGGGTCCTTAGTCACGGGGGTACTGATGGCCATCATGATGGCCAATGCCGGTGGGGCGTGGGACAATGCCAAAAAGTACATCGAGGCCGGTAAGTACGGCGGCAAGGGTACTCCGACTCACCAAGCCGCAGTCGTCGGCGACACCGTGGGCGATCCTTTCAAGGATACCTCCGGCCCTTCGATGAATATCCTCATCAAGCTCATGGCCATTGTAGCCCTCGTTTTCGCTCCTTTATTCGTCTAGACGACCACGGGGACGGTTTCCTATATTAACCACTCATGGGCGGTTGGTAGCGTTGTACTGCTGCCAGCCGCCCTTCTTACTTGAAAGGGGGAGCTTTTGTGGAGCGTAGTGCGGCCCTTGATTTGGTAAAGAGACATGTCAAGAACAAGAATTTGCAAAAGCACATGCTGGCTGTGGAAATGGTCATGGGTGGTTTGGCGGCGCGCTTTGGCGAAGATGTCGCCCTTTGGCGTTTGACTGGGCTGCTGCATGACATCGATTATGACCTAACGGCGGATAAACCCGCGGTCCATAGCCTGATGGGGGCTGAGATGTTGGCGGACTATGGGTTGCCAAGCTCGGTGGTGAACGCCGTGCGGGCCCATAATGAATGGCATGGCCTGCCCCGAGACAGCATGTTAGAGAGGGCCCTGTACTGTAGTGACCCCGTGACCGGGCTCATAGTCGCCGGAGCTCTCATTCACCCTACCAAGAAGCTTGCCGCCATCGATACCGAATTTGTCTTAAACCGTTACCACGAGAAGAGCTTTGCGCGCGGAGCGAACCGTGAGACCATTGCCGCTTGCCGCGAGATCGGTCTTTCTCTCGCCGAGTTTATCTCTCTCGCCCTCACGGCTATGCAGCCGCGGGCGGAAGAGCTAGGGCTATAACCAAAGGGCTGCCCCTGTGCTTGGGGCAGCCCTTCGGTTATACTGAGAGTGAGCGGTCAATTAGCGCTTCTTGCGTTTGACGAGGATGAGACCGGCTCCTAGGGCCACGGTGGCGAGTCCGCCAGCTAAGGCATAGGGGAGCATGCTCGGGGTTTCTTCGGCGGGGACGGCGATTTCGGTCGCGGCAAGGGTGGTAATAAAGGCTCGGTCACTCTTGGTCATTAGTGCAGCCTCTTCGCCCTTCAGAGTATCAACTTCCTTCTCAGTGAGGATGGCCTTATCCTTGACGCGGACATAGGCGGTGACTTTCTCTTCGCGGATGACGAGGGGAATCACATAGACCTCCATTTCGAGGCCCCGCAGTTCAAGCAACCAAGGGTTAGCAACAACGACTTGGGCAAGGGGGATGTTCCTCTCGGTAGCAACATGGGTGCGGGCGATGAGCTCTAATTCCGCGGCGATAGCGGGATCAAGAAGCTTTAGCATACCTGAAGCCGGTAGAGCGAGCAAGGTGAGGATTAGGGTGAGGATTAAAATGCGTTTCATAAAAGTATCTCCCTTCATTGTGGTTTCAATTTGTTAGACGGGAGAAACAGCTATAGGTTCCATGCCACGGCAAGATGATCTACGGCGAGGGGGCGGGTATCTGTTTAAGGCAACGTGGGTAGAGAATGTGCGAGCCTTGCTCGCCGAGAACAATATGACCGTGGCGGAGGCGGCACGCCTCCTCGGTACGTCCAAGCAGTATCTCACGACCATTCTCGGCGACAGCGAGCCGCAGAGCACCAAGGAGCAGGTCATCGAGAGTCTATCCTTGCTCCTGCACGCCCACCCCAGCAGACTCTACTCGCCTCGGCACGCGATGGATGAGTCTGAACCTCTCGGGGGATACACAGGCAGACCACTACCTGATATGCCGCCCCGCGCTGTTGAACAAGTGGTGCTGGCCGAGCGGCACTTTTTGGGCGGGGATTACCGCGGCAGTTTGGCGGTGCTCACGCACCTACTCGCCTTACACGGTGATGATCTCCAGCCAATGGCCTTGGCCCAGGCTAGATTACTTGCCGGCAAGAGCGCTTGCCTGCTGGGTCAGGCGGGTCTTGCGCAAGAGTTGTTGCGTTTAGCTCAGCGCGCCCTGCAAAAGCGGGTAGCGGCCCGACCACAGAAGTATCTTTTGCTTTGCTTAGAATGTTATCGTTACCTAGCTATTGCGGCCCACCTAGAGCAGGATTATGACCAAGCTATGAAAATGCATCGCCGGGCCATTTTTCTTGCGGTCAAGTACCGGGCCTGCCAAGAGGACATGGACATCAAATGGGAAACTTTAGTCCACAACATGTTGCGCACAGCGACCAAGCAAGGCAGCCTAGCAAAACTCGTGGCCGCGGCTCATGAAGTAGAGTTTCTCGCCGCACAGGTCGGTAACTCAGCGTTGGCGGAAAGGGCTGAGCTGACCCGCGAGTTCGCCCGCTTTGCGGTGGCACGAGCCGAGGGGAGAGCAGGAGCCGAAATTTACCTGCCGATGCCGATCGCGGTGCGTGACCCCGTGGTAATCTTGCAATGTGGTCTGGCCAGGTGGGCAAAAGGTGAGGATTTGCACACCTTTCTTGAGGCCTTGTCGAGTGAGAGCGAGAACGAGGACTTGCATCTAGTGCTTTACTGGCTTCGTTGTTTGGCGACCCGAACCGTGAGCAAGACAATGCCCCCTGTTACCGCTACCTTCAAACCCCTGCGCCACTTGCTCAAGATTTGTCTCGCAAAAAGCGAAGAACGCGAGGAAGCTCTTTTTGCTTGGCAGGAGACATTGTTGGAGTTAAAGGCGAGCCGCGAAATTCCTCTTTACTTTTTCATTTTCGTTGTCGGTCTGGACAAATTTGCCGACGACCTAAAAGAGCACAACAAAAGGGTATTAGCTGCGGTCCTCGCCCGAGCTTTGGCCAGTTTTATCGCCTAAAATGACTATGGGGATCTCAGCACATAATAAGAACGAGGACGAAGGGAGCAGCGAGCAAAGTGCAAGATCAAGAAAAAATACTAGGCTTCATGAAGCAAAGAATATATAAACCCATGACCGAGGGGGAGTTAGTGGCCGCTCTGGCCGGGGAGCACGGGGATGATGCGCCATGGAAGGAGGTAGTTGCGCGGCTGGAACAGGAAGGCTTCATTATAAAGACGCGCTACAACCGCTACGGTTTGCCGGAGCAAATGAACCTCGTGGTCGGTCTACTCGCGATGCAAAAACAAGGCTATGGGTTTGTGATACCGCAAAATGGCGGCAAAGAAGGCGATGTCTACATCCCCAGCCACGCCCTAGGCGATGCTTTGCACAATGACCGGGTGGTGGCGCGACTGCTACAGAAACCCACTGCCGATCGCCGGGCCGAGGGCGAGATCATCCGTGTCCTCAGGCGGGGGAACGACCATATTGTCGGCAATTTCAGCGGGTTTAATGGAGAAATGGGCTTTGTCAAACCGGACGAGAAGCGCTTACTAGTCGAGGTTTTGATACCCAAGGGCAAGACCATGCAGGCGCAGGATGGCGATAAGGTTGTGGTCCGCATAACGCGCTGGCCGGTGCGGCGGCATGGCCCTGAGGGCGAAGTTATAGAAATTTTGGGTGTAGCCACGGCACCCTCGGTCGCTATATCGGCCGTGGCCCGTCAACTTAACTTGCCGCGCGAATTTCCTGACGAGGTGGTAGCTCAACTCCACGGTCGTAACCTCGAGATCTGCGAGCAAGACATCGTGGGTAGGCGCGATTTGCGTGGGAACAACATAGTAACCATCGATGGCGCGGATGCCAAGGACCTCGACGACGCCGTAGAGGTGGAACTGCAGGGGAATGGCAACTACCGCCTGGGGGTTCATATAGCCGACGTGGCTCATTATGTGCGCGAAAACACCGCGCTCGATCGCGAAGCTTTCTGGCGCGGCACGAGTATCTACCTGCTCAATCAAGTTATACCGATGTTACCACCGGAGCTCTCTAATGGCATCTGTAGCCTGCACCCGCGGGTAGATCGCCTGGCTCTCAGCCTAGAGATGGAAATTGACCCTAGCGGACAGGTAGTCCGTCAGGACCTTTTTGAGAGCGTCATTAGGACGTGCGAGAGGTTTACCTATACGGAGGTCAATTCATTACTCGAGGGTGACCCGGAGCTTCGCACGCGGTACGCCGCGCAACTCACCCATGTAGATCACATGGCAGCTCTGCGCCAGATACTCCTCGCCAAGCGCGCCAGACGCGGCGCCATCAACTTTGAATTGTCCGAAGCCAAAATCACCCTAGACAGTCAAGGTAAGGCCATCGACATTGCCCAGCGGAACCCTACGGTCGCCGACAGCATCATTGAAGAGTTCATGCTGGCCGCGAACGAAACTATCGCCGAGCGCTTTTTTGCGATGGAAGTGCCCTTTGTCTACCGAGTGCACGAAGAGCCCCTGTCAGAAAAAATAGAGGACCTCAATTTGCTGCTCAATAATTTTGGCTTGCGCATCAAGACCCCGCGGGGGCCGATACATCCCCAGTCTTTTCGCCAGGTCATGCAAGACCTCGTGGGACGACCCGAAGAAAAGCTCATCAACCGTGTGTTGCTTCGCGCCATGATGCGCGCCCGTTACAGCCCGCTGTGCTCTGGGCATTTTGGTCTGGCAGCCAAGTACTACTGCCACTTCACCTCGCCCATCAGGCGCTACCCGGACTTACTAATCCATCGCATTATCAAAGAGGTTTTAAGAGTCGGCCAGCTCGCGGAGCAGCGTCATCCGGTGCTCACAGAGGTGGTCGATAGGGCCGCACGGCACTCCTCCGCCAGAGAAAGTCTCGCCACCGAGGCTGAGCGCGCTGTGGACGGCCTAAAGAAAGCCGAGTTCATGGCCGATAAAGTGGGCGAGACCTTCCAAGGCATGATTTCCGGCACTGTTTCTTTTGGTTTCTTTGTGGAGCTACCGAACACGGTTGAGGGTCTGGTGCATGTCTCCGCTCTCCACGACGATTACTACCTCCACGATGCCGAAAACTATGCCCTCATCGGGCGACGCACCAAGAAGCGCTATCGCTTGGGCGACATGGTGCTGGTCAAGGTGGAGAAGGTTAATCTGGAGGAGGCCACCATTGATTTTTCCTTGGTAGAAGCGGAGTAACGGCCGTTGCTCCGCGGTGTAGATATTGTTGGTGTAGTGCCATTGTTGTGATATAGTATCACTAATGTGGTTGACAACTCGGCAGAGATGTAGACTGCTAGAGAGGTAGACTGCTAGAGTCGTATGTTTACTATAACTATATTAGAGAGAGAGTGCATCTTGAAGAAACTCAGCCTCTTGGTCGCCATCTTAATTATTTCCTTGTTGCCAGCCACCGCTCTGGCTTCCTTGCGTCTAGACTACTTCAGACTTTTTAACGAGCATGGTTCGATCATGCTCGTTATTGATGCTACCACCGGGGACATAGAATTTTCAAACGTCGCGGCGCAAAATTTTTACGGGTTTCCCAAGGTAGTGCTCGAGTCCATGACTATACAGCAAATAAACACCATGTCTCCGGAAGAGATAGCGGCCGAAATGGCGCTGGCCACCGCGCAAAAAAGAAACCACTTCATTTTTCAGCACCGCCTAGCGAATGGGGAATATAGAACAGTCGAGGTTTTTTCATATCCTTTCCTGGCGGAAGGGAGGAGCATGCTCTACTCTATCATCAATGACATTACCCCGGCCGTCTTGGTAGCAGAAGAGAAGGCGAGGATGCGGTCTTACTATCAAGGCTCGCTCTTGCTCTTTGTGGCTATATTCGCCTTGCTTAGCGCTAACTTGTACCGGCTCGTTATAAAGGTAAACAAGGAGCATGCCTTGTTGCGTGAGAGCGAGCGCAAGCATGCGACTCTGGTGGCCAATATCCCGGGCATGGTTTATCGGTGCAACTTCGACGAGCACTGGACTATGCAGTATGTCAGCGACGGGTGTGGCCAAATCACCGGCTACGAGCCGCAGGCATTGCTCAACAATGCGGTGGTGAGTTTTGAGAGTCTCATTGATCATCCTTTTAGAGCCTATCTGCGCGAAAGATGGGCCATGGTTATCGAGCAGGGCACGGTCTTTGCCGAGGAATATCTTATCATTACTAAGGATGGCACTAAGAAGTGGGTCGCGGAACGTGGGCAGATAGTATATGGGGCCCGTGGCCGGGTAGAGGCCATCGAGGGGATTATAACCGATGTGGACAGGCTGAAGGCTGGCGAAGAAAAAATTAGAGAGTACTACGAAAAACTCCATGCCACGCTCATCTCGGTGGGCGATGGGGTCATAACCACGGACCGGGATAGCAAAATCGAGCTTATGAACCCAATTGCGCAGAGCATTACCGGCTGGAGCCAAGAAGAGGCAGTTGGGTTGGATTTTAAAACAGTATTTAAAATCATCAATGAATACACCAGAGAGACGACTCAGTGCCCGGTGGAGGAGGTTTTTGCCACTAAATCCATTGTGGATCTCGCCAACCATACCCTGCTCATCGCTCAAGACGGCCGTGAAACGCCAATCGAGGATACGGCGGCTCCGATTCATAATGCCAGTGGGCAAATGGTCGGTTCGGTGGTAGTCTTCCGCGACAGCACGGAAAAGCATGCCAAGAAAAAAGAAATCGAGTACATCAGCTACCATGACCATCTCACCGGGCTTTACAATCGGCGCTTCTTCGAGGAGGAGTTGAGGCGTTTAGACAGTGAGAGAAACTACCCCATCACCATCATGCTCATCGATGTGAACGGTCTCAAGTTATTTAATGACGCCTTCGGCCATGCCGTAGGAGATGAAGTGATAAAGAAAGTGGCCAGTTCGTTGCGGGAGGAATGCCGCAGCGACGAAATCGTTGCGAGGTACGGCGGGGATGAGTTTGTCATACTCCTGCCTAAGACTGACGTTGGCGAGGCCGAGAAGCTCGCGCGAAGGTTGAAGCAGAGTATTGAGCAACAGAAAGTCTGGAACTTAGATCTTTCCGTATCCATCGGTTGGGACGCCAAGACTAATGCCGATAGTTCGTTTTCACAAGTTGTTAGTGATGCGGAGACCTACATGTACCAGAAGAAGATTGTCGAGCATCAAAGTAAGAGAAGTTTGGTAATTAAGTCCATCCTGAATACCTTGCTCGAGAAAAGTCCGCGCGAGGAGGAGCATGCCCAGCGAGTGAGCCAGTATTGCGAACAGATTGGCAGCGCCTATGGTTTAAGCTGTGATCAAGTCAAGACCTTGGCCAGTGCGGGCGAGCTCCATGATATCGGCAAGATTGCGACCGATAAGCACGTACTAGACAAAGTGAGTCAGCTGACAGGGGACGATTGGCGAGAAATCAAAAAGCATCCCGAAACGGGGCACAGAATTTTGTCCACCGCCAGCGAGTTTGCGAACCTAGCCGACGCCATCATCGCCCACCATGAGCGGTGGGATGGCAACGGTTACCCCAAGGGGTTGCAGGGCGAGGAGGTGCCCTTTATGGCGAGGGTAATCGCCGTGGCCGATGCATTTGATGCCATGACCAGCGATAGACCTTATCGCCCAGCCATGAGTATGCAGGAGGCGGCCATAGAAATGAACAAGTATGCCGGTACGCAGTTCGATCCGGAGATTGTACAGGTTTTTCTCACCAAGGTCCTAGGCCTTACCGCACCCCTTTACAAGCCACCCGTACAGGAGTAAACTAGAGCTACTACGTGTTGTAGTAAGAAGGAGATGTGTCGAGTGAAACCTATCCATATTCTCATTGGTGTCTTGGTTGTGGCGGTTGCTTTTTTTGGTTACAACTACTGGCAAAACATGAATTCTGGCGGGGACTTTGCTGCGATCGAACGTGAAGCCTTAGCCTTTTATCAGCAGGCAAACCCAGGCTTAACAAATCTTTCGGCTGAAGTCATCGATTATGGTTGCCATATTGAAATCGAAATTAGGGAAAATGGGCAAAGGCTCACTCGCCTTGGTTGGGCGGGGCAGGGACGCTTCTATGAGCTGGGCAGGTAGTGATGGTAAGACCGCAGCGTCCGGTCGCTCCCGAGTTTAAGCCGCAAAGGGCGGGTTTAGGGCAGGTTCTCGGCGAATTAGAGACGGACATTATGGAAGCTGTTTGGTCTGCCGGAGAGATGACGGTGCGTGAGGTTCATGGTGTCCTACTCCCCAAGCGCGAACTGGCCTATACCACCGTTATGACGGTTATGACGCGCCTGGCCGAAAAAGGTTTGCTGGCACGGGTTGCTGATGGCAACTCCTACCTTTATCGCCCGACCCTCACTCGCCAGGCATTTGTGTCGCAGGCCGTGGGCGAGGTAGTCAATGCTTTGCTTTCCTCGCACGCCGCCCAGACCATATCGCATTTCGCGACCTGTCTTGATAGGGTAAGTTCCGAGGAGTTGCGGCAACTTGAGGAGATGCTCAAGCGCCGCAGGGGGGGCTAGGGGTGGATTTTGCGCTAATTGTGGCCCCGTATCTTCTGTACGTCACCGTCAGTGGAGCGATCCTTTACAGTGGGGCGATGCTCCTCAGTATATTGTTGCCACTGGCACCCCGCAGCAAGATGATGCTTTATGCCAGCGCTTTGCTCTTGCCGATGTTTACTTACAGCTACTACTTGCGCCACATGACTGCGGGTTGCGACATGGTGGGAAACCCCGGTGCCATCCGAATTTGCACTCTATCAGCACACTATAGCGAATTTCTTGCGCCGTTCACCGTAGTGCTTATGATGGGATATGTCGCTTGGCGTGTTTGGCAAGTAGCGTCTAAGAGAGCTAAGCTGGGACGAGAGATAACTGACCGGTTCCATAGCGGTCGAGTTTATGCATTGTTACTGGAGCTAAGATATACGGAAGAACTCACGGTGGCTGTGCTCGATAGCCACTACCCGATGGCCTTTGTTCGGGGGGTGTTTCGACCGGAATTGGTTTTGACGCGTGGTTTGCTGGAGCTTCTCGGGGATGAAGAGCTAAAGGCAGTGCTCGCGCACGAGCTCGCGCACATAGCCGGGGGGGACAACGTCTATAATTTAGTACATGTGCTGCGAGATTTGGCGTTTTTTTCACCCTTTGCCCACTTGGCGTGGGCGAGTTATGCCGCCGAGCGAGAAATGGCCGCAGACTATGCCTCTATCGGGCGCTGCACTGAGACCGACCTCGCGGGTGCCATTCTCAAGGTAGCGCGACGGGGCCAGGATCTCTCTTCTTTCGCTTGGCAACATAGCCACTTCTACCGCCCGTCCTCAATATCCCGGCGCATTCGGGCTATATTAAGCGACCACCGGCAAGTTGCTTTGGTTCCCTTGTGGCTGTTATTGGCGCTGTTATCCTCGACCATCCTCGGCCTTTGTTAGCCCCGCGGGGCTTTTTTCCGGAACGTTATACTACAGCGTGTAGTAGAAAAAGGAGTTGGGTTCGTGTTCAAGTACCTACAAGTTGCGCTTAAAAATCTTTTGCGCAGACGTTTTCGCACCTTTCTGACCGTCCTCGGGATAGCTATCGGCATATCTATGCTTTTTAGCTTTATGGCCTTTAGTAAGGGCTACGAGGCCTCGATGCGGCAAGAGCTCAATAGATTAGGCGCCCATATGCTGGCCATCGCCAAGGGCTGCCCTTACGAAGCCACCGCCCTCATTATGCACGGCGGAGTCATTGAGGACTATTTGACCGTCGAGGATGTCGCGCGCATTAAAGAGATGCCCAATGTGCAAAATGCTGTGGGCATGTTTATGAACCTGCTAGTTGTCCCTCACGGCAAGAGCATCGTCATCTTTGGGATGAATGAAGAATCTTTCGCTATGAGGCCATGGTGGACCGTTCGCGGCACAAAGTTTGTCGATGCCAACTCCGTAATTTTGCCTGAGGTCATGGCCACGGCGATGGGTTTAGACATAGGGGGCATTTACCGCCTGCCCGGGGTCGAGCGAGAATTTGTCATCAGCGGCTTGCTCGAAAAAACAGGCACCCAAGACGACCAATTTATCTACTTGCCGCTGCTAACAGCGCAAGAAATCTTTAATGCCACCGGCAAAGTTACCTCTATCGCCATTCAATTAGAAGATTTGAGCCTGGTGCAACAGGTAGTGGACAGCGTTGAATCGTTGCCCGACGTCCAGGCTATCACCATGTCGCAGGTCTTGGCCACGGCGCAGACCTTGATGAGCTCCGCTCAGGCCATGATCAATTCGATCGTGGTCATTGCGGTGGTCATCAGTGCGCTGGGGGTCATGAACAGCATTCTCATGTCGGTGTTCGAGCGCACGCGGGAAATTGGCATGATGAAGGCAGTTGGAGCCAGTCAGAGCGACATCATCTCGCTCGTGTGGATTGAAAGCGTCTTGTTATCTCTTACGGGCGGCGTTCTGGGCATCTTGGCGTCCCTTGGGGGTGGCAGGTTAATTGAGCCTCTTATCCGCGGGGTAATCCCATTCGCTCCCCTGGGCGACCTCTTAGTATTCGACCTCGAAATGGTTTTTATCAGTCTTTTCAGCGCCTTGTTGCTCGGTTTGATAGCGGGAGCATACCCAGCTATCAGGGCCTCCCAACTTAGTCCCATGGAAGCGATAAGGAGTGAATAGCATGAACCTTGTGGTTACAGATAAACTCAGCAAGAACTACCATCGGGGCAGCGAGACCGTACACGCCCTGCAAGGGGCCAGCCTTACCGTCAAGCAAGGAGAACTCATCTCCTTGGTCGGTCCCTCCGGGTCCGGCAAGACTACCTTTATGAACCTTTTAGGCTGTCTAGACACACCGAGCTCCGGCAGCTATCTGTTAAATGGGCAAGAAGTCTCCGGTCTTAAAGAAAGCCAACTCGTGAAAGTGCGCCAGCAGAATATTGGGTTTGTATTCCAGCAATTCTTCTTGCTCCCCACCCTGACAGTCAAAGAAAATGTCGAGTTGCCTTTACTCTTTAACCCCACCGGCAAGAGCCGCGCCCTAGAGCTACTCGAGACTGTCGGACTCAGTCCCCGTCGCAACCATCTGCCGCGGGAATTGAGCGGAGGCGAAATGCAGCGGGTGGCCATCGCCAGGGCCCTGATCAATAGCCCCAAAATCCTGCTGGCCGATGAGCCCACCGGCAACCTGGATAGCAAGAACAGCGAAAAAGTCATGTCCCTGTTTAACGATTTGCACCGTCAGGGGCTCACGGTAATCCTCGTCACCCACAACTTAGACATAGCCCGCCGGAGCGAAAGGGTCATTCGCCTAGCCGATGGCATGATCCAAGCTGAGTGATTGCGGTTAGTTGACAACAACTGCCTTTCTCTGTACAATTGAGCAACAACCCACGAGGCCTCCATTTTGGGGGCCTTGGGCTGTATAAGGAGGCGTCGGTCTTGGGTGCACAGGATTACAGATTAGAGAAACTACGGACCTTGCAGGAGCTCGGCCTTGACCCCTACCCCGCCCGTTATGCGGTTTCTCACACCCTTACCGCGGCCGCGCATCTGCCGGACGAGATATCAGATGTGCGGGTGGCAGGCCGCATTGTCGCCATTCGTAAGATGGGCAAGCTCACCTTCGTGCATTTGCAGGACATTAACGGCAAGGTTCAGGTGGCCTTAAAGAAGGATTTGCTCGGCGAGCAGTACGATGTTTTTCATCGCATCATCGACATTGGGGACTTTTTAGGCGTGGCTGGCACCACCTTTACCACCAAGACCGGAGAGAAGACGGTGCAGGCTGCCTCGTATACCTTTCTCGGTAAGGCCCTCCGCGAGCTCCCCGAAAAATGGCATGGCCTCAAGGATGTCGAAGCCATCTATCGTCAGCGCTACCTCGACCTTATCTCCAGTCCGGAGAGCCGCCGGGTCTTCCTCCTGCGCTCGCGCCTTCTCAGAGAAGTCCGCAACTTCTTAGAAAGTCGCGAATTCATCGAGGTCGAGACCCAAATACTCACTAACCAACCCTCAGGCGCCTTGGCCGCACCCTTTGTTACGCATCACAATGCGCTAGATATCGACCTCTATCTCCGCATCGCCCCCGAGATGTATCTAAAGCGTCTCGTGGTCGGGGGCTTCGCCCATGTCTTTGAGGTCGCCCGTTGTTTTCGCAACGAAGGCATCAGCCCTACGCATCTGCAAGATTTTACCATGATCGAGGGCTATAGCGCCTACTTTGACTATGAGGACAATATGCGGCTCATGCGCGAGATGGTTGTCCATGTAGTGACTAAACTCTTTGGTTCGGCGGTGGTGAGCATACGGGGTGAGGCGGTGGACTTTGGCGGAGAGTGGCCGGTGGTAACTTTTCGTGAGCTCATCTTAAAGGATTGTGCTATCGATATTGACCAATGCGAGGATGCTCCAGCGCTTTTAAGCGCCATCTTGGCGCGCGGCATTCAGCTTGAGCACGCCAACCTAAAAAAACTAGGCAAGGGTAACTTGGTCGACCTGCTCTACAAGAAAGTAAGTCGTCCCAAACTCATTAATCCAACCTTCCTCATAATGCACCCAATCGAGCTTTCGCCACTGGCTCGTGCCAATGACCTCGATGCCTCGCGTGCTGACCGCTTTCAGCTTGTCGTCGATGGGGCGGAGATTATCAATGGTTACTCCGAGTTGGTGGACCCCCTAGAGCAAGAGCAGCGCCTAGAACTGCAGAGTGCGCTCCGCACTCAGGGCGATGCCGAGGCCATGCCCATGGATAAAGACTACCTCAAGGCCATGGAATACGGCATGCCGCCAATTTCTGGCTGGGGACTCGGTGTGGACCGCCTCTTGCAAGTATTGCTCGACCTGCCCAATATACGCGATGCGGTGCTGTTCCCCACCATGCGCCCCCTTGAGGAGTAAGTAAGATGACTAAACAAGAAAAAGACAAAGAAAAACTTTTTGCCGACAATCGCAAGGCCTACCACGACTACTTTATTGACGAAACCTACGAAGCGGGCTTAGCTTTGGCCGGCACCGAAGTGAAGTCCATCAGGAAGGGCAAAGCCAACTTGAGGGACAGCTATGCCGCTATTGTGGACGGCGAGTGCTACCTGATTAATGCCCATATCAGCCCCTATGACCAAGGGAACCAGTTTAATCACGAGCCGCGCCGTCAAAGAAAGCTACTCCTGCATAAACGTGAGATAAACCGCCTTATCGGCCTAACCATGCAAAAAGGCTACACTTTAGTGGCCTTGCGACTTTATCAAAAAAGAGGTAAAATAAAAGTAGCGCTTGGCTTGGCGCGCGGCAAGAAAGTTCACGATAAGCGCGAAGCCGAAGCCGACAAAGAAGCCAAACGTGACATCGAGCAGGCGTTTCGTCTTCGCCAAAAAGGCGAGGCATAATTTTGGGGGCGTAAAGGTTTCGACGGGGGTAGAGTTGGTCAGTGCAGCGAGTCGGGGTCCTGATACCCGTAAAACAGGGAAAACTAAAACAAACGCAAACAACAAGTTAGCGTTCGCTGCCTAGTTAGGCAGTCGTCGGCCCGCACTTTTCCTGCGAGGGCGGTCACCGGCGTCATGAAAGCAGGAGTAGGGTTACTGAGCGTCTAGTAAGTCTCCCGAAAACAATAGACTAGCGAGGTCCTCAGCCCGTCAGTGGGCGTAGGAAGGGGCGAATCACCAAATCGCTGACTGCACTCGGAGAAGCGCTGGCAGGCATATCTTCGGACGGTGGGTTCGACTCCCCCCGCCTCCACCAAATTAACTACCATCTATTGATACAAAGGATTGTATCGGTAGGTGGTTTTATTTTTGTCTAAGAGCGTAGTAATAAAGCCGCTCCTGCGTTTGTAGGAGCGGCTTTAAATTTGCAGTTCGAGAAGAGTAGATTAATCCCAGTAGTTATCGCAGGAAGGGGTATCGTTAAGAAATAGCATAGTGTGCATTTCTCAGGCAGAATCGTTTAGGCTTTTGGGAGAAACGAGGAAGATTGCCCTACGCTGACCGTTCGCCGCCACCGGGCTCATAAGTAGAGTTAAACACCATGTCGAGAATCCACTTTCTTAGCGACTGGTTGCTATTGAAGAACTTAAACAGCTCTACCCCCGATGACATCGTTGCCAGTATTGCTTCAACAGTGGCTCGCTCGCTCTCCACACGAGCATTCTGTTCATCAGAATTACGCATGGCATTCTGATAACGCTCATCTTTCTTGACAATGTCAGGCAGTTCCGAAACTTGCTTTTCAACTTTGTCCTCATCCGTCCATTCTATGTCACCGAACAAATCATGGAACGTGGCCAGAATGCGACTAAGTAAGTCCAGCTCAGGCACTGGGATGCCAACATCTGTACTTATTGGAATCGGCGCTATCTCGGCGTCTGCATCTTCCAAGGCAATCGCCATCGTCTCCCTTGCAACGGCTCTGTAGCTCTCCAAATCAATACGTTCAAGGATGCCTTCGGCAAGGTTTTCGTCAACAGGGGAAGGGAGTTTCCCAACAAGCAAATTGAGAAATATGGACAGCTTCTCCCATTCCGGTGAGCCATATGGCAGGATAGCTGCCAAGAAATTATAAGTGCGCACGAAGGACTTTGCGCAGCTCTTGAATTCAATTTGCTCTTCGACTTCAAGGGCTTCATAATTCTCCACACATCTATCCAGAATCGGGTCAAGTGTTTCGCGCGGCGCATTACCAAGATATAGTTCCACAAAAGAATCTACCTGAGCCTGCGTGAAAACCTGTAAAGGCTCCATCGTTTCGATGAGGTCATTCAGCTTGTTTGGATCAGTTTCTCCAGAAAGGATGGTTGTCTTGTAGTACCTATCGAAGGCTTTCTTGATATCTTCAGGCTTGTTAATGAAGTCAAGTATAAACGTATCCCGTTTATCGGCTCGACTCCGATTAAGGCGTGAGAGTGTCTGTACTGCCTTGATGTCCGACAAGGGTTTGTCCACATACATTGTATGTAGCAGCGGCTCGTCAAAGCCGGTTTGAAATTTATCGGCCACCACCAAAATACGATACGGGTCTTGCTTGAAGTTTTCTTCAATCTTAGAGGTCGGAAAACCGTTAAGTGATGCCTCGTTAACCGTATGCCCGTTGAACTCACAATCGCCCGAAAAAGCGATTATCGCCTTGTACTGGCTCTTACGTGTTTTTAAGAGAGTGGTGATAGCAAAGTAATACTCTATCGCGCGTTTTATACTGCTCGTGACAACCATCGCACGTGCTTTCCCACTGATTTTCCCCCTGGAGATAACCTCTGTGTGAAAGTGCTCCACAATGATTTCTGCCTTCTGCTGAATAGCGTATTCGTTGGACTCAACGTAATATTTGAGCATTTTCTGGGCACGTTTCTTGTCAAACATCGGATCGTCCTCAACTGTCTTGGCAATATGATAAAAACTCTGTATAGGCGTGTAGAACCGTAGAACATCCATAATAAAACCTTCTTCAATGGCCTGTTTCATAGTGTAGACATAGTGAGGCCTGTACTGCCTGGTTCTGTCTGGCTGCCGCACCTCCAGCCCAAACATCTCTTCGGTTTTGTTTTTCGGTGTTGCGGTAAAGGCAAAATAGCTGGCGTTCTTAAGCATCTTACGGCCTTCTATGATAGTGTTTATCTTGTCCTCAAGGTCGTCGCCGTCATCACCGAGGTTACCCGAGAGTGCGATATTCATTTTAGCTGAAAGGCTACCACTCTGACTGGAATGGGCTTCGTCTATCACAATGGCGAAGTTCTTATCCTGGTGGAAACTGGAGATATCATCAAGAATAAACTGAAATTTATGAACGATGGTCACGATAATCTTCTTGCCCTCAGCAAGCAGCTTTTTTAGTTCAGTTGAGTCCTTTGCCCAGCCAACGGTGGAGGAGACTTGCATAAACTGCCGGATGGTGTGCTTAATTTGCTTATCAAGGTTAATGCGGTCAGTGACTACTATTACAGTGTCGAATATCTCCTTACCGCCACTCTTCAGTGTTACTAGTTGATGGGAGAGCCAAGCAATTGAGTTGGACTTGCCGCTACCTGCACTGTGCTGGATAAGGTAACGCTGACCGACGCCGCTATGACGCGCCTCTGCAAGAAGCGATTTAACCACCTGCAGTTGGTGATATCGCGGGAATATTTGTTTTAACGTCTTTTCTCCGGTGATACTGTTTTCCTCTTCTACAACCTGTGCGAAGTTCTCAATGATATTTGATACTTCACCTTTGGTAAGAGTTTCTTTCCAAAGATAGTCTGTCTTTATTCCACTTGGATTCGGCGGGTTTCCTGCGCCGTTGTTGTAACCCTTGTTGAATGGCAGGAACCATGACCTATTCCCATTAAGCTCTGTACACATCTTCACTTCGTTACCATCGACAGCAAAGTGGACGATACACCTCTTAAAAGCGAACAAGGGCTCTGATTTGCTGTCCCTGTCGGCTTTATACTGGTGGACGGCGTCGTCGACCGTCTGTTTTGTTAATTGATTCTTAAGCTCGAAGGTGATAATCGGCAACCCATTCAGAAAGATAACCATATCTATGGCCAGCATGGGATTGGTTTTGGAATATTTAAGTTGCCGCGTCACACTGAAAATGTTCTTCTCATACAAGGCAGCAGCGACGGCATTGCCGCTAGAAGGTGTTACAAAAAACATGTCGAGCGTCAAATGCTTGTAGCGGAAACCTTTCCGTAGGATTTCTATGACGCCGTCGGTACGGAGTTTTTCGTGGAGCCTCGTGAAGAACTTGCTCTTCTCTATGGCACTGTCTAGAATGCGGAGTTCCTTCAGCTTTCCCGGCTGCGTGTCGTCTAGAAAGCGGAAAAGGCGAGTCTCATCAATGGCGTACTCTTTATTATAGTCATGGTTTTGACCATGCTCGTACTTGTTCTCCGATACGAGCCAGTTCACTATCAAGGTTTCAAAACCGTTTTCCCTAGTGTTGGTCGTGGGCACTTTCATCATCCTCCACGTCATCAGCGGTCTTTTCAACGTCAGCTTCATCATCCGTCTCCTCGTTAATGAGGTCGACTTCGGTGTCAGCTTCATCAGGTTCGAATATCGGAACCTCGATGTCTCGTACATCAATTTTGCCTGTCACCACGTCTGAAATAAGCCTTGTGCGGTACTCAGTAACTAGTCCAATTTCACGTTTCAAGGCAGATATCATCTGCTCAGTTTGCTCACGTATTCTATAACAATAGTCCACAATCGCTTGTTGCTCGTCACGCCCTGGCAAAGGAAGGAGCATGCGCCGGATCTCGTTATACCCAATGCTCTGCCTAACGCCACCACCCATTCCGTAAAACACCTTGCAGACATCGTATGAATGCAGAAGCAGATACAGATAGTGCGGCAAGACATGCGCTCTCGGTTTAAGGCAAGTATAGGCAGAGGTAATAATACCTGTTTGGGTTACAAGCCCAACGCGAAGGCTTTTTTTGTCATTCTGTAAATCCGTGAGCCGAAGGATGATATTGCCGTCATTCACAACCTGATATGTGTCAAACGAAGCAGGGAGTAGACCATCCGTTTTATTGATGTCCTTATTAACGATTTTACCGTAGCTCAAAGAAAGTAGATTTTGGTTGTGGACAGTTTTGTTAGAAAGGGCCTGTTCTGTCGCTTCTTGAGACAGCATCCGAACATCCCAGTGGGCTGGTATGTTCCCAATCCAACCAATACCGCTCTCTTGGGGAGGTACGCCAGGGTGTATTCCATACAAGACGGCATTCTTAATACGTGTGTTTATAAGCTCATTGAGTCGGGATATTTCTTTCCTTTTTTCGCGAATGAAACGACTAATATTGCCAACTTTCCAATCAAGGAAACGGACAATCTGGTCCTGTTCAACGCGGGGCGGAGTGGGAACGATGATATTTCGCATCTCATCATATCGGGTTGTCCATAAATCAGAAACCAAGCCACGTCCATTACGATAATACTCTTCGACAAAGCCGCTACTTCGGAACAAATAGTGAAAATACCACCCGTTGATATCTTCTTGTGGTTTTAATACCGTTATGATTAAAGAAGCGGATCCGTCATACTTTGAGATGCCACCGGCACCTTTTCTGTCGGAACGGCTATTAATGGCGAAATCGCCCTGCTTGATTAACTTTCTGTTATCACCGTTGCTTGTTTTCATAGCCGTCTCAAGTTGCGGCACAACTCCCATATACCCCACTGAAAGAGGAGGATAATCTATATCTGATACCTTTTCATTACGCTCAGAGAACAGCTCTCGAACCTTGCGTACATTCCAGTGAGATGGTAGGTCACCAAACCAGTATTGGCTCATGGTTTCACCTCGCTAATTATCCCTGCGAGAATGCCATCCGTATCCTTTTCGATTGCGACGATGTCTGCAATTATTTCATCAACAGTTCTTAGTTCAACCGGCTTGTAGAAATACTTCGCAAAACTTAACTCATAACCAATGGTGATAGAATCTTTGTCAATCCATGCGTCAGGGGTATACGGAAGTATCTCATCACGGAAGAATGCTTCAACGCCGCCATCATAAGTGAAAGGCACAAGTTCGGTGTCTTTTAGGGCTTTGTCAATTTCGAACTCTATGGGGAAAATACCATAGAGAGGGTTGGCATTTTCCTTAGAGTGTTGCTTTAGAATTACCTTCTCCGCATCTTCGCAGACATCGGTAAAATAAGTTCGAATTGCCTTGATGCGTTTGGACGTCATCTTCACGCCCTTCGTTTCAGCAACTTTGAGGAGTCTCTCCATGAATGCGTTGTAGTCCAACACAATTTCTTCAGTTATAGTCTGCTTCACTTCTCGCATCAGATTGCACAACGCGGTATCACTTGATTCCCCCGCGAGAAGCGCCGAGAGGTTCTCCTCTGTGAACTTAACAGCCAACCTTAAAGGACGCATAATATCAATCGACCAGTAACCAAATTCACTATTATTAAACACCATGCTGTACTGCTCGTCGGCATTCTCAAACTGCATATAAAAACGTAGGATTTCTTCGCGAATATTTCTTGAGATCTCGCATTTCTTCTCTCCGAGGTTTTTACGAAGCGGGGATTTCATTGACGTTGCATCTATTAGCTGAATTTTACCTTCACGTTCCTTGGATTTCTTGTTTGCGACGATCCACAAAAATGTTCCGATGCCTGTGTTATAAAACATGTTTTCAGGCAGCGCAACGATCGCCTCAAGCAAGTCTTGATCGATAATATATCTGCGTAAATTGCTGGGGCCTTGTCCCGCTTTACCCGTAAATAGTGACGAACTGTTATGTACTTCTACAATTCGGCTGCCAAGCGTTGTGTTCGTCTTCATCTTACTGACGTTGTTAGCTAAGAACAGCATTTGCGGATCGCCGATATCTGGAAGCAGTGAAAAATCACTGTTGCCACCATAGCTCACTACAAATCGAGAGTCAGTTATTTCTTCCTTCTTAATGTCGCCCCAGGCCTTTAAATCAGATTTCCACGAAGTACCAAAAGGCGGATTGCTTATCATAAAGTCAAACGTCTCACGGGGAAACTTGTCATCTGAAATGGTTGAACCAAATTTAATATTATCTGCCTGCTTACCTTCGCCCTTAACTAACATATCTGCACGAGCGATGGCATAGGTTTCATCGGCATTCTCTTGCCCGTACAAGTAGATGGACACAGTTTTTCCAGCTTTCTTGGACATCTCACTGATGCGTTCTTCAGCAACAGTCAACATACCGCCGGTTCCGCAAGCCCCGTCATATATCCGATAAGTCGTGCTTTTAATGCGGTCTGCAACCGGGACAAACGCCAAATCCGCCATGAGCTCCACGATGTCCCTAGGCGTGAAATGACGCCCGGCATCTGTGATGTTTGTCTGCTCATTGAACATACGGATGATTTCTTCAAAAGCCGTGCCCATAGAATGGTTGTCCAGCCCGGGCAGACGTTCACTGCCGTCAGGGTTCATAACCGGGCGGCTGCTTAAATTTATCTGTGGGTCGATAAATTTGGAAATCAAAAGCCCCAGCACATCATGTGAAGATAGTGTGTCAATCTGCTCCCTGAACTTGAACTTGGTGATGATATCCTGAACATTTTTTGTAAAACCATCCAAGTATGCGATGAAGTCCGTTTTCAATTGCTGCTGGTTCGTACGAGATTTGAGATCCCTCAAAGTAAAATCTGAATAGTTACAGAAGGCCTCCCTAGCCACAGTGCAAAGAGCATCATCCTGTTCGGGTATACCAGCTGCGTCCAAATCCGCCTTCATTCTCCTTACAGCTTCCTTCGTGGGTTCCAGAACAGCATCAAAGCGGCGGATGACCATCATAGGCAGAATGATTTTCCGATAATCGCTGTTCGGATATATATCAACCAAACAGTCATTAGCAATGCCCCAGATAAAGGAAATGAGTTTGTTGTATACTTGCTGATCCATCGTGAGAAGCCTCCTCAGTGATTTTAATTGATAACTCTATTCGTCCTCGGTAACTTCCATGATATCGCCAATATCGCATTCAAGGACTTTGCATATCTTCACGAGAATCTCGGTATTGATATTTTCGTTTCTTCCGAGCTTCGCTAATGATGACGTACTAATACCTGTTGCCTGGCGCAGGTCTGTCTTTCTCATGTCCTTATCGATTAACATCTTCCACAATCTCTTATAGCTGACCGCCATCTTGACACCTCGCTTTCCCCCTAGATGGTTAATTATAGCACAACATCACCGTATTTTTTAATTTTATATCTGCATATGCAGATATAAAATGCATGGCCGCGTAAGTGCAGAGCTACGAGGCAGGGGGACCGGAAAATGTTTCTATTCATCATTGACAAGAGAGAAAGGACATGATATTATTGGTGTTAGAAATTAGCGAACACGCTAATTGTCAATAAGGGGGGAGCAATAATGGATTATACTTTTGGTCAGTTCGTTGAGCTAAAACGCAAAGAGAAAGAAATGAACCTTCGCAAGTTGGCAGAGCTTATTAAAATAGCACCTGCCTATATGAGTGATATAGAGAAAGGCAACCGTTATCCGCCAGACAAGGACAAAATAGCGAACATTGCGGAGATTCTTGAGCTCTCACCTGAAGAGACGAACACTCTTTTTGACCTCGCAGCAATGGCGAAGAAACATACCGTATCTCCTGATCTCCCAGACTACATTATGGGCAACGATACAATTCGAGCTGCGCTTCGTAAAGCGAGGGACATCAATGCCGGTGATGAGGAATGGAAGAAGGTCATCGAGATGCTTGAAGCTAAGGAGAAAGAGAAGGAGAATGAAAAAGGAGGCAGCTGAGAATTGTGGTTCTATAGTTATAGCGTGGTTCAACTTGAAAGAATCGCTGAAGATAAGCTACGTGAGTTTGATTCAGAGAGGCTAGTTGCCCCCAAGAATATCGATGTCTACGACTTCATTGAGGCTTGTCTCGATGTGCCCTATGATTGGAAAAACCTCACCCCCAACCAATCTATACTCGGCGTGACTGCATTTAGCGATGGTTATTGGTGGGTATGGGATGGTGCCGAGGGTGATCTGCCAAGAAAACATCCTGTTACCAAAGGGACCATTTTGATAGATAATTCACTTGTTGCACCTGATGCCGTGAAAGGGCGTGAAAACTTTACCGTCATTCACGAGTGTTTTCATCAGATTTTACACGAGAGAGTATTTAGACAACGAGCACTTAGAGATCGGTCATATAGCCGTGCACAAGATATTTCAGCTGTGATTGGCAAGACAAGGCCACAGCTAACCGGTATGGAAATAACTGAGTGGCAGGCAAACGCTGCAACTGCTGCATTCCTAATGCCGCGTAGGGCCGTAGTTTTCGCTTTCCGAGAAGCCATGAAGATCCCCGCTTCCCTCGCTTTCCCTGTAAAATATTCACTTGCCATTGAGACGCAAATCGAAGTGATGGCCGACATGTTTGGGGTTTCTTACACTGCAATGAAATATCGTTTGTTTGACCTTTGTTTGGTCGAAGGGTCTATATCTGTTGATGTCTTAGTCAGTTGCTAGTACAGAGCAAAGTCATAAGGCCTTTTTTTTGTCCTAAAGTTAGAAATAAGCGAACGCGCTAATGTATTACGTATTTTATGGAAGGAGACTGCCTGTGAAAAAAATGAAGTGCCCCAACTGTGGGCGAAGAGCCTTTGACATATCCAAACTGCCAAAGGAAACGGTTGAAGTTAATCTCAAGTGTCCGCAGTGCGGAAGGTTTGTCTCGGTTCCCTGTAATGAGGAATCGGAGATCAAGGCTTCTTAACTGAAACCTGAAGCCAGATGAAAGGAGGTGATTATATGGCTAAGAGTAACAGCAAACAAACATCCCCTTCGGTCGCCCGCAAGGCATCGTCTCTGTTAAGAGATGGTAGAACCAGTGCGAAGACCAAATCAGTGGCGGGCAGTGCACTGTCACAGACAAAACCGTCTCCAAAGAAAAAATAGCCGAATAAATTCATACCGAGCAACGGAGCCGAGTGCGAGCTACCAAATGGCCGGATGAGTTACGAAATGCAAATTCGTAACCCATCCGGCTTTTTGTATTTCGTGACCAGTCGGCTCTTTTACATATCTCACGCTTGGCTCCTGCAAAGAAGGGAGCCAAACAATGAAAATCAGTTACCAAGATGCAGACGGCAAAGTTGTCGAACTGGAGGTATCCGAGGAGGTTGGAACCTTCTATCTAGAATCCGTGAAAGCGGAAAAGAGCAACGACCGGCGTAACAGCCGCCCAGACCGCCATACCCAACTAAGCACCTTCACCCATGAGGACGCGCGTTTCTTCTCTGATGGTACGGACTTACTTGCGGACCTCATATGTAATGAAGTAGTCATAGGTGCCATGTCGCAATTGACCGAACGCCAGCAGTACTTAATCCGTAAATGCTTTCTGGAAGGCTGGTCCTATACAGACCTAGCCGCACTTGAGGGGAAAGATGAATCTGCCATCCGCCATGCGGTGAACCGTGCCATAGCCAGGCTTAAAAAATCTCTCCTATAGACCGTCCGATTCCCCCTCCGCAGGTGCTATAGAGTGAAGGCGCACAAAATCAGCCTTCGGAAAGGTAAGGTGGCTCACATGAAGCACATACTCAAGATCAGTGTTTCGAAGGAGCCCCAGGACGGTGGGATAGTTGGCTGCCGCAATGTCACCGTGCGGGAAAGGCTGCTGCGTCTCCTGCTCGGCGAAAAGCGCAGGCTAACGGTCATAGTCCCTGGCAACAGCGTGAAGGAGCTGTCCATCGTTGAGGAGGGAGGTGAAAAGCTTGAGCAAGATTAAGCTGCTGCATGATGTGGTCAGTAATCTGCGTTCCCTTGCAGATAGTGTACAGGCGGTTGCGGATGCTATGGCGGCAAATGAACCTGCCGTAGGCGCCCAGCCTGAACAGTTAGCCACGACAAAGGCAGAAAAACCTGCGACAAAGGCGGTCACGCTGGAGCAGGTGCGGGCTAAACTGGCCGAAAAGAGCCAGCTAGGGTTCACGGCAAACGTAAGGACACTATTGGAAAAGTACGGTGCACCAAAACTCAGTCAGATTGAACCGGCAAACTACGCGGCTCTGCTGGCGGATGCAGAGGGCTTGAAATGAGTGGAGGAAAACAACATGCACTACTCTCTGCTTCCAGTGCTCATCGCTGGATTAATTGCACTCCGTCTGCACGGCTGGAGCGGGAGTTTGAGGGCAACAGCGGAGAAGCCGCCGCCGAAGGTACAGCCGCTCACGCGCTTGCAGAACACAAGCTGCGAAAAGCCCTCAAGCGGCGCTCCAAGAAGCCCATTTCTAGGTACGATTCAGACGAAATGGACGTTCACACCGATGGCTATGTGGAGTTTATCCAGGAACTAATTGCTCAGGCAAAGCAGGAATGCCATGACCCTGTTGTCCTTATAGAGCAACGCCTAGACTTCTCAAGGTACGTACCTGACGGATTTGGCACGGGCGACTGTGTAATTATCTCCGAGGGGACGCTTCACGTCGTGGACTTCAAGTACGGTCAAGGCATTCTGGTCAGCGCAGAGGGCAACCCACAGATGAAGCTATACGCCCTCGGTGCCCTGGAGCTTTTCGACGGCATCTTCGATGTCAACACGGTGTCCATGACCATTTATCAGCCACGGCGTGAAAACGTCAGTACCTTTCCCGTGGACAAGGAGTCTCTCTATCAGTGGGCCGACGAGGTCCTCAAGCCCATTGCCAGCCTTGCCTTCGAAGGTTGTGGTGAGCATGTGCCCGGCGAGTGGTGTCAGTTCTGCCGTGCGGCGGTGAGGTGCCGCGCGCGGGCGGAGGACAACCTTAGCCTTGCCCGGTTTGAGTTTGCACTGCCACCGCTACTCTCGGACGGAGACATTGAAGAAATCCTCGGCAAACTGGATGACCTAATATCCTGGGCGAGCGACATCAAGGTATATGCCTTGGAGGCGGCGGTCAGACACGGCAAGGAGTGGCAAGGTTTCAAGCTGGTAGAGGGGCGCTCCAACCGTAGATATGCCAACGAGGAAGCTGTGGCCGAAACTGCAAAATGTGCAGGCTACCGTGACATTTACCGTCAGAGCCTGATCACTCTCACGGAGATGGAGCGGCTTATGGGCAAAGACAACTTTCAGGCAATCCTCGGCAGCCTTATTGAAAAGCCGCCTGGCAAGCTGACACTTGTCCCCCTGTCGGACAAGCGTCAGGCAATCAACACATCCGCCATACATGAATTTAAGGAGGAAATGTAACCATGTCAAACAACGCAAACCGTATTAACCCAAGTCCCGCCAAGAGCCCCACGAAGGTGGTCACCGGGATCGTCCGCCTCAGTTATGCCAATGTGCATGAACCCAAGAGCATCAACGGCGGAACTCCCAAGTACAGCGTCAGCCTAATTATCCCTAAGAGCGACACCAAGACCCTCGCCGCCATCAACGCGGCTGTAGATGCCGCGATTGAAGAAGGGCGCGGCAAGTTTGGAGGCAAGATTCCGAACAAGTCCACTTTGAAACTGCCTCTGCGGGACGGAGATATTGACCGCCCGGATGATGAGGCCTATGCCGACAGCTACTTCGTAAACGCCAACAGCAACTCTGCTCCGGAGATCGTGGACAAGTCCCTGAACCCGATCATGAGCCGCTCGGAGGTCTACTCCGGAGTCTATGCAAGAGTCAGCGTGAACTTCTATGCGTTTAACTCTAACGGCAACCGCGGCGTTGCCTGCGGACTGGGCAACATTCAGAAAGTCCGCGACGGTGAACCGTTAGGCGGCAGGGCCAGTGCAGCGGACGACTTCACATCTGACAGCGATGGCGACGACTTCCTCGGCTAAGGACATATACGACAAGCAGGGCGGCGGAATAACTTGCCGCCCTGTTCAGATATGGAGGGTTTATGAGACATCTCAGTGTGGATATTGAAACATATAGCGACCGTGACCTGTCCAAGTGCGGCGTCTACAAATACGCTGAATCGCCCAGTTTTGAGATTCTGCTGTTCAGCTACTCGGCTGATGGAGGCCCGGTACATGTAGTCGATTTGGCGGGCGGTGAAACACTGCCGAGGGAAGTCAAGGACGCACTGACAGATGAAAGCGTAACAAAATGGGCCTATAATGCGCAGTTTGAGCGGGTCTGTCTGTCAAGGTTCTTGGGCCAGTGGCTCATGCCCGAATCATGGCGGTGCACAATGGTGTGGGCCGCGTACCTGGGGCTTCCGCTATCTTTGGAGGGGGCGGGCGCAGTGTTGGGACTGGAAAAGCAGAAGCTCAAGCAAGGTAAAGACCTTATCAAATACTTCTCCGTTCCCTGCAAACCTACGAAAGCAAATGGTGGCCGCACACGTAACCTGCCCTCCGATGAGCCTGACAAATGGGAGCACTTCAAAGCCTACAACGCCCGTGACGTGGAGACAGAGACAGCGATACAGGCTCGACTCCGTAACTACCTGGTACCGGAGGACGAGTGGCAGAACTATATTCTCGATCAACATATCAACGACCGGGGCATCCAGCTGGACTTGGATCTGGTCGCACAAGCAATCCGATTTGACGAGCGGTCGAGGGCTGAGCTAACCAACCATATGAAGGAGATAACCACCATGGACAACCCCAACTCCGTTGTCCAAATGAAGGCATGGCTTGCGGAGCATGGGATTGAAACCGATACCCTTGGCAAAGCGGCAGTCAAAGAGCTGCTTAAGTCTGCGCCAGATGATCTCAGGCAAGTGTTGGAGCTGCGGCAATCGCTCGCCAAGAGCAGTGTGAAGAAGTACACGGCCATGGACGCCGTTGTATGCAAGGATGGTAGGGCCAGAGGGCTTTTGCAGTTCTACGGTGCGAACCGAACCGGGCGCTGGGCGGGCAGGCTGATTCAAGTGCAAAACCTGCCCCAGAACCATCTGCCGGATTTGGCACAGGCTCGAAGCCTTGTGAAAAGCGGCGACTTCGATACGCTGGAAGCGCTATATGATTCCGTCCCCAGTGTTCTGTCCGAGCTTATACGGACAGCATTTGTGCCTAAATCCGGCTTTCAGTTCATCGTGGCCGATTTCTCGGCCATTGAAGCCAGGGTCATCGCGTGGCTAGCGGGGGAAGCATGGCGCAACGAGGTGTTTGCCACTCACGGCAAAATTTATGAAGCATCAGCAAGCCAGATGTTCCAAGTCCCAATCGAGGAAATAACCAAGGGCAGCCCGCTTAGGCAAAAGGGCAAAATTGCGGAGCTGGCTCTTGGCTACGGCGGCTCGGCTGGCGCTCTTAAGGCGATGGGTGCCCTGGGTATGGGGCTTGCCGAAGAGGAACTCCAACCGCTTGTGAATGCTTGGAGAACCGCCAATCCAAAAATAGTGAGACTCTGGTGGGATGTAGACAAGGCAGCGATGGCCGCAGTCAGTGAGCGCACCACTACACAAACCCACGGCATTTGCTTTGAGTGCAAAAGTGGAATGCTCTTTATTGTGCTGCCCTCCGGCAGGCGGCTTGCCTATGTGAAACCTAAGATCAGGCAGAACCGCTTCGGAGGCGAGTCGGTTACCTACGAGGGAGTAGGCATCAGTAAGAAATGGGAGCGCATCGAAAGCTACGGCCCCAAGTTTGTGGAGAACATTGTGCAGGCAATTTCCCGCGATATCCTCTGCCATGCTATGCGGCGGCTTGACGCAGCGGGGTTCTCCATCGTCATGAGCGTCCACGACGAGGTAGTCATAGAGGAGCCCCCGGAACTGCTGCCTGACGATGTCTGCCGCTATATGGCCGTAACACCACCCTGGGCGGAGGGGCTTCTGCTTCGTGCCGAAGGCTTCGTGTGCCCATTTTACAAAAAAGATTGAGGGATTTTTGGTGAGACCGTCCGAATGCGCCCTTTCCCCTGGCTTTATAGTGAAGGCCACAACAAACTGAGCCTTCGGAAAGGACGAGCCACATGAACGAACTACAGGCATTCTCCTACGAGGGGAAAGAGGTAAGGACTATTCAGAGGAACGGCGAGCCTTGGTGGGTGCTGAAAGACGTATGCGACGTGCTGGAACTTAGCAACGCCCGCATGATTGCCGACCGGCTTGACGGAGATGATGTAAGCCTGGCTTACGTCACCGACAACATGGGACGGCAGCAGCAAACTAACATTGTCAACGAGAGCGGGCTTTATGATGTTATCCTGCGCTCCGACAAGCCCGAAGCTAAGAAATTCAAACGCTGGGTCACCCACGAGGTTCTGCCGCAAATCCGAAAGTATGGTGCTTACCTCACAACCTCCAAGCTGGAAGAGATCATGCGTGATCCCGACTCTTGGATTAAGCTCTTAACCACCCTCAAGACGGAACGGCAGGCGAAGGAACAGCTCCAGCTTCAGGCAGCAGAGAACAAACCCAAGGTAATCTTTGCTGATGCCGTGTCGGTTTCTGAAGGGACCATCCTTATCGGCGAGCTGGCGAAAATCCTCAAGGGTAACGGAGTCGACATCGGCCAGAACCGCTTGTTCGAAAGGCTGCGTCAGGATGGCTTCCTCATCAAGCGCAAAGGCACAGACTACAATGCTCCCACCCAGAAGGCAATGGAACTTGGGCTGTTTCGGGTCAAGGAAACCGCTATCACCCATTCCGACGGTCATGTCACCATTTCTAAGACTACCAAGGTCACGGGCAAAGGGCAGCAATACTTTATCAACTACTTTCTAGGCGGGAAGTCGGCTAGCCATGGAATGGCGTAACAGTTTAGGCTATCCTGATCCCACCGCCGCGAAGGCTCTCGCGAGAGTAATGGCTGAGGAAAAGGCTAAGGCGAAACGGTATCGACCGCTGATCTACATTTGCTCGCCCTTTGCCGGAGACATTGACTACAACACTAGCCGTGCCCGCGGCTACTGCCGGTTTGCGGTCAGCGAGGGGTGTATTCCCCTCGCGCCGCATCTCTACTTCCCACAGTTTTTGGACGAGGATGACAAAGAGAGCCGTGAGCTCGGGTTGTTCTTTGCGCTGGTTCTCCTAACAAAGTGCGAGGCTGTGTGGGTATTTGGCGGCAGGATTACGGCTGGAATGGGCCAGGAAATCTCCAAGGCGGAGAGACAAGGGATTCCGATTCGGTACTTCACTGACAGATGCGAGGAGGTTGTGCGTGATGAGAATAGCAGTCGGTAACAGCCGTATGGACAAGAGGTGGAAGAACAAGGACATTTCCTGGGTAGAATTCAAGAACGCCGTTCGCACTACAAAACGCACCACTGAGACAGTGTCCGAGTACCGCAAGATGAACAAAGCGCAGCAGGATGGAATCAAAGACATCGGCGGCTTTGTGGGCGGCGCACTGAAGGAGGGGAAGCGCGGTAACGGGTACGTCCTTTGCCGTTCCATGCTCACATTGGACATGGACTATGCCACCCCTGACATCTGGGAGCAGATAGAGGCGCTTTATGACTGGACGTGCTGCGCCTATTCCACCCACAAAAGCACCCCTGAAGCCCAGCGCCTGCGGCTGGTTATTCCCCTGGCCCGCGAGGTCAGTGAGGACGAGTATCCAGCGCTGGGACGGATGGTTGCGAAAGAAATAGGCATCGACCTGTTCGATGACACAAATTATGAGCCCTCGCGCTTGATGTACTGGCCATCTACATCGTCTGATGGAGACTACGTGTTTCACGAAAAGGATGGTGAGCTGCTTGATCCTGACGTGTATCTCTCCAAATATGCTGACTGGCGGGATACAGCCATGTGGCCCACATCAAAACGGCAGTCGGAAGTGCTCGAGCGCCGGTTGAAGCAGCAACAGGACCCGCTTGCCAAAGGCGGTGTTGTGGGCGCATTCTGCAAGGCTTACTCCATTGAGGAAGCAATCGAATTCTTTCTCTCAGGAGTGTACGAGCCTTCCGCTATGGCAGGCCGCTACGATTACATCCCTGCCGACAGTTCCGCAGGCGTGGTCATCTACGACGGTAAGTTCGCCTACAGCCACCACGCCACCGATCCGGTCTGTGGCAAGCTGCTTAACGCTTTTGATCTTGTGCGGCTCCATAAGTTCAGCGACCTCGATGAGAAAGCTTCCTTCAAAGCCATGTCGGACTTTGCCGTTAAAGATGAGCGGGTCAAGGCGCAGCTCGCCGAGGCGCGCCGGGAGCAGGCTGAAGCGGACTTCACTGATGAGGACAACTGGCAGAGCCAACTTGAGCTAGACAAAACAGGCGCGGTGAAAGATACGCTCACCAATATCTCTATCATCCTGCGCTTTGACCCAAATCTACAGCCGATCGTGTTCAACCAGTTTAAGAACATGATCGACGTTATCGGAGAGCTTCCCTGGCCGCAAGTGAAACCCGGCTGGAGCGATACCGACCTTGCTTGCGCGAAGCTATACTTTGAGCGCACCTATGGCATCTGGTCACCGACGAAGTTCAAAGATGCTTTGCTTGGAGTTATCTCTGTCGAGCGACTCTACCACCCTGTCAAAGAGTACCTCGGGGGGCTCTCGTGGGACGGCATAGATCGTCTGGATATCGTGCTCATCGACTATCTTGGGGCTGACGATACACCGTATGTCCGGGCAGTGACGAGGAAAACGCTGGTGGCAGCGGTGGCGCGCATCTACCAGCCGGGTGTAAAGTTCGACTCCATCCTCGTGCTGAACGGCGCGCAAGGCATTGGGAAATCCACGCTTTTTGCCCGGCTGGGCAGGCAGTGGTACTCAGACTCCCTCTCTATCTCCGACATGAGGGACAAGACTGCGCCGGAGAAACTGCAGGGCTATTGGATACTGGAGCTTGGAGAACTGGCGGGCATCAAGAAGGTAGACGTGGAGACGGTGAAATCGTTCATAACCCGCACCGATGATAAGTATCGACAATCATACGGCGTTGTTGTGGAGAGCCACCCGCGTTCCTGCATTATTGTCGGTACCACCAACAGCGACGGCGGCTTTCTGCGCGACATCACGGGAAATCGCCGCTTCTGGCCGGTGCGGGTCATGGGTCAGGGCAAGCACCAGGCCTGGGAGCTGACTGAAGTTGACCAAGTATGGGCTGAAGCCATCGAGAGGTATAACGCCGGGGAGGAACTATTCCTGAAAGGCAGCCTTGCCGAGGAAGCCGTCACTCAGCAGCGCGATGCCATGGAAGGCGATGACCGGGAAGGCCTAGTAGCCGAATACCTCGATGCACTCTTGCCCGAAGGTTGGGACAAGATGGACCTTTACCAGCGCCGCAACTTCCTCTCCGGCAGCGAGTTTGGCGGTGAAAGCCGCACGGGAAGCGTGCGCCGTGAGCAGGTTTGCATTATGGAGGTCTGGTGCGAGTGCTTCAGCAAAAACCGTGAAGTCCTCAAGAAAGGTGATTCCTACGAGATTGAAGGGATTCTCAACAAAATCGGCGGCTGGGAGAAGTTCACCGGAAACAAAACGGGCAAGAAGAATCTGCCGCTATATGGCCCGCAGCGAGTGTTCGTTCGTTCCGGTGAGGAGGTATAGGCACATGCTCATTGTTCCAGTTGTGCCAACAACACGGGCTGTCGGCACAGTCGCAAGCCCCTTGTGTACCAGTCTCCTTGCCTTGCCTGTTCCCATTGTGCCAATAATTCACCCTCTAAATGTTGTAGTTATAGGTAATAAAGGAGTAATGGGCACGAATGAGCGTGTATGCGCGCGTAAGAGTTTGAAGTGCTTGAGCACAGACATCGGCACAAGGAGGTTCTTATGCGGGAAAAACTGACTGAACAGAAACTGGTCAGAGCAGTCAAGGCATCTGGCGGCATTGCCTTAAAGTTTGTCTCTCCTGGTTACGATGGAATGCCCGACCGCCTTGTGTTACTACCCGGCGGAAGGATAGCTTTTGTGGAAGTGAAGTCGCATGGTATGGAACCCAGACCCCTGCAGGTTAGAAGGCATGGGATGCTCAGGTGGCTAGGATTTCTTGTGTATGTTCTTGACGATGAAAGGCAGATACCTTCGATGCTGACGGAAATCATGGGAGGGGGTGTTGGGATATGCCAGCAAAAGACAGAGTGACAGTCGCTTGTGACTGGTGTGGGGAAAAGATTGAAAAGTGGCCATCCGTCATCAAAAGGCATAATTTCTGTAGCCGCCAGTGCTTAGCTGATTTTAGCAATAAGGGGAAAAACCCAGGTGGATATGACAAACTGAAAGACTATTCCGGTCAAAGCCAGAACATGGCGGAGATTAACCGAAGACTGAATCCATCAAGGATGACTGCCATGACGAGGTCAAAGTTGCGCCAAGCTCATCTGAAGATCGAACACAACGGCAGAACTTATGCTAAGTTTTATGGCCGTCACCAACATCGACTGATAATGGAGAAAATGCTTGGACGGAAACTGCGAGACTATGAGGTAGTCCATCATATTGACGGCGACAAGCGCAACAACGACCCGGAAAACCTCATGGTTATGACGGCAGGCGATCATAGACGTTTTCATCTCCGTCTGCGTCAGTTCTGGTTCAAAGGAGGCGCTGGAGGTGACTGCTGATCTCCATGGTTACCAGAACTATTCGATTGATTATCTCCTCTCCCATCCTGTTGCAGCACTTTTTCTTGATTGTGGCTTGGGAAAAACGCTAATAGCCCTGACGGCCATCTTCGACCTCACCTTGGACAGTTTTCTGATTCGCAAAGTACTGGTCATCGCCCCTCTCCGAGTGGCACGGGATACATGGCCTGCGGAGATTGGGAAGTGGGATCATCTGCGCGGCCTGACCTACACAGTTGCGATCGGTAATGAGTCGCAGCGGAAGGCAGCTCTCTTGCAAAGAGTACAGGTCTACCTTATCAATCGTGAGAACGTGGAGTGGTTGGTCACCAAAAGTGGGCTTCCCTTTGACTACGATATGGTGGTAGTCGATGAGCTGTCCTCCTTCAAGTCCCATCAAGCCAAGCGGTTCAGAAGCCTGGTCAAAGTGAGGCCCCTGGTTAAGCGGATAGTGGGCCTGACGGGCACACCGTCCAGCAATGGGCTCATCGATTTGTGGGCGGAGTTCAGGCTGCTGGACATGGGGCAGCGGCTGGGGCGCTTCATTGGCAATTACCGTGAAGCCTTCTTCTCGCCGGATAAGCGCAGTGCCCAGGTTGTTTTCAGCTACAAACCAAAACCCGGTGCAGAGGAAACCATCTACCGCCTCATTTCAGACATCACCATCAGCATGAAGGGCAGCGACTACTTGAAACTACCTGAGTTGGTGATGAACGAAGTCTTAGTACGGATGTCGGAAACTGAAGAGAATCACTACCTGACCATGAAGGCCGAGATGGTGGTGTCTCTCAGGGATAGGGAGATTGACGCTGTCAATGCTGCAGCCCTCTCTGGCAAGCTGCTCCAAATGGCTAACGGGGCAGTTTACGATGGTGACGGCGGCGTGGTAAAGCTTCATGACCGCAAGCTGGATGCCTTGGAGGATATCATCGAGGCGGCTAACGGCAAGCCGGTGCTAGTTGCCTATTGGTTTAAGCACGACCTGGAGAGGATAATGGAACGGTTTGCGGCTGAAAAGTTGGATTCCGCAGATAGCATCCGGCGATGGAATGAAGGGGAAATCCAGCTTGCCGTCATTCACCCGGCTTCGGCTGGTCACGGACTAAACCTGCAGGCGGGCGGGTCTACGCTGGTATGGTTTGGCCTGACATGGAGCCTCGAGCTATACCAGCAAACCAACGCCCGCCTCTGGCGGCAAGGGCAAAAGGACACTGTTGTTATTCAGCACATTATCGCTAGGGACACAATCGACGAGCAGGTTATGAAAGCTCTGAAGGATAAGAATAATACCCAAGCCGCGCTTATCGATGCGGTCAACGTTGCTGTTAAAGGAGGCTTGCTGCAGTGAACATCGTTTGGCATTACTTAGACAAGAAAACGGCGGCTGTTAATGCGCTTAGGGATTACAGCAATATGGAGTTTATCATTGAGCACACAGATGAGAGTATAGCTGCCATCTACGCAAAGGTAGAATCGCCGAGGAGTTCTCTGCCAACCGGAATGCCCAAGGTGTATAATCGGACAGCTTCTGAGAATCGGCTAGCCTCGTGCATTGATGAAATTGATATTCTGAAGGAGCGGTACCGGCAGGCGCTAGAATACATGGAGTGGTTCAAACCAGCTTGGGAGATGCTTGATGATGCCTCGCGGTTTATCCTGCATGAATTCTTCGTTAGACACATTACTAAGACAGAGGCTGTTCTGAACATCAGCGAAAAGCTGCATATAGAGCGTTCCTGGGTGTACAAGAGAAAAGAAGAGGCCTTGCGCCAACTGACCCTTCTACTCTACGGTCTTTAGAGTGGACAAACAGTGGACGATTTTTGCAGAATAGCAGCTTACAATAGTATTGTGGATTACTGGGCAGAGCCTTCGCGGAAAACCGCGGGGGCTTTTTGCATCCCAAAAAGCGAGGTGATCCGATGCCACACAAACCAAAGCGGCCGTGTTCCCACCCTGGCTGTCCAACGCTGATAGACGGAAGGTTCTGCGGGGAACACGCCAAGCAGGAAGCAAGACGCTACGAAAAGTATGAACGCGATCCCGCCACAAAGAAACGCTACGGCAGGACGTGGAAGCGCATTCGCGACCGCTACATTGCGGCGCACCCCCTGTGCGAGCATTGCCAGAAGCGCAGGCTGATCATGCCCGCTGAGGAAGTACACCACATCAAGCCTTTGTCGCAAGGCGGAACCAACGACGCCGGCAACCTAGTCGCTTTGTGCACACCCTGCCACTCGGAAATCACCGCCCGCGAAGGTGGGCGCTGGAGACGTTAGGGGCGGTCAGAATCTCTGTGACCCGGCCTTTGTGCAACGGGCGGCAGGCTTCGCGCATAAAAAGCATGGTTCAAACTGGGGATTAAACCCAGCCACAACAAGGAGGTGAATAGGTGTGGCAAAAGACGGGACAAACAGGGGAGGCAGGCGCGTTCGCGCAGGAGATAAACCACAGCCCCTCGCCGATAAAATCACAAAAGGCAAGGCAGCAAAGGTACTCGAAGTGCCGGACCTGCAGCCGGAACCAATGCTCGAAGCCGGGGATCTGGACGGGGCTTCTGACTTGTACGGCGAAGAAATGCCAACGCCAAGCGACTACTTAAGCGCAAGGCAAAAAGATGGCAAGACGCTGGGCGCGGACGCGCTGTTCATCGAAACATGGCGATGGCTCAAAGAGCGCGGCTGCGAGAAATTCGTCAACCCACGACTGCTTGAAGCGTACGCGCAGGCGTTCACGCGCTACATTCAGTGCGAGGAAGCCATCAGCACATATGGTCTTTTAGGCAAGCACCCGACTACAGGTGGCGCGATGGCCAGCCCCTTTGTGCAGATGAGCCAGTCATTCCAGAAACAGGCGAACCTGCTTTGGTATGAGATTTTTGATATCGTCAAGCAAAATTGCACCACCGCTTTCGTCGGCAATCCGCAGGACGACATTATGGAAGCCCTGCTGTCGGGCAGGAAAGGACGGTAGGAACAAATGAACACAACTGAACGTTTTGAAAAAGTGAATATCGACAAGCTGGTGCCGTATGCACGCAATGCCCGCACTCACAGCAAAGAGCAGATACTCCAGCTTCGTTCTTCACTGCGGGAGTTCGGCTTCGTCAACCCGGTCATCGTGGACAAGCACTACAACGTCATCGCAGGTCACGGGCGCATCCTTGCCGCCAAGGAAGAAGGCCTCTCTGTGATCCCCTGCGTGTTCGCGGAGCATCTGACCGAAGCCCAGAAACGGGCGTACATCATCGCCGATAATCGCCTTGCCTTAAACGCAGGCTGGGATGCGGAAATGCTGGCGGTGGAAATCGCGGATTTGCAGGCATCCGACTTCGACGTATCACTGCTGGGCTTTGATGATGCGGAACTGAACCAATTGATGGGGAACGTCGAGGATGTCAAAGACGACGACTTTGACCTTTCGGCGGCTCTGGAAGAAGCGGCGTTTGCTCGGCGCGGCGATGTTTGGACGCTCGGCCGGCATCGGCTCGTTTGTGGCGACGCGACCGAGGCCGCAGACGTCGCTTTACTTATGGGCGGGTGCAAGGCAAACCTTGTGCTGACCGACCCCCCTTATGCGGTTTCGTACAAAAGCGCCAGTGGGCTATCCATTAAAAACGACAACCTGAAAAAGGAGGAGTTCTATAAATTCCTCCTGGACGCCTTCCGGAATATGGCTCGAAACATTGAAAGCGGCGGCTCGGCCTATGTGTTCCACGCGGACACCGAGGGGCTTAACTTCCGCAAAGCTTTTGTTGACGCGGGCTTTCATCTGTCTGGAGTGTGCATCTGGGCCAAGGACACTTTCGTCATGGGTCGCTCGCCCTACCAGTGGCAGCACGAGCCGATCCTCTTTGGTTGGCTGAAAAATGGAAAGCACAAATGGTACGCTGGGCGTGCAGAAAAGACCATATGGAATTTCGCCAGACCGAAGAAAAACCAAGATCATCCTACCGCAAAGCCCCTGGAGCTGCTGGCCTACCCAATCCAAAATTCCAGCCAGCCAAACGGAGTTGTGCTTGACTTATTCGGAGGTTCGGGTTCGACACTCATCGCGTGCGAACAGGCCGCCCGGATCTGTTACATGATGGAGCTTGACGAGAAATACGCTTCGGTTATTCTCCGCCGCTATGTCGAATTCAAAGGCCACAAAGATGGGGTTTCGGTGCTTCGAAACGGGATCACTATCCCGTATGAAGACGTCGCAAAAGATGTGTTGCGCAGCACATTTCTCGGCTAACCAACTTGCTATTTGACAACTTTAGAGTGATGTATGTAAGCACCGGAGAAGTATAGGAGGCTTACGAAATGGAAATTAAATACAACGTCACCGGAGAAAAACGCAGGGCGCTTGTGGGCGCAATCAGCCAGGAACTGAATGCCCCGGTAAAATACCTCGGAGCACCTACATTCGCTTACGAGGTGGGCGGTTATCTTATCGGCAAGAACGGTGAGTTAACGGGTCCGGACAACCTTGGCCTGGAAGTTGATCTGCAAGGCATTCACGGCTTTGTAGCAATTGAACGCGAGTACGACGAACCAGATACCTACGAGAGCGGGCTTGGTGGCATGGGCGCGACACCCTCCATTAAAGAGCTAAAGGACGAAGCAGAGATTTGGGCGGAGCGCGAGCTGCGCCGCCAGAAACTTGAAAGCGCAAATGTACCCGACTACTCGAATCGCGGACAGTACGGGGGCGACGACGTTCCGACCCTTGAGGAACTGCAAATGACCGAAGGCGAGGAACTAGGGCTTGGAAAGGATCGACGAGAGGATTTCCAAGGTGAAAACGGTATGCGGGCGAGCGATGTTCCCGAATCTCACGAAGCTTGCAGCCTGACCATTGAACTGCCGCTCGCGGGCTTTACCGAGGCGGCGCTTGAGAACCTTGACCGGCTAATCGCGAGCAAGGCTGCGCTCATTAAAAAGGCCATCGGCGCGGACGCGCTCCCCGTCGAACGCACGGTGACAACGCTGAAGTTCCCCTGGTTTTCCTTCAGCGCAGCGGGCGACGAGGTTGCCGCCTACTCCCACTTCATCGGCGCACTCTGCGCGGCGGCCAAGGAGCAGAAGCGCGTGACCGCCACAGAAAAGCCGGTGCAAAACGAGAAGTACGCTTTCCGGGTGTTCCTCATGCGGCTGGGCTTTGTGGGCGAGGAGTACAAGGCGGCGAGGAAAATCCTGCTTGAGAACCTCTCCGGCAACAGCGCCTATAAAAACGGTGTACCGCTACAGCCAGGGCAAAGCGCGTCTCCGGAAAACGAGGTGAGCGACGGTGAATAAGTTCCCTTCGAAAGAAACCGTGGAGCGGCTGCGTAAGCAGTATCCCCACGGCACCCGCGTAGAACTGGTCAGGATGAACGACCCTTACGCTAAGCTAAGGCCCGGCGACAAGGGAACGGCAGATTTCATCGATGACACCGGAACCATCTTCTGTCTCTGGGACTCTGGCTCCACATTGGGTGTGGTGTACGGCGAGGACGAGGTTAAAAAACTATCGACAAAGGCGGGGGGAAACACCCATGAATGAGCGGATTATAGAGCAAATCCTCTCCATCCGAGCAAGCGGGGTTACCAACATGTTTGATCTGCCGCACGTTCAGCGGGAAGCCTATGACCGCGGCTTCCACGAACTAGTGCTCTACCTAAAAGACCATAGGGCCAAATACAGCCGATTTATCCTGACAGGAGAAGCGGAAGACAGTGAATAAATCATAAAGCAAAACGGCAAAAGCAAGGGGCTTCCCGCGGAGGCCCTTTTCCTATGCCGTTGTTTGGCGGGAGGAGGCGGTACCATTGAGGACACTGAAGAAATACAGGCCCACCGCCTTCATGTCGGATGGTTCGCACTACAGCAAGGATGCCGCCGACTATGCAGTGGCGTTTATAGAGCAACTTTACCACACCAAAGGCACCTGGGCGGGCAAGCCTTTTAAACTCATTGACTGGCAGGAGCAGATTGTCCGGGACTTGTTCGGCATCCTAAAACCCAACGGCTACCGGCAGTTCAACACAGCGTATGTGGAGATACCCAAAAAAATGGGTAAAAGCGAGCTGGCTGCCGCTATCGCCCTGCTCCTCACCTGCGGCGACGGCGAGCAGCGCGCCGAGGTTTACGGTTGCGCCGCCGACCGCCAGCAGGCTTCCATCGTGTTTGAGGTGGCGGCCGACATGGTCAGGATGTGCCCGGCGCTGACCCGGCGGGTCAAGCTCCTTGCTTCCACCAAGCGGCTGGTGTATCTACCGACGAACAGCTTCTATCAGGTGCTCTCTGCCGAAGCATATTCAAAGCACGGCTTCAACATCCACGGGGTGGTGTTTGACGAACTGCACACCCAACCAAACCGCAAGTTGGTTGACGTGATGACCAAAGGCTCGGGCGATGCGCGGATGCAGCCGCTTTACTTTCTCATCACTACCGCAGGCACCGACACCCAGAGCATCTGCTACGAGACGCACCAAAAAGCGCGGGATGTCCTCGAAGGCAGGAAGCGTGACCCCACCTTCTATCCGGTGATATATGGCGCGAAGGAAGAAGACGACTGGACTGACCCAAAAGTGTGGAAGAAAGCGAACCCCAGCTTAGGCATCACGGTCGGCATGGATAAAGTCAGAGCAGCCTGCGAAAGCGCGAAGCAAAACCCCGCCGAGGAGAACAGTTTCCGGCAGTTTAGGCTCAACCAGTGGGTCAAGCAGGCGGTCCGCTGGATGCCAATGGCGAAATGGGACGCCTGTGCCTTCCCCGTTGATGAAAAATCGCTTGAGGGGCGGGTTTGCTACGGCGGCCTTGACCTCTCCTCCACCACGGACATTACTTCCTTCGTGCTGGTATTCCCGCCGGAGGACGAGGCGGAGAAATACGCCGTCCTCCCGTTCTTCTGGATGCCGGAGGGGAACATGACCCTGAGAGTCCGGCGCGACCATGTGCAGTACGACCTCTGGGAAAAACAAGGGTACTTGTTGACCACCGAGGGCAACGTGGTGCATTACGGTTTCATCGAGCGGTTTATCGAGGAGCTTAGCAAAAAATACAACCTCCGCGAAATCGCCTTTGATCGCTGGGGTGCTGTGCAAATGACGCAGAATCTAGAGGGTCAGGGCTTCACCGTCGTTCCGTTCGGTCAAGGCTTCAAAGATATGTCCCCACCCACCAAGGAGCTGATGAAATTGACCTTGGAGGGGAAACTCGCCCATGGCGGCCAACCCGTACTGCGCTGGATGATGGATAATATCTTTATTCGAACTGACCCTGCCGGCAACATAAAACCGGACAAGGAAAAGTCCACTGAAAGGATTGACGGCGCGGTTGCGACCATCATGGCGCTTGATAGGGCCATCCGCTGCGGAAACGGCAATGGCGGTGATTCTGTGTATGACGAGAGAGGCTTGCTGATCCTTTAAACCTCGGCTATTGTTCTGATGACCTTCATTGTGGGGGTACCTGATTTGGTATAGCAAGATGCAGAAGTAAAGTATTTGCATTTTAATGCTTTGGGCAGATCTTTTTGCACTGTGACTTTGTATCTGAATGGAGCGAGTATTGTTTTAATCATTCGCCCCACAGCTTGCCGAGTAAAGTCATCAGTCAAATAGAATGTCGGGTTTTGCTGATTGTTGAAAAATGCTTCGATTTCGTCAACACAAGCTGACAAAGCGGGCTTCCCTGCTTCTGAGGCATCAATCATTCCGATGATATTTTCGTCTTTCGATAACAGGTCGAAGATAGCAATAGCATCAGTGTTGCCGTCGTACTTTGAACAATTGGGGTTTTCGACAAGGAAATCGTTAAATGTTGCTTTCATTACAAACACTCCTTTTCACGGTCGTTAATTAGCATATACATTATAACGCCCGTGATTTAATATGTCAAAGCTTTTTTTGGAGGTGAAGCCTATGAACCTACTAAAAGGATTGTTCGGCTCAAGAGATAAGCCCAAGAACCGTTTATGTTGCGGGCTCTCGTTCCTATTTGGTGGCACCACGTCGGGCAAGACCGTCAACGAGAGAACCGCCATGCAGACTACAGCGGTTTATGCTTGCGTCAGAATCTTGGCTGAAACGCTGGCGAGCTTGCCGCTACACACCTACAAGCACACTGCGGGTGGTAAAGAAAAAGCAAAAAATCATCGCCTATATTCCCTGCTCCATGACGAGCCAAACCCCGAGATGACTTCCTTCGTGTTTAGAGAAACACTGATGAGTCATCTTTTATTGTGGGGAAATGCCTATGCCCAAATTGTGCGCGATGGCAGAGGCAATGTACTTTCACTCTATCCTCTGCTGCCTGACAGGATGGTCGTGGATAGAACAGCCGGCGGTGAGCTTTTTTATGAGTACAGAAAGGACGAAGGCACAGCCATCCTTCGCAGAGAGGAGGTCGTGCATATCCCCGGCCTTGGCTTCGATGGCCTCGTCGGCTACTCGCCAATTGCCATGGCTAAAAACGCCATCGGCATGGCCATCGCCACAGAGGAATATGGAGCTAAGTTCTTCGCCAATGGCGCCAATCCGGGCGGTGTACTGGAGCATCCGGGTGTTGTTAAGGACCCAAAACGGGTAAGGGATAGCTGGAACGCAGTATACCAAGGCAGTAGTAATGCGCACCGTGTGGCTGTCCTTGAGGAAGGCATGAAGTTTCAGAGCATGGGCATCCCACCTGAACAGGCACAGTTTATCGCCACCCGCAAATTCCAAATCACCGAGATAGCTAGAATTTTCAGGATACCGCCGCACATGATAGGCGATCTTGAGAAATCCAGCTTTTCTAATATCGAGCAGCAAAGCCTGGAGTTTGTGAAATATACCCTCGACCCCTGGGTGGTCCGCTGGGAGCAGGCGCTGCAGAGGGCGCTACTTCCCGCCGCTGAAAAGAGGGAGTTCTTCATCAAGTTCAACGTGGACGGGCTGCTTCGCGGTGACTATCAAAGCCGCATGAACGGCTATGCTACAGCCCGGCAAAACGGGTGGATGTCCTCAAATGACATCCGGGAGCTTGAGAACATGAACCGCATTCCGGAGGAGCTAGGAGGTGATCTGTACTTGATCAACGGCAACATGACTAAGCTTGCGGACGCAGGTGCATTCGCCAATAAAAACAACATGGGAACGGAGGCAGGGAACCTTGAACAAGAAATTTTGGAACTGGGTCAGAAACGGAGATGATCGAACCCTCTACCTTGACGGGGCCATCGCCGAGGAAACCTGGTTTGGCGATGAGGTAACCCCCAAGCAATTCAAGGCAGAGCTCTTAAGCGGCAACGGAGATATCACCATCTGGATAAACTCCCCGGGGGGCGATGTCTTTGCGGCAAGCCAGATTTACAACATGCTGATGGATTACAAGGGCAAGGTTACGGTGAAAATCGACGGGATTGCCGCCAGTGCGGCGTCTGTCATTGCTATGGCCGGCGGGGAGGTTTTAATGTCTCCGGTGTCCATGATGATGATCCACAATCCCATGACCATCGCCTTTGGCGATACGGAGGAAATGGAAAAGGCCATTGGCATGCTCGGCGAGGTGAAGGAAAGCATCATCAATGCCTATGAGCTAAAGACCGGCCTATCAAGAGTCAAGTTGTCGCACCTGATGGATGTCGAGAGTTGGTTTAACGCTAAAAAGGCTGTGGAGCTTGGCTTTGCCGACCAGATCATGTTTTGGCAGGCGGATAAGTCGGCCCCTATAAACGAGGGAGCAATCTTCAGCAAAATGGCGGTAGTCAACTCATTAATGAGCAAGCTGCCGCGCAAAGAAAGGCAGACCGGTAAACCCATTACCGATCTCGACAGGAGATTAGAACTACTAAAATCTTAGGGAGGAATTCAAAAATGAGTAAAATTGTAGAGCTGCGCGAAAAAAGAACTAAAGCGTGGGAAACGGCAAAGACCTTTCTTGATGCCAAAAGAGGCGGTGATGGGCTGATCTCCGCCGAGGACACTGCGGCCTATGAAAAAATGGAGGCGGAAGTCGTGAATCTTGGAAAGGAGATCAACAGACTTGAAAGACAGCACAGCATCGAGCTGGAGCTGGCAAAGCCGGTGAATTCTCCGATTACCGGTCGGCCTGCACCGAATGGTGAGTTTAAGGCAGGCAGAGCTACGGATGAGTACAAGCAAGCTTTTTGGAGAGCCATGAGAAACAAGCATAGCTTTGATGTGCAGAATGCGCTGCAGATTGGCACTGACAGTGAGGGTGGCTTCCTGGTTCCGGACGAATTTGAAAGAACCTTAATTAAGAGCCTCGAAGAAGAAAACATCTTCCGGCAGCTGGCAAAGGTTATCACCACCTCCTCCGGAGACAAGAAAATCCCCGTTGTCGCCACCAAGGGAACGGCTTCCTGGGTAGATGAAGAAGGAGCGATTCCAGAATCGGATGACGCCTTCGGGCAGGTTTCTATCGGAGCCTACAAGCTCGCCACTATGATTAAGGTTTCAGAAGAACTCCTTAATGATAGTGTTTTTAACTTGGAGTCCTATATCGCCAAGGAATTTGCCAGACGGATCGGCGCCAAGGAAGAGGAAGCTTTCTTCATTGGGAATGGAACCGGAAAACCTACCGGCATTTTTAACGCCACCGGCGGCGCGCAGCTTGGAGGTACCACAGCAGCAGCAACGGCAATAACTGTTGATGAAGTGATCGACCTATTCTACGCGCTCAAAGCACCTTACCGCAAAAATGCCGTCTTTGTGATGAACGACGCCACCGTCAAGGCCATCAGAAAGCTAAAGGATGCCACCGGCCAGTACCTCTGGCAGCCTTCGGTGCAGGCGGGGCAGCCGGACACCATCCTTAACCGGCCCGTCAGAACCTCGGCCTATGTCCCGATCATTGCGGCGTCAGCTAAGACGATTGCCTTTGGCGACTTCGGCTATTACTGGGTTGCAGATAGACAGGGCAGAGCCTTCCAGCGGCTGAACGAGCTTTTTGCGGCAACTGGGCAGGTAGGCTTTAAGGCAACACAGAGAGTGGACGGCAAGCTGATCCTGGCCGAAGCCATCAAGGTGCTGCAGCAGAAAGTGTAGTAAAAGGAGGTGGGCGCATTGGTCGTCACACTTGAAAATACAAAGGCCTGGTTAAGAGTCGAGTCAAATGCCGAGGATGCGCTCATCGAAAGCTTCATTGTGGCAGCGGAGGATATCGTAGCAGGTATCCTCCGTTTCCCTTTAGCTGAGTTTGCAGACGTACCGGAGCCGGTCAAACACGCCATTTACTTTGCTGTTTCCAAGCTCTATGAGGAGCGGAATGAGTTGAATACCAGTGCGCTGACAGAGGTGTTAAAGGCGCTTCTCTTTTCATACAGGAGGGTGGAATGGTGATGAAGATCGGGAAACTGCGGCACCAGATCACACTGCAAGCCCCGACTTTGACCCAAGACAGTCTAGGCGTAGTGAGCGAAACATGGAGCGATACCGCAACAGTCTGCGCGCAAATCGAGGCTATTTCTGGCAGGGAGTTTTTCGATGCCGCTCGGGTCAACGCCGAGGTGACACACCGCATCCGTATTCGCCACCGGCCGGGCATTGTTCCCGCCATGCGCGTGTTGGAAGGTACCAGGACGTTTGATATCCACTCAGTGCTTGATGTGGACGGCAGAAAGCGGGAGCTAACATTGATGTGTGTAGAACGCGTGTAGAGGGTGAGGGGGGGAGTCAAATGGCAATTAAGGTCGACCAGTTGAGCAAGGAGATCATGGCTCGACTGGACACATACACCGCCGACATCGTGGAGGGTATGAACACTGCTGGCGAACGCGTCACGCGCGAAGGTGCAGCTGAGCTCCTCAGCGCAAGCCCAAAGCGAACAGGTAGATATAGGCGTGGTTGGAGCGTGAGGGTAGCGCACACTTACAGAGGCCCGATGCGGTTTATTTTGCACAACAAGGCACGCCCTCGGCTCACCCACCTGTTGGAGCACGGCCACGCCACCAGGGACGGTGGCAGGACACGGGCACAGCCGCACATTGACCCTGTTGGCGATAAGGTAGCGGCTGGTTACTTTGCGGCGGTAGAGGAGGTGATCAGGCGTGGCGGCTAGACTATACGATATCCTCACTGCCACGGGCTTGCCGGTGGCGTATTCAAATTTTGGGGCAGCCCCGCCTGAGCTGCCCTATCTCGTATATTTTGCTGAAGGTAGCGACAACTTCGCGGCGGACAATACCGTCTATTATCCCCGCACTAATTACCAGGTGGAGCTATACTCCCTGCGCAAAGACGCCGCAAGGGAAGTTTTAGTTGAAGCGGCATTGACCGCGAATGAAATATTCTACGATAAGCGCGAGACGTGGATACCCAGCGAAAAGCTCTACCAAGTCGTTTATGAAATACAAATCTAGGGAGGTGCCTTATGTCTACCAACAAAGTTAAGTACGGCTTGAAGAATGTACATTACGCCGTGGCAACCGAAACTGGCGGGACGCTCACGTATGCGACCCCCGTGCCCATACCCGGCGGTGTTAGTATCACGCTGGAGCCTAAAGGCGAAAAGGCGGAATTTTACGCGGATGACGGCCTGTACTTTAGTGTCGAGTCCAACCAGGGCTATGAAGGCTCACTCGAAATGGCGCTAATGCCAGACGCCTTCCGCATCGCCGTGCTGGGTGACAGGCTCGACAAGAACGAGGGTCTGTTTGAGGACGTTAACGCCCGTCCCAAGCCGATCGCGCTTTTGTTCGAGTTTAACGGCGACGTTAACGCAACGCGGTATGTACTGTACTATGTGCACGTGCGTCGGCCCGCGCTGACGGGTACAACGACAGCAGCCGCGGTAGAGGTTGGGACCGAAACGCTGAACCTGATGGCCAGCCCCGCGCCGGGCACCGGCTTTGTTAAGGCTAAACTGCAAGCTGGCAAAACTGGCTATAACAACTTTTTCACTGCTGTGTATACCTTTGTGCCCCTGACACCGTAGGGGTAATCCACATGGAGAAAACAATCATAATTGACGGGCGGGCGGTGCGTTTCAAGAGTACCGCCGCTTATTTGCTGCGCTACAAGGCCCAGTTCCAGCGCGATGCGTTGAAAGATCTGCTCAAGCTAGAAAAAGCGATCAACGTCACGACGGGTGAACTGGAAAACTACGACGCGCTCGACCTCGAATTGTTCTATAACCTGGTCTGGGTGATGGCCAAAACTGCGGACCCGTCCATCCCGGAGCCTGAAGTCTGGCTCGACCAGTTTAGCGAGTTCCCGCTAGACGAAGTCCTGCGCGAGACGGTCGACCTCCTGGCAGCCAGCCTCATGGGTACAAAAAAAAAGTAGAGGGCGGGAGCCACGAAACTGGAGCTAGTCCTGCCCTTACTACGGAAACCATCATGGTGGGGGCGCTACTGCGAGGATTAACTCTGCAGGACTTTGAGACCCTCACGGTGGGGATGCTCGTTGACTACATTGGGACCTATAATGACGCGAATGTTCCACACGCGAATGCTGGGAACGCGGAGCCGGTAAGAGCGCGGCCAGCCAGCCAGCAGGACTATGACCGATTTTAAGA
>Ga0208100_100010_pt1 | contig 155107 bp, 145 predicted proteins | sample SubbioR11_8A_Aug_FD_184817 | JGI IMG/M metagenome (GOLD analysis project Ga0208100, IMG submission 184817) | Serpentinite rock and fluid subsurface biosphere microbial communities from McLaughlin Reserve, California, USA - CR11_8A_Aug (SPAdes) | ecosystem: Environmental > Terrestrial > Deep... | reverse complement strand
TGCGCGCCGACACCGTGGGCGTGCCCATCGACGGCGTCGAGATCAAGCTGGCCGACAACGGCGAAATCTTGGTCAAATCGCCCGGGCTGCTCAAGGAATACTACAAAAACGAAAAAGCCACGCGCGAAGTGCTCACCGACGACGGCTGGTACCACACCAGCGACGCCGGCTTCATCGACGCCAGCGGGCACCTGAAAATCATCGACCGCGTCAAAGACGTGGGCCGCATCAAGGGCGGGGCCAACGACGGCGCCCTGTTCGCCCCCAAATACGTCGAGAACAAGCTCAAGTTCTTCCCCTACATCAAGGAAGTGGTGGCTTACGGCGACGGGCGCGAGCGCGTGTGCGTGTTCATCAACATCGACCTCGAAGCCGTGGGCAACTGGGCCGAGCGCCGCAACCTGCCCTACGCCGGCTACACCGATCTGGCCGGCAAGGCCGAGGTGCTGCAACTCATCAAAGGCTGCGTAGAGCAGGTCAACGCCGACCTGAGCCGCGACGAGCTGCTGGCAGGCAGCCAGATCAGCCGCTTTCTGGTGCTGCACAAAGAGCTCGACCCCGACGACGGCGAGCTCACCCGCACCAACAAGGTGCGCCGCGGCTTCATCGGCGAGAAATACGCGGTGCTGGTCGATGCGCTCTACGGCGGCAAGGCCGAGCAGTTCATTGAAACCCAGGTCAAGTTCGAGGACGGGCGCACCGGCAAAGTGAGCGCCACCCTCAAACTGCTCGACGTGCAAACCTATTCCCCCGTTAAGGCCGCAGCATGAGCAAGAAAAAGATCGGCGAGGTCATCCTCGATGTGCACAACATCAGCCTGCGCTTTGGCGGCGTCAAGGCCCTGAGCGACATCTCCTTCGACGTGCGCGAGCACGAGATACGCGCCATCATCGGGCCCAACGGCGCCGGCAAGAGCTCGATGCTCAACTGCATCAACGGCGTCTACAAGCCGCAAGAGGGCTCGATCACCTTCCGTGGCCAGACCTTCAAGCACATGAACAGCCGCCAAGTGGCCGAGCTGGGCGTGGCGCGCACCTTCCAGAACCTGGCGCTGTTCAAGGGCATGAGCGTGATCGACAACCTCATGACCGGGCGCAACCTGCGCATCAAGAGCAACCTGCTGCTGCAGGCGCTGCGCTGGGGGCCGGCCGAGCGCGAGGAGAGCGAGCACCGCGAGAAGGTCGAGCGCATCATCGACTTCCTCGAAATCCAGGCCTATCGCAAAACCGCCGTGGGGCAACTGCCCTACGGCCTGCAAAAGCGCGTGGACTTGGGCCGCGCCCTAGCGATGGAGCCGCAGGTGCTGCTGCTCGACGAGCCCATGGCGGGCATGAACGTGGAAGAAAAGCAGGACATGTGCCGTTTCGTGCTCGATGTGAATGACGAGTTCGGCACCACCATCGTGCTGATCGAGCACGACATGAGCGTGGTGATGGACATCTCGGACCGCGTGGTGGTGCTCGACTACGGCAAAAAGATCGGCGACGGCTCACCGGGCGAAGTGCGCGCCAACCCGGACGTGATCAGCGCCTATTTGGGCACCAGCCACTAAAGGAGAGAGCAAATGGGATTTTTCATAGAAGTCGTGATCGCCGGGCTGATGAACGGCGTGCTCTATGCACTGGTGGCTTTGGGCTTCGTGCTGATCTTCAAAGCCTCGGGGGTGTTCAACTTCGCCCAGGGCGCGATGGTGCTGTTTGCCGCGCTGGCGATGGCGCGCTTTGCCGAATGGCTGCCCGAGTGGCTGGGCTTTGAGAGCTTGCTGCTGGCCAACATCCTGGCTTTTGCCATTGCCGCGTTTTTGATGTTTCTCTTTGCCTGGGCGGTCGAGCGCCTGGTGCTGCGGCATCTGGTGAACCAAGAGGGCGTGGTGCTGCTCATGGCCACGCTGGGCATCACCTTCTTCATCGACGGCTTTGGCCAGACCATTTTTGGCAGCGACATCTACGCCATCAATCTGGGCCTGCCGACCGAGCCCACCTTCATCCTGGAGGGCATGTTCCCCGGCGGCCTGCTGATCAACACCGACGACCTCATCACCGCCCTGATGGCGATGGCGATGGTCGCCCTGCTGACGCTGTTCTTCCAGAAAACCGGCACCGGGCGTGCCCTGCGCGCCGTCGCCGACGACCACCAGGCGGCGCAGTCGGTCGGCATTCCACTGGGCCGCATGTGGATCATCGTCTGGTTCATGGCCGGCCTGACCGCGCTCGTGGCCGGCATGATTTGGGGCGAAAAGATGGGGGTGCAGTTCGCGCTCACCTTCGTGGCCCTCAAGGCGCTGCCGGTGATCATCCTGGGTGGACTGACTTCGGTGCCGGGGGCCATCGTGGCCGGGCTGATCATCGGCGTGAGCGAGCAACTGGCCGAGGTCTATATCGGGCCGCTGGTCGGCGGCGGCATCCAGATCTGGTTTGCCTATGTGCTGGCCATGGTGGTGCTGCTGTTCAGACCGCAGGGCCTGTTTGGCGAAAAAATCATCGACCGCGTGTAAATATGAAGCACCCCCTGCGCCGCTTCGCGTCTTCCCCCTCTCTCGCCTTCGGCGGGAGGGTGACGCTCCCTGTGGCCTGGCAAAGCCAGTTCCACGGGAGCCCTGAACAAGACACCGCTCGCCAGAGCGAGTGATGGTGAACAACTAAGGAAATGACAGATGTTCTATCGCGAAAACGGTCAGTTCAAGACCAACTACAAATCCGATCAGCAGATCTTTGCCGTCAAGCAAGACCGCATCGCCATCATCGCTCTGATCGCCTTTGCCTTCATCGGGGTGCCGCTGCTGGCCGACGAGTACCTGTTCCGCGCCATTTTGGTGCCTTTCCTGATTCTGTCGCTGGCGGCCATCGGGGTCAACATCCTGGTGGGCTACTGCGGCCAGATCTCGCTCGGCTCCGGCGCCTTCATGGCGGTGGGGGCCTACATGGCTTACAACGTCTTCATGCGCATCGAAGACGTGCCGCTGATCGTGGCCCTGCTCTCGGGCGGCTTCTTTGCCATGGTGGCGGGCATCATCTTTGGCCTCCCGAGCCTGCGCGTCAAGGGCTTGTATCTGGCGGTGGCCACGCTCGCGGCGCAGTTCTTTTTCGACTGGTTGTTTGTGCGCGTGCGCTGGTTCACCCTCGACAGCCCGGGTGGCACCGCCGCAGTGAGCGACCTGAGCGTGTTTGGCTGGCAGATCACCACCCCGCTCGACAAATACCTGTTCGTGCTCGGCTTCGTGGTGGTGTTTGCGCTGCTGGCCAAAAACCTGGTGCGCGGCCCGATCGGGCGCGAGTGGATGGCGATCCGCGACATGGACGTGGCCGCTTCGGTGATCGGCATCCGCCCGGCCTACGCCAAGCTCAGCGCCTTTGCCGTCAGCTCCTTCATCATCGGCGTGGCCGGGGCGCTGTGGGCCTTCATCCACCTGGGCTCGTGGGAGCCGCTGTCCTTCGACATCAACCGTTCGTTCCAGTTGCTGTTCATCGTCATCATCGGCGGCCTGGGTTCTATCATGGGCTGCTTCTTTGGCGCCGCCTTCATCGTCATCATGCCGATAGCCCTCAACCAGTTGCTGCCGTGGTTTGGCAGCCTGTTCGGGGTCCAAATCTCGACTTCCATGGTGGGACATGCCGAATTCATGATTTTTGGCGCCCTCATCGTATGGTTCCTGATCAAGGAGCCGCACGGCCTGGCCAAGTACTGGAGCATGGCGCGCCACAAGCTGCGCCTGTGGCCCTTCCCGCACTGATTTTTTCCGTCCGCGGGCAGCGCTCGACACCTCGCTGCCAGCCCATTCCCTTGTGCCAGGTGTTTGCTTTTAGGAGACGATTCATGAGACTGCGAAAACTCGCGCTGTCCGCTGCCCTGGCACTGGCCGCAGCGGCCACCGCCCTGACCACCAGCTTGGCCATGGCCCAGGCACCGGTGGTGCAATTCTTCCCCAGCCTGACCGGGCGCACCGGTGCCGTGGCCCCCAACGCCGCCCCCTTTGCCAACGGCTTCGCCGACTACATGAAGTTGGTCAACGCCCGCGGCGGCATCAACGGCGTGCAGACGCTGGTAGAAGAGTGCGAAACCGCCTACGCCACCGACCGCGGCGTGGAGTGCTACGAGCGCCTCAAGGGCCGCCACGGCGGTGCCACGGTGTTCCAGCCGCTCTCGACCGGCATCACCTTCGCCCTGATGCCGCGCCTGGCCGTGGACAGAATCCCCATGATCACCTCCGGCTACGGCCGCAGCGACACCGCCGACGGGGCCATCTTCCCATGGGTGTTCCCGCTGCTGGGCCACTACTGGATCGCCGGCGACGTGGTTTTGCAGCACATAGCCAACCAGTCCGGCGGCTGGGCCAACCTGCGTGGCAAGACCATCGCCGTGGTCTATCACGACAGCCCCTTTGGGCGCGAGCTGCTGCCGATCATCAACCGGCGCGCAGAAATGCATGGTTTTACGGTGCTGGCGTTGCCGGTGCCGCCGCCCGGGGTCGAGCAGCGTGCCGTCTGGTTGCAGATCCGCACGCAGCGGCCCGACTTCGTGATCATGCAAACCTGGGGTGTGATGACCTCCACCGCCATCCGGCAAGCGATAGCCACCGGCTTCCCGCGTGACCGCATGTTTGGCACCTGGTGGAGCGGGGCCGAGCCCGACCTGCGCGACATCGGTGCCGCCGCCCGCGGCTTTAGCGCCGTCATGATGCAGCACGGCCAGGCGCGCGACTCCGAAGTGGTGCGCCAGATTCTGGCCCAGGTGCACGACCGCGGCCAGGGCACCGGCCCGCGCGCCGAGGTGGGCGACGTGCTCTACATGCGCGGCGTGGTTGGCGCCATGCTGGCGGTCGAAGGCGTGTTCCGGGCCCAAGAGCGCTTTGGCCGCGGCCGCCACGTGACCGGCGAGCAAGCACGCTGGGGCTATGAAAACCTCAACATCACCCAAGCGCGGCTCGATGCGCTAGGCTTTGCGGGCGTGTTGCGCGGGCCCATCGCCACCTCGTGCCGCAACCACGTGGGCACCGCTTTGATGCGCGTCCACACTTGGAACGGCAGCGGCTTCGACTGGTCCTCCGACTGGCTGCAAGCCGATATGAACGTCATCACGCGCATGATCACGGCCTCGGCCGAAACGTTTGCGCGCGACAACAACATCACCCGCCGCACCGAGCCAGGCTGCTGATGCGCTGATGCAGCCCCTGCCCGCGCTCCCGTGACAGGGTGCGCGGGCACTGCCGGGTTGTGCGTGCGCAGGGTTTGAGCGCCGCTTGCAGCCCGCAGTCGATTGCCCTGCACCTGGTGCTGCGCACTGGACGCAGAGCAACCGACTGCCAATCGCCCCCCGTTTTTTCGTCTGAGGTTCCACCATGAGCACCCCCTCCATCGTTATCAACGTCAACGGCATCGAGGTCATCTACAACCACGTGATCCTGGTGCTCAAGGGCGTCTCGCTGCAAGTGGCCGACGGCCAGATCGCCGCCCTCCTGGGCGGCAACGGGGCCGGCAAAACCACCACCCTGCGCTCGATCTCCAACCTGCTCAAGGCCGAGCGCGGCGAAGTCACCAAGGGCAGCGTGGAAATGCGCGGCGAGCGCATCGACCACCTCAGCACCTCCGACCTGGTCAAGCGCGGCGTGGTGCAGGTCATGGAAGGGCGGCACTGCTTTGCCCACCTCACCATCGAAGAAAACCTGCTCACCGGGGCCTACACGCGCAGCGGCAAGGCCGAAATCGCTGCCAGCCTGGAGAAGGTGTACAACTACTTCCCGCGCCTCAAAATGCGGCGCACCAGCCAGGCCGCCTACACCTCCGGCGGCGAGCAGCAGATGTGCGCCATTGGCCGCGCCCTGATGGCCAACCCGAGCGTGCTGCTGCTCGACGAGCCCTCCATGGGGCTGGCGCCGCAGATCGTGCAAGAGGTGTTCGAGATCGTCAAAGACCTGAACCAGAAAGAGCGCGTCACCTTTTTGATCGCCGAGCAAAACACCAACATGGCGCTGCGCTACGCCGACTACGGCTACATCATGGAGAGCGGCCGCATCGTGATGGACGGCAAGGCCGACGACCTGCGCAACAACGAAGACGTGAAAGAGTTCTACCTCGGCATGGGCGGCGACGAGCGCAAGAGCTTCAAAGATGTGAAGAGCTACAAACGGCGCAAGCGCTGGCTGGCTTGAGGCGCGCCCCCAAAAAACCCTTAACCCACAACACCGCCATGCCTGCCCACTTAGACGCCCTGGAAACCCGCACCCCAGCTGAGCGCGAAGCCGCCCTGCTGGCGGCCTTGCCCGCGCACGTGCGCCATGCGCAAACGCACAGCGCCGCCTACGCCGAGCTGCTGGCGGGCGTGCAGCCCGACTCCATCTGCAGCCGCAGCGCGCTGGCGCAGTTGCCGCTGCTGCGCAAGAGCGAACTGCTGTCGCGCCAGCAGGCCAGCCGCGCCGCCGGCGGCGAACCTTTTGACCCTTTTGGCGGTTTTTCCACCATCGGCTGGCTGGGCTTGCGCCATGCGGCGGGGGCGCGGCGCGTCTATCAGTCGCCCGGCCCGATCTACGAGCCCGAAGGCGTGCAGCCCGACTACTGGCGCGTGGCACGGGCGCTGGTGGCGGCCGGCTTTGAGCCCGGCGAGCTGGTGCACAACTGCTTCAGCTACCACCTCACGCCCGGGGCCTGGATGATGGAAAGCGGGGCCCAAGCGCTGGGCTGCACCGTGATTCCGGGTGGCGTGGGCAACACCGAGCAGCAACTGGCGGCCATCGCCGACCTGCGCCCCAGCGCCTACACCGGCACGCCGAGCTTTTTGCGCATTTTGGTCGAGAAGGCCGAACAAGCCGGGCAGCGGCTTTCGATCCGCAAGGCGCTGGTCTCGGGCGAAGCTTTTCCGCCCTCGCTGCGCGACTGGCTGCAAGAGCGCGGCATTGCCGCCTACCAGTGCTACGCCACCGCCGACGCCGGCGTGATCGCCTACGAGACCACCGCGCGCCAAGGCTTGGTGCTGGATGAGCAGGTGCTGCTCGAAATCGTGCGCCCCGGCACTGGCGACCCCTTGCCCGAAGGCGAAGTGGGAGAGGTCTGCGTCACCGTTTTCAACCCAGATTACCCCATGCTGCGCTTTGGCACCGGCGACCTCTCGGCCATACTGCCCGGCCTCTGCCCGACTGGGCGCAGCAACACCCGCATCAAAGGCTGGCTCGGGCGCGCCGACCAGACCACCAAGATCAAGGGTATGTTCGTGCACCCGGCCCAAGTGGCCGAAATCGCCCGCCGCCACCCCGAGGTACGCAAGGCGCGGCTGGTGGTCAGCGGCGCCATGGCCGACGACCACATGACACTGCAAGTCGAGCTGCACACGCCCAGCGGCTTGGCCGATGCCGCCTTGGCCGAGGCGCTGGCGCAGACCCTGCGCGACATCACCAAGCTGCGCGGCCAGGTGGCGCTGCTGGCCGCCGAGGCGCTGCCCAACGACGGCAAGGTGATCGAGGACGCGCGCCGTTACGACTGAGGCTTATAGAGGTTGAGCGCGAGGCGCTCGCGCTCAATCGCCCGTGCCACCGCCGGCAGGGCGGCAAACGCTTGCGCCAGCGCCCAGGTGGCGGGCAGCGTGTCTGGATCTATCCCCACCATTCCCCCCCAACGCAGCAGCGTGAGCGCGTAGGCATCGAGCGCGCCGGGCTGCTCGCCACTGAGCCACGGCGTGGCTTTGTGCGCTACCATTTGCTCGATTTCAGCCAGTAACTTGGGGTACTGCAGCGTCGCATGGGCCTTGATCGACGCCTGCGCGGCGGCATCGTCGCTGAACTTTTGCGGCATGAAAATGTGGGTAAAGGTCGGATGCACGGTGTTGTTCATCCACATCAGGGTCTCCAGCGCGCGCGTGCGCGCCATGCCCGAGGGCGGCAACAACTCGGCTGCGGCAAAACGCTGGTCCAGGTGCAGCACGATGGCCACGATCTGGCGGATGGCATCCGACCCATCCACCAGCACCGGCACCTGGCCGTGCGGATTCAGGGCCAGAAACTCGGCGCTGCGCTGCTCGTTGCGATGCAGCTTGAGCAACACCGGATCAAAGGTGGCGCCGGCCAGCTCTAGCATCGCATGCGGCACGAAGGAGCAAGCTCCGGGCGAATAGTACAGCTTCAAACTCATTGAACATCTCCGAAAAAGGCTTAAAACTCACGCATGATAAACCCATTTCCAGCAGTTGACAGAGCGCAAGCGTGCTGCAATCCAAGGGGGGAATTTTCAACTGCCTGCTGGATGCGTTGATCAAGGATTCGGGCAAAAAAGATCGGTTTGGCGCCCCGCGCGCAAGGCGCAAACCACACTAGACACTGGCTCCCAGCCGCCGCGACAAGCCCAGCGCACCCGCGCGTAGGGCGCGGGCTTGGGGGCTGCCTGGGCTGAGGTCGAGCATTTGGCTCGGGCCAATGGCCGCCAGTGCCAGCGCCAGGGCGCCAAAGCCGTCGAACACGGGCACCGCCAGGGCGCTGATTCCGGGCAGCAACTCATCTTGCACGCGCGACAAGCCCTGCGCGCGAATGGCGGCGAGTTCGGCGGCAAAGCCCGGTTCGTCCAATGCACCGGACAAGCCTTCCTGCGCCAGCGCGGCTTGCACGTCGGCGCGGCTGGGGTGGAAGGCGGCAAAAATTTTGCCGGTGCCGGTGTGGCGCAGCGACGCCGGAATGCCGTGGCGCATGGCCACATAGACCGGCATGGGCCCGTGCTCGACGCGCACGATCACCGGTCCTTGGCTGCCCCAGACCGCCGCCGAAACGGTGCAGCCGGTTTGCTGCGCCAGCGCCGGCAGTTCGGCCACGGCCAGCGCCACCGGATCGACCATTTGCAGGCTGATCAGGCCCAGTTGCATCGCCAGCGGCCCCAGCCCGTAGTGGCCGCTCACCGGTTCTTGCACGATCAGCCCCAGTTTGCCAAAGCTCACCAGGTAGGGGTGCGCCTTGGCCGGTGCCATGCCAGCGGCGCGCGCCAGATCCTTGAGCGCCATGCGGCGTCCGCTGTGCGCCAGCGCCTTGAGCAGTTGGCCGCCCACTTCCACGCTTTGAATCCCGCGCGAGGGGCGATCTGCCTTGGTCAGTGGGCCGAGCTCGGCTTCGGTCGGGGGGATTGAAGAGGGTTTCATGGGCCGATTTTGACCGGCCCAGAGGGCTTTGATCAAGCCGGATCGGGTTTGTACCTATACGAATTGATTTGTCATAGTTGAATTTTTGCATTAGGATAGGGGCAACGCTGCAACCGCCATGGGCCTGCCCTGTGCCACTTTTGAAACCTTTACGATGAACACCAAAACCTTCGCCTCTGCCGCCGACCTGGAAGAAAAAAAGGTCAGTTTTGAGCGCTTGTCGGAGCACGCTTGGGCCTACACCGCCGAGGGCGACCCCAACACCGGCGTGGTGATCGGAGACGATGCGGTGCTGGTCGCCGACACCCAGGCCACCCCGGCCATGGCGGCCGACGTGATCCGGCGCATCCGCGAAATCACCGACAAACCCATCAAATACGTGCTGCTCACGCACTACCACGCGGTGCGCGTGCTCGGAGCCAGCGCCTTCATGGCCGAGGGCGGGCAGCAGATCATTGCCAGCCAAGACACGCGCGACCTGATTGTCGAGCGCGGCGAGCAGGACAAGGCGAGCGAGATTGGGCGCTTCCCGCGCCTGTTTCGCGACGTCGAATCGGTGCCGCCGGGCCTGACCTGGCCCACCCTGACCTTCAGCGGCAAGCTCACGCTCTGGCTGGGGCGGCTGGAGGTGCAGATGCTGCAACTCGGGCGCGGCCACACCAAGGGCGACACCGTGCTGTGGCTGCCGCAGGAGCGCACGCTGCTCTCGGGCGATCTGGTCGAGTTCGATGCCACCCCCTACGCCGGCGACGCCTACTTTCAGGATTGGCCCCAAACGCTGGAGCGGGTTGCTGCCTTGCAGCCGCTGGCCTTGCTGCCGGGGCGCGGGCCGGCGCTGCGCGGACAGGAGCAGGTGCGCCAAGGCATCGAGGGCACGCGCGCCTTTGTGAGCGAGCTCTGGGCCAGCGTGCAGGCCGGGGTGGCGGCCGGGCGCGAGCTGCGCGCCGTGTACGAAGAAACCTTTGCCCGCTTGCAGCCCAAGTACGGGCACTGGGTGATCTTCAACCACTGCCTGCCCTTTGATGTGACCCGCGCCTACGACGAAGCCACCCAGCACCCCGACCCGCGCATCTGGACCGCCGAACGCGACCGCCAGATGTGGCTGGCGCTGGAGGGCTGATTTCCCCTTTGTTCGACCCAGGAGCCCCGCCATGACCATCGAGCGCATCCACCACGTCGCCTACCGCTGCCGCGACGCCCGCGAGACCGTGCACTGGTACACCCAACACTTGCAGATGGATTTTGTGCTCGCCATAGCCGAAGACCGGGTGCCTTCCACCAAGGCACCCGACCCCTACATGCACGTGTTCCTGGATGCCGGGCAGGGCAATGTGCTGGCCTTTTTCGAGCTGCCCAACTCGCCCGAAATGGGCCGCGACCCGCACACCCCGGCCTGGGTGCAGCACATCGCCTTCAAGGTCGAGAGCCTGGCGGTGCTGGAGCAAACCAAAGAACGCTTGCAAGCCGCGGGCATCGAGGTGATTGGCCCGACCGACCACACCCTGTTCAAGAGCATCTACTTTTTTGACCCCAACGGGCACCGGCTGGAATTGGCCGCCGACTGCGCCACCCCCGACATGCTGCAGCGGCTCGATGCGGTCAAGTGGCAGATGCTAGACGAGTGGGCGCAAACCCGGCGTGCGCCCAAGCACGCTGCCTGGATGCACGCGCAAGAGTTCAAGGCGCCGGGCTGATTCGCCGCGCCCAATCGCGCTTTACCCCCCCCTGTTTGTTGTCGCCCGCAGCCGATTGTTGGAGGCCCCGTGCTCAAAACCTACACCTATCCCCATTACCCCTACTTGCAGAGCCCCGGGCAGCAATCGGGGCAGGTCGTGCGGCACCCGGTTGTTGTGATCGGGGCCGGCCCGATCGGGCTCACGCAGGCGCTGGATCTGGCCCAGCGCGGCGTGCCCTGCGTGGTGCTAGACGACAACGACACCGTGAGCATAGGCTCGCGTGCGGTGTGCTACGCCAAGCGGCCGCTGGAAATCTGGGATCGGCTCGGGGTGGCGGCACCGCTGGTGGCCAAGGGTGTGCAGTGGAAAGTGGGCAAGGTGTTTTTTGGCACCGGGCTGGCCTACCGCTTCGACCTTTTGCCCGAAGCCGGGCACAAGATGCCGGCCATGATCAACTACCAGCAATACCATGTGGAGGAACACCTGGTGCGGGCTTGCGCCCAGGCGCCGCAGGTGGATCTGCACTGGAAGCACAAGGTGCTGGCAATCGAGCAAGACGCCGATTGCGTCACCCTCACGGTGCAAACCCCCGATGGCCTGTTCAAGCTGCAAGCGCAGTGGGTGGTGGCCGCCGACGGTGCGCACAGCGACGCACGGCGTCTGCTTGGAGCCGACTTCAGCGGCCAGTTTTTCCAGGATCGGTTCCTGATTGCCGATGTGGTGATCGACCCCGAGGGCGTGGCTGCCCAGCCCTTTGCCGCCGAACCCGAGCGCTGGTTCTGGTTCGACCCGCCTTTTCACCCCGGCCAGAGCGTGCTGCTGCACCAGCAGGCCGATCGGGTCTGGCGCATCGACTTCCAGCTCGGTTGGGACGCCGACCCCGCAGAGGAAAAAAAGCCCGAAAAAGTGATTCCGCGCATCCAGGCCATGCTCGGGCCGCAGGTGAAATTCGAGCTCGAGTGGGTGTCGGTGTATCAGTTTGCCTGCAGGCGCATCGACCAGTTTCGCCACGGCCGGGTGCTGTTTGCGGGCGACGCTGCGCACCAGGTTTCGCCCTTTGGCGCGCGCGGGGCCAACACCGGCATCCAAGATTGTGACAACCTGGGCTGGAAGCTGCAAGCGGTGCTGGCCGGCCACGCGCCTGCGGCGCTGCTCGACAGCTACCACGAAGAGCGCGCCGTGGCCGCCGACGACAACCTCGGCCACTCCACCCGCGCGACCGATTTCATCACCCCCAAAAGCCGCAGCTCGCGGCGGCTGCGCAACGCGGTGCTGGAACTGGCGCGCAGCGAGCCCTTTGCGCGCCCGCTGGTCAACAGCGGCCGCCTCTCGACCCCCACGCCCTACCCAGACTCCAGCCTCAACACCCCCGACGCCACGCCCTTTGCCGGCCCCATGCGGCCCGGCAGCCCCTGCGCCGACGCCCCGATCGAGTACCGTGGCGAACCGGGCTGGCTGCTGGAGCGGCTCGGGCAGGGTTTTGTGCTGCTCAGCTTTGGCCCAGCCCAGCCTGTGAGCGCCGCAGGGCTCACGCTGCCGGTGCTGCAAGTGGGCCTGGATCTGCACGACCCCCAGGGCCTGCTGAAGCAGCGCTACGACGGCCAGCCCGGAACGGTTTACCTAATTCGCCCAGACCAGCACGTGGCGGCGCGCTGGCGCCAGTTCGACCACGCGCAGGTGCAAGCCGCCTTGCGCCGCGCCCTCAAACTGCACTGAAGAAGGAGGCACAAATGCCCTTGCAGCGTCAACCCAACATCCCCGAACCCGATTTGTTTTACGCCGAACTGATCGAGGCCCAGCGCGACCTCAGCGATGAGCAGGCCGATATGATGCAGGCCAAGCTGGTGCTCATTTTGTGCAACCAAGTGGGCGAGCGCGCAGTGTTGAGCGAAGCCATCGCCCTGGCGCGCAGCAACACCTTGGCCGCCGCACAACCAACCACCTAAGCCATTCATGTACCTACTTAATGAAACCCACGACCCAGCGCTCAAAAGCTGGGTCGAGTCGGCGCAGTTGCCCGGCACCGATTTCCCGATCCAAAACCTGCCCTTTGCGGTGCTGCGTCGGCGTGGCACGCAAGAGCCCTTTCGTGGCGGCGTGGCAATCGGCGATCAGGTGCTCGATTTGGCCGCCGTATGGCGCAGCGGGGCGCTGCAAGGGCAAGGCGATGCCGTGCAGGGCGACTGGGTGGCGGCGGCGCTGCAAGCTGGGGCGCAAAGCTCGCTCAACGCCCTGATGGCCCTGGGGGCACCGGCTTGGTCGGCCCTGCGCCTGGCCCTTTCGCGCGCCCTGCGCCTAGGCAGCACACAGCAAACGGCGCTGCAAGGCTGCCTGCTGGCGCAGAGTGAAGCCGAATACACGCTGCCTGCGCGCATAGGCGACTACACCGATTTCTACACCTCGATCCACCACGCCACCAACGTGGGCAAGCTGATGCGCCCGGACAACCCGCTGCTGCCCAACTACCACTGGGTGCCGATCGGCTACCACGGCCGCGCTTCGAGCGTGATCGCATCTGGGCAGCCCTTTCAGCGCCCGCAGGGGCAGATCAAGCCCGCCGACGCCGCCACCCCAATGCTGGCCGCCACCCGGCGGCTCGACTTCGAGCTCGAACTGGGGGCCTACATCGGCCCTGGCAACGCGCTGGGCGAGCCGATCGCGCTGGCGGCGGCCGAGCAACAGGTGTTTGGCCTAAGCCTGCTCAACGACTGGTCGGCGCGCGACCTGCAAGCTTGGGAGTACCAGCCGCTGGGGCCTTTTTTGGGCAAAAATTTTGCCACCACCGTCTCCCCTTGGGTGATCACGCTGGAAGCGCTGGCCCCCTACCGCACGGCGCTGGAGCGCAGCAGCCAAGACCCGGCCCCGCTGCCCTACCTCGACAGCCCGCACAACCGGCTGCATGGCGCGCTCGACATCGAGCTCGAAGTGGCCTTGCAAACGCCGCGCATGCGCGAGCAGGGCGAGGCCGCCGCCACCATCGTGCGCAGCAACAGCCGCCACGCCTACTGGACGCTGGCGCAAATGGTGGCGCACCATAGCGTGAACGGCTGCAATCTGCAACCCGGCGACCTGCTCGGCACCGGCACGCTCTCGGGGCCACAGCCGCAGCAGGCCGGGGCGTTAATCGAACTCACCCTGGGCGGCCGCCAGCCGCTGGCTCTGCCCGGAGGCGAGGCGCGCACCTTCCTTGAAGACGGCGACACTGTGTGGTTGCGCGGCTGCTGCCAGCGCCCCGGCGCAGCGCGCATCGGCTTTGGCGTCTGCACCGGCACGGTGCTGCCCGCCCGTGCCTGATGTCCTTGTGTGCAGCACAGGGGAATTGGCCCGGCTATGCCTGGCGCATAGCAGTTGGCGTGTAAAACATGGCCTTCAAAGCCACAGCCCAAAAAAGAGCCGGAAAGGCAAGCTGGCATAAAATCAAAACGCGCAACACCGACCTGCGGTCACGTTCACCGGAACGCCGGTCACGTTGCCGGAATCAGCGGTCATGTTCGCCGGAATTCGCAGTTTCACAGTGACGACTAGCAGGCCGTTGAAAAAATGCCCTCCAACGCACACCCATCCTCGACCATTGCGAAGCGAGCGCGCTTGGATCCTGCCGCGGATGCCGTTTTGCCCAATTGCTGTGTCATTTTTCGGCTTTCACGCCCGTTTTGAACGCGCCTCTGCCTCGGGCAACACCGGCACACCCGCCGAATACATCTACGTGATCTTCGAGGACGTAGCACCCTCCGATTGGGCAGGCGCAGGCAAGCTGTTCGGCGAAACGCCCACGGCGTAGGCGCCCGCCGGAGTTGAGGCGTGTCGACTCCTGCGGCCGACACGCCTCGCCCCCACTCAGACGGGGTAGTCCTGTTTCAGCGGCTCAAGGGTGATCCACTTGAGCTCGGTGAACTCGTCGATCACTGCACGGCCATCGGGGCCCAGAGCATGGTGAACATTGCGCTCGGGTTTGGCAATCGGCCCTGTGAAATGAGGCTAATCACTCGCGGTGATGGTGCACCGCCGCAAATCAGACTACCGGCCTTGGTCAGAGCGATGGCCGCCTGCGGCGTCTTCTGCAAAGAGGTCGAACACCACACCGCGCAGCCATTGACTCGCGGGCGAGCGATGGGCCTTGGCATGCCAGAACGCGTTGATGGTGACATCGGGCAACTTGACCGGGTGCTGCACAGGGGAGAGACCAAACGGTTTCGCCAGTTTTTGAGCCAAGCGCTCAGGCACGGTGGCGATCAGATCCGTGCGTTGCAAGATGTGTCCCGCGCTCACGAAGTGAGGCACTGTCAGCCGGATCGGGCGATCAATACCTGCCTGGCGCATAAGTTCATCCACCTTTCCATGTCCTGTGCCTGCCGACATCACCACCAAGTGTTCGGCCGAGCGGAACTCGGCCACCGACAGCTTCTTTTTGTCGAGCGCATGACCCTTGCGCATGAGACACACGTACTTCTGGTGGAACAGGCGCCGTTGGAAGAAACCGGCCTTCAGCTGGGGCAGTAAACCAATGGCCAGATCGACCTTGCCCGATTCCATATCTTCACGCAGGTTCACAGCGGTGTTGCGCACCGTGTTCAGATTCAAGCCCGGAGCCTCCCGGCTGAGTCGCTCCACGAGGGCAGGCAGAAAAACAATTTCTCCGATGTCTGTCATGCCGAGCGTGACCGAGCCCTTCGCCTTCGCGGGATCGAAGCGTATTTGTTGGTTCAGGCCGCTGTGGATCATCCCCAGCGCGTAGCCCACGGGCTCGGCCAGCTGCTCTGCGAATGGCGTCGGGACCATGCCTGAAGAAGTGCGCAAGAAGAGTTCATCACCCAGCAGCCGCCGAAGCTTGGCCAGCGAGTTGCTCACAGCCGGCTGGGTCAATCCGAGGTTGTCCGCGACCTTGGAGACTTTGCGCTCCACCATGAGCTGCTGAAACAACACCAGCTGGTTGAGGTCGATATCGGTGAGTTCCATGGCTTGTCTCCATTATCACGCTGAGTGATGGCCTGTATTCACGAGATTCTATTGGCTGATTGGGCGAGGCGAGAGATCATGCGATCCCCACATCCACTCGACCCACCGGTCACGCCATGGAAGTCCTTGTTCAACCCCTCAATCGCATCGTGCAGGTCGAGCCGGGCGCCAATCTGCTGGAGGCTCTGCGCGCTGCTCAAGTGCCGATGTCGTACTCGTGCATGGCGGGGCGATGCGGTACCTGCCGATGCAAGGTGCTGTCGGGCGAGGTGATGGAAGGTGGCGTCGATCAGCAGCAACCCAGCAACGGCGGCGACGCCTATGTGTTGGCGTGCAGGACCTACATCACCCAACCCTGCACCATCGAGATTCCGGAGCCCGACGAAATCGTTGTGCACAGGGCGCGCATCGTCAAGGCCACGGTGCTTGCTCTAGAAGACATGACGCACGACATCAAGCGACTGGTGTTGAAGCCAGCGAAGCCGATCGAGTTTTCTCCTGGGCAATACGCACAGCTTCAATTCACCCCCAAGCATGTTCGCCCTTATTCCATGGCAGGTCTCAGCGACGACGGAGCATTTGAGTTTCACGTCCGTCTTGTCCCCGATGGCCGTGTGACGGGCTACATCGCCAGCCAGCTGAAGGTGGGGGATGCGGTGAAAGTGAGCGGACCGCTCGGCTCGGCCTACCTGCGCAGAAAACACGAGGCACCCATGCTGTGCGTGGCGGGCGGCACCGGGTTGGCGCCGATTCTCTCGATTCTGCGCGGCGCCATTGAAGGCGGCATGCGCAATCCCATTCATCTCTATTTCGGCGCTCGCTCTCCGAAGGATGTATACGGCGTCGAGTGGCTGACCAAACTGCAGCGCGTGCATCCGCAACTCAAGGTTCATGTGGTGGTCAGCTCGGGCGGTGACCCGGCAACTCAGCGATGTGGATTGGTGACACAGGCCATTGAAGAAGACCTCGGTGATCTCGACGGCTGGCGTGCCTACCTGTGTGGGTCTCCGCCCATGGTCGAGGCGGCCTCACTCGTAGCCAAAACGAAGGGCGTCGCACCGGAGCATGTGTATGCCGATGCCTTCTACACCCAAGGTACCTGAAGAACACATTCCACAACAGGAGACAACATGAAACTGGCCGTCACAGCACCTGAAATACACACACTGACCGATGCGGGGTGCGAAGAGCGGTTCCCCGTCAAGCGTGTTTTTTGTGTGGGCAGAAACTACGCCGCCCACGCTTGCGAAATGGGCAAGGACCCCGATCGTGAACCGCCGTTCTTCTTCATGAAGCCGTCTGTGGCCGTGATCGACACAGCCCATCCGGTGTCCGTTCCCTACCCCACCAAGACGAGCAACTACCACCATGAGATCGAACTCGTGGTGGCCATCGGGACGGGTGGACGAGACATTCCGATGGAGACGGCGCTTGAATATGTCTATGGCTTTGCCGTCGGGCTGGACATGACGCGACGGGATTTGCAACTTGATGCACGGGATAAAGGACGTCCGTGGGAATTCGGCAAGTCGTTTCCCCAGTCGGCTCCCATTGGAGCGATCCACCGATCGCAGGACATCGGCCACCCGGCATCGGCAGCCATCAACCTGACCGTCAACGGTCAGCCCAGGCAATCGTCGGATATCCAGAAGCTGATCTGGTCCGTTGCCGAGTCTATTGCGCACCTGTCGTCTTACGACACCCTCGAACCGGGCGATCTCATCATGCCGGGCACGCCCGAGGGCGTGAATGCCGTGGTTGCAGGCGACACCATGCTCGGCGCGGTCGCCGGTCTGGGAGAGATTGAAGTTCGAGTGACCGCCTGAAACCCAACCCCATTGCCGACGCAGGAGACAAACATGACCGAAACATCCACGGTGTTCCCCAACGAAGTGACCTGGGAAACTGAAGGCACACACCGCATTCCCTTCCTTGCCTATACGGACGAGGACATCTACAAACGCGAACTCGAACGCTTCTTCTACAAGGGCCACTGGTGCTACGTGGGCCTAGAAGCCGAAGTGCCCAACCCGGGTGACTTCAAGCGCACGGTAGTGGGCGAGAGATCTGTGATCCTCACCCGCGACGCCGAAGGGGCCATTCAAGTGCTGGAGAACGTCTGTGCGCACCGGGGCATGCGCTTCTGCCGCGAGCGCCACGGCAAGGTCAAGGAGTTTGTGTGTCCCTACCACCAGTGGAGCTACACCCTCAAGGGCGATCTGCAGGGTGTGCCGTTCCGCCGCGGCGTGAAGCAGGACGGCGAAGTCCACGGCGGCATGCCGGCGGACTTCAAGACCAGTGACCATGGCCTGACCAAGCTAAAAGTGGCTGTGCGTGGCGGCGTGGTGTTCGCGTCGTTTGACCACGATGTCGAGCCGCTTGATACCTTTCTCGGCCCCACCATCCTAGGCTACTTCGACCGGCTCTTCAACGGACGCAAGCTCAAGATCCTGGGCTACAACCGCCAGCGCATCCCGGGCAACTGGAAGCTGATGCAGGAGAACATCAAGGACCCGTACCACCCCGGCCTGCTGCACACCTGGTTCGTCACCTTTGGTCTCTGGCGTGCGGACAACAAGTCCCAACTGCGCATGGACGACAAGTTCCGCCATGCGGCCATGATCAGCACGCGCGGCAATATGGGCAAGGCCGACCAGGTCACGCAGGTCTCCAGTTTCAAGGAGAGCATGCAGCTCAACGACCCGAGCTTTCTCGACATCGTTCCAGAGCCATGGTGGGGTGGCCCCACAGCGGTGATGACCACCATCTTCCCGAGCGTGATCCTGCAGCAGCAGGTCAACAGTGTCTCCACACGGCACATCCAGCCCAACGGGCACGGCAGCTTCGACTTCGTCTGGACGCACTTCGGCTTTGAAGACGACTCCGAGGAAATGACCGAGCGCCGTTTGCGCCAGGCCAACCTCTTCGGGCCTGCAGGCTTCGTGAGCGCAGACGATGGTGAAGTGATCGAGTTCTCCCAGCAGGCGTTCGAGAGCAAACCATTTCACCGCACATTGGCCGAGCTCGGTGGCAAGGAAGTCGAGAACACCGAACACATGGTGACCGAGACGCTCATCCGCGGCATGTACCGCTACTGGCGCAACGTGATGGAGGCCTCCAAATGAGCAGCATGAGCTTCGACGACTGGCTCGCTTTGAATCAGCTCTACGCCGACTACGCGTCGGCGGTGGATTCAGGCCAGTGGGACCTGTGGCCAGAGTTTTTCACCGACGACTGCGTCTATCGCCTTCAGCCAAGGGAGAACTATGAACGTGGATTCCCGCTGGCTACCTTGTCGTTCACCAGCAAGAGCATGTTGAAAGACCGCGTGTACGGCATCAAGGAAACCCTGTTCCATGACCCGTACTACCAGCGCCACATTGTTGGCACACCCGTGGTTCGCCGGATCGAGGAAGGCCGCTTCGAGTGCGAAGCCAACTACGCCGTGGTGCGCACCAAGCTGTCGGAGGCCAGCACTGTGTTCAACGTTGGACGCTACATCGACACCGTTGTGAAGACGCCGCTGGGCCTGAAGTTCGCCCGACGCGAGTGCATCTACGACAGCGAAATGATCCCCAACTCCATCATTTACCCGATCTGAGGCACACATGAGCGAAGCACCCCAATGGATCGACGCGCTTGCCGCTGACAACCTGCCCACTGACGATGTGATTGGCGTGGCCGTGGCAGGCAAGGACATCGCCATATACACCATCGGCGACGACGTGTTTGCAACCGACAACCTCTGCACCCACGGAAATGCCCGCCTGTGCGACGGATTCCTAGACGGATACGAAATTGAGTGCCCGCTGCACCAGGGTAAGTTTGACGTGCGCGACGGCAAAGCCACGTGCGAACCCGCCACCGAATCCCTGCACACGTACCCCGTGCGCATCCAAGGCCAGCGCGTTTTCCTGCAGATCAGCTGACCCCCCGCTTTTTCATCATTGACGCGCTTCTCTAGGTGTCGTGTCGCTTCACCTTTCCCCCAATTCAGGAGACTCACATGAAATCCCTTTCCATCTTTCGTGCAATGCTGGGCGCTGCCATGGTCGCTGGTGTTACAACCGCCCATGCCGCAAACATAGAATTTGTGGCACCCCTGTCTGGCACGCAGGCAAGCTCTGTGTGCATCTCATCGCTGCTCGCCTCGTCGCTGCATCGATGGTAGTGTTTTATCAGACGTGAGGGATGGAGCCGGGGTTTTTAAACGGCCTGCTAGACAAAGCGGTTATAATTACAACTTGCAGCGCAATTGATGCCCAAGCACTGTGCCCTCGGTAGCTGAAACAAGGAATCAAATAAGATGATCACATGGGTTTTTCGGCTGTCCCAGTGGGCAGCTTTGCTTGGAGGTGTGTTGCTGTGCCTGATGATTTTGATGATCGTCGCCAGCATCACGGGTCGCGCCTTGGTGCCTATTGGTTTGGCTCCTGTGCCCGGTGATTTTGAGCTGGTGGAAATGGGTGCGGCCGTGGTGGTGTTCTTTTTCCTGCCCTGGACCTATCTGCGCGGCGGCCATGCCACGGTCGATCTGCTCTATGCCAACTTGCCCAAGACCCTCCAGCGCCTGATCCTGCTGCTGTGCGATCTGCTGATGCTGGCGCTCTGGCTCATACTCACCTGGCAACTGTGGCAGGGCCTGCTGGAGCGGCGCGAGTTCTTCGAGACCACGTTCATTTTGCAGATGCCGCTTTGGTGGGGCTACGCGCTGTGCCTGGTCGGGGCGGTGATCGGCTGCTTGGCTTATATCTCGCAAACCCTGATCCGCCTGGGCTTGGCCAATTACCCGCCCGGTTGGTCCACCGAAGAAGCGAAAGAGCACTGAAATGACGCCCATCGAAATGGCCGCATGGTCGTTCCCTGTATTGTTGCTATTGATTTTTTTGCGCATGCCCATTGGGCTCGCGATGGCCCTGTGCGGCCTCGTGGGGGCGATGCTGGTGTTTGGCGACACCGCCCCGATGCTCAATCAGCTCAAGCAATTCACCTACAACACCTTTGCCAACTACTCGCTCTCCATCATTCCGCTGTTTTTGCTCATGGGGCAGTTTGCCGCGATGGGCGGCCTGTCGCAGGCGCTGTTCAAGGCCGCCGAGGCCTGGATCGGGCACCGCAAGGGCGGGGTGGCGATGTCCGCCGTGGGGGCTTGCGCCGGTTTTGGGGCGATTTGCGGCTCCTCGCTGGCCACCGCCGCCACCATGGGGCAGGTGGCACTGCCCGAGCTGCGCCGCGCCGGTTATGCGGGTGGGCTCTCCACCGCCGCGCTGGCTGCAGGCGGTACGCTGGGCATTTTGATCCCGCCCTCGATCGTGCTGGTGATCTACGCCATTTTGACCGAGCAAAACATCGCCCACCTGTTCGTCGCTGCTTTGATTCCAGGCATTCTGGCCGCGATCGGCTACATGATTGTGATTGCCGTTTACGTCCGCGTCAAGCCCGAAAGCGCCGGCCGCATTGAGCCTATGCCGATGAAGGAGCGCTGGAAGGCGACCGTCAAGATCTGGCCGGTGCTGGTGATTTTTCTGGCCGTGGTTGGCGGCATTTACAGCGGCATTTTTACCCCGACTGAAGCGGCGGCCGTGGGTGCTTTTGGCACCGGCGTGGCCGCCTGGGCAGCGGGCGGGCTGAACCGGCGCACGCTGCGCGATGCGCTGCTCGGCACGGCCATCGCCACCGGCATGATCTTTATGATCGTGCTCGGGGCTGGGCTGTTCAACACCTTTTTGGCGCTGTCGCAACTGCCGCAGGAGCTGGCGCGCTGGGTGGTGGATCTCGGTATCAGCCCGTGGATGGTTCTCGTCGTCATTTTGCTGATCTACCTGCTGCTGGGCTGCGTGATGGATTCGCTCTCCATGATTTTGCTCACGGTGCCGATCTTCTTTCCGGTGATGATGGGGCTGGACTTTGGCCTCACGCCCACCGAAACCGCGATCTGGTTTGGCATTCTGGTGCTGATCGTGGTCGAGGTCGGGCTGATCACGCCGCCGGTGGGGATGAATTTGTTCATCATCAACAAGCTGGCGCGCAATGTGCCGATCACCCAAACCTACGTGAGCGTGCTGCCCTTCGTGGCCAGCGACCTGATACGCACCGCGATTCTGGTGGCGTTTCCGCCGATTACGCTGTTTCTGCTACAGCTTAACTAAGGTAACTCTGAAAAATCAAGCCTCAGTCTGGACCAACGAGTTATGAATCCGGCACCGGGCGCGTGATTCAACTGAGGCGCTTGACGCTCCGCAGGAGCGCGCATCCGCCTCAGCGACCCTGAAAGCGCGGCGGGCGTTTTTCCAAAAAGGCGTTCACGCCTTCGAAATAGTCTTGGCTGCGCCCCAGCACCGCCTGTGCATCGCGCTCCACATCCAAGTGCGCATCGAAGCTGCGCGTGCCCGCCCCCAGCAGCAGGTGCCGTGTGGCCACCAGCGCCAGTGTAGGCAGCGCGGCCAGGCGCTCGGCCAAGGCCAGCGCGGCGACCAGCGGTTCATCGGCGACATCCCAGACCAGCCCCCATTCGAGTGCCCGTGCGGCCGTCAGCTTATCGCCTGTCAGCGCCAGTCCCATGGCGCGCGCCAGCCCCAGCCGCTGCACCAGCAGCCAGCTGCCGCCGGCGTCCGGTATCAGCCCGATCTTGCTGAAAGCCTGCACGAAACTGGCCCCTGGGGCTGCAATCGCCACATCACAGGCCATGGCCAGCGACGCACCGGCACCCGCAGCCACCCCATTCACTGCTGCGATCGTGGGCATGCGCAAATCCATCAAAGCGCGCGCAGTCGGGTTGAAGCACGCGTCTATGATCGGCCCCGGATTGGCGCGCTCTTGCAAGTCTGGTCCAGGCGTGAAATCGAGCTCCGACAAATCCAGTCCAGCGCAAAAACCGCGCCCGGCTCCGGTGAGCACCAAGGCACGCAAGGCCGGATTGGCCGCCGCGTGCTGCAAGGCTTGCTGCAAGGCCTGGTGCATCGGCCGTGTGAAGCTGTTGAGGGCCTGCGGGCGGTTGAGCGTCAACAGCGCCACAGCGGCGCGCTCTTCGTACAACACGCCGTCAGCGGCCCACTGCTCGATCGGGTTCATGCGGTCTCCTAGTATGAGCGCGCGGGGGGGGGCCGAGGGAGCCGGCGCGCCAGCGAGCGCCCTCAACGTTCATCAAAGCTCAGGCGCAGCCGCTCGCTCAACGCCCGCGCTTGACAGGTAAGCACAAAGCCGCGCGCCACCTCCCCGGCATGCAAACCGAAGTTTTGCTGCATCACCACCTGGCCTTCGAGCACCTTGGCACGGCAGGTGCAGCACACCCCCGATTTGCAGGAATAGGGCAAGTCCAAGCCGGCTTCCAGGGCGGCATCAAGCACCGACTCGTCGCGGCCCAGCGCCAGCTCGTGCAGCTTGCCATCGAGCAGCAGCTCCAGGCGCACCCCATGAACCGCCTTGAGCGCATCCAGCTGCCGCCCCTGGGCATCGCGCTCGGCCTGTACCCGCACGGCCACGGCGGCGCTGGTGGTAAAGCGTTCGGTGTAGATGCGATTCGGCGCCACCCCGGCTTCTTGCAGCTGTGCCTGCGTGGCCTCGATCATCGCTTCCGGGCCGCAGATAAAGACCTCATCCATGCTGCGCGCTGGCAGCAGGGTGTCGACCAAGGCCTTGACCTTGGCGCGGTCGATGCGCCCCTCTAGCAAGTCCACCTCCTGCGCCTGGCGCGACAGGATGTGGATCATGGTGAAGCGGCTCGGGTAGGTGTCTTTGAGGTCTTGCAGCGCCTCGTTGAACATCACGCTGGCCATGCGCCGGTTGCCAAACACCAAGGTGAATTTGGACTCGGGCTGCTCTTGCAGCGTGCTGGCGGCGATCGAGAGGATGGGGGTGATGCCCGAGCCCGCCGCAAAACCCACGCGGTGGATGGCGCGTGTTTTTTTGACCGTAAACGACCCCTCGGGCGGCAGCACCTGCAGCGCGTCACCGACCCGGATGGCGCTGGCGGCCCAGTTGGAAAACACCCCCCCTGGCACCGGACGGATACCGATCTCGATCTCGCCCTGCTGCTGCAAGCGGCTGCGCGGGCTGCAAATGGAGTAGGTGCGGCGCAGCTCTTGGCCGTCCACCTGGGCACGCAGGGTCAGGAATTGGCCAGGCTCGAAAGCAAAGGTCTCGCGCTGCGGCGCCGGGATGTCGAAGGTCAGCGCCAAGGAACCCGCCGCTTCGGGGCTGATGCGCTTGACCGTGAGGGGATGAAAACGGGTTGCAGTCATGGCTATTGCTCCGCCTGTGCGGGCCTCAGTAGGGCTTGAAGTAGTCGAACGGCTCCTGGCAGGCCAGGCATTTGTAGAGCGCTTTGCAGGCAGTTGAACCAAAGTGCGAAGTCTCGACCGTTTGCAGCGAAGCGCAGCGCGGGCACGGCACCGGCGGCTCCGGATCGGCGGCCCCGCGCACGAAGCGCAGCCGCTCTGGGCCGGCTGCCGCCGCTGCCACACAAGGCAGGGGGGCCGCGATGCCGTAGGCGCGCAGCTTCTCGTGAGCGGCGGGGCTCATGGCGTCGGTGCTCCAGGCCGGGGCCAGTTGGCGCAGCACCCGCACCTGCAAACCCAGACCCTGCACGGTGGCGCGCACATCGTCTTCGATCTGGCCCATCGCCGGGCAGCCGTTGTAGGTTGGGGTGATCAGCACTTCCCAGACCCCGGGCGCGTCGGCAGCCGGACGCAGCTCGCGCAAGATGCCCATTTCGCGCAGCGTCAGCACCGGGATTTCCGGGTCGCACAGTTGCTCGAGTGCGGCCCAGAGGCGCTCGCGCGTCTCGGCCTGGGTGCTGGGTGGGCTCAAATCGGTGGCGTCCATGCTGTGCCTGGGCCTACCACTGCGCGCCGGGGTGGGCGCGCGCCAGGCACTGCATCTCGGACAGCAGGAAGCCCAGGTGCTCGGAGTGCAGGCCCTGCTTGCCGCTTGTCACATAACCGGCAGCACTGGGGCGGCGCAAGGTGGCCTCGGCCAGGGTTTGGTCGAGAAGGGCGTCCCAGGCGGCGCGCAAGCTGCCCATCTCTACTCCCAGCCCACTGGCGGCGGCTGCGGTTTCAACCTCGCTCTCGGTCCAAAACTCCTGGGTGTAGGGCAGCAGATGGTCCAGCGCCGCTTGCATGCGCGCATTCGACTCAGCCGTGCCGTCGCCCAAGCGCACCATCCAGTCGCGCGCGTGGCGCAGGTGGTAGCGCGTTTCTTTGAGCGATTTGGCGGCGATGGCTGCAAGCTCGGGGTCGCTGGATTGCTGCAGCGCGTCCCAGCGCAACACCATCAAAGCGCTGTAGAGGAAGTTGCGCACCAGGGTGGTGGCGTAATCGAGGTCGGTGTGGGCATAGCCCACCAGCGGGCCGTGGTGCGGCAGCTCCAGCAGGGTGTAGTTGCGAAATTCGGTGTCGTCGCGAAAGTAGGCCAGCGTGTCTTCGGTCGCACCATCGCCCAGGCTCTGGGCCACCAATTGGTACAGCAGCCGCGCTTGCCCGATCAGGTCCAGGCTTATGTTGGCCATGGCCAAGTCTTCCTCGATCACGGGGCCGTGGCCGCACCACTGTGCGTTGCGCTGCCCGAGCACCACGGCGTTGTCTGCTAGGTGCAGCAGGTAGGCGAGGCGAGAGTCGGTCTGGGTGGCTTGCATCACATATGCCCCACTTCGGCTGGAATCTCATAAAAAGTCGGGTGCCGGTAGATTTTGTCGGCCGCCGGATCGAAAAACTCGCCCTTGTCTTGCGGCGCGCTGGCGCTGATGGCGCTCGATGGCACCACCCAGATGCTCACACCTTCCTGGCGCCGGGTGTAGACGTCGCGCGCCATTTGCAGTGCGTGCGCGGCGTCGCTGGCGTGCAGGCTGCCGCAGTGTTTGTGCTCTAGGCCCTGCTTGCTGCGGACGAATACCTCCCACAGCGGCCAGTCTTTCAAAGCGGGTGTAGCGTTCATGCGGCCTCCTTCAGGGCACGTTGTTGCTGTTTGCGGGCATGTGCCAAGGCGGCGTCCCGCAGCCACTGGCCGTCTTGGTGTGCCTTGACGCGAGTCGCCAGGCGCTGCTGGTTGCACGGCCCCTTGCCGTTGACGGTGTTCCAGAATTCGTCCCAGTCGATCGGGCCGTAGTCGTAGTGACCGCGCTCGGGGTTCCATTTGAGCTCGGGGTCGGGCAGGGTGATGCCCAGCACCTGCGCTTGCGGCACGGTGGCGTCGATGAACTTTTGCCGCAGCTCGTCGTTGCTGATGCGCTTGATGCCCCAGCGCATGCTCTGTTCGCTGTGCAGGCTGTCGGCATCGGGCGGGCCAAACATGGCCAGGCACTTCCACCACCAGCGGTTCACCGAGTCCTGCACCATGTTGCGCTGTGTTTGGGTTCCGCGCATCATCACCAGCAAGGCTTCGTAGCCTTGGCGCTGGTGAAAGCTCTCTTCTTTGCAGATGCGGATCATGGCGCGCGCATAGGGCCCGTAGCTGCAACGGCACAGCGGAATCTGGTTCGAGATCGCGGCCCCATCGACCAACCAGCCGATCACGCCCACATCGGCCCAGTTCAGCGTCGGGTAGTTGAAGATCGAGCTGTATTTGGCGCGCCCGCTGTGCAGCGCGTCGATCAGGTCGGCGCGCGCAGCCCCCAGCGTCTCGGCGGCGCTGTAGAGGTATTGGCCGTGGCCGCCTTCGTCTTGCACCTTGGCGATCAGGATCGCTTTGCGCTTGAGGCTGGGGGCGCGGCTGATCCAGTTGCCCTCAGGCAACATGCCGACTATCTCGCTGTGCGCGTGTTGGCTGATCTGGCGCACCAAGGTGCGGCGGTAGGCGTCGGGCATCCAGTCTTGCGGCTCGATGCGGCCGTCGGCGTCGATGCGATCCTGGAAGCGCTGCAGCCGCTCGGCCGATTCGGCCGCCGTGACCGCAGGCGGCACCTGCTCGGCTGGGTCGGGAATACTCAAGGCTTGGGTGTACATGGTGGATGGGCTCCTGCTGGGTGAAAATTCAGGTCGGTTTGGGGCGTTGGTCTATCACCCGCTGCGCCTTGCCCGTCTGGCTGCGCTCGATCTGGTGCGCCTCCAGCACCGTGACGCGGCTGCTCACGCCGATGTGGGTCTTGATATGGTGCTGCAACTGCTGCGCGATGGCCTTCACCTCGGCGACCGAGAGCTTGCCGGAACACTCGGCTTGCAGCTCGCAGCGCACCTCGATCTGGTCCAGGTGCCCGTCGCGGCTGAGGTGGATCTGGTAGATAGCGGCCAAGCGCCGGTCGCGCAGAATCTGCTCTTCGATCTGGGTCGGAAAGACGTTGACGCCGCGGATGATCAGCATGTCGTCGCTGCGGCCGCTGATCTTGCCCAGGCGGCGAAAGGCGCGCGCGGTGGGTGGCAGCAAGCGCGTGAGGTCGCGGGTGCGGTAGCGAATCACCGGCATGGCCTGCTTGCTCAACGAGGTAAAGACCAGCTCGCCGCTGGCGCCGTCGGGCAGCACAGCCCCGGTGTCGGGGTCGATGATCTCGGGGTAGAAGTGGTCTTCCCAGACCACCGGGCCGTCTTTGCTTTCCACGCATTCGCTGGCCACGCCCGGGCCCATGACTTCGGACAGGCCGTAGATATCGACCGCATCGAGCCCGAGCTTGCGCTCGATTTCGGCGCGCATGCCCTCGCCCCAGGGCTCGGCCCCGAAGATGCCGATCTGCAAGGAGATGTCCCCGGGCCCCAGGCCCTGGCGCTCGAACTCTTCTGCGATCACCAGCGCATACGAGGGGGTGACCATGATCAGGTCGGGCTTGAAGTCGCGTATCAGTTGCACCTGTTTTTCGGTCTGCCCGCCCGACATCGGCACCACCGTGCAGCCCAGGCGCTCGGCCCCGTAATGCGCCCCCAACCCACCGGTAAAGAGGCCGTAGCCGTAGGCCACGTGCACGATGTCGCCCGCGCGCCCGCCTGCGGCGCGAATGGAGCGTGCGGCCAGATTGGCCCAGGTGTCAATGTCTTGCGCGGTATAGCCCACCACGGTCGGCTTGCCGGTGGTGCCCGAGGAGGCGTGCAGGCGCAGCACCTGCTCGCGCGGCACGGCAAACATGCCAAAGGGGTAGTTGGCGCGCAGATCGTCTTTGGTGCTAAAGGGAAAGCGCGCCAGGTCGGCCAGCGTGCGCAGATCGTCCGGGTGCACCCCGGCGGCGTCGAAGCGGTGCCGGTAGTGCGGCACGTTGTCGTAGGCGTGGCGCAGGCTCCAGCGCAAGCGTTGCAGTTGCAGCGTGGCGATTTCGTCGCGGCTGGCGGTCTCGATCGGTTCCAGGTCGCCGGGGCGTGGGGTTTTAACGGGCATGGGTCGGCTCGGTGGCTATGGGTTGGGCTTCAGGCGGACGTGGGCGGCTCGATCACGCTGCCCTGTATCCGGTGGCTCTTGCCGCGGAACAAGGCCACGGTGGCACCGCCGCGCAGGCGCACGGTCACGTCATAGACGCCGCTGCGTCCGCTCAAAGCGCGCTCTTGTGCCTCGGCTTCGAGCTCATCGCCCAAGCGCGCGGGGGCCAAAAAATCGATCTGGCAGGCCGAGGCCACGGTGTTGGCGTTGTAGCTGTTGCAGGCGTAGGCGAAGGCGGTATCGGCCAAGGTGAAGATCAGGCCGCCGTGGCAGATGCGGTGCCCGTTGACCATGTCGGGGCGCACAGCCATGCCCAGATGGGCGCGGCCCGGCCCAACGGCGTGCAAGCGCATACCCAGCGCGTGCGCGGCGTGGTCGCGCGCCCACATGGCGGCGGCGCAGTCTTGTGCCAGTTTTTGCCCTGGATCGGGCGCACTGGAGGGCGCGGGATCACAAATGGGATCGCTCATGCATCTGCTCCTTGAGCGGCGAAAGGCTCGCTCTGGCACGGGTTTATTCCGATACAAACTTGGAAACAATATTGATCGCAAAGTATCACGCTTGGGCGCAATGCCTGTCAAGACCGTGTTTTCCCTTATGTCCGGCACAACCGGGCCCCGGCAGGGCTCAGCGGCTCGTTGCCTGCGCCGCTGCGGCGCCAGATCCTGCAAAGCGCTGCCGCAACAGCGGGCTGACTGCGGGCAGGCTTCCGTCGGCCAGTCGCAAGTGGGCTTCCAGATGGCGCTCAGAGGCGTCCAGCAGCCGCTGGTACAGGGCCTGGCACAGGACTCGAGTCTGCTGCCCCGGCCAGTCGCGCGGCAGGAGGGTGGCGGGCAGTTGGGGGTCGCGCAGCAGCAAGCGCCTGTAGTCGTGTATCAGCAGCAGCCTCAGTTGCAGCGCCTCAGCGTCCGTGCAGCCGCCTGCTGGCGCACCCTGATCTCCCTGCCATTCGGCCAGAATCGGCCCATAGCACTGCGCAAAGCCCTGGTGGGCAACAGCCAGCCCCTCCAGCGGCCAAGCGCACCGCACCAGCGCGGCGTCGTCGGCAGTGCCGGGCAGGTGCGCATGCGTGGCTTGCAAGGGCAGCAGGGCCGACAGCCACGGGTCCAGGCCGTCGCTGCGCAGCGCCAGCCACACCTTTTGCCAGTCGGCGTCGGGATGGACGAAGTTGCCGCTGCCCAGCTCGCCAAAACCTTGCCAGTACAAGGCGCGGCGCAAGGCCTCGCGCGGGCCACTGCCCAGATCGCCCACCACGTGCACCCAGCGCCAATGGCCATCCCAAACGGGCGCTGCTGTGGCGTAAATCTGCTCGGCAGCCTCCTCGAAGCGCTGGCGTCCGGTAGGGGTCAGGAAATAGTCGCTGCGTCGCCCGCTCGCCTCGGTGGCCAACCATCCGCCTTTGACCAGCCGGAACACCGCCGTGCGCACCAGCCGCTCGCTCAAGCCCAGCGGCTGCAACAGCGCGATCAGGCTGCCCAGCCAGATGCGACCGCCGCGCGGCAGCAACAGGTCGCCAAAACAGGTGATGATGAGCGAGCCAGCGCGCATGCGACCGAGTTGGCGAAAAGCCTCAAGGCGCAGCCCGCACGCTGTGGTGGCGCTGGGAGTGGACATGGGCCGCAATGGTAACGCGACGGCGCAAGGGCACAAGCGACAGGCCCGTCTCAGCCAAGCTGTGCCTACAAAACAGCACAAGCAGTACGCGCTGCGCGCAGACGGCCCCAACCAGGGGAATCTACTGATGCATAATTTTCTAAGTTTGTACTATATTGCATGCAACGCAACCCAATGTCCCTGCGTTCTTGTTCGTATTCAACCACCAGACCGGGTTCGCCCGCGACCCCGAAGGAGCATAAAATGATTTCACGCAGAACCCTTATTCAGTCCGGTACTGCCGTCGCACTTGGTGCCCCGGCACTGATCGGCTTTGCCCAGCAAAGCATCACCCTGCGCTTCCACACCTTCGTCACCGCCACCTCTGGAGTCTGGAACAACGCCCTGTTGCCGTGGATGCAGAAGATCGAAACCGAGTCCGGCGGGCGCATCCGCTTCGAGCGCTTCCCCTCTATGCAAATGGGCGGCGCGCCAGGCCAACTGTTCGATCAGGCACGCGACGGACTGGCCGACGTAGTCTGGACCCTGCCTGGCCTCACCCCTGGGCGCTTTCCGCGCTCAGAGGTGTTTGAGCTGCCGTTCATGATGAACAATGCCGCAGCCACCTCTAGCGCCTTTTGGGAATACATCCAGACCCAAGCCGCTGATGAGTTTCGCGGGGTTCGCTCCTTGGCCTTCCACGTACACGGGCCGGGGGTATTCCACGTTCGGGATCGCGCCATCACGCGCCCCGAAGATCTGCGTGGACTGCGCATGCGCGGACCTACGCGCATGATCACCACCTTGCTCGGCCACCTTGGGGCCACCCCGGTGGGCATGCCGCTGCCGCAGATACCGGAAGCGCTGTCGCGCGGCGTGATCGACGGCACCCTCGTCCCATGGGAAATCGTACCTTCGATCCGGGTGCATGAAATGGTGCAATTCCACAGCGAGTTCGACCCTGCCGCCGGTGCGCTCTACACCACCACATTTATAATGGCCATGAACCAGCGCCGCTACGATGCACTGCCGCCCGACCTCAAGCGCGTGATAGACGCCAACACCGGCATCGAAGCCTCAGCCGCTTTGGGTCGTGGCCAAGAGTCAGGTGACGCCGCTGCGCGCCGCATGGCCCAAGAGCGCGGCAACCGCATCAACACCATTCGCGGGGCAGAGGCGCATGAGTTCCTGCGCCAGGCGCGCCAAGTCGAGGTCAACTGGGTGCAAGACATGGATAGACGGGGCTTTAATGGGCGCGAACTGCTGGCCAACGCCCGCCGCTTGATCCAAAAACACAGCCGGGCCTAACTTGCCAATTGAGAGCGGCAGACGAAGTCGCGCACCGCGGCGATCAGCGCCGCGGGCTGGTCGCGCTGCGGCGAATGCCCGCAGGCGGGCAGCTCGAGCAGCGCCGTCTGCGGCACGCGGCGGGCGATGCCGCGCACCTGTTCGAGCGTGCCGTATTCGTCGTCAAGGCCCTGCACGGCCAGCAGCGGGCAGGTGATGGTGGCGATCTCGGCCTCGATCGACCAGTCGCGAAAGGCCGGGTCCAGCCAGATGTCGCTCCAGCGCCGGAACACGCGCTCGACGTCGGCATGGTAGCGGCCCAGCCGCGCGTGCAGGCCACCCTCGCCGCCCTCGAGGTAGGCGCGGCGCGCTTGGGCGATGCTGGCCACCGACAGGTCCTCGACCAGGATGTGCGGCGCGAGCACGACCGCGCCGGCAAGCGCGTCGGGCCAACGCGCGGCGTAGAGCAAGGCGATCGAGCCGCCGTCGCTGTGCCCAAACAGCCACGGCGGCTCGCTCCGCGCGTCGATGCCCAGCGCCGCGAGCAGGGCCGGCAGCACCCGATGCGCCTCGCGGTGCATGAAGTCGGGCCGCCACGGCGGCTCGGGTTCGAGTGCTTGCGAGCCACCGTAGCCCGGGCGCGAGTAGACCAGGCCGCGCCAGCCCAGCGCGGTGCACAGGCGCTCGGGAAAGTCTTTCCACATCGCCACCGAGCCCAAGCCCTCGTGCAGAAAGACCAGCAGCGGCGCCGCGCGGCGCTCGGCGGCGATGCGGCGGTATTCGATGCGAACGCGCGGCACACCCGCGCCGCCGAGCTCGACGTGTTCGATGTCGTCCATGCCGGGGGTCGGGCGGCTCAGGGGGCCGTGCGTTCGCGCTCGCGCAGCCGGTAGCGCTGGATTTTGCCGGTCGCGGTCTTGGGCAGTTCGTCGATGAATTCGATCTGGCGCGGGTACTTGTAGGGCGCGAGCTTGTCCTTGACGAAGGCCTTAAGCTCGGTGTCGGTCGCGCGCGCGCCGGGCTTGAGCACGACATAGGCCTTGGTCTTGGTCAGTCCGTCGGCGTCAACCACGCCGATGACCGCCGCTTCGAGCACCGCCGGGTGCTGCACCAGCGTAGCCTCGACCTCGAAGGGGCTGACGTAGATGCCGCTGACCTTGAGCATGTCGTCGCTGCGCCCGCCGTAGGTGTAGCTGCCGTCGGCGTTGCGGATGTACTTGTCGCCGCTCTTGGTCCAGCCGCCCTGGAAGGTCTCGAGGGTTTTCTGGCGGTTGCCCCAGTACATCATCGCCGACGAGGGGCCATGGATGTAGAGGTCTCCGGGTTCGCCGTCGGGCACCGGGCCGCCGTCGTCGCTGCGCAGCTCGATCCGGTAGCCGGGCACCGGCCAGCCAGTGGTGCCGTAGCGCACCTTGTCGGGCCGGTTCGAGATGAAGATGTGCAACATCTCGGTCGAGCCGATGCCGTCCACGATGTCGACGCCAAAGTGCGCCTTGAAGCGCTCGCCGAGCTCGGCTGGCAGCGCCTCGCCAGCCGACGAGACCAGGCGCAGCGCCAGCTCGCCCGGCCGGGGCAGGTGCGGGCTGGCAAGCATGCCGGCGAAGCCGGTCGGCGCGCCGTAGAAGACCGTCGGCTTGATGCCGCCCACGCCGCCGGTCCAGCGCTTGAAGGTGGCCTCCGGCGTCGGCCGCTCGGCCATCAGTATCACCGTCGCGCCCACCGAGAACGGGAAGCTCAGGGCGTTGCCCAGGCCGTAGGCGAAGAACAGCTTGGCGGCGGAGAAGCAAACGTCGTCCTCGCGCAGGCCGAGCACGCCCTTGCCGTAGAGCTCGGCGGTCCAGTACGGGTTGCCATGCGAATGCACCGTGCCCTTGGGCCGGCCGGTCGAGCCCGACGAGTAGAGCCAGAAGCCGGGGTCGTCGGCGCCAGTGGCAGCCGGCTTGGAGCTGGGCGCATGCGCCGCGAGGAGGGTCTCGAAGTCGACTTCGGTCGGGTGCAGCGGCGCCAGCGGACGCGAGACGATGATTTGCCGCACCTCGTGATCGGACTTGACCATCGCGCTGATCATCAGCGGCAGCAGTGCACCACTGACCAGCACCGCCTGCGCACGGCTGTGCTCCAGCATGTAGGCGTAGTCGTCGGCGTTCAGCAGCGTATTGACCGCCACCGGCACCACCCCAGCGTACATCGCACCCAAGAAAGCCACCGGCCAGTCGTTGCTGTCGTGCATCAGCAGCAGCACGCGCTCCTCGCGCTTCAAGCCCAGCGCGCGCAGGCTGGCGGCCAAACGCAGCACGCGCTCTTCGAGTTGGCCGTAGCTCAGCGTGCCGATGTCATCGACGCAGGCCGCCTTGGCGGCTCGGCCAGCGTTGAGGGCGAGCAGATGCGCGGCGAAGTTGAAACGCTCAGGCGGGGCAGAAACACCAGTGGGATCGACAGGATTCATTTCAGCGCGCTTTCAGGTGCTTGGTCCAGGCAGGCGAGCGCGGCCGTGCTGGCTTGGATGGCCGCACGCCGATGGTAAAAATTCAGCGCACGCACGCCGCCCAGCTCTTCGCCGCCACCGGCTCGGCCCGGGCCGCCGTGCAGCGATTGCGGCATCACGTTGCCGTGGCCAGTGTGCAGGGCGGCCACATCGGGCGAGACCACGTGCACGCGCCCGTGGCTGTCGGCCAGCTCCTGCGCGGCTTGGGCCAGCGCGGCCGCATCGGTGCCATAGAGTGAAGCAACCAGAGAGCCCTGGCCACGCCGGATGAGTTCCAGTGCATGGTTGCGGTCGCGGTAGGGCATCAGGGTGGCAACGGGGCCGAACACCTCCACCTCATGCACCATGGCGTGCGCATCTGGATCGCGGGTGCCCAACAGCACCGGGGCCACGATGCTGGCTACGGCCGGATCTGCGTCTAGGAGTGCCGTGCCGCGGAGGTCACACAGCAGCTCGGTGTGCAAGCTAAGCGTTTGCAGCCCTTGCTCAACGGCGGTTTTTTGGGCCCGACTCACCAGCGAACCCATGCGCACCGCTGGGTTGCGTGGGTTGCCCAGCGTGGCTTTAGCCAAGTTGGCTGCGATTGCTTGGGCAGCGGCATCATACTGATGCGCCGGCACCAGCACGCGACGAATGGCGGTGCACTTTTGCCCCGATTTAACCGTCATCTCGCGCGCCACCTCTTTGGCCAACAGGCTCAGCGCCGTGGCGCTGTCTGCGGCGTCTGTGCAAGGCAGCAGCAGCGCCGCATTGACGCTGTCGGCCTCGATGTTGACGCGCACCGAACGCTGCACCACCGCGGGGTGCGAGCGGATGAGGGCGGCGGTCTGCGCCGAGCCGGTGAACGACACCACGTCGAAGGCTTGCAGTTGATCAAGCAGACCGGCCGCGCTGCCGCAGACGATTGACAGCGCCCCGGGTGGCAGGATGCCGGCGTTGATCACGTCTTGCACCATGCGCTGGGTAAGCCAAGCGGTGGCACTGGCGGGCTTGACGATCACCGGCACACCCGAGAGCAGCGCTGGCGCCGCTTTTTCCCACAGGCCCCAGCTGGGGAAGTTAAAGGCGTTGATGCACAGCGCCACCCCGCGCGTGGGGCTCAAGATATGTTGGCTCTGGAACAGCGGGTCTTTGCCCAAGCGAGCGGCCTCGCCATCGAGCAAAAAGTGGCGATCGCCCAAGGACTCGCCCAGTTTGGCGTAGTAGCCCAAGGTGTAAATGCCGCCATCGACGTCAATGGCCGAGTCGTTGCGCACCGTACCACTGTTGGCGGTGCTGATCTCGTAATAGGCGTCGCGGTTGGCTTGCAGCACCGCTGCGATGGCCGCCAACAGAGCGGCACGCTGGCGATAGCCTAGGGCGCGAAGCTGCGCCCCCCCCTGCTCGCGGGCAAAGCGGAAAGCGCCAGCCAAGTCGAGGCCGGTGGCGTCTACCCGCACCAGTTCGGTGCCTAGCACCGGGTCAAACAAGGGCGCAGGGGCGCCGCTGCCACAAATCCATTGACCGGCTACGTGGTTGGCCAAGAGTTCAGTGCTCATGATATATCCTCTGGGGTGGTGGATTGTTGTTAGGCAAACATGTACTATATTGCACGATCCTTAGGTTACCAGAAAGAATGACTGTGTCAAGCAATTCATGGCATTCCGCCAAAGTGTTTACCGACTCTACCGAGGACTCACCCAAGCACCCTTTCTTGCTGGCTTTGGGTGAGCGGGTGCGCAGGCTGCGCGCGCGCTGCGGCATGACCCGAAAGGCGCTGGCGCAGACGGCCGCAATCTCGGAGCGGCACCTCGCCAACCTGGAGTATGGCGATGGCAATGTCTCGATCCTTTTGCTGCTGCAAGTGGCGCAAGCCTTGCGCTGCCCGCTGGCAGAGTTGCTAGGTGATGTAACAACCCAGTCGGCAGAGTGGCTCTTGATCCGGGAGTTGCTCGAGGGCCGCGACGAAGCCGCTCTGCGCCGCGTGCGCACCACTTTGGCCGATTTGCTGGGCACCGGCTCCACCAGCGGCCCACGCAGCCACCGCGTGGCCCTGATCGGCTTGCGCGGGGCCGGCAAGTCCACACTAGGCAAAATGCTGGCTGACGACTTGGCTTATCCCTTTTTGGAGATAAGCCGCGAGATCGAAAAATTTGCCGGTTGCAGCGTTTCTGAAATCCAGGGGCTGTATGGACAAACGGCTTACCGCCGCTACGAGCGACGGGCGGTCGAGGAGGCGATTCAGCTCTACCCAGAGGCGGTTCTGGCCACACCCGGCGGCCTCGTCTCCGATGCCGCCACCTTCAATTTGCTGCTGGCCCACTGCACCACGGTCTGGCTGCAGGCCGATCCACAAGACCACATGAGCCGGGTGCTTGCCCAAGGCGATCCACGCCCCATGGCTGCGAGCCTGGAGGCGATGGAGGACCTAAAAAACATCCTCGCGGGTCGATCAGAGCTGTACGCGAGCGCTCTGATTCAAGTGAATACCAGTGCGCAACCGCTGGATCAGACCTTTACTCTGCTGCGCCAGCAGGTGCGCCAGCTGCTGTCCTTACCAAGTTAAAGCTTCAGCTTTAAGCAAAATAGTGCTTGACGGCGCGTAAACATGCACTAAAATGCAGGCAAGTCGCCCATCGTGTGCGGCTCTTCACCCAGGAGACCCCATGAACGCCCCCAATCCCGCCTTTGCCGCCCTGCCAGAGCAGGTGGACTTCCAGACCCATCCCAGTCAGTACCGCCACTGGAAATTGGGCTTCGATGGCCCGGTGGCCACCCTCCGTGCGGATTTCAACGAAGCAGCCGGGCTGCGCCCGGGATACCAACTCAAGCTCAACAGCTATGACCTGGGAGTGGACATCGAGCTCAAAGACGCCATCGAGCGCATCCGCTTTGAGCACCCCGAGGTGCGCACCGTGGTTTTGACCAGCGCCCGGGAGAAGGTGTTCTGCTCCGGGGCCAACATCTTTATGCTCGGCCTGTCCAGTCACGCCTGGAAAGTCAATTTTTGCAAGTTCACCAACGAAACCCGAAATGGCATTGAAGACGCGTCGCGCTACAGCGGCCTGAAGTTTTTGGCTGCTGTAAACGGCTCCTGCGCCGGCGGCGGCTACGAGTTGGCGCTGGCTTGCGACGAAATCATTCTGGTCGATGACCGCTCCAGTGCCGTCAGCCTGCCCGAGGTGCCGCTGCTGGGCGTTCTGCCAGGCACTGGCGGCCTGACGCGCGTCACCGACAAGCGCAAGGTGCGCCACGACCTCGCCGACATCTTCTGCACCAGCGTCGAAGGCGTGCGCGGTGCCAAGGCCAAGGAGTGGCGCCTGGTCGACGACATCGCCAAGCCGGCGGTGTTCGCTCAGAAAGTGCAGGCGCGTGCGCTGGAGCTGGCCGCCCAAAGCGACCGGCCGGCCACCGCCCAAGGTGTGTCGCTAACGCCGCTGCAGCGCACGCAAGAAGCCAATGCGCTGCGCTACCCCAATGTCGCCATTGAGATCGACCGCACCAGGCGCACGGCCACCTGGACCGTGCAAGGCCCGCCAAGCATTCAGCCCACCGACGTGGCCGGCATCGAAGCCGCCGGTGCAGCTTGGTACCCGCTGGCGCTGGCGCGTGAACTCGAAGACGCGATCCTCTTGATGCGCACCAACGAGCTCGAGATCGGCACCTGGATCATCAAGACCGAAGGCCAAGCGAGTGCGGTGCTGGCGATGGATGCCGTGCTGTTGGCCCACCAGCAGCACTGGCTGGTGCGCGAAACCATCGGCTTGCTGCGCCGCACCTTCAGCCGGCTCGACGTGTCTTCGCGCAGTCTGTTCGGGCTAATCGAGCCGGGATCGTGTTTTGCTGGCACGCTGCTGGAGCTGGCACTGGCCTGCGACCGCAGCTATCACTTGGCGCTGCCCGACGACGAGGCCCGCGCGCCCAAGATCAGCGCCAGCGAAGCCAACTTCTCGCTCTACCCGATGGTCACCGGCCAGAGCCGCCTGGGCCGCCGCTTCTACGACGAAACCGAAGCGCTGAGCGCCGTGCGGGCGCAGCTCGGCCAGCCGCTGGACGCCGACGCCGCGTTCGCGCTCGGTCTTGTCACGAGCAATCCCGACGACATCGACTGGGCCGAAGAGGTGCGCATCGCCATTGAGGAGCGCGCAGCAATGTCGCCCGACGCGCTCACCGGCCTAGAGGCCAACCTGCGCTTCAACGGCCCCGAGAATATGTTTACCCGCATCTTCGGCCGGCTCACCGCTTGGCAGAACTGGATCTTCCAGCGCCCCAACGCCGTCGGCGCAAAGGGTGCCTTGAAGGTATACGGAAAGGGCGACAAGGCCGCTTTCGATTGGAATCGTGTTTAACAATCAGTACCCAGGAGCCAAACCATGAGCAGCATCAACTACAGCGACAAGATCCCCAACAACGTCAACCTGAGCGAGGACCGCACGCTGCAGCGTGCCCTTGAGCAATGGCAGCCGAACTACCTTCAGTGGTGGAGCGATATGGGGCCCGACGGCAGCCAAGACTTCGAGGTCTACCTGCGCACCGCCGTCAGCGTGGACCCGCAGGGCTGGGCGCAGTTCGGCCACGTCAGGATGCCCGACTACCGCTGGGGCATCTTTCTGAATCCGGGCGAGAAGGACCGCAAAATCCACTTCGGCGACCACAAGGGTGAAGACGCCTGGCAGGACGTGCCCGGGGAGCACCGCGCCAACCTGCGCCGCATCATCGTGACGCAAGGCGACACCGAGCCGGCGAGCGTGGAGCAGCAGCGCCACCTCGGCTTGACTTGCCCGAGTCAGTACGACCTGCGCAACCTGTTCCAGGTGAACGTGGAGGAAGGCCGCCACCTTTGGGCCATGGTCTACCTGCTGCACAAGCACTTCGGCCGTGACGGCCGCGAAGAGGCCGAAGCCCTGCTCGAGCGCCGCAGCGGCGACCAAGACCACCCGCGCATCCTGCAGGCTTTCAATGAGCAGACGCCGGATTGGCTGAGCTTCTTCATGTTCACCTACTTCACCGACCGCGACGGCAAGTTCCAGCTCTGCGCGCTGGCCGAGAGCGCCTTTGACCCGCTGGCGCGCACGACCAAGTTCATGCTCACCGAAGAAGCGCACCACATGTTTGTCGGTGAGTCGGGCATCAGCCGCGTCATCCAGCGCACGGCGCAAAAGATGAACGAGCTAAAAACCGACGACGTGACGGCGCTGCGCAACGCCGGGGTTATCGACCTGCCAACGATCCAGCGCTACATCAACTTTCACTTCAGCGTGACGATCGACCTCTTTGGCGCCGACGAGTCGAGCAACGCGGCCACCTTCTACAGCACGGGCCTGAAGGGCCGCTTTGAGGAAGGCAAGCGCACCGACGACCACGTGCTCAAGGGCCAGACCTACAAGGTGCTCAACGCGGTCGGCGGCAAGCTGATCGAGAAGGAAGTGCCGATGCTCAACGCGCTCAATGAGGTGCTGCGCGACGACTACATCAAGGACAGCGTGGCCGGCGTGGGCCGATGGAACAAGGTGCTCGAGAAGGCCGGCATCCCCATGATGCTGAAGGTGCCGCACAAAGCCTTCCACCGCAACATCGGCGCACTCTCAAGCGTGAAGGTGTCGCCGGACGGACGCGTGGTGAGCGAAGCCGAATGGAAGGCCAACGTCGACCAGTGGCTGCCCAGCGGCAGTGACCGCGCCTTTGTCGCCAGCCTGATGGGACGCGTGGTCGAACCGGGCAAATTTGCCAACTGGATCGCGCCGCCGGTGATGGGCATCAACCGCCAGCCCGTGGAGTTCGAGTATGTGCGCTTCAACTGAAGTGCAAAATCAACAAGGCTGATGGCAAGGGGCCTGCGGGTCCCTTGCTTCCAAGGAGACAATGATGGACATGGCCGCCGCATCGGGCGTGCTCAGGCAGCACCTGATCGACCCCGAGATCTGCATCCGCTGCAACACCTGCGAAGCGACATGCCCGGTCGGCGCGATCACGCACGACGCGCGCAACTACGTCGTCGACCCCAACAAGTGCAACTTCTGCATGGCCTGCATCCCGCCATGCCCGACCGGCAGCATCGACAACTGGCGCACCGTGCCGCGCGCGCGGGCCTACGGCATCGCCGAGCAACTGGAATGGGAAGCCCTGCCGGACGAGCTGACTGCCGAGCAGCTCGCCGAGGCCGGCGTCGCGCCCGACGCGGCAGTCGAGATCGAGCCGGTCGCGCCTGCGCTAGCGAGCGCCGCCTCCGGTGAAACGGCCTTCAATGGCACAGCGCGCTACAACGCCAACGTGCCACCGTGGTCTGCAGCCCACCCCTACACCCAGCTCTACGGGCCCAAGGCGGCGCACAAAACACTCGCCGCAACAGTGGTCGGCAACGTGCGCGTCACCGAGGTCGGCCGCGACTACGACACGCACCACATCGTGCTCGACTTCGGCGCGCTGCCCTTTCCGGTGCTCGAGGGCCAGTCGATCGGGATCGTGCCGCCGGGGCTGGATGCCAGCGGTCGGCCGCACCATGCGCGCCAGTACTCGGTGGCCAGCCCGCGCAACGGCGAGCGCCCGGGCTACAACAACGTCTCGCTGACGATCAAGCGCGTGCTCGAAGACCACCAGGGCCGCCCGGTGCGCGGCGTCGCGAGCAACTACATGTGCGATCTGCAGGTTGGCGACCCGGTGCAGGTCATCGGCCCGTTCGGCACCACCTTCCTGATGCCCAACCACCCGAAGAGCCATATCGTGATGATCTGCACCGGCACCGGCAGCGCACCGATGCGGGCGATGACCGAGTGGCGCCGGCGGCTGCGCAAGGGTGGCAAGTTCGAGGGCGGCAAGCTGATGCTGTTCTTCGGCGCACGCACGCGGCAGGAGCTACCGTACTTCGGGCCGCTGCAAAGCCTGCCCAAGGACTTTATCGACATCCACTTTGCATTTTCGCGCGAGCCCGGCAAACCAAGAACCTACGTGCAGGACGCGATGCGAGCGGCCGCAGCAGATCTCGCGCCGCTGATCGCCGATCCGAACGCCTACTTCTACGTCTGCGGCCTCAGGGCGATGGAGGAAGGTGTATTGGCAGCGCTGCGCGATATCGCACGCAGTGCTGGCCTTGACTGGGATGCGCTCGGCAGCGCGCTCATGCACCAGGGGCGCCTGCACTTGGAGACCTACTGACCAGGTGTAGGATAATGCGCCATGCACAATGGCTTACAGTAGCAGGCATGCCCCAAGCCGCCCCCAGATGAGCAGCCCTGCCACCCCTTCTGCCCGCTCTGCCCCGCTCGGCTTGGCTGCCTGGCGCAAACGCCTGGCCGCCGTGCGCCTGCCCTTGGTCAGCCCGCCCGAGGTGCTGCAGGCCCTGCAAGACCCCGACCTGCCCAGCCCGCGCCTGCTCGAAGCCCTGAACCGCGACCTGCCCCTGGGGCTGGCGGTGATGCGCGAGGCCCAGCGCGCGCTGCCCAAAGGGCAGCGCGTCAGCAACCTGGCGCACGCGCTGGGCGTGCTGGGCCTGACACGCCTTTACAAATTGATCGACACCTTGGGCCAGCAGCGGCTGGACCCGGGGCAAGCGGGCCATCTGCACCTAGCTGAGGCGCTGCAGACCAGCCGTTTTGCGGGCCATCTGGCGCTGCAATTCGCCCAGATCGAGCCCGGCAACGACGGCCTTGCGCGCATGGGTGCGGTGCAGGCGCAAAACGTGGCCGAGTGGCTGCTGCCGCTGGCCGCGCCCGCCCTAGCCGAAGAACTGGCGCAACGGGTGCAGGACAACGAGCGCCCGGCGCGGGTCGAGCAAGAACTGCTGGGTTGCACCCTGCAGCAGCTCAGCACCGCCGTGGCGGTGGACATGGGCCTGTTCGAGTCCGACAGCGCGACCTTGCTGCACGCGCTCGAACCGGCGCTGCTGGGCCGCGCGGCCCGGCTGGCTTGGGTGGGCACCAACCCGCCCGACATTCCAACCGATCTCGGGCGCTGGCTGTACCGGCCCAGCACCTTGCCCTCGCTGCTGCAAATGCTGGCACACGAGCTCATGCACGACTGGTACAGCCGCCGCAGCACCGTATTGCTCAAAGCCATCGCCACGCACCGCCACCTCAAGTTCGACGAGGTGTTGGCAGCCACCCGGCGCGCCGCCATTCTGGCCAGCCAGGAGCCCCATCTGTGGGCCTTTTGCGCCGCCCCGGCCACCAGGCTGCTGTGGCCACCCAAGCCGCGCTGGCGCCGCGTGCGCGCCGCCGCTGTTGCTGCACCCGAGTCGGCCCAGCAACCGGCGCCAGCGGCCCAAGCCGCTGCACTGGCCGCCCCAGCCGCCGCCACGAGAGCCGCCCCCATCCCGGCCCCCGCACCCGCACCGCGCCCCAAGCCAACGCCCGAGCGCCCAAGCTCGGTCGAACCCGGCAGCCGCGCCCGCACGCTCATCGACCTGTTCGTTGACGACTGCCGCAGCGGCCGCCACGCCGACCTGAGCACCTTCTTTCGCGCCTTCAAGCTCAGCCTGGCCGATGGGCTGGGCTTGGAGCGCTACGCGCTGTTTTTAAAAATGTCGCAAGGCGAGCAACTGGTGTGCTTTCTGGCGCGCGGTTTTGGCCCCGAGATCGAGCCGCGCCGTTACAGCCTGGCGCTGGATGGGCACAACCTGATTGCCAAGCTCTTTGCCCAGCCCAACGGCTTTTATATGGCCGAGCGCGCGCGCGTGGCGGGCTTGCGCGCCCTGTTGCCCGAGAAGCTGCGGCCCGAGCTGCTGGCCAGCGGGGCTCTGTGGGGGGCGGTGCACGTGAACCAGCGCTCGGTCGGCGTGCTGTGGGCCGACTGCGGCCCCGAGGGCGGCGACCTCGATGCGGTGCAGTACGCCGGCTTCAAGCTGCTGGTGCGCCACTTTGGCGACGAGCTCACGCGCCTGATGCGGGTGCAAAAAAGCCAGACTGTTTTCTCGGACTCAAAGCCCAGCTAGAGCCACCAACGCTGCACCGCCAGCGACTGGTCGCCTCACTGCCAGCCCAGCTGAAACGCTTCTTCGGCGCGCCCTTGCTCCAGCAGACTCAGCACCTTGGCTTGGTAGGCGGCGATGGGTTCTTCCAAATCGACCACAATTTCTACGCGCCGGTTTTGCGCCCGGTGTTCGGGCGTGGCGTTGTCTAGCACCGGCCGGGTTTCGGCCAGGCCGCTGATGCGCAGCCGCTCCTTGGGCACCGCGCCCTTGGCCAGCAGAGCGTTGGCCACGGAAGCCGCCCGCGCCGCCGACAAATCCCAGTTCGAGGCATAGCGCGCGCTGCGCATGGGGATGTTGTCGGTGTGGCCCTCGATCGAAATCCGGCCTGGCACCTGCGCCAGCGTGTCGCCGATGTGGCCCAAAATGCCCTGGAACTCAACCGACAGATCGGAGGAACCCGAGCCAAAGGAGCCGCGCTCCTCGATGCGGATGACGATGCGATTTTCTTCCTGCTGCAATTGCAGCTTGCCGGCTTGTATTTCGGCGGCTAGTTGCTGCGCCACCTGCTCTGCGGTGCGCGTGACTTGTTGCTGCGTTTGCTGCTCCACCTGCGCCAGCACCTGGGCGGTGTGGGTGCGCAAGCGCGGATCGTCTTGCTGGGTTTGCTGGCGCACCTCGTCGAGCAGCGTAGGCTCGGGGCGACCGGGGGAAAAATGGTCGAACACCGGGCTGGTGCCCATGGGGATTTCCATCGCCGGGATTTCGCGCTGCACGCCAAAGGCTTTTTCCAGCGATTGGGCGATCTGCTTGAACTTGGTGGCGTCGATCTCGGCAAAGGAAAGCAGCAGCACAAAAAAGCACATCAGCAACGACATCAAGTCGGCAAAGGTCATGACCCAAGCCGGCATGGAGCGCTTTTCCTCTTCGGGTTCCTCCATGGCCACGGCTCAGTCCTCGGCCTTGCGCTGCTTGGGCGGCAGGTAGCTGTTCACGAGCTGCTCGACCACGCGCGGGTTGCTGCCACTCTGGATGGCGGTGACGGCGTCGATCAGCATCGCGTTCATGCGCGCCTCTTCGGTCATGCGCAGGTTGAGCTTGTCGGCCAGTGGCAGAAAAATCATGGTCGCCAAAATGGCGCCGTAGAGCGTGGTCAGCAAAGCCACCGCCATCGCCGGGCCGATCGAGGCCGGGTCTTCCATGTTGGCCAGCATCTGCACGAGGCCGATCAGGGTACCGATCATGCCCATGGCCGGGGCCACGTCGCCCATGGCCGAGAACACCTTGGCACCCCAGCGGTGCCGGTCCAGCGTCAGCAGGCGCTCTTTTTCCAGCTTGGAGCGCACGACCTCGGGCGCGTGGCCATCGACCATCATCTGGATGCCGGTTTTGAACAGGGCCACCTCGGTGTCGTGGCCGTCGAGCGCCAGAAAGCCCTCTTTGCGCGCAATGCGCGAGACTTCCATGATCTCCTCGATCAGGGCGTCGGTGGCGGGGAGTTTGAACTTGAAGGCCTTGATGGCGACCTTGAAGGCCCCCAGAAACTGCTGCAGGCTGAACTTGGACAGCACCACAAAGGTGCTGCCGCCGATCACGATCAGGATCGAGGCGGGTTCGAGGAAGCCGCCAGGTTCAGCCCCCAGGAAAATGGCGGCCAAAACGACGGCCATGGCTCCGACGAGGCCTATGAGGGTGGCGAGATCCAAGGCGCAAACTCCTGTTGGTGGCCGCAGCGTTACCCAAGGCGGCAGTTCAATTTCGACACGCAGCACCAAGCCGCGCGACAACTGCGCCGAGTATATTGAGCTTCAATGACATGCGCCCGAAAACCCGACAGTTTTTTCAGTTTACCGCCCTGGCCCGGATGCCGCATCTTGGGTTCAGCCTGCGCTTTTGCGCACAGCCGGCTTGCGTGCGGCGGGTTTGCGCACGGCAGCGGGTTTGGCCGCAGGAGCGGCTTTGACCGCCGCCGCCGCGCGCGCAGCAGGCCGGGGCTTTGCCGGTGCCTTGCCAGCGGGGCGCGGCTCGAACTCGAAGCCGACCTTGCCCGCCGCCGCGTCCCACACCAAATAGGCTTTGAAGGCGCGCCGGGTTTTGTTGGACACAAAGCGCTGCAGCAAATCGGTCTTGCCGCCGTGCAGCAGCTTGCCCATCTGCTCGGGCTCGATCACCTGCTGCAAAATGATGGCCCCGCTCTTGAAGTCGCAGCTCGGCTCGGCCTGCACCGAGCTGGGCACGGCGTGGCTGCACACGTACTGGCTGCCGTGCGCATACACTGGGCTGGCGCACTTGGGGCAATTCCCGAGCGGTGTGGCGGCGCTGAAGTCGGTCAGTTCGCCCGTGCTTTCGGCGCCTTTGTCGTCGCCAAAGTCGAACTCCAGCTTCCAGTTTTGCTGCTCGGCATCGAAGGCCAGCGCCAGCTCGGCCACGAAGGGCCAACCAGCCTTGGATCTAAAGCCCTGCAGCGGGCCGATGCGCTTGTCGCGCAAAAAGGCCTCGGCTTCGTCGCGCTCAAAGGTACGCCCGGCGGGCGACTTGCCAAAAGAAAAGCCGCAGCCCTGGCCAGATCCGGCTGCAGCCCCTTCGGCGCCATCGGTCCCGGCAGCCCCTTCGGCACCAGCAGCAGCCCCTTCGGCCCCGGTGCAGGCGTAGCGGCGGTAGTTTTCGCGCACCACGCCGCCGCAGTTCGGGCAGGGTGTGCCCAAGGTGGCGTAGTCGCCCGGCACGCTGTCGCGGTCGTACTCTTTGGCCTGGCGCACCATGCGCTCGGTCAGTTCGGCGATCTGGCGCATGAAGTCGGCGCGGCTCAACTGCCCACGCTCCATCAGCGCCAGCTTGTGCTCCCACTCACCCGTAAGCTCGGGCTTGCACAGCTCTTGCACCTGCAAGCCGCGCAGCAGCGTCATGAGCTGAAACGCCTTGGCCGTGGGGATGATCTCGCGGCCTTCGCGCAGCAAATAGTTTTCGCTCAGCAAGCCCTCGATGATGGCGGCGCGCGTGGCGGGCGTGCCCAGCCCCTTTTCGGCCATGGCGCTGCGCAGTTCTTCGTCGTCGATCAGCTTGCCCGCGCCTTCCATGGCGCCGAGCAGGGTGGCTTCGTTGTAGCGTGCGGGGGGCCGCGTTTGCAGCGCCTTCACCGCCGCCTCGGTGTTGTGCACGGTTTCACCCGGCTGCACCGGCACCAGGCGCTGGCCTTTGTCGCCGGCCTGCGCGCCCTCGGCTTCATCCGCCGCTTCTTTGCCATACACCGCCATCCAGCCTGGCTTGACCAGCACCTTGCCCTCGGTCTTGAAGGCGTGGCTGGCCGCAGCCACCTGCACGCGGCTGATGCGGGTGGTGAGCATGAATTCGGCCGGCGGAAAAAACACCGCCAGAAAACGGCGCGCCACCAGGTCGTAGAGCTTTTGCTCGGCCTCGCTCAGGCCGCTGGGCGCTTGCAAGGTGGGGATGATGGCGAAGTGGTCGCTCACCTTGGCGTTGTCGAACACGCGCTTGCTGGGCCGGATGTAGCCTTGCTCGATCGCGGTGCGCGCGTGCGGGGCCAAATGCGCCAAGCCGCTGGCGGCCAGCATGGCCACCGTTTGCTGCACCGTGGGCAGGTAGTCTTCGGGCAGGGCGCGACTGTCGGTGCGCGGGTAGGTCAGGGCCTTGTGCCGCTCGTACAGGCTTTGCGCCAGCGCCAGCGTGGTTTTGGCGCTAAAGCCAAAGCGCCCGTTGGCCTCGCGCTGCAAGCTGGTGAGGTCGTACAGCAGGCCGCTGGCTTGGGTGCTGGGTTTGGATTCTTCGCTCACCTGCGCCGGCTGGCCGCGCACGGCGGCGGCGATGGCCTCGGCCTGCGCCGCGCTCCAGAGCCGGTCGGCCTTGATCTCGGCATCGGCCGCTTCGCCGCCAGGTTTTTTGAAGGCCGGGTCGAACCACTTGCCCACGTAGCCGCCCGCCTGGGCTGCGAACGTGGCGTGGATTTCCCAGTAATCGCGGCTTTTGAAGGCGCGGATTTTTTCTTCGCGCTCGACCACCACCGCCAGCGTGGGCGTTTGCACCCGGCCCACGGTGGTGAGGAAAAAGCCGCCATCGCGGCTGTTGAAGGCCGTGAGCGCGCGGGTGCCGTTGATGCCCACCAGCCAGTCGGCCTCGGAGCGGCTGCGCGCGGCGTCGGCCAGCGGGCGCATCTGCTCGTCGCTGCGCAGGTGCTCAAAGCCATCGCGGATCGCCTGCGGCGTCATGGACTGCAACCAGAGCCGCTGCACCGGCTTGCCCAGCCCCTTGCTGCCGCCGGCGTACTGCTCGATCAGGCGAAAGATCAGCTCGCCCTCGCGCCCGGCGTCGCAGGCGTTGATGAGCGCGCTCACGTCTTTGCGCTTGGCCAGCTTGACCACGGCGTTTAAGCGCCCTTTGGATTTGTCGATCGGTTTCAAGTCGAACTGCGGCGGGATCACCGGCAGGTTGGCAAAGCTCCACTTGCCGCGCTTGACCTCGTAGGCCTCGGGGGCGGCGATTTCCACCAGATGCCCGACCGCCGAGGTCACGATGTAGCGTTCGCTCTCGTGGTACTCGTCGTGTTTCTCGAACTTGCCCGCCAGCGGCGTCAGGGCGCGCACGAGGTCAAGTGCCACCGAAGGTTTTTCGGCGATTACCAGGGTTTTGTTGCTGTTGTTCATGCTCATCGTCTCTACAATCCGCTCCCATGCGCGCACACGCGCCCATGCATGAGTTAACCTTAGCAAAGTTTTGGCCCGTTTCCGTGAAATGCGCCAAAGTGGCCCCACCCGATCTGCCCGCCCCCAGCCAAACGCGCCTTTGCTGCCCATGACCGACGCCCGCCTTTTGGCCGATTTGCACGCCGCCGCCGAGTCGGTCTGGCAAGACGTGGTGCCGCTGTGCCCGGGCTTTGCGGTCGAAGTGTTGCCGCGCATCGACTCCACCAACTCCGAGCTGATGCGCCGCGCCCGCGACGGCGCGCTGCACCCGCTGCTGCTGGTGGCGGCCGAGCAAAGCGCGGGCCGGGGCCGCCAAGGGCGCCAGTGGCACAGCCAGCCCGGCACCTCGCTCACCTTCTCGCTCGGCTTGCCGCTGCAGCCGGCCGATTGGTCCGGCCTGTCGCTGGCGGTGGGCGTGGCCTTGGCCGAAGCGCTGCACCCGCAGGTGCAACTCAAATGGCCCAACGACCTGTGCTGGCAAGGCCGCAAGCTCGGCGGGGTGCTGGTCGAGACCGCCTCGCTGGGTGCGCAGCGCTACGCGGTGATCGGGGTCGGGATCAACCTGCAGGCCCCTGAACTGCCCGATGCGGTGCCGGGTGAGGGGATGCAGGCGCTGCCGGCTGCCGGCTTGCTGGACTTGGTGCCGGATGCGCCCACGGGCGTGGGCCACTGGCTGCGCCGCGTGGCGGCCCCGCTGCTGCGCCAGGTGCTCGATTTTGAGGCCCAAGGCTTTGCCCCCATGGTCGCGCGCTACGCCGCCCGCGATGCCCTGATCGGGCGCCCGGTGCGCTTGTCCGACGGCCGCGAGGGCATAGCCGACGGAGTGCGCGCCGACGGCGCCCTGTGGCTGGCCACCGCCAGCGGGCGCGCAGCGGTGTGGCAAGCCGAAGTGAGTGTGCGCCCGTGCTGAGAACGCTGGCGCTGCTGTTGCTGCTGGCCAACCTAGGCCTGTGGGCCTACACCCAAGGCCATTTGGCTGCGCTCGGGCTGGCCCCGTTTGAAGCGCGCGAACCCGAGCGGCTGGCGCAGCAAGTGGCGCCCGAGGCGCTGCGCGTACTCAATGCGCCGGTGCCGGCATCGGCCTCACTGGCCGCCGCTGCGCCCGCTCCAGCCGCTGCGCCCGCACCCGAACTGGCTGCAACCGAACCCACACTGGCAGCGCCTAGCGAAGCACCAGAACCGCCCGCACCCGCACCCGCACCCGCGCTTGCGCTTGCGGCTGCGGCTGCGGCCAGCGGGAACGCGTGCTGGCAAGCGAGCCGGCTGAGCGCCGGACAGGCGGCGCTGTTGCGTGCCGCCTTGGGCGAGCGCCCCGACCTGCAGGGCCGCTGGAGCCTGAGCGAGGTGCGCGTGCCGCCACGCTGGCTGGTCTATATCGGGCCCCTGGCCAGCGAGCGCGCCCTGCAGCAACGCCGCGCCGAACTGACGCTGGCCCAGATCGAGCACCGCGCCCTGCCCGCCCCGCTGGCGCCCGGGCTGGCGCTGGGCACCTTTTCCAGCCGCGAGCGCGCCCAAACCGCCTTGGCCGAGGCGCGCCGCCAAGGCGTGAACGACGCCCGCGTGCTGCAAGAACGGCCCGAGTCGATCCTGCACACGCTGGTGCTCAACCCCTTGAGCGCCCCAGAGCGCCGCCAGTTCGAGGCCAAAGCCATCTTGCCGCCCAACGCCCTGCAGCCGTGCCCCTGAGCGCTGCGCGTGTGCCCCGCCGCAAGCCCCACACCCACACCCACACCCACACCCACACCCACACCCACACCCACACCCACACCCACATCCACATCCACACGGGCAAGTTTCAGAGGCGCGCGCTCGGCTATTGCCGAGCCCCATAGTGCGCGCATGGGCCCCGGAAGATAAAATGCGATAAAACGCAAAAAGCCACTTTTATTTCAAGGTTTTTGTCGCAACTTATTCACTTTGCCGCAGACGGTTCACATTCATGCGCATCATTGACCCCAGCCATCAGCCCGAGGCGCGGCACACGCTGATTGCGCTGGCGCCGCTGGCCGTGCTGTGGCTGGCCCTGCTGGCCTTGCTGCCCGCCTTTCCAGCGTTCAACCTGCCGCTGCAAATCGCGCTCGAAACGCTGGGCATCGTGTTCGCTGCGCTGATTTTTGCCGTGGTCTGGTCGGCCCCGGCCGCCTCCACCTCGCGCAACGCCTGCATCCTGGCCGGCACCTTCCTCGGCGTGGCCTTGCTGAACTTTGCGCACCTGCTCTCGCACCCGGGGATGCCAGACTTTGTCACCTCCAGCGGAGCCGAGAAAGCCATCAACTTTTGGCTGGCGGCGCAGTGGCTGGCGGCGCTGGGCCTGCTGGCGGCGCTGTGGCTGCCGTGGCAGCAGGTCAGCCTGAGCCAGCGCTGGCCCAAGTTGCTGGCCGTGCTGCTGCTGGTGGCGGTTTTGTACGCCTGGTTTTTGTGGGCCCCGCACACCGTGCCGCGCACCTACATCGAGGGCGTCGGCCCTACGCTTTTCAAACAAACCCTGGAAACGCTGCTGATCGGCCTGTACCTGGTGGCGGTGCTGCGCCTGCTCTGGCTCTGGCGCCAACCGCGCGCCTTCAATGTCAGCGGCCTGTTTGGCGCGGCGGTGACGATGCTCATGGGCGTGGTGTTGTTTGCCCAATACGCGGGCGCGAACGAGCTGTTTTGCGTGCGCGACCACCTGTTCAAAATCCTGTCTTACTTATTCCTCTACCGCGCCCTGTTCGTCGAAACCCTGCTCGCCCCGCACCGGGCCTTGCAAGCCCGCAGCCAGGAACTGGAGCAGGCACGCGCGAACCTCGAGCGCGAGCACCTGCGGCTGCAAAACGCCCTCGAGGCCTCCCAGACCGACATCTCCGAGCGCAAGCAGGCCCAGGCCGAGCGCGAGACGCTGGCGCAGCAGTTGAGCGACCTTGCCGCCAACGTGCCCGGGGTGCTGTTCAGCTACCGCCACGACCCCGATGGCCAGCCCCACTGCCACTACCTGAGCCAGCGCGCCGAGGCCGTCTGCGGGGTGGCGCGCGAGCTGTTGCAAGCCAGCGTGGCGCACCTGATGGCGCGTTTGCGCACCCGCGACCGGGTGCACTTGCTGCGTGCCATGGCCGAATCCGAGCGCCAGCTCCGCCCCTTGCACACCACCTTCAGGCTGCCACACCCCGAGCGCGGTCTGCGCTGGATCGAGATCGCTGCGCAGCCGCACCCCCAGCCCGACGGCGGCGTGCTGTGGCACGGCTACGCCCAAGACGTCACACGCGCCCACACCGACCAAGAATGGCTGCGCCTGTCCGACAAGGTGTTCGAGGCCAGCCAGAGCGGCATTTTCGTCACCGACGCACGCCGTCGCCTGGTCAAGGTCAACCCCGCGTTCACCGAAATCACCGGCTACCCGTCCGACGAGGTGCTGGGCCGCTCACCCAAGTTGCTCGGATCGGGGCAGCACGACCCGCAATTTTTTACGCGCATGCTCGACACGCTGGCGCATCAGGGGCGCTGGCAGGGCGAGGTCTGGAACCGGCGCCGCTCGGGCGAGCTGTACGCGCAGTGGCTGGCAGCCTCGTGCATCCGCAACGCAAGCAGCGAAATCACGCACTATCTGGCGGTTTTTACCGACATTTCTGGCTTGAAGGCGCACGAACAACAACTCGACCACCTCGCCAACCACGACATGCTCACCGGCTTGCCCAACCGGCGCCTGCTGCGCGACCGGCTCAGCCAAGCGATCGCCTACAGCCAGCGCAACGGCAGCGGCTTGGCGCTGGCCATGCTGGACCTGGACGGCTTCAAGCCGGTCAATGACGCGCACGGCCACGCGGTGGGCGACAAGCTGCTGGTCGAGGTGGCGCTGCGCCTGCGCCAGGTGGTGCGCGCCGACGAAACCGTGGCGCGTTTGGGCGGCGACGAGTTCGTGCTGCTGTTTAGAGAAAACCACGGGCCGCTGCCGCTGCAGCGCGTGCTGCAAACCGTGCAGGAGCCGATGCTGATCAACGGCCTGCGGCTGCAGGTGGGCGCCAGCGTCGGGGTGACGCGGCTGCGCGCCGACAACGCCAGCGTCGAGCAACTGCTGCGCGAGGCCGACCAAGCCATGTACCAGGCCAAGAACGCGGGCCGCAACCGCTTTGAGTTCTTCGACCCCGCGCATCCATGACCCTCCCGCACGACCCGGTGCTGCTGCCCGCCAGCGCCCTGCTGCTGGCCGCTGGCCGGGGCGAGCGCATGCGGCCTTTGACCGACCAGACCCCCAAACCGCTGCTGGCGCTGCACGGCCAGCCGCTGATCGCCTGGCACTTGGACGCGCTGGCGCGCGCTGGCGTGCGCCACGCGCTCATCAACACCGCCTGGCTGGGCGAGCAGTTGCCCGAGCGGCTCGGGTGCTGCTGGCCTGCCGCCACTGCCGATGCGGCCACCGCCCAACCCCCGATCGGGCCCGCCGGCCTGACCCATGCCCCGAGCCCCGCCGCCGCCGGCCGCTCCATGGCGCTGAGCTACTCGCACGAAGGGCGCGACTTTGGCGGCGCGCTCGAAACCGCCGGCGGCATTGCGCGCGCGCTGCCCGCGCTGGCCGACTGTTTTTGGGCCGTGGCCGCCGACGCCTACGTGCCCGGCTTCGCCTTCGACCGCGCCGCGCTGCAGCGCTTTGCCGCCAGCGGCCTGCTGGCGCACCTGTGGCTGGTGCCGAATCCGGCCCAGCACCCGGGCGGCGATTTTGGCCTTGGCCCCGGCCCCCAAGGTTGCACACTGGCGCTGAATCTGCCCGCCGCCCACCCCGGCCCGCGTTACACCTTCAGCGGCCTAGCGCTGTACCGGCGCGAGTTGTTCAGCCCGCCCTGGCTGGCCATTGCCCCCGGCAACCCGCAGGGCATCCGCGCCGCGCTGGCGCCACTGCTGCGCCGCGCCATGGACAATGGTCTGGTGAGCGCCGAGCTCTACCCCGGCCCTTGGGCCGACGTAGGCACCCCGGAGCGCCTGGCGGTGCTCGAAGCACACCATCCTGCAGCACCCACCCCCGACGCACGCACCCGCACATGAACGCCCTCGACCCTGTTTCCACCGTTGCGCCCACCCCAGCCTACGCCCCCATCGCCCACGCCAAAGTCTATGCCACGCGCCGCGCCCGCTTGGCGGCGCAACTCGGCCCGGGCGGCATCGCCCTCATCCCCACCGCACCCGAGCGCAAGCGCAACCGCGACAACGAATACCCGTACCGCTTCGACAGCTATTTTTACTACCTCACCGGCTTCACCGAGCCCAACGCCTGGCTGCTGCTGGACGCAAACGGCCACAGCACCCTGTTTTGCCAGCCCAAAGACCTGCAGCGCGAAATCTGGGATGGCATCCGCCTCGGCCCTGCGGCAGCCCCATCCGCGCTCGGCGTCACGGCCGCCTACGCCATCGAAGAGTTGGACGCGCGCCTGCCCGCGCTGCTGGAAAACCGCGCCAGCCTGTGCTACCCCTTTGCCATCCACGCCGGGCTGGAAGGCCGCATCGACGGCTGGCTGCAAAAAGTGCGCGCGCGCACCCGCTACGGGGCCTTGTGCCCCGACACCCAGCGCGACCTGTGCGCCCTGCTCGACGAAATGCGCCTGCACAAAGACACACACGAGCTTGGCCTGATGCGCCGCGCCGCGCAAATCAGCGCCGGGGCGCACGTGCGCACCATGCAGCGCTGCGCCCATTGGTTGCGCCAAGGGCGCGCGCTGCGCGAGTACCACCTGGAGGCCGAGCTGCTGCACGAGTTTCGCCGCCACGGCGCCCAAGGCCCAGCCTACGGCAGCATCGTCGCCGCCGGGGCCAACGCCTGCGTGCTGCACTACCGCGCCGACGCCGCGCCGGTGCGCACCGGCGACCTGGTGCTGATCGACGCCGGCTGCGAGCTCGACGGCTACGCCAGCGACATCACGCGCACCTTCCCCGCCAACGGCCGCTTCAGCGGGCCGCAGCGCGACGCCTACCAACTGGTGCTGGCAGCACAGCAGGCCGCCGTGGCCGCCACCCGGCCCGGGCAGCGCTTCACCGACCCGCACCAAGCCAGCGTGCGCGTGCTGGCGCAAGGCATGCTGGATTTGGGCCTGCTCGACGCCGCCCAAGTGGGCACGCTCGACGACGTGATCGAGCAGCGCCACTACTTTCGCTTTTACATGCACCGCACCGGCCACTGGCTCGGGCTTGACGTGCACGATGTGGGCAGCACTGTGGAGCCGGGCGAAATCGGGCAGTTCAGCGAGCGCACCGACCCGCTCAGCGGCGAAACCATCAAAGACCGCCCCAGCCGCATCCTGCGCCCCGGCATGGTGCTCACGCTCGAGCCAGGCCTGTACGTGCGCCCCGCCGCCGACGTGCCCGAGGCGTTCTGGAACCTGGGCATCCGCATCGAAGACGACGCCGTGCTCACGCCCGATGGCTGCGAGCTGATCTCGCGCGCGGTGCCCGTGGAGCCCGATGAAATCGAGGCGCTGATGCGCGCTTGAGGCACCCAATGGGGTGCACGGGGGTGCAGCGCTAGGCCTGCCTCATGCCGTCCCCCGGCGCCGACGGGGCGCTGTGGCCGACGGGCGCGGGCCTCATGCCGTCCGCTACGCGGCCAAAAATCGGCCCACACCCGCCGGCCACAGCGCCCCTGCACCCTCGGGGTGCGGGCGGCTCAAGCGCCGGGCTTTAGGCTCCGTGGCACTTCTTGAATTTTTTGCCGCTGCCGCAGTGGCAGGGGTCGTTGCGGCCGGGTTGTTCGGTTTTGCGCTGCGGCGGCACGCGCGGGCCGAGGGTGCGCGCGATTTCGCGCAGGTCGTAGGCGGCCCACAGCGCTTCGCCGTAGGCGTCCAGGCGCTGCTGGCTGACGCTGGGCGGGTCGTCGTCGGCCTGGGTGCTCAGGCTGGGTGGATCGAGGTCGTCGTCGGTAAGGTCCTCGATGCTATCGAGCGCCTCCTGCATCCACTGGGCCAGTTCGCGGTCGCGCGGCGGCTGCCATTCTTCGGGCCAGGTTTCAACCACGGCCATGAAGCCGATGGCCCACAATTGGGCGAAGGCGGGAATGTCAGGCGTGCCGTCGGTGCCCTCTTCGGCCGCCGCTTCGGCCGCCATTTCGGCGTGGATCTTGGCGCGTTCATCTTCGCTGAGTGACCACAGCAGGGCGCGCAGATCGAACAGTTCGGGGGCGTAGGCGCGTTCGTCGTCAAGCGCATCAACCGGGGCGTCGAGTGCGGTCTGCACCTGCTCCCAGCGGCGCTGCCACAGATCCATAAAGCGCTGGTGTTGCTCGGGGCTTGTGAACAGATGCGGCCCGAAACGCCCGCTGTCTGGGTCGGCCAGCACGGCAGCGAAGTATTCGTCGGCTTCGATGGGGCGGCGGCAGCACAGCAGCCCGGCCATGAAGCCCTCCAAAAACTCCCATGAAGGCGCCTCTACGCCGCGCTGCCCCAAGTCGAGCAGGATGTCTTCGAGATCGTCGAGCTCTTGCGGGCTCAGATGGGACGCGGTGGGCAGGGCCGTGTGGGCCGCTTCGGGGGCGCGGGGTGTGTTCATGGAATCGGGCCTTGGTGATCGTGCCGCACAGTGTAGCCGCTGACCTGCCTCAAGAGCCAAGGCAAGCCATCAGGGGCGCTGTGGCCGGCGGGTGTGGACCGATTTTTGGCCGCGTAGCAAAACGGCATGAGGCCCGTGTGCCAGCACCCGAAGGCGGGGCGCTGTGGCCGGCGGGTGTGGGCCGATTTCTGGCCGCGCAGCGGACGGCATGAGGCCCGCGCCCGCCGGCCGCAGCGCCCCGCCGCAGAGCCCAGCAGCATCAAGCCTCGATCAACCGCAACAGCCCCTGCAAGGCATGCCGCACCGCCGCCGCCCGCACGGCATCGCGCTCGCCCTCGAAGTGCTGCGTCTGGCTCGTCACCCCACCCGGCGTGGCCCAAGCAAAGCACACCGTGCCCACCGGCTTGCTCGCGCTGCCGCCCAGCGGCCCGGCCACGCCGCTCACCGCCACGCTCACCTGCGCCAGCGTATGCCACAACGCCCCCTCGGCCAAGGCGCGCACCACCGGCTCGCTCACGGCCCCATGCTGCGCGATCAGCGCCGCGCTCACCCCCAAATGCGCGCTCTTGGCCGCATTCGAGTAGCAGACGAAGCCGCATTCAAACCACTCGCTAGAGCCGCTCAAGCCGGTGCACGTGGCAGCGATCAGGCCACCGGTGCAGCTCTCGGCGCTGGCCATGCGCCAGCCGCGCGCGCGCAGCGCTACCGCCAGTTGCTGGCACAGATCGAGCAGTTGCGGCTCCAGCGTGTTCATGCGCCCTCGTCAATCAGAACAAAAAACGCCACAAGGCAAACAGCAGCAACACGCAAAAAGCCGCCACCAGATCGTCGAACATCACCCCCCAGGCCCCGCGCCAGCCCTGGCCCTTGAACACGCGGTCCGCCCACGCCACCGGCCCAGGCTTGGCGGCGTCAAAGTAGCGAAACAGCGCAAACGCCAGCAACTGCCCCAGCCAGCCCGCTGGCGCGATCAGCCACAACACCAGCCAGAAAGCGACGATCTCGTCGATCACGATAAAGCCCGGGTCGCTCGCGCCGCTGTGGCGCAGCGTGATGACCGTGGCCCACCAGCCCAGCAGCAGCACCGCAGCGATGATCAGCCCCCACACCCAATCGGGGGGCTGCCACAACAAGCTGACCCACACAAACAGCGCCCACGCCCACAGCGTGCCGATGGTGCCGGGAGCGTGTGGGCTCAGCCCAGCCCCAAAACCCAGCGCCAGCGTGTGCGCCGGATGCGCCAGCAAAAACCGCAGCCCCGGACGGCGCACGGGTGTGGTTGCCAATGCCGAATTCACGCAAACCAGCCCTCAAAGCCATCCATGGGCTCGAAGCGGCGGCCCAGCACGCGCAGCCGCGTCGGGCCGGGCAGCAGGCGCTCGGGCAGCGGGTGACAGGGGTCGCCGGGGTAGCACAGGCCGCGCAGCGCGCCGTCGGCAAAGGGCGCGGGCTCGATGCACGGCGCGCGCCGCCCCAGCGCCTGTTGCCACGCCGCCGCCGCGCTCTCAAAGCGCGCCAGTTCGGCCAGCGCCATCAATTGCGGCGCGATCAACTCCAGCTCGTGCGCCCAGTGGCGCTGCAAGGCCGCGCGCGGGCTCAGCCAGAGCGCCTCTACGGCCTCGCGCTGGTCGGGCACGGCCTGTTGCCCCGGCGGCAGCAGGGCCAGAAAAAAACGGGTGTCAAAGCGCGCCGTCCCCACCACCGGGTTGCGCGGTGTGATCCAGCGCGACCACGGGCGCAAGGCAGCGGTCTGGGCCCGCAAACCGTGCAGGCCCAGTGCTTGGGGCCAGCTCTGGCCTTGCAGCAGACTCTGGTGCAAGGCAGCGGGCGGCCACGCCCCTGCCGCCGGCAGCGCCAGCAGCACCCCGGCCTCCTCGTACAACTCGCGCAGCGCCGCCAGGTGCAGCCCACGCGCCTGCTCCAGGGGGGTTTCCGGCTCGTTGAGGTGCTGCGCAAAAGCGCTCTCGGGCTGGTCCAGCGACGGCAACCAATCGGGCGTGCAATCGGCCGCATCGAGCTTGCCACCCGGAAACACATAGACCCCGCCCAGTACCTCGGTCCCGGGATGGCGGCGCAGCAGCAGCACCTCCAACCCCGCACCCCCTTCGCGCAGCAGCAGCACCGAGGCGGATGCGCGCGGCGGCCGCTCGGCCTCAGCACTGGCGCCAGTGGAGTGGGTTGCGCTCGGCTCGGTCTTGGGGTTATGTGCTGGCAGGTTCATGGCGCGATTGTGGCACCGTCAGCGGCCACTCAAGCCTGGCACCCGCGCTGGGCACCCATGCTGCAGCGCACCCTGTGCGGCCGGTCTCAGGCAAAGTGATCAAAACCCGCCAGTTCCACCCCCGGCGGCAGGGTGTAGGGCTGCCCCTGGGCATCCACCAGGCGGCAGCGCGGCCCCTCGCCCGTGGCCGCGACGATGCGCCCGATGCGGCTCAAAGACACCCCCGCCTCCTGCCCAGCGCGCTCGATGGCAGAGCGCGCCGTCACCGGGGCCGTGAACAAGAGCTCGTAGTCGTCGCCGCCGGCCAGCAGGCAGGTGAGCGCCCGCCCGGGCTGCGCCTGCGTCAGCGCGCGCAGCTCTGGCCCCACGGCGGCACTGGCCAGCAGCGCGGGCACATCCATCTGTGCCGCCACCCCCGAGGCGCGCAACACATGCCCGAGGTCGGCCAGCAGGCCGTCGCTCAGATCGATCGCCGCATGCGCCTGCCCGCGCAAGGCCAGCCCAAGCGCCACCCTAGGCTCGGGCCACTCCAGCCGCTGGCGGCAGCGCTCCAGCGCCGCAGCAGGCAGCGGCCAGCGCCCGCGCAGGGCCTCCAGCGCCAGCCGCGCCTGGCCCAAGTGGCCGCTCACGTACAGCTCATCGCCAGCGCGGGCGGCGTCGCGGCGCAGCGCCTGAGCAGGCGGCAGTTCGCCAAACACCGTCAGGCACAGGTTGAGCGGCCCGGCGCAGGTGTCGCCCCCCACCAGCGCGCAGCCGTGCGCGTCGGCCAATGCCAGCAGGCCCGTAGCAAACTCCTGCACCCAGGGTGCGTCGATTTGCGGCAGCGCCAGCGCCAGCGTGAAAGCCAGCGGCCGCGCCCCCATGGCCGCCAGATCGCTCAGGTTCACCGCCAGCGCCTTGTGGCCCAGCGCGCGCGGGGCCACATCGGGGAAGAAATGCCGCCCCTGCACCAGCATGTCGGTCGAAACCGCCAGCACCTGCCCCGGCCCCGGTTGCAGCAGCGCGCAGTCGTCGCCATTGCCCAGCCGCAGCCCGGCGTGCACCCCGGGCTGCGCCAAGGGGTGCTGGAAATAGCGCCGGATCAGATCAAATTCGCCCAAGGCCATGCGCCCCGCTCAGTGCAGCGCCGACTTGCCCGCCTCTCCGTCGGCGCGCAGCACAAAGGCCGCTACCGGGGCCTCGAAGCGCTGCCCATCGACGGCGACGCAGAAAAAATGCCCGCTCATCAGCCCCATCGGGGTGCGCAGCGGCACGCTGCTGCTGTAGCGAAACGACTGCCCCGGCTGCAGCAAAGGCTGGTGCCCGACCACGCCCAGCCCATCGACCTGCTGCGTCTGGCCGCGCGCATCTTCGATCTCCCAGTGCCGCGCCACCAGTTGCGCCGCCACCTCGCCGCTGTTGCGGATGGTGATGGTGTAGGCAAACAGGTACAGCGGCGCGTCCGGATCGGACTGCTCGGGTACGTACTGCGGCTCGGCTTCGCAAGTGAATTGGTATCGTGACATGGGCCGCATTGTGAAGCACTTGGCGCCGCGCTGCACGCCCTGTTTGCGGCAACCCTGCAAAGGCCGGGCACGCAAGCGCCCATCTGAAGCCAAGCCCAAGGAAATCTAAAGGCCATCGGGTCGCCTTTGGGTGCGCTATCGGTACACAATTGCCCCATGCACGCGCTCCGCCTGCACCGCGCACGGCACCGTGCCGCTGTCAAAATGGCGGATCGCCCCTTGGTTTAGCCACCTCAGAGCCCAAGCCCATGCCCAACTACCGCATCGCCCCCTCCATTTTGTCGGCCGACTTTGCCCGCCTTGGGCAGGAGGTGAGCGAGGTCATCGCCGCCGGGGCCGACTGGATCCACTTCGACGTGATGGACAACCACTACGTGCCCAACCTCACTTTTGGGCCCATGGTCTGCCAGGCGCTCAAGCCGCACGCCCAAAAGCCCGACGGTACGCCGGTGCCCATCGACGTGCACCTGATGGTGCAGCCGGTCGATGCGCTGGCGGGCGCCTTCATCGACGCCGGGGCCAACCTGGTGAGCTTTCACCCCGAGGCCAGCGCGCACGTACACCGCAGCATCCAGGCCATCAAGGCGCGCGGCTGCCAGGCCGGGCTGGTGTTCAACCCCGCCACCCCGCTCGATGTGCTGGACTGGGTCATCGACGAGCTGGACCTGATCCTGATCATGAGCGTCAACCCCGGCTTTGGCGGCCAGGGCTTCATCGACTCGGCGCTGCGCAAGGTCGAGCAGGCACGCAAGCGCATCGAATCCAGCGGGCGCGACATCCGGCTCGAAGTCGATGGCGGGATCAAGGTCAGCAACATCCGTCGCGTGGCCGCCGCCGGGGCCGACACCTTCGTGGCCGGCAGCGCCATTTTTGGCCAGCCCAACTACGCCAGCGTGATTGCCCAGATGCGCGCCGAACTGGCGGGCGTGGCCTGAGCCGAGCGCATGCACCTTGGCACCGGAGCCATTCCCAACCCCGCGCCATTAAGGGTAAACCCCGGTCCAACTGATAACGGCGCTTGATGCAACACGACTATGATCAAATAATACTTTTTTATTCCCACTCAGGCACCGGCCTTATGACTGCACCCGCCCGCTTTCACCCCCTGATCCGCCCCGGTGTCTGGCTCATGCAGCGCCTGCCCATGGGCTTCAAGCTGCTGGCGCTGGCGGCGGTGGTGCTGCTGCCGCTTTCGCTGGCAGCCATGTGGATCGTCCACAACCTCTGGAGCGAACGCGCCGGGGTGCAGGGTCAGCTCAACGGCTTGCAGGTGCAGCAGCAAGTCGTGGCTGTGGCGGTCCCGTTGCTGGATCATCAGGGCCACATGCACAGCTTGCTGGCCGGTCGCACCGATGCCACCCAAGCCCTAGAAGCCGCGCGCGCCCAATTGCGCCCCGCCATCGCCGCACTGGACGCCGGCATCGCCGCCACAGGGCAGCCCGAGCTGAGCGCCAAATGGGCGCCGCTGCGCGACGAACTGCGCCTGCTGCTCAACACCGCCCCGGCCAGCCACAACGCCGCCGACTGGTACGCGCGGCAGTCGGGCCTGCTGCTGCGGCTGCAGCGCGTGGCGCTGCTCAACGGGGAAACGTCCACCCTGCTGCTCGACCCCGACCGCCGCCTGTTCTACCTCACCGATGCGCTGGTGCAGCGCCAATTGCCGTTGTTGCAGTCCAGCGCACACCTGCGCAACGAGGGCGCCGTGTTGCTGCTGCAAGCCCAAGGCGGCGGCATCAGCTCCGAGCTGATCACCCAGGCGGTGCGGCTGGGCAGCCACGCAGACGCGCTCGATGAACACCTGCGCCAGATGCAGGAGCGCCTCGAGGCCTTGGCGCGCATCGGGGCCGCCGCGCCAGCGGCTTGGCCGCAAGCACTGGCCAGCACCCAGCAGTACGCGGCTGTGGTGCGCGACGGCATCGGAGCGGGCGTGATGACCGCTGAGGCGCAGGCGCATTTCGAACAAGGCAGCCAGGTGCTGGCGCTGCAACTGGAGCTGAGCCGCCAACTCGGCGCGCAAGTCCAAGAACTGCTGGCGCAGCAGCACAGCCGCCTGCAGTGGCTCTTGCTTGGCGTCGGCCTGGGTGCCCTGCTGGTGCTGCTGGCGCTGGTATATGGCATGGTCGCGCTCTATCACGCCACGCTGGATGGGCTGCGCCAGCTCGGCAGCGTATTCAAAAACGCCACTGCAGGCGATTTGACCGGCGAGGTGCAGATTGCCGGGCAAGACGAAGTGGCGCAGATGGCGCAGCAGTTTAGTCTCATGCTCAACACCCTGTCGGCGATCGTCGCCGATGTGCGCAGCGTGGCCGCCGTGCTCACCCACATGGGCGGGCAACTGGTGCAAGACAGCCAGCTCTTGTCGGAGCGCACGCAGTCGCAGGCCGCCAGCCTGGAGCAAGCCAGTGCCAACATCCGCGAAGCCGCCGAGACCGTGACGCGCAACAGCGCCGATGTGCTCGAAGTCAGCCGCGTCAGCGCCGGGTTGCACCGCCAGACCGAGCACGCCAGCGGCCTGATGCAGCAGACCATGGGCGGCATGGGTACGCTGCAAAGCACCTCCAAGCGCATGAACGAGATCATCGGCGTGATCGACAGCATCGCATTTCAGACCAACATTCTGGCGCTCAATGCGGCGGTGGAGGCGGCGCGCGCGGGCGAGGCCGGCCGCGGCTTTGCGGTGGTGGCCACCGAAGTGCGCAATTTGGCGCAACGCAGCCAGGCCGCTGCGGGAGAGGTGCGGCAGTTGATTGCCGAATCCACCAGCCGGGTAAAAAATTCGGTCGACGAAATCAGCGCCGTCAGCGCCGTGATGGGGCAACTGGTGCAAGGCATCCGCGACATCACGCAGCGCATCGACGCCATGGCGGTGGCCAGCAAGCAGCAGAGCGCCGCCCTCAAGGAAGTCGCGCAAGCCATGACGCAGCTCGACGACGTAACCTACGACAACGCCGCCATGGTGGAGCGCAGCGGTCTGCACGCCACGGCGCTGCTAGAGCACACCCAAGACCTGGACCGCGCCGTCCACCACCTGCGCCTCAAGCAGGGCACGGCCGACGTGGCGCGCGAACTCACCGAGCACGCGCTGGCGCATGTGCGCAAGGTCGGTTACGAGCGTGCCAGCGAGGATTTTTACAAGCAAAACGGGCCCTTCATCGACCGCGACCTCTACATCTTTGTGCTCGATCGACAAGGGGTGTACCGCGTCATGGGGGCCAACCGGGCCAAGACCGGCAGCCGCGTGCAAGACGCACCCGGCATTGATGCCGAGCAGTTCATGCACGATGTGTGGGAGCAGGCCGACAGCGGCGGCGGCTGGCTTGAATACAATATCGTCAATCCCTTGACCGGCGAGGTGCGCGGCAAGTCCTCTTTTGTGTTGCCGCTCAGCGCCGACTTGCTGATCGGTTGCGGCGCCTACCGCAGCGCGCTCAAAACCAGCTAATACCTCCTACCGCCTTTGCCCGCCGCCGCAAACCCCGAATCACCCGCACTGTCGCACCTCATGACGGCTGGCGAGCGCCGCGCCAGTGCGTCGCTGGCCGCCATTTTTGCGCTGCGCATGCTGGGCCTGTTTTTGGTGCTGCCGGTGTTTGCGCTGGAAGCGGCACGCTACCCCGGCGGCGACGATCCGCTGCGCGTGGGCTTGGCGCTGGGCATCTATGGCCTGACGCAAGCGCTGCTGCAAATCCCGCTCGGCATGGCATCAGACCGCTGGGGCCGCAAGCGCATCATCCAGGGCGGCTTGGTGATGTTTGCCATCGGCAGCCTGGTGGCCGCCTGGGCCCCGACGCTGGAGTGGCTCACCGTGGGCCGCGCGCTGCAGGGCGCGGGGGCGATCTCGGCCGCCGTCACCGCCTTTTTGGCCGACGTCACGCGCGACGAGGTGCGCACCAAGGCCATGGCCATGGTGGGCATCAGCATTGCCCTGACCTTCGCGCTCTCGCTCGCCACGGCGCCGTTGCTGGTGACGGTGATCGGGCTGCACGGGCTGTTTGCGCTCACGGCCGCACTGGCGCTGCTGGGCATGGCGGTGGTGGCCTGGGTGGTGCCGCCGGAGCCTGTGCGCCTGCGCCCAGCCCGGCGCACCAGCTTGCGCTCGGTCTTGTTCGATGTGCGCCTGGCGCGGCTGAACTTGGGGGTGTTCGTGTTGCATGCGGTGCAACTGGCCTGCTGGGTGGCGCTGCCCGCCCTGTTGTTGCAAGCGGGCCTGGCGGCGCATCTGCATGGCTGGGTGTATTTGGTGGCGGTGCTGGCGGCCTTTGTGCTCATGGGTGCGCTGTTGTTCAGGCTGGAACGGCGCGGGTTTCTGCGTGCCGTGTTTTTGTGCGCCATCGGCCTGATCGTGCTGGCGCAACTCGGCCTGTGGTGGGCCAGCGCCAGCGCCGCGCCGACTTGGGTGTGGTTGTTTGCGTGTTTGTTTGTTTTCTTTCTCGGCTTCAACACGCTCGAAGCCAGCCAGCCCAGCCTGGTCTCAAAAATGGCCAGCGCCGAACAGCGCGGCGCGGCGCTGGGGGTCTACAACACGCTGCAATCGCTCGGATTTTTTACTGGCGGGGCGCTGGGCGGGGCGGTGCTGGCGCTGTGGGGGCCGGACGGCCTGTTTTTGGCTTGCGCCGCCTTGGGCCTGCTGTGGCTGCTGGTGGCGTGGCGCATGCCGGCGCTGCCTGCAGCGCCGGCCGCGCAAAGGCGCTCCAGAGCGCCTTGATCTTCCCCCACAAAACCACTGCTCCCCACCGAGTCAGCCCACCACCCACGCAGCGGCCTCGGGGGTGCTTTCAGCGGTGCAGGGCCAAGTGGCGCGGGGTCCAGGCATGCGCCAGTTTGTGCACGAAGTGGTGCCGCGCCACGTGATAGCTGGGGTCGAAACCGTAAAAATTGCGCTGCATGCGCTCCAGCTCCTGTTCGCGGTACTGTGCCAAGGGGCGCTGTGCCTCGTCGGCGGCGCGCTGCGCCTGCTTGGCGGCCAGCAGATGCGGCCAATCGCAGGACGCCGCCAGCGCCAGCGCCCGCTCTAGGCAGCGCATTTCCAGCCCCATCCTGGGGCCAGCGTCGCAGTGGTCGATCAGCCCGAGGTGTTGGGCGTCGGCGGCGCGCAGCGGCAGCCGCTGCGCCATCAGTAGGCGCGCCCCTTCGACCCCGAGGCGGCGCGGCAGCAAATAAGTCCAGTACTCGGATCCGTACAGGTTGCCCATGTTTTTGTAGTGCGCATTGAGCACCACGCTGCTGTGCGCCCAGACCTGGTCCGCCGCCAGCGCCAGAAAGGCCCCGCCGGCCCCGGCGTTGCCACGCAACACGCTGAGCGTGAGGCGATCGGTGCATTGCAGGATCGCCAGCACCAAGTCGTTCATGGCCTGGATGTTGCGCCAGGAAGCGTCGGCGGCGCTGTCGCCGGGGCGGTGTGCGGCGGCCTCGATCTGGTTCAGGTCCAGGCCGTTGCTGAAAAAATCGTCCCCGCCGTCGAGCAACAGCACCCGCGTCGGGCGCTGGCAGACGCTCAGCAGGGCCGTTCGCAGCCGCTGGCAGCGCTGGGTGGACAGGGCGCCGTTGTAAAAATCGAAGCTCAAACGCCCGACACGCGCGCCCTCGGGGCCGAACTCGCGGTAGCGCAGCTCGCCCCACTCGTCGTCGGCGCGCTCGAGCGCAGCGGCGCGCTCGGGCAGTTGCGCCGCTTGCTCAAAGACCTGGACGACGGGCAGCTTGAAGTGGCCCAGCCCGGACGCGGTGCCGGGCGGATCGGCCAGCCGCGCCTGCCCGATCCAGAGGCCGCCATCAAGCGTGCGGCGCAACACCGCCCCGTCGCGTTGCGCCAGCAGGGCGCCGGGCGGGTGCGCGGCAAATTCGGCCACGCTGGCCGCGCTGGCCGGGTGCGCATCGTACAGGTAGCAGGCGCGGCCCCAAAGTTGGTCCAGCACGCCGGGTTGGCCATCGGCGCTGCGCAGCCGCGCCAGCAGTTCAGCGCTGCTGTGCTGCGCCCAGTCGAGGGCGCGCTCGTTCTGGCGCATCTGGGATTGCCAGTGCTGCGCGAGGGCCAGCCCGCCCTCGGTGGGCGCTGACAGGGCTTGGCGCTGGCCGCTGTGCCAGCGTTCGATGGCTGCCAGCGTGGCTTGCAGCGCCGCTGCGGTGACTTCACGCCGGTACAGGCTGCCTTTGCTGGCGGCGCGCATGGGAAAGTGCGCCTCGGCCCAGACCGGGCCGGCGTCGAACTCGTCGGTGGCTTGCAGCAGCGTCACGCCCCATTCGCTGCGTTGCTGCAACACCGCCCAGTCCAGCGCCGAGGGCCCGCGGTCGCCTGGCGGCCCCGGGTGCAGCACCAGGCAGGGCAGGCGCTGCCACAGCTCGCGGGCGATGCGGCGCTTGAGAAAGGGGGCCAGAACAAAATCGGGCCGGAACAGCGCCACCGCCTCGGCCGTCACGCTGTCGGCGATGTCGAGCTCGACGCTCACGCAGTGGCCACGCGCGCGCAGCTCGGCGTACAGGCGCTGGCTCAGGCTGTTGAAGCCGTGGCAGAGCAGCAGGATGCGCAGCGGCGCAGGGGCGCGCTCGGAAGCGGCCACGTCCACCGCGGCGGCGGCGGGCCCGTGCAACGACGCTGCAGCGGCGGGTGGCGGCGCGCTCATGCTCCGGCGATCAAGGCGGCGGGCGGCTCAGCAGATGCGCGGCAACTGCTCGGCGCTGAGCCAGTCCACCACGCGCCGCCCGCCAAAGCGGGTCTGCATCTGCACGAACTGGTGCGGATCGGCCTGCACCACCCCGATGCAGGCAGCGTCGCGACCGAGCGGATGCGCACGCAGCGCCGCCAGCAAGGCGTCGGCGGCTTCGGGGGCGCAGATCGCCACCAGCTTGCCCTCGTTGGCCACATACAGCGGGTCCAGCCCCAGCAACTCGCACGCGGCTTCGACTTGCGGCCGCACCGGGATCGCCGCCTCCTGCAACATCATGCCGACGCCGGACTGGCGCGCGATTTCGTTGAGCGCGGTCGCCAGCCCGCCGCGGGTGGGGTCGCGCAGCGCGTGCAGCGCCCCCGGTGCAGCGGCCAGCATATCGGCCACCAGGGTGTGCAAGGCGGCGCTGTCGCTCTCGATTTGGGTTTCAAAGGCCAGCGATTCGCGCTGCGACAACACCGCCACGCCGTGGTCGCCCACGCTGCCCGAGAGCAAAATCGCATCGCCCACGCGCGCCTGGCTGCCGCTGATGTGGACCCCGGGGGCCACCACCCCGACGCCGGTGGTGCTGATGAAGACCCCGTCGCCCTTGCCCTGCTCGACCACTTTGGTGTCGGCTGTGACCACCGGCACCCCGGCCGCGCGCGCCGCCTGGCCCATCGAGCGCGCAATGCGCTGCAAATCAGCGAGCGCGAAACCCTCCTCTATGATGAAGGTGGCGCTCAAGTAGAGCGGGCGCGCGCCCAGCATGGCCACGTCGTTGAGGGTGCCGTGCACCGCCAGGCTGCCCAGATCGCCGCCGGGAAAGAACAGCGGCGAGACCACGTGCGCATCGCAGGCCATCACCAGGCGGCCCTGGGCCGGGTCGAAACCGGGCAGCTCCAGCCGCGCGCCGTCGTCGTTTTGGCGCAACCAGGGGTTGTCGAGCTCGGGCAGGAACAGCTCCTGCACCAGTTGGGTGGCGGCCTTGCCGCCCGAGCCGTGTCCCATGTCGATGCGACCTTTGCGCAGATCGAGCGGGCGGACGTAGTTTTTTTTGGGTGCAGCGGCGGCCGTTGCGTGGCCTGGTTCGGCGCTGGCGTTGGGTGGGGTTTGGTCTTTCATGCAGGCAGGGCTTCGGCCGCAGCGGCCACCAGGGGAATGTCGCGAAAGCGGCCGTAGGTGTAATGGGCGGCGCAGGCCCCTTCGCTCGAAACCATGCAGGAGCCAATCGGGTTTTCGGGGGTGCAGACGTTGCCGAAAATTTTGCAGTCGGTGGGCTTTTTGACGCCGCGCAAAATGGCACCGCATTCGCAGGCCTTGTGGTCGGGCACGCTGCGGTAGTCGAGCCCGAAGCTGCGTTCGGCGTCGAACTCGGCGTAGGTGGGCCGGATCTTGAGTGCGCTGTAGGGCACCTCGCCCAGACCGCGCCACTCGAAGCTCGGGCGCAGCTCGAACACCTGCGCGACCAGCGCCTGCGCCGCCTGGTTGCCGTGCGGCGTCACGGCGCGGGTGAACTCGTTTTCGACTTCGGCGCGGCCCTCATTCACCTGGCGCAGCAGCATGTCGATCGCTTGCAACACGTCCAGCGGCTCAAAGCCGGCGATCACCACCGGCTTGCGGTATTCCTCGGCGAAATGCGCGTAGGGCGCAGAGCCGATCACGATGCTCACGTGCGCCGGGCCGATGAAGCCGTCGATGGGCACGGTGCCGTACTGGCGCACCTCGGGCGACTGCAGGATGTGGGTGATCGCCGACGGGGTGAGCACGTGGCAGCACAGCACGCTGAAGTTGTGCAGGCCCAGGCGCTGGGCGTCGCGGATGACGAGCGCGGTCGGCGGCGTGGTGGTCTCAAAGCCGATCGCGAAAAACACCACTTCCCGCGCCGGGTTCTGCTGTGCCAGTTGCAGGGCGTCAGCAGCCGAATAGACCATGCGGATGTCGGCCCCGCGCGCCTTGGCCTTGAGCAGCGAGAGCTGCTCCGAGGCCGGCACGCGCATGGTGTCGCCGTAGGTGCACAGGATGACGCGCTGCTGCAGCGCGAGCCCGATCGCCAAGTCGATGCGCCCGATCGGCAGCACGCAGACCGGGCAGCCGGGGCCGTGGATCATGCGCACGTTCTCGGGCAGCAGCTCCAGCACGCCGTAGCGCGAAATGGCGTGGGTGTGGCCGCCACAGAACTCCATGAAGCTGTAGTTCCGCGCCGGGTCGGCGGCTGCGGCGATGCGTGCGGCGATGCGGCGCGCCAGCGCGCCGTCGCGGAATTCGTCGATGTGCTTCATGGGGTGAATTCTCTGGTCCGGGGCGCAGCCTGCATGGGCGGAGTCGGTGCCAGCGGCTGCGGCTCCAGCTCTTCAAAACGCTCGATTTCGGCAAAAATATCGAGCGTGCGCTGCGCCTCCTCGGCATCGAGCAAGCCGATGGCGTGGCCGACGTGGACGATCACGTAGTCGCCCGCCGCCGCCTCGGGCACCAGCGCCAGCGAGATGCTTTTGCGGATGCCGCCGAGTTCGATCAGGCCTTGCTCGTGCTCCAGGCGTTGCAGCAGCAGGGCCGGTATGGCTAGACACATGGTTCGTTCTCCTTCGTTGTTGCCAGTGCGGCAGTCAGTTCTTGCGCCGCCACCCAGGCCTGGCCCAGCGCCAGACCGGCGTCGCCGCAGCCGTGTTCGGTTTGCAGCCAGACCTGCAAACCCGCGGCCTGCAGCCGCGCGCAAAGGCGCTGGCGCAGGATCGCGTTGTAAAAGCAGCCCCCCGCCAGCGCCACGCCGCGCACCGGTCGCTGGCGCCGGGCTTGCAGCACCCAGTCCGCCAGCCCATCGGCCAGGCGCAGGTGAAAGGCGGCGGCGAGGGCGTCGGTGGTGGCGGCCGTGGCGGGGGCAGCTTGGTGCAGCGCCAGCCAGAGCGGGCGCAAGTCCAACCGGCCCTGAGCGTCTGGCAGCGGGGTGGGCAGGTCGGGCAGCAGACTGCCACCATCCAAGGCCCGCTGCGCCGCCTGCTCCAGCGCCACCGCAGCCTGGGCTTCGTCGTCTTGCTGCAGGCACAGCCCGAGCGCGGCGGCGGCGGCGTCGAACCAGCGCCCGGCGCTGCTGCTGGGCGGACAGTTGAGCTGGCGCGCCAGCATCTGTTGCAGCAGCACCGCCTGGGGTGCGCCCACTGCGGCCCCCCAGCGCGCGGCGATCTGCTCGCCCAAGCCGCAGGCGTGCAAGGCGCTGGCGGCCATGCGCCAGGGCTGGCGCGCGGCGCGGTCGCCGCCGGGCAGCGCCAGCGGGAGCAGATGGCCCAGGCGCTGCCAGTGCGCGCCGTGCAGCCACAGCAGCTCGCCGCCCCAGGCGCTGGCGTCGTCACCTAGGCCGAAACCGTCCAGCGCCAGCCCCAGCACCGGCTCGTCGAGTGCCTGCGCCGCCAGCACAGCGCCGATGTGGGCGCGGTGGTGCTGCACCGCCACCGCAGGCAGACCGAGTTCGTCGGCCAGTTCCAGCGCCAGTTGGGTGCTGTAAAAATCCGGGTGCAGGTCGTGCGCCAGCGCCGCCACCGGCGCACCGGCTAGGCGCGCGCGCTCGACCAGCCCCAGCGCCGAATGGCGCAGCGCCGCACAGGCCGCCGGGTCGCTCAGGTCGCCGTGTGCGTCCGACCACTGCACCCGGCCGCCTTGGCACAGGCAGGCGCGGTTTTTCAGCCACGCCCCCAGCGCCAGCACGGTGGGAGCGGTGCTGTGCCAAGGGTTAGGGGTGCGGCTGGTCACGGCGCGGTCAGGAATAAGATGGGGTCACGGGTTGCATGCCAGCATAGGCGCGCGCTGCAGGTGGGCGCCTCAAGCCACCGCCCCGGCGCGCAGTTGCGCCAGTTCGGCTTCGAGCGCGGCCACCCGCTCGCGCAGCGCCTGCTCGGCGGCCGAGGGTGCTGCCGGGGCGTGTGCGTGCCCATGATCGTGTTCGTGCCCGAGCGCGTGCTCGATCCAGTGCAGCCAGTCGGCCATGCCCTGCCCGGTGCTGGCCGAGAGCTGGATGATTTCGATCGTCGGGTTGACGCGCCGCGCCAGCTCGATGCAGCGCTCGACGTTGAACGCCACGTGCGGCAACAGGTCGATCTTGTTGAGGATCATGAGTTGCGCGGCGGCAAACATATCGGGGTACTTGAGCGGCTTGTCCTCGCCTTCGGTGACGGACAGGATCGCCACCTTGGCGCGCTCGCCCAAATCCCACATGGCCGGACAGACTAGGTTGCCGACGTTTTCGATGAACAGCAGGCTCGGGCCGCCGTGGGCGTGATCGTGGTGGTGCGCGTGGCCGTGAGCGTGGCCGTGCTCATGCGGATGCTCGTGCCCATGCGCCTGCGGCTGCGCATGGCTGTGCAGTTGCGCAAAAGCCGCCGCCACCATCGGCGCGTCGAGGTGGCAGCCCTTGCCGGTGTTGATCTGGATCGCCGGGGCACCGGTGGCGCGGATGCGCTCGGCGTCGAAGCTGGTTTGCTGGTCGCCTTCGATCACCGCCACCGGCAGCGCCGGGTGGCGCTGGCGCAGCGCGTCGATGGTGGCGCACAGCAAGGTGGTCTTGCCCGATCCGGGGCTGGAGACCAGGTTCAGCGCCAACACCCCGTGTGCCGCGAAATGGGCCCGGTTCTGCTCTGCGATGCGCTGATTGGCCCCCAGAATGTCTTGTTCGAGTCTGATGGCGCGCGCCTGGCTCATGCCCGGCACCGACACCTTGGCCGCCCCGGCGCCGTAATGCAAATCGCCGCTGCGCGGGTCGATCTGCGGGCCTTCAGACGATGCGCTGCCGGAAACGGCGGCACCAGGGCGGGCCAGATCGGGGCCGGCAAGCCGGTTGTTTTGGCTGCATCCGCATACAACGCACATGGTTCAAGTCTCCTGGGGTTGGGGCAACGGGCTTGCCCGCGCGGGGTTCAAGTCTGAACTTGGCTTGCAGGCCCGCGTGGCGCGTGGTCGCAAGCTGTCAATCATCGCTCACTTGCAGGTCGAGCACGCGCAATTCCATGCCGCCTGTGAGTTGTATCAGATGGCTCGCACACAGCGGGCAGGGCTGGCCGCGCTGCGTAATCGTCACGCTCTGTTTGCAACCCAGGCACCAGCCTAGGCCGGGGCTTTCGACGATCTCGATCTGCGCGCCTTCGAGCCGGGTGCCGGGGGCGATGCAGTCGAGCGCAAAACGCAGCGCCTGGACCTCGACCCCGGCCAACTGGCCCACTTCGAGCCGCAGCTGCAGCACGCGGCTAAAGGCCTCGCGCTGCGCCGTGTCGTCAACCAGTTGCAAGACGCCCCCGGCGAGGCTGGCTTCATGCATGGCGCCGGTCTCGGCTCAAGGCTGGGGGCTGGGTGAACGCGCTCAAGCGGCCAAGTGGCCCAGCAGCAGCACGCCGCCGCCGACCAGCAAGGCCCCGCCCAAACCCGTCACCGCCACTTGGCGGCTGCGCTCGGTCAGCCAGCGCTGCACGCCCACGCCCACCAACATGCCCGCCCCGTGCAGGGCGGCGGTCGCCACCATGATGCCCAACCCATAGACCGCAAGGCCGGCACCGGGGGCCGCAAAACCATGCGACAAACCGTGCAGCAGCCCGGCCAGCAGCACCAGGCCCAGCCCCGCAGCGGCCGGCACGCGCTGACGCGCAGCGGCCAGCAGCATCAAAGCCCCAAACAGCAGCACCGACAGCGCCAGCGCCCACTGCATGAAGGGCAGCATGAAGCCCGTCAGACCGACCCAAGCCGCCAGCGGCAGCGCAAGCAAAAACAAGGCGGGGCCTTGCCACGCCTTGCCAGCGGGCAAGGCCAGCACCGACCACAGCCCCACCGCCAGCACGGCCAGCAAGTGATCGGCCGCGAAGGGGTGCGCCAGCCCAGCCGCCAGCGTGTGGCCGTCGTGAGCGCCGTGACCGGGGTGGGCCAGCGCAGCCCCCGCAGCCAGCAGGCCGCCCAGCAGAAGCAAAGAACGGACGAGGTGTGCTTGCATGATTTCTGTCTCCTAAAAATAAACCCGCGCAGGCTGGAATTGAAATGACACCTAGAAACAAGCAAGCCGCAGGCCATTTTTTGGCAAACGGGTGTAAACCCTAGGTCGAGTCCTTGAGCCCCTTGATTTGTCGAGACCCGACCACAGCCCCTGACAGCGGTCGGTGCCGGGGCGTGCGCGGCAGGCGCAAGCACAGCTTGCACATGCGGGAGCCGAATGAAAGGAGTTTATCCACACTCATCCCTAAGCATTTTTCGACCCAAGGAGCCAGACCGGAGCCGGCAGCCCAACCGTCGCCCGCACACTCCCTGCGGCTGGACCGCCCGGGGCTGGAGCGCGCTACACTGCATCCATCGCCTTCCTGCCACAACAGGAAGCCCCCCGGCTGCCGGGTTGCCCGCATGATCACCCACTCCTCCACCGACCCCGCCCAGCCCACTGCGCATCTGGTCCTGTGCGCCACTGCGCGGCTGGCGGTGGCGCTGCGCCAATCTGCGGGCCGCCGCGCCACCGGGCAAGGCTTGCGGCATTGGCCCGCTCTCGACTGCCGCACCCCCGAGCAATGGCTGACTGCGGTGCGCCAAGAATGGGCCTTGCGCGGACTCTGCCCGCACCCCACGCTGGCGCACCAGCCCCTGAGCCGGGTGCAGGAGCGCTGGCTGTGGGAGCGGCTGATTGGGCAGCGGCTCGGCCCCGAGGCGCCGTATCTTTTTGATTTGGCGGCACTGGCGCGCACCGCCCAAGAGGCACTGGCGCTGCAACTGACTTGGGGCGTAGCCAGCGGCGTGGGCCCGCTGTCGGCCGAGCAGCAGCAGTTTCAGCACTGGCGCGCCGACTTCGAGCGCTGGTGCCAACAACACGGCTGGGCCACGCCGCAGCAGCTCGATGCCGCAACGCTGGCCTCCCTGGCTGCCGCCCAAGGCTTGCAGCAATGGCCGCAGCAACTCAGCCTATCCGGCTTTCACCGCCTCAACCCGCTGCAGCAAGCGCTGGTGGCACGCATGGGCGAACTGGGGGTGGCGCTGCAGCCATGGGATGAGGAGCTGCCTGCGCCCCCAATAGAGACGGCAAGCTACCCCGACCCCGGCGCCGAGATCCAGGCGGCGGCGCGGTGGGCGCAGCAGCGACTGACCGCCGACCCCGGCTGCCGCCTGGCCATCGTCGCCCCCGACCTGGGCGAGCTGCGCCAGCCCTTGCTCGATGCGCTCGAAGACGCGCTCTGCCCCGAGGCCCTGCACCCGGCGCGGGCGCAGCAGCCGCGCCCCTTCAACGTGGCACTCGGCGCGCCGCTGGCCGAGCAGCCGCTGGTGGGTGCGGCGCTGCTGCTGCTGCAGCGCCTGTCAGACCAAGACGAGCCGACCCAGGCCGACTGGAGCGCGCTGTTGCGCCACCCGCATTGGTTGCCGCCCGAGCAGGCCCCAGCGCGGGCGCAATGGGAGGCGCGCATGCGCCGCACCCTGCCACCGCGGGCCAGCTTGGCACAACTGCTCGAGTGGGCCGCGCAGCCGCGCCAGCGCCCACCCGAAGCGCCCGCCGACGATTGGTTGCAGGCCCTGCGCCAACTGCAAACCCTGCGCAACGGCACCGGCGCGGGCCAGCGGCTGCCCAGCGCCTGGTCGGCCAGCGTGCCCGACTGGCTGCGGCAATGCGGCTGGCTGCAAGGGCAGCGTTTGACGAGCCACGGCTTTCAGGCCCGCGAGGCGTTTTTCGAGGCCTTGCACGAGCTGGCCGCGATCGACTCCTGCAGCGGCCCCGTGTCTTGGGCGCAGTGGCTGAGTGCGCTGCGCGCGCTGTGCCACGAAACCATCTTCCAGCCCCAGACCGAAGGCGAGCCGCGCCTGCAAGTGCTGGGTATGCTGGAAGCCAGCGGACAGCGCTTTGACGCGGTCTGGGTGCTGGGGCTGCACGCTGCCGCTTGGCCGCCACCGGCACGGCCCAACCCGCTGCTCTCCACCCAGGCCCAGCGCCGCGCCGCTTGCCCCAGCGCCAGCGCAGCCGAGCAAAGCGCCTTTGCGCAGCAGGTGCAGCAGCGCCTGCTGCGCAGCGCCGCAACGCTTTGCCTTTCGTGGCCACGCACCCAAGGCGGCCACCCGTGCGAACCCAGCGCGTGGCTGCTGCAGGCCGCCGCGTCTGCCGCCAGCGGCTCGGCCCCGGCCAGCTACGAGGGCCCGCTGGCCACGAACTGGGTGGATGGCATCGTGTGCGATGGCTCCCAAGCGCAGCGGATCGAGGCCCGGCTCGACGCCCGCGCCCCCGCGCTCGCGCCCGAGGAAACGGTGCGCGGCGGCAGCGCCTTGCTGCGCGCCCAAGCCCTCTGCCCGGCTTGGGCCTATTTTGAATTCCGGCTGCACGCCCGCGGGCTCGAAGAACCCGTCGACGGCCTCGACGAGCGCGCGCGCGGCAGCTTGCTGCACCTGGCGCTGGCGCGCCTGTGGACCCATCTGCGCGACTCGCGCACCTTGCAGGCGCTCGCGGCGCCCGGGCGCGCGCTGGTGGTGGCGCAAGCCGTGGCCGAGGCCTTGCAGCAGCGCGCCGCCGACCCCGATCAGCCCCCGCTGACGCTGCGCCGGCAGCGGCTGGAACAGGCCCGCTTGCAGCGCCTGCTGCTGCAGTGGCTGGCGCTGGAGGCGCGGCGCGAAGCCGCTTTTTCGGTGGTCGCCATTGAAGCCAGGCACGCAATCGACCTCGACGGCCTGGCGCTGCGGCTGCAGATCGACCGCGTTGACCGGCTCGACGACGGCCGCTTGCTGGTGATCGACTACAAAAGCGGCTCCGCCGTCGACACCCGCAACTGGGCCGAGGCGCGCCTGACCGAGCCCCAACTGCCGCTCTACGCCACCTGGGGCGACTTGGGCGACCTGGGCGCCGTGCCCGACCTGGACGCCCTCCCGGCCACGGCCCATCCTGCAGCCCCGCGCACCGACCCCGTGGCCGGCGCCCTGTTTGCCAAGGTGACCCTGAAAAAGTCGGCCTGGGCCGGCCTCGTGGCACACGACGCGCTCAACCCCGGCGGCGCCACCGTGCTCGACAGCGCACGCGGGCGCAAGCGCTACCCCGAGGCCGACTTCCCCGGCTGGGCCGAGGTGCTGGCGCACTGGCGCGAGCGCCTGCGCGAATGCGCCGCCGAAATCCGCTGCGGTGAGGCCGCGGTGCGGGTGCCCGATGAACAAGGGCTGCGCCACTGCCGCTTGCTGGCGCTGCTGCGCCTGGACGAGCGGCGGCGCCAATGGCAGGCGCTGCGCGTATCCCACCTGGGCGGCCCCACACCCGGCGGCACGCCGCCCATCCAGCCTGCGAACCCATGAGCCCCGCGCACAACCCGGTTGCGGCCAGCCCGCTGGCGGCCGATTGGCCACCCCAAGATTTGCTGGCTCAAGACGAGCGCCAGCGCGAACACGCCCTCGACCCCACGCGCAGCTTCATCATCCAGGCCCCGGCCGGGGCGGGCAAGACCGAGCTGCTGACCCAGCGCTTCCTCGCCTTGCTCGCCAGGGTGCAAGAGCCCGAACAAATCGAGGCCCTGACCTTCACCAACAAGGCCGCCGCCGAGATGCGCCAGCGCATCGTCGCTGCCTTGCAGCAAGGCCAGCACAGCCAGCCGCCCCCCGAGCCGCACAAGCGCCGCACTTGGCAACTGGCACGCCAGGCGCTGGAGCGCGACCGCCTGCTGGGCTGGGGCCTGCTGGAGCAGCCGGCCCGGCTGCAAGTGGGCACCCTCGACGCGCTGTGCGCCCGGCTGGCGCGCCAGATGCCGCTGCTGTCGCGCTTTGGCGGCCAACCCCGCGTGGCCGATGACCCCGGCCAGCACCACCAGCGCGCTGCCGCCCACACCCTGGCCCTGCTCGACGGCCAACAGCCCCAGGCGGCTCTGCTCGAGCGCGTGCTGGCGCGCTTCGACAACGAACACGCGCGCCTGCAACTGCAGCTTCAGGCCATGCTGGCGCGGCGCGATGCGTGGCTGGCGCTGGGCGATGCGGCGCTGGCTTTCGACGCCGCCGAAGCGGCGCTGCGCGACCTGATCGACGACGAACTGCGCGCACTGGTGCAACTCCTGCCCCGCGCCTGGCAGCTCGGGCTGATGGCGCCGGCGCGCTATGCGGGAGCGCAAGCGTTGCGGGCCCATGGCGCCCCCGCACCCACCCCAGCAGACCACGAGGCGACCGCGCCACCCGCCCCAGCGCCGCCCCTGGCCGCCCTGAGCGACTGGCACACGCCCCTGCAAGGCTGCTGCGCCGAATTGCCCCTGTGGCGCGGGCTGGCTGAGCTGCTGCTGACCCAAGAGGCCAAGGTGCGCTCCGCCAGCCGCGCCCCGTCTGGGCTGGGCTTCACCCGGCCCGAAGGCAAAGCCCTCACCGCCCCCTTGCTGGCGGCGCTGCAGGCGCTGCACGCCGACCCGGCGGCTGCGGCAGCGCTGGCGCGGGTGCGCCGCCTGCCCGAACCCCGCATTGCCGCGGCCGAGCGGGAGCAGATCGCCGACCTGCTCGAACTGCTCAAGTGCGCCGCTGCGCACCTGTGGCTGCAATTTGGGCAGGCGGGCGAAGTGGACTTCGTGGCCATCGCCCTGCAAGCCCTGCAAGCCTTGGGCCAGAGCGAGGCCCCGAGCGAACTGCAACTGCAGCTCGACCACCGCGTGGCCCATCTGCTGATCGACGAATTCCAGGACACCAGCCCGCTCCAGCTCGAACTGCTGCGCCGCCTGAGCGCCGGCTGGCAAGCAGGCGACGGGCGCACCCTGTTTTTGGTGGGTGACCCGATGCAGTCGATCTACCGCTTCCGGCGTGCCGAAGTCGGGCTGTTTTTGCAAGTGCGGGCCCAAGGCCTGGGCGCGCTGGCGCCCGAGCCGCTGCAGCTGTACCGCAACAACCGCTCGCTGCCGCCGCTGGTCGATTGGGTGAATCGCCATTTTGTGCACGTCTTTGGTGCGCTCGACGACCCCCGCCGGGGCGCGGTCGCTTTCGCCCCCGCCAGCCCCACCCGCTCCGACAGCGCCGGGGCTGGCGTGTGCTGGCATCCCCAGATCGATCACCCCACCCCAACCGAGCCGGGGCCCGACGCCCTCGACCCCGAGCCCGGCGACGAGGAAATCGATCCCGACAGCGCCGCGCGCGAGGCGCAGCAGGTGGTGCAACTGATACGCCAGAGCCTGCAGGCCCACCCCTCGGGCACGGTGGCGGTGCTGGTGCGGGCGCGCAAACACCTCGAAGCGCTGGTGCAGGCCCTGCGCCTGCAAGAGTCGGCGCTGCCGTTTCAGGCGGTCGAAGTCGAGGCGCTGGCGCAGCGCCAGCCGGTGCAAGACCTGCTCACCCTCACCCGCGCCCTGCACCACCTGGCCGACCGGGTGCATTGGCTGGCGCTGCTGCGCGCCCCCTGGTGCGGGCTGCTGCTGGCCGACTTGCACCGCCTGGTGGCCGACGCGCCCCAGAAAACGGTGTGGGAACTGATCAACCAGCCCGAGCGCTGCGCGCACTTGAGTGCCGACGGCCAGCAGCGGCTGGCGCACCTGCGCGAGGTGCTCACACTGGCCTTGGCCCACCAGGGGCAGCAGCGCCCGCGGCGCTGGGTCGAGGGCGTGTGGCAGGCGCTGGGCGGGCCACAGTGCCTGGCCAGCGCCTCCGACCTGGCCGATGTGCGCGCCGGCTTCGAGGTGCTGGACCGCTGCACCCGCCACGGCCAATTGGAACTCGATCGCATCGCGGCCGAACTGAGCCGACTCTATGCGGCCGCCGACCCCGCCGGAGCCCAGGTGCAACTGATGACGATCCACAAATCCAAGGGGCTGGAGTTCGACACCGTGATTCTGCCCGGCTTGCAACGCCCCCCGCGCGCCCAGGAGCGCAGCCTGCTGCTGTGGGACGAGGTGCTCGACGACCACGGCCACGAGCGCCTGCTGCTGGCGACCAATGCGGCTGCGGGCCCTGACGGCCCGACCCTGTACGATTACCTGCTCGACCTCGAACGCACCCGCGCCCGCAACGAAGCGCGCCGCTTGCTCTACGTGGCCACGACCCGGGCCCGCAGCCACCTGCACCTGCTGGGCTGCGTGCGCCCGGCCAGCTCGGCCAGCTCGGCCAGCTCGGCCGACACCTTGCGCGCGCCCCACAAAGACAGCCTGCTGGCGCTGCTGTGGCCGCAGGCCGAAGCCGAATTTTTGCGCCATGGGCAAGCGCTTGCGCGGGCCGCAAGCCCGGCCGCCCCGGCATCCGCCAGCGCCCCCACCACCCAGCCCGGCCCGGCCGCGCGCCCCAGCGCCGCCGCCCCGGTGCCACCCTTGGCCGACTTCGTGCCCCAATTGCAGCGTCTGCGCCAGCCCGGCTGGCCGGCGGCCTGGCAGCCTCACGGCGGCGCTGCGCCTGTACCCGCAGACAGCGCAGCACCTGCAGACGCAGCCCCGCCCGCTGCCGCCGCAGCGGCCGCAGCCGTCGGCACGCTGGTGCACCGCTATCTGGAGCTGATCGCCCACGACGGCCTGGACGCCTGGCCGGTGGCGCGCCTGCCCGCGCTGCAAGCCGCCATGCAGCAATGGTTGCGCGGCCAAGGCTTGGCCGAGGCACAGGCCAGCGCCGCCGCCACCGAGGTGCAGCAGCACCTGCACACCACCCTCACCAGCGCCGAGGGCCGCTGGCTGCTCGCGCCGCACCCGCAAGCGGCCAGCGAATATGCCTTGGCCAGCGCCGCCACCGACGCCAGCGCCAGCCCCACACTGCACGTGATCGACCGCACTTTCGTGCACGAAGGCAGGCGCTGGATCATTGATTACAAAACCACGGCGCACGAAAACGCGGCGCTGCCGCTTTGGCGCGCCCAATTGCAGCGCTACCGCGCCCTGTTCGACGACGGGCTGCCGGTGCAACTGGCGCTGTTTCTCACCCAAAGCGGGCGCTTGCTGCGGCTGGCGGACGACTGAGCCACCCGCGCCCTCCCGGCTCTACGCCCACGCCCCAAAACCCGCCCCATGAACCGCTCCATCGCCTACGCCCTGGCTTCGGCGCTGCTGTTTGGCGCCAGCACGCCACTGGCCAAGCAGTTGCTCGACAGCGTGTCGCCGCTGCTGCTCGGCGGTCTGCTCTACCTCGGGGCCGGGCTCGGGCTGCTGTTGTACCGGCTGCTGCGCGACCGGGGCTGGCGCCACCCTGGCTTGCACGGGCGCGACTGGGGCTGGCTGGGCGCTGCCATCGCCATCGGCGGCGTGGTCGGCACCGCCGCGCTCATGTTTGGGCTGCAGCTCAGCAGCGCCGCCAGCGCCTCGCTGCTGCTCAACCTGGAAGCGGTGTTCACCGCGCTGCTGGCCTGGCTGGTGTTTCGTGAGCACGCCAGCCGGCGCGTCGTAACCGGCATGTTGGCCATCGTGGCCGGGGGGCTGCTGCTGGCCTGGCCGGCCGACCCGGCTGCCACTGCTGCCACTGCCGCCGCCGCTGCTACTACCGGGGCTGCTACTGCCGGGGCCGCCTTGGTCGCCCCCAGTGCCTGGGCGACGGCCAGCGCCGCCTGGCTGGGGCCGCTGCTGGTGGCGCTGGCCTGCCTAGGCTGGGCCATCGACAACAACCTCACGCGCAAAGTTGCCGCTGCCGACGCTGTGTTCATCGCCGGCAGCCGCGGGCTGGCAGTTGGCGTGGTGAGCGGCGGCGCGGCGCTGGCGCTGGGTGCCTCTTGGCCCTCTACTGGCCCCACGCTGGCGGCCATGCTGGTGGGCCTGCTGGGCTACGGCGTGAGCCTGGTGCTGTTCGTGCTGGCGCTGCGCGGGCTCGGCACGGCGCGCGCCAGCGCCTACTTCGCCACCGCCCCCTTCATCGGCGTGGCGCTCTCGCTGCTGCTGCTGGGCGAGGCCACCACCTGGCTGTTCTGGTTCGCCGGCCTGCTCATGGCCGTGGGGGTCTGGCTGCACTTGGGCGAGCGCCACGCACACTTGCACCAGCACGAGGCGCAAGAGCACGAACACTGGCACACACACGATGCGCACCACCGCCACCCGCATGAGGGCGCGAACGCAGGTGCCAGCCCAGGCATTGCGGGGCACCGGCACTGGCACCGCCACGAGCCCCTCACGCACCGCCACCCGCACTACCCGGATACGCACCACCAGCACCGCCATTGAACCCGCTGCGCAAGCCGCATCAGCCCGCCTTGCACTGCGCCAGTGGCCCCAAGCGCCACCCAGGCCCTGCACTCCGGCGCCCCAGCCGCTCTGATGGGACAATCCCCCCCATGACATGGATCACTTTAACTGGCCTCAGCCTCGCCTACGGCCACCTGCCTTTGCTCAATCGGGTGGATTTCTCGCTCCAAGCCGGCGAACGCGTCGGCCTCGTGGGGCGCAACGGCAGCGGCAAATCGTCGCTGCTCAAAATCATCGCTGGCCTGGAGCGGCCCGACGACGGGGCCGTGCAGCGCCAGAACGGGCTGCGGCTGGCCTATGTGCCCCAAGAACCCGATCTGGACCCCGAGGCCAGCGTGTTCGAGGCCGTCAGCGTGGGCTTGCAGCGGGTGCAGCAACTGGTGCAGCGCTACCTGGCGCACGAGCCGGGTTGCGACCTCGACGCGCTGCAAAGCGAGATCGAAACCCTGGACGGCTGGAACTGGGAGCAGCGCGTCGAGCAAACCCTGAGCCGGCTCGGGCTGCAAGCCGATGAGCGCGTTGGCAGCCTCTCTGGCGGGGTGCGCAAGCGCGTGGCACTGGCGCAGGCGCTGGTGGCCTTGCCCGATTTGCTGCTGCTCGATGAGCCGACCAACCACCTCGACCTCGACGCCATCGGCTGGCTGGCCGAGCTGTTGCGCGAGTTTCGCGGCACGCTGCTGCTGATCAGCCACGACCGCGACTTCCTAGACCGCGTCTGCACCCGCATAGTGGAGCTCGACCGCGGCCAACTGCACAGCTACGACGGCGCCTTCAGCGCCTTCGAGCGCCAGAAAGCGCAGCGGCTGGCGCAAGAGGCGCTGCTCAACGCCCGCGCCGACAAGCTGCTGGCGCAAGAGGAGCAGTGGATACGCAAAGGCGTGGAGGCGCGGCGCACGCGGGCCCAGGCGCGCATCGAGCGCTTGCACAGCCTGCGCGCCGAACACGCCCAGCGCCGCGCCGCCGTGGGGCAAGTGCGGCTGGATGTGAACAGCGGCCAAGGCAGCGGCCGCCTGGTGGCCGAGCTCGAAGGCGTGAGCAAATACTTTGGCGAAGGCCCCGAGCGCCGCTGCATCATCGACAACTTTTCTGCCACCATATTGCGCGGCGACAAGGTCGGGCTGATCGGCCCCAACGGTGCCGGCAAAACCACCCTGCTCAAGCTGATTTTGGGCCAGCTCGCCCCCGACAGCGGCAGCGTGCGCAGCGGCAGCCGGATCGAAGTGGCCTACTTCGACCAGATGCGCGACGCGCTCGATCTCAACGCCACGCTGGAAGACTTCATCAGCCCCGGCAGCGAGTGGATCGAGATCGGCACGCGCCGCATCCACGTGCGCAGCTACCTGGCGGATTTTCTGTTTGCCCCGGCGCGGGCGCGCGCGCCCATCAGCGCGCTCTCGGGCGGCGAGCGCAACCGGCTGCTGCTGGCGCGCCTGTTTGCGCGCCCGGCCAACGTGCTGGTGCTCGATGAGCCCACCAACGACCTCGACATCGAAACGCTGGAGCTGCTGGAGCAACTGCTGACCGAGTTCGACGGCACCGTGTTCCTGGTCAGCCACGACCGGCGCTTCCTCGACAACGTGGTCACCAGCACCATCGTGTTTGAGGGCGCGGGCCAGTGGCGCGAGTACGAAGGCGGGGTCGAAGACTGGATCGCCCAGTCGATGCGCGTGCACGGCGCCGCCCCGGTGTGGGGCAAGCGCGGCGAAGCTGCGGCGAACCTGCCCGGTGCCGGCGGCCAGAGCGGCTCTGGCGCGGCGCGCGGCAGCGCGACTGCAACCGCCCCCGCCCCGACACCCTCCGTATCGGCCACGCCAGCCAGCAGCGCGCCACCGCCGGTGGCCGCCCCCGCCGCCGCAAAACGCAAGCTCAGCTACAAAGAGCAGCGCGAACTGGAGGCGCTGCCGCAGCGCATCGAGGCGCTCGAAGCCGAGCAAAAAGCCATAGCCGCCGAACTGGGCGACGGCCTGCTGTACGCGCGCCACCCCGAGCGCGCCGCCGCCTTGGCCCAGCGCCACGCCGCCAGCGAAGACGAGCTGCTGCAGGCGCTGGAGCGCTGGGAGGCGCTGGGCCAGCCGGGTTGATCTGGGGGGGGCTGCGCCTGCGCGCCGCTTGCGTTGCTGCACCAGCCGCTGCTGCTGCAGCCGGCTTGGGCCACGCCCCCGGCCCCCGGTCGCCTGCGCGACGCGCACCGTCATCTGGCGGCCCCACAATCGCCCCTCCATGGGAACGCTTTATTTGGTGCGCCACGGCCAGGCCTCGTTTGGCGCCGCCGACTACGACCGCCTCAGCCCGCTCGGGCAGCGCCAGAGCCTGTTCCTGGGCGAGCATTGGCGCGCCCATGGCTGGCAGCCCGATGCGGTGCTGTGCGGCACCTTGCGCCGCCACGCCCAGACTTGGGATGCGCTGGCGCGCGGACTGGGCGGCCCGGTGCCCGAGCCGCTGCACTGGCCGGGCCTGAACGAGTACGACAGCGCCGCCCTGATCGAGGCCCTGCACGCGGCGCCGCTGCCATCGCCCCACACGCCCGAGGGCTACCGGCAGCATTTCCGGCTGCTGCGCGACGCGCTGCGCCAATGGATGGCGGGCGTGCTCACGCCCGTGGGTATGCCCGACTACCCGGCCTTCGTGGCCGGCGTGGTGGCGGCGCTGGACCATGTGCGCCAGCTCGGCCAAGGGCGGGTGCTGATCGTCTCCAGCGGCGGTCCGATCGCCACCGCCGTCGGCCAGGTGCTGGGCACCACGCCCGAGACCGCAATCGAGCTCAACCTGCGCCTGCGCAACACCGCAGTCACCGAGTTCGACTTCAACCCCAAGCGCCACACGCTGCTGAGCTTCAACACGCTGCCGCACCTAGCGCAGCCCGAGCAGGCCGACTGGGTCAGCTACGCCTGAGGCGCAGCGGCCTCTACGCACAGCCTCACGGCACCACTTGGTTGCGTGCTGCGGCCTGCGTGGCGTCGGCGCTGCCTGCGCCGTCGGGCTGCAGCGTGGCCGCAGGGTCGGCGTCGTCATCGAGATCCACCGCCAGCGCCAGCGCGGGTGCCAGCGCGGCTTCGTCCTCCTCGTCGGATTCGGGTTCGGCGGCATCGGCACCGCTTTGGGGCGTGCGCGCCAGTTGCTCGATCACGCTGGCCGTCAGCTCGAGCCCGATCAGGTCGATATCGCCCAGCCGCACCCGCACCGGGGTGCCGCGCGCCAGCCCCGCGCTGCCGGCGGCGTTGAGCACCAGCGGCAGGGTGTCGGCGCGCACCAGCCCGTCTTTGATCACGCTCGCGCTAAGCTCGCCGATCTGCTGTTGTTGCAAATAGCGCAGCGTCCAGTAGCGCTCCATGCCGTTTTGAAACTGGGCGTAAGCGGTGTAGGCGGCGTCAAAGGCGCTGATGACCCCCAGCAGGGCGGTGTCGCGCGGCTTGAAGGGTGCCGCCAGCGCCGCCGCCTTGCCGTGGCGCACGCACGCGATCAATTGCCACTGGTTCACCAGATCGGTGTAGCGCCGCAGCGGCGAACTGCTCCAGGCGTAGCAGGCCACCCCGATGCCGGCGTGCGGCAGCGCCTTGGACCCCATGCGCACCTTGATGCCCGGCGCCAGACTGGCCTGGCTGCGGTAGATGGCGGGCACGCCGCAGTCGCCCAGCCACTGGCCCCAGGTGCTGTTGGCCAAAATCATGGCCTCGGCCACCATCAGGTCCAGCGGCGCACCGCGGCTGCGGGTGCCGATCTGCACCCGCTCATCCCCCGTCGGCCCTTCGGGCGGGGCGTCTTGCAGGGCAAAGGTGTAGTCGGGCCGGGTGAAGGTCTCGGGTTTGCCGCGCACCACCTCGCGCCGCGCTTTGCAGTGCAGCGCCAGCCGGTACAGAAAAGCCAGTTGCGGGCGCAAGGCGGCGATGGCTTCGGGCAGCGGGGCCCCGGGCGCCGCGGCGGGGTTTTGCAGCCAGTCGACGCTCAGGGCCTGATCGAGCTGGTCGTGGCGCAGGTTGTGCGCGATCGGCACCTGCTCGATGCGCGTCTCGCTGCCGCGCAGCTCCAGCGTTTCGGCGTCGAGGCGCAGATAGAGCGACAGCGCCGGGCGCGCGCCCCCGGCATCGAGCGTGTAGGCCTGCACCACCTCATCGGGGAGCATGGTGATTTTGTGCCCCGGCATGTAAACCGTGGACAGGCGCTGGCGCGCCACCTGATCGAGCGGGCTGTCGGGCGCAATCGCCAGCCCCGGCGCCGCGATGTGGATACCCAGCGTGACCTCGGCACTGCCCAAGCCCTGCAGGCTGAGCGCGTCGTCGATTTCGGTGGTGCTGGAGTCGTCGACCGAAAACGCCTGCACCGCGGCCAGCGGCAAGTCCTCGGGCAGCGGCGGCAGGGGCGGTAGCGCCGCAAAACCCACGCCCTTGGGGAACTGGTCGAACAAAAAACGCTGCCAATGAAATTCGTAGGCATTGCGGATGGCGCCGGCACGCTGCAGCAGCAGCAGCGGGGCGGTGTGGGTGCTGCGCGCGGCGTGCACCACGGCCTTGTACTCGGGCGCGTTTTTGTCGGGCCGAAACAGGATTTTGTAGAGCTGCTGGGCCACCGCTGGCGGGCACTGGCCCGCGGCCAGCTCGGCCGCCCAGGCCTCGGTCTGGGCCTGGATCTGGCGCTTTTTCTCGATCGCGGCCAGCGCTTGCTGCACCACCTCAGCCGGGGCTTTTTTGTAGCGCCCTTTGCCGGCGCGGCGAAAATAATGCGGCGCCTCGCCTAGGCGCAATAAGGCGGCGAGTTGCTGCGCCAGCGTGGGCGGGTCCTGAAAGTACTCGGCGGCCAGCTCGGCAAAGCCAAACTCGGCCTCGGGCGCAAACTCCCACGCCAGCTCGAGCTCGATCTGCGGCTGCAGGGCCTGGGCCGCCTGCAGCAGCGCACTCGGCTCGGGCTGGGCAAAGCGCAGCAGCACCAAGGCGGCCTTGACCTTGACGCGCTTGCCCGACTCCAGCTCGATTTGCAGCGCAGACTCGGATTCGGACAGGATGCGGCCAGCGAGCAACTTACCGGCTTCGTCAAACAGGGCGTACAAAATGGGGCTTTCTGGGCGGGCTGGGAGGGTGGAGGCGGCGGCCTTGGCAGTCGGCGCGCCACGCTGGGGCGGGCTCAGAGTTTAACGGCCTGCGCTGCGGGCACAGCCACCCCGGCTGCCACCCCCTTGCGCGCGCGTCCGCTTCCTTGGTGCGGGCGGCTCAGGGTATGCCCAGCCACTTGTGCGTTTGCAGCGACAAACGCCATTGCGGATGCGCCATGCAGTACTCGATCGCCTGCTGGGTGTGCGCCTGGCGCAGCGGCCCGTCGAGCGGCTGCAAAAAGAAGTGCGCAAAATCCAGCGCGGCGAAGCGCTCCGGCAGCGCCTCGGGCTGTGGATAGACCAGCTTGAGCTCGTTGCCGCGCTGCACGCGCAGCTCGGCGTCGGCCTTGGGGCTGACGCAAACCCAGTCCAGCCCTTCGGGCAGCGCCAGCGTGCCATTGGTCTCGACGGCGATCTCAAAGCCTTGCGCGTGCAGCGCATCGATCAGGGCGGCGTCGAGCTGCAGCAGCGGCTCGCCGCCCGTGCACACCACCAGCGGCCGGCCCGCGCCCAAACCCGAACTGGTGCCGCTGCCACCGCCCCAGCAGGCGCGCACCGCCTGCGCCAGCGCCAGTGCACTGGCAAATTTGCCGCCGCCGGGGCCATCGGTGCCCACGAAATCGGTGTCGCAAAAGCGGCATTGGGCGCGGGCGCGGTCGGCCTCGCGCCCGCTCCAGAGGTTGCAACCGGCAAAACGGCAGAACACCGCAGCGCGCCCGCTCTGGGCACCTTCGCCTTGCAGGGTATAAAAAATTTCTTTGACGCTGTAGATCATGCCCATGTCTGGCTCAAAGCAGGCCTAGGCCCGGGTCGGTGGCCAGCACCAGCGCCCCACAGCCCGGCGTCTGGTACAGATCGACCTGCTCCAGCGCCGCCAGTTCGCGCCGCCCTTGTTGCAAAATCCAGCCCGCCAGGCTGGCGCAATCGCAGTCGGGCAGACCCGCCTCGACGGCCAGCTCGTGCAAAGGCTGGTGGTCGAGGGCCTTGAACAGCGGGTCGAACAAGCGCTTGACGTCGCCAAAATCGAGCACCCAGCCTTGCACCGCATCGAGCGCGCCACCCAACCCCAGGCGCAGCGTGTAAGTGTGCCCATACAGGGCCGCCAAGGGGTGGTCTGGCGGGGCCAGGCGCAGCCGGCGTGCGCTGTCGAGCGTCAGGTCTTTCCAGATCCGGTAACGCTGCCCGTCGAAGCTGGCCCCGCAGGATGCGGTCTCGAACACCGTAACGCGGCTCAGGCCGGGGAGGGCGGGCACGAGCTGCTGCCACAACCACGCCGACAGCACCTCGCTGGTGGGGTTGTCCAGCCCAGCAATGTCGTTCAGGCAGTGCCGGTGCAGGCGCTGCTGCAACGGCGCCCAGGCGTGGTCGAGGCAGTCGGCTGCACCCAGCTCATCAAACAGCCCGTCTGGGCGGGCGTGCAGCAGCACCTCGAAGCCGTGCCCGTGCATGCGGCCGCATTTGTGGCCCGCCGGCACACGCGGCAACTGGTGCGCGGCCTCGAAGCGGTAACGCCGCCAGGTGTGGGCGTGGCCGCTGGCGTCGAGCTCGCAGCCGCTGCGCGGCGTGCTTTGCACCCCGATCTGGGCCAGTTGCAAGCCCTCGCCGCGCAAGCGCTCGTGCAGCCAGCGCGCCAGCGCGGTGTCGTCAGGCTCGGGCAGGCAGTCGTTGAGCAGCCGGTGGTCCAGCGCCGCTGTCACACCCGCCAGATGCTGCTGCAACTGCTCCACCTCGGTGCCGGCCACCGCCGCCCAGCCGGGCGCCACGCGCGCGCGCAGCCTTGCCTCGAAGCTGTGCCCATGCAGGCGCGCCTGCGGGTGCTGCGGTGCGCGGCGGTGCAGTTGCCGCGCCGCCTCGAAGCCGGCGTGGGCGCAGTGGTGCGTGCTCAGCATGGGGCAGACCCCATTTTTGCGTGCAGGCCAAAGCGCTGCAGCAAGGGATCGGGGCAGCCCACTTCGGCAAAGCCCTTGGCGCGCAGCAGGCAGGCGTCGCAGGCGCCGCAGGGCTGGCCTAGCGGGCCCGGGTCGTAGCAACTGCAGGTGTGCGCCAAATCCACTCCAAGGCGCAGCGCCTCGCGCACGATCTCGGCCTTGCTCAGATGCTGCAAGGGGGCGTGGATGCGCAGCCGCCCCGTGCCTTCGACGCCAGCCCGCGTAGCCAGGTTGGCCATGGCCTCAAAAGCCTGGATGAAGGCCGGGCGGCAGTCGGGGTAGCCGGAGTAATCGAGCGCGTTGACGCCGATGAAAATGTCGCAACTGCCCAGGGTTTCGGCCCAGGCCAGCGCCAGGCTCAGGAACACCGTGTTGCGCGCCGGCACGTAGGTCAGGGGTATGCCCTCCTGCGCCATCTCCTGCAACGTGCGCTGCTTGGGCACCTCGATGGCCTGATCGGTCAGGGCCGAGCCGCCAAAGGCGCGCAGATCGACCGGCACCGTGATGTGGCGCCGCACCCCTTGGGCCTGCGCCTGCGCCCGCGCCGCGTTCAGCTCGTGGGCGTGGCGCTGGCCGTAATCGAAGCTCAGGGCGCAGACGGCAAAGCCGCGCTCGCGCGCCAAGGCCAGCACAGTGGCCGAATCGAGGCCGCCGCTGAGCAGCACCACCGCAGGGGGTTGGGTCGGCCGCAGGGCCGCCGAAGGCAACGCAAACACGGGCGCCCCGACATAGGGGAAAATCATATGAGGTCCTTTTTTTTAGGGATGGGGGCGAGGGAACCCATCGGGCCAGATCAGCGGCACCCGCAGCACACGCCAGCGGGCAGGCCGAATTTTACGCTGATGCAGCCACCTGCTGCAGGCAGACGGCACGCCACCCACTCCCCACCGAATCACAGGCCGGCCGCTGGCTCCACCCGCACCGGCTAGAATCTGGAAAAAATAGGCTTTTAGGGGGTTTGCCTTGCATTGGTATCTGGTCCACACCAAACCGCGCAAAGAGTTGTGCGCACTCGAGCACTTGGAGCGTCAAGGGTTTGATTGCTACTTGCCGCTGCTGCGTTCCGAAAAACTCCGCCGGGCCAGCCTCCAGCCCTGCGACGAGCCCTTGTTCCCGCGTTATTTGTTCATTCAGTTGGGGCTGGATTTGCAAGCCCGCAGCTGGGGCCCGATCCGCTCCACCGTGGGGGTGAGCCGCCTGGTGGCGTTCGGCTCCGAGCCCGCCAAGGTGCCCGACGCGCTGATCGACCAGTTGCTCCGGCAGGAAGCCGTCCTGCGCGGCCAGGTGGTGCCCTTGTTTCAGCCGGGTCAGCGGGTGCGTGTCACCCAAGGGCCGTTTGCCGGCCTCGAGGGGGTGTTCCAGATCGCCGAGGGCGAGCGCCGGGTGCTGGTGCTGATCGAAATGCTCTGCAAGCCGGTGCTGCTGCCACTCGAACCCGGCGCGCTGCGCAAGGTCAGCTAGAGCGGCCGGGGCGCGGCAACGCGCGCCTGCGCCACGCCCTGGTTGGCCAAGGCGTCGGCGCGCTCGTTGCCCGGGTCGCCAGTGTGGCCCCGGACCCAACGCCAGTCGATTTCATGCCCACCCTGCTGCACCAAGGCGTCGAGCTGCTGCCACAGGTCGACGTTTTTGACCGGCTGGCGCGCCGCCGTTTTCCAGCCCTTGGCCTTCCAGCCCGGCAACCATTCAGTGATGCCTTTGCGCACGTATTCGCTGTCGAGCCACAGGGTGATGCGGCACGGTCGCTTGAGCGCCTTCAAGGCCTCGATGACAGCGGTGAGTTCCATGCGGTTGTTGGTGGTCTGCGCCGCGCCGCCGCAGAGCGCTTTTTCCGCCCCTTCAGTGCGCAACCACACGCCCCAGCCCCCTGGGCCCGGGTTGCCTTTGCAGGCCCCATCGGTGTAGATGACGACCGACTTCATGTGGGCGCTTGGTGCTTTTCATCCAACCGCCCGGGGCTGGCTTGACGGGCTACCGCCACCGGCGCGGCGGCGGCTGGTTTGGGCTTCCAGGCCGGCCCCAGCAAACGCAAGCCACGCACCCGCTTGACCGCCACCATGCAATAGGCGTTGCCGAAAAAGGGCCAGTAGCGCGCGCCGGCGCGCTCCATCCAGCTCCAGCGCTGCAACCACAGCTCGGACTGCAGCGCCGGCCGGTAGCAGCCCATGCGGCACGACTCGACCTCCAGCCCCAGCAACTGCAGCCAGTCGCGCAGGCGCCGGTGCCCGATGAACTCACCCGCCTCGGGCAAAAACGGCCGCGCCCAGCGTGCGCGCTGCAGCCCCAGCCGCGCTAGGAGCCGGGCCCGCTGCTGGCGCAAACCCCACAGGCTCCACGGGTTGAGGCCGCACACCACGAGGCGGCCCTCGGGCAACAAGACCCGCTGCACCTCGCGCAGCACCGCATGCGGGTCGGCGCTGAATTCGAGCGTATGTGGCAGCACGATCAAATCGAGCGTGCTTTCTGAAAATGGCAGCGCCGCCGCGTGCGTGACCAAAGACAGTTCGCGCCCACCGCCTGGCTGCAGCGGCACCCCGGTGTCGCACCGGTCGGCCTGGCGCTCGCGCGCCGACGCCGACCACAACGACGGCTCGGGCAGCGCCAGCCAGCGCTTGGGTATGCGGTTGGCGCGCAAGGCATCGATCTGCGGCAAACCCAACTGCAGGGCATGGTAGCCAAAGCAATCGGCCACCGCCTCATCAAAGCACTCCTGCTCCCACGCCAGCAAGTAGCGCCCGGCCTCGCTGGCGAGCCAAGCCGCCAGCTGCTGCCCGCCCGCATCCGCTGCGACCGGCGGCGGGTGCGGCTCAGTGGTCAAGGGCTTCATCGGCCACGGGCAACTGTGCCAGCACGGCCGCACGGATCATTTCGCGCATGGCTTTCTTCTCGGGAAAGCTGAGCGTGCGGCCCAGACCGCGCCGCACCCGCAGCAGCAGATGGCGGTCGGTCTCGGGTGGAACCCCCTGGCTGCTTTGCATTTCCTCGTACAAATCGAGCCGGGCATGCGGGGTTTCCTCGCGCCACCACTCGTCGATCACCTGTTGCACATGCTCCAGCCACGCACCATCGGGCTGCTGGTCGGCATGGGCGGGTTCGCCCAGCGCGGCGCCGTGCTCATGCTCGTGCTCGTGCTCAAATTCGCGCCGCTCGGGTTGCGCTGGCCGGGTGGGTGTGTAGCTCAGTCCCTCAGCCTGCCCGTGCTTCAGGGCCGCCCAAGCCGCCTCGTTGAGGCTGACGCGCCGATCGGCTTGCATCAGCAGCCGCGCCCAGCTGGGGTCTTCTGCCAGCAAGCGGCCAAAGTCTTGCGCCGAGGCGTCGGTCACCATCACCACCTTGAGGCCGCGCCACTGCGCTTCGTCGATGTAGGGGATGAGGCGCTCGTCGTCGCTGGCCAGCAGCACCAAGGCGCAACCACCCTGGCTCGCCAGTTGCGTGAGCTCCAAACCCAGCGTCCGCACCAGCGCGGCCCCGCCATCGCTGGCGTGTGCCGGCACCATGCGCAGCACCACGTCGTCGAGCAATTGGGCGGGTTGCTGGTCGGTGTAGAGGTAGCTGCGCAACAGCGCGGCTTCGGCACCACAGAGCCGCGCCAACTGCGAAAACACGGCCTGAAAGAGGTCTCGATGCAGCCCATCGCTGGGTGGATTGGGCTGCTGCTGGGCCAACCAGCTCAGGTAGCGCTCGTCGATCAAGGCCACCGCCTGACCGAACTCGGCGCCGGCGCCCGACCCAAAAGCCGGACGCAGGTGTGGCCTTTTGTTTAAGTGAAATTTGGTTTTCATAATGGCCCTGTAACTGCAATAAGGTAAAACAGCCCGGATGGGCCATCCGCTTGGGCAATAGCCCTTGATTTTGGCACGAAAGCGCGCCAAAGGTTCCCTTGCCGAACGACTGCTCAGGGGCGGATGGGCGGCGTGGGAGCCGGTGGCGCCGCCAGCAGCCACTCGATGCGCCTGAGCGCATCGGCCGCCAGCTCGGCCTGCCCGCGCTGCTGCGCCACCGTTGCCTGCAGGCGCAGCCACGCCAGCAAGGGTCGGCGCCAGCCTTGCTCCGATGCGGTCTGAACCGCCAGCGCCAACGCCTCGGGGTCGAGCCGCTGCGCGCGCAGCCACACGCTGGCGGCCACCAGGCGCGCCAGCGGGTCGTCGATGGCGCGCAGCAGCGCCGCCGCTTCGGCCGGCGTGGCGGCCGTGGCCGGCTCCAGCAGGCGCCGCGCCGTGGGCCGGTGCGCCGCCGGGAGCCACTCGATGTCGGCCGCTTGCACTTGCCCGAGCAGGTAGCGGGCGTAGGCTTGCTCGGCGGCGCCGGCTTGGGCCAGCACGGGCTGCGCCGCCTCACAGGTGTCAGTCAAGTCGAGTGCGGCTTGCGCCACGGCACAGCGGCTCAGCGCCAGCCGCGCCAACTGGTCGGCGCGCGCCGTGCGCTGCACCGCCGCGCGCGCGCGCTGCCACTCCAGCTCGGCCACCCGCTGACGGCCTTCCAGGTCGGCCCGAATGGCGCGTTGCTGCGCGCCGTGGGCTTCGATTTGCCAATCCGGCACGCGCGGCCCGGCGGCGCAACCCGCCAGCAGCGCCACCCCCAGCGCAAGGGCGCACAGCAGGCCCCAATTCCATCCGGGCTGCACACTTGGCGCAAACGGTGCGGACCGGGCACGGCCAGCAGGCAAGTTTTGTGGCCGCATCAGGGCACCCTCAGTTCGGTGTCGCGCGCCAAAGGCCAGCGTCGGCTGAGGTCGCTGAGCAAGCCATCGATGCGGCGCAGATTGGCCTCGACCTCAACCCGCAACTGGTCCAGATCGACCGTGGCGGCGCGCGTATTTTGCGCAATGCCCTGGGCCTCGACCAGCACCGCATCGACCGTTTGCAGCGACTGGCGCGCATCGGCCAGCAGGCCCTCGATTTGGCGCACCGCCGCCTGGGTGTCGGTCATCAGGCCCTCGGCCCCAAACACGCGCTGGTCGGCATTGCCCACCAGCGACTCGGCGCGCTCCGCCACCGCCTCCAGGCGCCGCAGCAAGGCATTGGTCTCATCCACCACCTGCATGAAGCGGGCGCGGTCGTCGGGGTTGCCCACCAACAGCCCCAGCGCACCTTGCGGCCCCACCAGCGTTTCGCTGGCGCGCTGCACGTTGCGCAAGCTGGCATTGAGCGGCGCCTGCTCGGCGGTCATGGTGCTGAGGTTTTGCAGCAAATCGCGCACCTGGATCACCAGCCGCGGCAGATCGGCCATGGCGTCGCCCTGGAGCACCGTGCGCTCGGCGCCGTCGGGCAAGGGCGGGTCTTCCAGCATCCCGGTGAAGGCACGCAGGCGCGTTGCCCCCACCAGACTGCGCTCGAGCGTAAACACACTGCTCTCGCGCAACCAGTGGGCTTCGCGGCTGCGCACATCGACCCAGATGCGCACCCGGCCATCGTCTCCCAGCCCCACCCGGCGCACGCGCCCCACCGGGAACCCAGCGAAGGTAAGGTCCATGCCGATCGCCACGCCCTCGGAATCGTCGGCAATCAGCACCAGCTCCTGGGTGGGCTCGAACGCACCGCGCGCGTACAACAAAAACAGCGCCGACCCCAGCAGCAGCGCCAACATCAGCGCCAGCAAGGCCCCTGCCTTGAACTCAACGTGCTTGACGCTCGCTTGGCGGATGGTGCGTTCAACGGTGTCTTCGGTGCTCATGTGATCAGGAATAGTTGCCCAGTAGCGAAACCATCTGGATCAGCAACAAGGCTATAAACAGACGCAACAACAGCTGCAGCTCGGTGCTGGCGCGCTGCCCCGGATCGACCGGATCGTACAGACTGGAGGCCAGCGGCACCAGCGCCACGATGAGGGCAAAGAAAAAAGTCTTGAAAACGAAGATCAGCGTCACCTCGGGGCTGAAAACCCGCCCCACCAGGTGCGTGTAGGCATCGATGGCCCAGGGGCTGAAACCGTAGATGTTGATGTAGCCCAGCAGCAGCGCCACCAGCGTGCTGACTGCCACCAGCGTGAGCACCGAAAAAATACCGGCCAGCGCCCGCGGCAACACCAGCCAGTGCAGCGCGTCTTTGCCCTCGGCTCGCAGTTGCTCGAACGCCCCTTGGCGGCGCAGGGTCATGATTTCGCCGGCCTGCCCGATGCAGCAGCGCAAGGCCACGAACAAGGCCGCCGCCAGCGGGATGAGCTCCAGCACCAGCACCCGCACCACCATCTCGACCGCATACTGCGTCAGCCCAAGGCCGGTGGCCGTGACCACCACAATGCGGATCAGCACCACGCCAAACAAGGCCGACAGGGCAGTAAACCACAGCAGCACCGGCGCCGTGGCCTGGTAGATATGCAAGGCCAACATCGGCCAGCGCTCGCGCCGGTAGCTCGAGGGCGAGAGCGCCAGCACCAAAATCACCGCCCCCAAGTGCACGATGCGCCACCAGTTGAGGCACCAACGCCACAGCCCGCGCCCCATGCCCGATCCCAGCGCGAGAAATTGCTTGAACCACACCATAGGGCCGATCTTAGCGTGCGGCGCACAGCGCCACCAAGGGCTTCTTAGAGCGTATCGTCTTGCTCGTCGAGCAGGCGCAGCCGGCGGCTCAGGGTGGCGCGGGTCTGGCGGCGCGACAACAGCTTGGCCTGCGCGGCGGGCGGGAAGTCGGTGAACTGGATCAGGCCGCGCAGGATGAGGATGTCGATCAGGTCTTCGGTGACGCGCGCCAAGCCGCTATCCGACAGGGCCAACTCGCGCTGACCTGGCTGCTCGGCCGATGGCGTCGGCCCGCGTTCTTCATCCGGCAGCAGTGGTGGCGGGCTCATGGGCGCACCCCCGGCTGGTCGGTGGGCAAACTGCTTTGCAGCCTGAGCACCAGTTGCACCCGGTCGCGCACGCCGAGTTTGTCAAAAATAGCCCCCAAGTGGGCCTTGACCGTGCGCTCGGAGATAAACAACTGCTCCGCCACTTCTTTGTTGCTGCGGCCCTGGGCCACGGCGCGCGCCACCTGTGCCTCGCGCTCAGACAAGGCGGACAAGTCGCAGCCCTGCGCATTGGCTGAAGCGGGGTTGCGCTGCACCAGTTCGCGTGTGGCCGCCACCAGCCGCTGCACCAGGCTCGGGCCCACCCACAGCCCGCCGTGCACCACCACCTGCTCGACTTCGCGCAGCAACTGCGGCACCGCGTGCAGGTGGCAGTAGCCGCGCGCACCGGCATCGAGCGCGCGCAGGCCTTCGGCGTCTTCGGGCACGCCGCTGAGCACCACCACCAGACAGCCTGGGCGCTGCGCCAGCAACTCGGTGATGCGGTCTGGCCACTGCGGCTGGCTCACGGGCATCCAGACCGTATCGCCCGGGCGCACCCGCGCCAGCAAGTTGCTCCAAGTGGCCCACTGCCCATCGGCAAAGGCTTGCACCCAGCGCTCTGAAGGCGTGGGCAAGGCGGCGCTGCTGGCGGTTGAATGCACCAAAAAATAGGCTTGACTCATGCGGTTCCTCGGCGTGTCGGCTCAACGTTCGGAGAGGGCGTTTTCTTTGGCGCGCAACACCGGCTTGAGCAAATAGCTCAGAATGGTGCGCTTGCCCGTCAGGATGTCGACTTGGGCCACCATCCCAGGAATGATGGGCAAGCCCTCACCCAGTGCAGCCTCACGGGTGCGCAGTCGCACGATGAAAAAAGCGTTGCCTTGCTCGTCGATCACGGTGTCGGCGCCGATGTGCTCGACATCGGCGGTCAGGCCGCCGTAGATGGCAAAGTCGTAGGCGGTGAACTTGACCATGGCCTCTAGGCCCGGGCGCAGGAAGCCGATGTCGCGCGGCGCAATGCGCGCCTCGAGTATCAGGGCGTCGTCGAGCGGCACGATTTCCACCACCTCACGCCCGGGTTGCACCACCGCGCCCATGGTGTTGACATGCAAGCGGCTCACCGTGCCGCGCAAAGGCGAGCGGATGTCGGCGCGCACCACCCGGTCTTCGAGCGCGCGCCCACCTTCGGCCAAGGTGGACAGGCGGCTCATGGTGTCGGAGAGTTCGGCGCTCATCTGGTTGCGCGCCGTGAGCTGCACCTCTTCGATGCGGCGCTGGGCCTCGGTGATGGCGCCCTGCACGCGCGCAATCTGCGCCGCCGCTTGGTCGCGCTCGCCCACGAGGCGCGAGACCTGCTGATCCAGCCGCAGCACCTCGACTTCGGACACCGCTCCACTGGCCACTAGCGGGCGTGTGGCAGCCAGCTCGCGCTGCACTAGGCTCAGGCTGCTGGCGGCCGAATCGCGCCGTGACTGGGCCTCGGTCAGCTCTTGTCGGCGCTGCAGCAACTGGCTCTGGGTGATGGCGATCTGGGCGCTGATTTCGGCCCGGCGCGACTCGAACAGACTGCGCTCTTGGGCCACAATGGCCGGCGCTTCGCGCTCCAGCACCACGGATGGGTTGAAACTGCGGCCTTGGATGAGCGCGCGCAAGCGCTCGGCGCGCGCTTCCAGCGCTGCTTGCGAAACGCGGGTCTCGCCCAAGTTGGCCGCAAAGCGCGTGGGGTCCACGCGCAGCAGCACCTGATCGGCCTCCACCACCTGGCCTTCGCGCACCAAAATTTCGCTCACCACGCCGCCATCCACGCTTTGTACGATCTGCACCTGCTGGCTCGGCACCACGCGCCCCTCGCCGCGCGTGACCTGATCGACTTTGGCCACCGACGCCCACAGCAGCAGCACCAGCACCAGCACCACGCTCAAGCGCAACAAGCGGCGCGCGCGCAGCGGCTCTTGCTGCAATTGGGCCCAGTCGGCGTCGGCGGCCCAGTCGAGCGCCTCGCCATCGGGGGCGTCGTCGCGCGCTAGGCGCTGCGCCAGCTTGCCAAACAAGGGGTTGCCGGCCTTGGCACCGGCCTTGGTGGCCTGCCCGATGCGCTCAAAGGTTTTTTGCTCGAGGTCGCTCATCACGCCGCCTTTCCGATCCGGCCTTGGCGCAGCGCCTGGATGACCTGTTCTTTGGGGCCATCGGCAACAATGCGGCCAGCGTCCATGACGATGATGCGTTCGACCAGATCGAGCAAGGAAGTTCGATGGCTCACCAGCACCACGGTCTTGCCGGGCACAAACTGCTGCAGGCGCTTTTTGATGTCTTCTTCGCTCGAGTGGTCCATGGATGAGGTGGGCTCGTCGAGCAGCAAGATCGAGGGGTCGTTGATCACCGCGCGCGCGATCGCCACCCCCTGGCGCTGGCCGCCCGAGAGCGACTCGCCGCGCTCCCCCACCAGCATGTCGAAGCCCTGCGGGTGCTGGTTGACCAAATCCAGGATGCCGCTCAGGGTGGCGGCCTTGAGTACGTCGGCGTCGTCGGCCAGCGGCGCGCCGAGGGTAATGTTTTCGCGCAAGCTGCCGTAAAACAGCATCACGTCTTGCTGCACGTAGCCGATGTGGCGGCGCAACTCGGCCGGGTCGATCTGGCGCAGATCGATGCCGTCGATCAGCACCGCGCCGCTGCTGGGCCGGTACAGCCCCAAAATGAGTTTTTCCAAGGTCGTTTTGCCCGAGCCGATGCGCCCCAAAATGGCCACACGCTCGCCGGCTTTGAGGCGAAAACTCACGTTGCGCAACGAGGCATTGCTCTGGCCGGGGTAGCTAAACGACACATCTTTGAACTCGATCTCTCCCCGAATGTGGCCGCGGCTGATGAACTGCGCGCCTTCGGGGCGCTCCACTTCGCGCTGCATCATCTCTTCGAGCGAGCTCAGGGCGGTGGCGGCGGTGTGGTACTGCACCAGCAGGCCAGCCACCTGGCCGATGGGGGCCATGGCGCGCGAGGCCAGCATCGAGCAGGCGATCAGGCCACCCATGGTGAGCTCGCGCGCACCGATCAGATAGACCCCGAGGATGACGATCGCCACCGTGACCGCGCCCTGCACGAAGGCCGCGGTGTGGCTGGAACTGGCTGAGAGCAGCCGCAACTGCGCCCCGACACGCGCCAGCAGGGCAGCGCTTTGTTCCCACTTGCGCTGGATCGGGGCTTCAGCGGCGAGCGCTTTCAGGGTTTCGAAACCCACCAGGCCCTCGATCAGGGTGGCGTTGCGCTGGGCGCTGGCGCGGTAGGTGGTTTCGGTCAGGGTGTGCATGCGCCCTTGCACCGCCAGCGCGTACAGCAGCAACACCGCGGCGCCGATGAACAAGGGGACCAGCATCATGGGCGCGATCCAGCCGATCACGAGGAAGAAGATCAGCGCAAAGGGCAGGTCGATAAAAGCCACCACGGTGGCCGAACCGATGAAGTCGCGCACCGACTCGAAGGCGCGCAAATTGGCGGCAAAGGAGCCGGCCGAGGCCGGGCGCTGCTCCATGCGCATGCCCAGCACACGCTCCATGATGTAGGCCGAGAGCTTGACGTCGGCGCGGCTGCTGGCCAGATCGACGAAGCGGCTGCGCATGACCTTGAGCATCAGGTCGCCCAGCACGATGATGGCGATCCCGGCCGAGAGCACCCACAGGGTGTCGAAGGCCTGGTTGGGCACCACGCGGTCGTAGACGTTCATCATGAACAGCGGCATCGCCACCGCGAACAGATTGGTCAGGAACGCCGCCAGCAGCACATCGCGGTAAAGGCGCCGGTTTTCGGCGATCACGCCCCAGAACCAGTGGTCGGTGCGCACCGCCTTGACCGCCGGGCTGCGCGCGTCGTAGCGCGTGCGCGGCCGGGCGTAGAGGGCGCGGCCGCTGTAGCGCGCCTCGATCTGGGCCGTGGGCAGCTCCAGCGCCGCCTCGCCGAGGTCGGGAAAAATCACGCGCACGCTGGCCCCGTCGGCGCTGCGCCCGAGCAGCACGCAGGCAGTCTGCTCGTCGAGCAGCAGCACCGCCGGCAGCAACTCGGCTTGCAGCCTGGCGATGGGCTGGCGCACCAGCTTGCTGCTCAGGCCGGCCCGGTGCGCGGCGCGCTCGAACAGCGACGGCGTCAGGCGCCCCTCGGGCGTGGGCAAGCCCGCCAAGGCGCCATCGGGCGTCAGCGCCAAGCCGTGCAGGCGCGCCAGCACGATCAGGCAGTGCAACAGGTCGTCGCGCTCGGGCGCTGCCGGCTGATCTGGCAGCGGCAGGGCGATGTCTGGGCTCATTGCTTCTCCGTGATGGGCCCGGCGCCACGGCGTCCCTGACACCGCGCGCAGCGAGACCGACAGTCCTTGACTTCAATCGGCGCTCAGTGTAGCGCAAAACGGTGTCGATTGATAAAAACGCAATCTCAGCAAGGCACCCGCGCACGCCCCAGCCAGTGCACTCAATTGGCCATCAGGGCAGCCGGATCTTCGCTCTCGATCACCTGCTGCGCCCAGGCGCGCAGCTTGCGCGTGTCGGCGCGCAGAATCTGCTGCTTGACGGACAAGATCTGGCTCGGGTGCATGGAAAAGCTGCGCAGCCCCAGCCCCAGCAGCAGCCGCGTCATGCTCGGGTCGCCGGCCATTTCTCCGCACACGCTCACGCCCTTGCCCTGCGCGTGGCACGCGGCGATGGTGCGCGCCACCAGTTGCAGCACCGCCGGGTGCAGCGGGTCGTACAGGTGCGCCACGCTTTCATCGACACGGTCTATGGCCAGGGTGTACTGGATCAGGTCGTTGGTGCCGATCGAGACGAAATCGAAATGCTTGAGAAAAATGTGCAGCGCCAGCGCGGCGGCTGGCACCTCGATCATCGCCCCCAAGCGCAGCGGGCCATAGACCGCCGCCCGGGCGTCGAGCTGCTCGCGCGCCTTGGCCAGCATGGTTTTGACCTGGTGCACTTCGCGCAGGTGCGCCAGCATCGGGATCAGCAAATTGACCTTGCCGTGCGCAGCGGCGCGCAACACGGCGCGCAGTTGCGTAAGAAACATGGCCGGCTCCGACAGGCTCCAGCGGATCGCGCGCAGCCCCAGCGCCGGATTCAGGTGCTCGTCGCGGCTGCTGCGGTTGAGCGGTTTGTCGGCCCCGATATCGACACTGCGGATCGTCACCGGCAGCCCATGCATGCCCTCCACGGCGGCGCAGTAGGCGGCGTACTGCTCCTCCTCGCCGGGTAGCTTGCCGCTGGCGCGGCCCATGAACAAAAATTCGGTGCGAAACAAGCCCACCCCGACCGCGCTCACCGCCAGCGCAGGCAGGGTGTCCGAGGGCTGCTCGATGTTGGCCAGCAGCTCGATGCGTTCGCCGTCGAGCGTCACGGCCGGGGTGTTTTTGATGCGCGCCAGGCGCTGGCGCTCGACTTCGCCCTGGCGCTGCTTGAAACCGTATTCGGCCAGCACGATGTCGGAAGGGTTGACGATCAGCAGCCCGGCGTCGCCGTCGATCACCACCCAGTCGTCTTGGCGCACCAGTTGGCTGGCGCCGCGCGCACCCACCACGGCCGGAATGTCCATGCTGCGCGCCACGATCGCGGTGTGGCTGGTCTTGCCGCCTACATCCGTGGCAAAGCCAACGAAAACGCTGCGCTTGAACTGCAAGGTGTCGGCCGGCGACAGGTCGTGCGCGACCAGCACCAGCGGGTCTTCGTCCCCCTGGACGCTGCTGGCGCTGGGCGCAGCCAGCAACGGCGGCGCAGCTCCGTTCATGCTGCGCAGCAGCCGCTCGGTGATCTGCTCCAGATCGGCCTTGCGCTCGCGCAGATAGGGGTCCTCCATTTCGTCGAACTGCTTGGCCACCAGCTCGAGCTGCGAAGTCAGCGCCCATTCGGCGTTGTAATGGCGTTCTTGCACAAAATGCGTCACGCCCTCTTGCAGTTGCACGTCATGCAGCAGCATCAGGTGCACATCGAGCAAGGCGGTGAGTTCGGGGTGCGCCTCCATGCTGGCGGTTTCCTGCAGACCGCGCTGCACCTGCTCGATTTCGGCGATCACCGCGTCGCGCGCTTCGCGCAAACGGCGCAACTCGTCGCGCACCTGCTCGGTGCGGATGAAGTAATGCGCCACATCGATGCGGCTGGAGGCCACCAGCACCGCGCGCCCGATGGCGATGCCACGCGAAACCGCCTGCCCGTGTACGCTAAATGTCATTGCCCCTCTCCAAACTTGTCGTCTATCAGCGCCAGCAGCGCCTGCATGGCTTCTTGTTCGTCCGGGCCGTCGGTTTCGATCTCGACCTGCGTCCCCATGCCCGCAGCCAGCATCATCACGCCCATGATGCTCTTGGCGTTGATGCGCCGCCCGCCCCGGCTCATCCACACCTCGCACGCGTACTGGCCAGCCAGCTTGGTCAGCTTGGCCGAGGCGCGGGCGTGCAATCCGAGTTTATTGCTGATGGTCGCGGTGGTTTTGAGCATGGGACGGGTCTGGTGTCGGGCGCTGCAGCGTCTGCGCGGGAATGCTGGGCAGCGACATCACGCCCAAGGTGCCCCCTTGCTGGGCGCGCGCGCACAGGGCATCGAGCGCTTCGTGGCGGTACGAAACCGCACGCAACAACATGGGCAGATTGACGCCCGCCAGCAGCCGCGTGCGCACCCCGTCGGCCACCTGGCTGGCCACGTTGCAGGGCGTGGCCCCCACGATGTCGGCCAGCAGCAGGTGCTGGCTGGCACCGTGACGGCGCAGCAGCGCTTGCAGTTGCGCCAGGCTTTCTTCGGGTGTTTGCTGCGCGGGCACATCCAGCGCCTGCAGACAATCTTCGGCATCGGGGAAGACGTGCAGCACACACTGGCGCAGCGCCGAGGCCAGCGGCGCGTGGGCAATGACGATGATGCCGTTCATGGGGGGATTATGCGGTGCATCGGGGCCGGCTGTTCCCATCTGATGCGCGGGGCGGTGCTGAACTTTATGCTGCAGTAGGGGCTCAATCGCGCTACAGTACGCTTAGTTTGCAAACAGCTTGGCCTTGTTTTGGCTCACGCTGCGTTGGCTTACCATTGATTGAAGGTTTTTTGACCATGCAACCCGTTGACCCTCTTCTGAACCGGCGTCGGTTTCAACTCGGCCTTGCCGCTGCGGCGGCGCTGGGCTTGAGCGGTTGCGGCCCCAGCAACGCCGCACCGGCTTCGCGCTTTTTGCTGCTCGACGGCAGCACGCTGAGCGAGGCCGATTTGCGCGGCCAAGTCACCTTGGTTAACTTCTGGGCCACGTCCTGCGTGTCGTGCGTGCGCAAAATGCCCGATTTGGTGGCCACCTACCTCAAGTACCGCGAGCGCGGCTTCGAGACCATTGCGGTGGCCATGAGCTTTGACCCGCCTGCCATGGTTGCCAACTTTGCACAAACGCGCCAGTTGCCCTTCAAGGTCGCACTGGACCACACCGGCGCCTTGGCGCGCGACTGGGGCGGGGTGCGCTTGACCCCCACCACCTTCGTGGTGGATAGGCAGGCACGCATTGTCAAGCGCTATCTGGGGCCGATCGACCCCGCCGCACTCAACGCCTTCATCGAGGGCTTGCTGGCGCGGCGCTGATCCCGGCAGCAGCGGGCTTGAGCTACGTGCTGGTGAACTGGCCGCTGGCCTAAGCGAGTGTGCCGGGGGGCTGCATAAGCCCTAGCCGCAGGCGGCCCTCCCGTCGCTTAAAGGGCGCGCAACTGCGCCAACAAGGTGTCGGCGTCCGAGACCTCGAACTTGCCCGGGCCCTCGACGTTGAGCACCTTGACCACGCCGTCTTGCAGCAGCATCGAGTAGCGGTTGCTGCGCAGCCCGAGGCCGCGCCCGCTCAAGTCCAGCGTCAGGCCGGTGGCCTGTGCCAGCGCGGCGTCGCCGTCGGCCAGCAGGCGTATCTTGCCGCCTGTGCCCTGCTCGCGCGCCCACGCCCCCATCACGAAAGCGTCGTTGACGCTCACGCACCAGATCTCATCGACCCCGGCGGCTTTGAAGTCGGCGCAGCGCTTGAGGTAGCCGGGCAGGTGATTGAGCGAGCAAGTGGGTGTAAAAGCCCCCGGAACCGCAAACAAGGCAATGGTCTTGCCTGCAGTGGCGGCAGCGGTTTCGACCTTGTTGGGGCCTACGCTGCAGCCCTCGCCCTCTTGCTCGAAAAACTCCATCAGCGTGGTGGCTGGAAGGCGGTCTCCAACTTTGATCATGTGTGCACTCCTAGGCAGAAACAAAAAAACCAACCGGCATTGTCGGTTGGTTTTTCTGCCGGGCCTAGGGCCAGTCGCAAAGGGCTTACACCAAGTCGGCTTTTTGCACCAAGCGGGTAGCAACCCAATTCTTGGTTTTCGACAGGGGGCGGCTCTCGGTGATCTCGATCACGTCGCCGAGGTGGAAATCGCCGTTTTCATCGTGCGCGTGGTACTTGCTCGACTTCATGACGATCTTGTCGTAGAGCTCGTGCTTGACGCGGCGCTCAACCAACACCGTGACGGTCTTGGCGCGCTTGTCGCTCACCACTTTGCCGATCAGGGTGCGCTTGAGGGATGAGGTGGCACTGGTTTGGGCTTCACTCATGGTTCACTCCTTGGTGGCCGAAGCGCGTTTTTGTGCCAAGATGGTCTTGGCACGGGCGATCGCGCGCCGGGTTTCACCCAGCGTGGCGGTGTTGTTGAGTTGTTGGGTGGCTTTTTGCATGCGCAAATTGAAATGCGCTTTTTGTAGCGATTTCACTTCGGCTTGCAGGGCAGCTTCGTCTTTTAGGCGCAGTTCGGCGGTATTCATGGGGTGCTCCTGATTACTGGCCCAACATGCGGGTCACGAAGGTGGTGCGCAGCGGCAGCTTGGCGGCTGCGAGCGTGAAGGCTTCCCGAGCCAATTGCTCGGGCACACCCACGATCTCGTAGAGCACCTTGCCGGGCTGAATTTCGGCCACGTAGTACTCGACGGCGCCCTTGCCGTTGCCCATGCGGACTTCGGCTGGCTTCCTGGAGATCGGCTTGTCGGGGAAGACGCGAATCCAGACCCGGCCACCGCGCTTGACGTGGCGCGAAATGGCCCGGCGGGCGGATTCGATCTGGCGAGCCGTCAGACGGCCACGATCCGTGGACTTCAGGCCGAAATCGCCAAAGGCCACGGTGGCACCGCTGGTGGCGATGCCCGTGTTGCGGCCTTTTTGTTCTTTACGGTATTTACGGCGTGCAGGTTGCAACATGATTGAATTTCTCCTTAGGCCTGCGGTTTGGCGCCGCCATCGGCGGGGGCACCAGCGGCACGGCGTGGCGCACCGGCGCCTGCTCCACGACCGCCCCGGCTATCGGGGCGACCTTCAGGGCGGCCATCGCGGCGCGGGCCACGCGGTGGGCGGCGCTCGTCGTCGGGGCGGGGGGTGCTGTCGAGCGTGGGCGCATCGCTGCGGCCCAGGTTGTCGCCCTTATAGACCCAGACCTTGACGCCGATCACACCGTAGGTGGTCTTGGCTTCCGAGGTGCCGTAGTCGATGTCGGCGCGCAGCGTGTGCAGCGGCACCCGGCCTTCGCGGTACCACTCGGTGCGGGCGATTTCGATGCCGTTCAGGCGCCCTGCCGACATGATCTTGATGCCCAAGGCACCCAGACGCATGGCGTTTTGCATGGCGCGCTTCATGGCGCGGCGGAACATGATGCGCTTTTCGAGCTGCTGCGTGATGCTGTCGGCGATCAGCTTGGCATCGACTTCGGGCTTGCGCACTTCTTCGATGTTGACCGCCACTGGCACGCCCAACTTGGCAGCCAGTTCTTTTTTCAGCTTCTCGATGTCCTCGCCTTTTTTGCCGATCACCACACCCGGACGCGCCGAGTAGATGGTGATGCGGGCATTTTTGGCCGGGCGCTCGATCACGACGCGCGAGACGGCGGCGTTTTTCAGCTTGGCTTTGAGGTACTCGCGCACCTTGATGTCTTCGGCCAGCATGCCGGCGAAGTTGCGATCGCTGGCGTACCAGCGGCTGGCCCAGTTGCGGCTCACCGAGAGGCGAAAACCGGTCGGATGGATTTTTTGTCCCATGGCTAGTCCTGTCGGTTTAGGTGCCCACCGTCACGTAGATGTGACAGGTCGGTTTGCTGATGCGGTTGCCGCGGCCTTTGGCGCGTGCCGAAAAGCGTTTGAGCGTGGTGCCTTGCTCGACGTGGATGATCTTGACCTTGAGTTCGTCGATGTCAGCCCCGTCGTTGTGCTCGGCGTTGGCGATGGCCGAGTCGAGCGCCTTCTTGACGATGCCAGCGGCCTTCTTCTGCGTGAATTGCAGAATCTGCAGCGCCTGATCGACTTTTTTGCCTCGAATCAGGTCGGCCACCAGGCGGCCCTTGTCCACCGAGAGGCGGACGCCGCGAACGATTGCGCGTGTTTCCATGGTGTATGTCCTTACTTCTTGGCTTTTTTGTCGCCAGGGTGACCCTTGAAGGTGCGCGTGAGCGAGAACTCGCCCAGTTTGTGGCCCACCATCTGGTCGGTGATATAGACCGGAACGTGCTGCTTGCCGTTGTGCACGGCGATCGTCAGCCCGATGAAGTCGGGCAGGATCATGGAGCGGCGCGACCAGGTCTTAACCGGCTTTTTGTCTTTGGTAGCGACGGCCTTTTCAACCTTGGCCATCAGGTGATGGTCAACGAAGGGGCCTTTTTTGAGTGAACGTGTCATGGTGTCAGCCCCTTACTTCTTGCGCCGCGAGACGATCATGGTCTGCGTGCGACGGTTGTTGCGGGTGCGGTAACCTTTGGTCAGGTTGCCCCACGGATCAACCGGCGGCATACCGGTGCCGGTGCGGCCTTCGCCGCCGCCGTGCGGGTGGTCAACCGGGTTCATGGCGACACCGCGCACGGTCGGGCGGATGCCCATGTGGCGCTTGACGCCAGCCTTGCCGAGTTGGCGCAGGCTGTGTTCGGGGTTCGAGACTTCACCGATGGTGGCACGGCAATCGACGTGCACCTTGCGCACCTCGCCGGAGCGCACCCGCACTTGGGCATAAATGCCTTCGCGTGCCAGCAGCACCGCCGATGCGCCGGCCGAGCGGGCGATTTGCGCCCCCTTACCCGGCAGCATCTCGATGCAGTGGATGGTGGAACCCACCGGGATGTTGCGGATCGGCAGCGTGTTGCCGACGCGGATCGGCGACTCTGGCCCCGACAGCAGCGTGGCCCCCACGGCCACGCCGCGCGGCGCGATCACGTAGCGGCGCTCGCCGTCGGCGTAGCACAGCAGGGCGATGTGGGCGCTGCGGTTCGGGTCGTATTCGAGGCGCTCGACCTTGGCCGGAATGGCGTCTTTGTTGCGCACAAAATCGACCACGCGGTAGTGGTGCCGGTTGCCACCGCCCCGGTGGCGCACGGTGATGTGGCCATTGTTGTTGCGGCCGGCCTTCTGGAACTTGGGCTCCAGCAGCGGCGCATAGCCCTCACCCTTGTGCAGGGTTTCGCGTGTGACCTTGACCATGCCCCGGCGGCCGGGGGAGGTCGGTTTCATTTTGATGACTGCCATGATCAGACGGCCTCCCCGCCAAAGCTGATTTCCTGCCCGGCTTGCAGCGTCACGTAGGCTTTGCGCACGTGGTCGCGGCGACCGATGGTTTTGCCAAAGCGCTTGGCTTTGCCCTTTTGGTTGAGCACGTTCACGGCCTTGACCTTGACGTTGAACATTTGCTCGACCGCGGCCTTGATCTCGGTCTTGGTGGCGTTTTGCAGCACCTTGAACAAAACCGCATTGGTTTTCTCGGCCGTGGCGGTGGCTTTTTCTGAGACGATCGGAGCCACCAGCACCTGCATCAGGCGGCCTTCGTCAAACTGGATGCTGCTCATGCGAACATCTCCTTGAATTGATCCAGGGCACCCTTGGTGACGATCACCTTTTTGTAGTGCACCAGCGAGAGCGGGTCGGCGTAGCGCGGCTCGAGCACCAGCACGTGCGGCAGGTTGCGCGAAGCCAGATAGAGGTTTTCATCGACCTGATCGGCGATCAGCAGCACCGATTTCAGGTTCATGGCCTTGAACTTGTCGGCCAGCAGCTTGGTCTTGGGCGCTTCGAGCGTGATCGAATCGACCACGGCCAGACGGCCTTCGCGCACCAGTTGCGACAGGATCGACGCCATGCCCGCACGGTACATCTTCTTGTTGAGCTTTTGGGTAAAGTTTTCGTCCGGGCTGTTCGGGAAGATGCGACCGCCCCCACGCCACAGCGGCGAGGAGGTCATGCCGGCGCGGGCGTTGCCGGTGCCTTTTTGGCGAAACGGCTTGCGGGTGCTGTGCCGAACCGTGGCGCGGTCTTTTTGCGCCCGTGTGCCTTGGCGTGCGTTGGCCTGGTAGGCCACCACCAGCTGGTGGATCAGCGACTCGTTGTAGTCGCGACCAAAAACGGTCTCGGGCACTTCAACGGTGGAAGCGGCCAAGCCTTGGTCGTTGAGGAGTTCGACTTGCATCAGTTGCCTCCTTTGGGCAGTGCTTTGACGGCCGGACGCACGGTCACGAAGCCGCCTTTGGAGCCTGGCACCGCGCCTTTGATGAGCAGCAACTGGCGCGCCACATCAACCCGCACCACATCGAGGTTTTGCGTGGTGACGGTCTCGTCACCCATGTGGCCGGTCATTTTTTTACCCGGAAACACACGACCCGGATCTTGCGCCATCGAAATGGAGCCCGGCACGTTGTGCGAACGGCTGTTGCCGTGCGAAGCACGCTGCGAAGCGAAGTTGTGGCGCTTGATGGTGCCGGCAAAGCCTTTACCGATCGAAGTGCCTTGCACATCGACCTTTTGGCCCACGGCAAAGAGTTCAGCCACGGGCAGCACAGTGCCAGCGGCGTATTTGCCCGCCACATCCGCGCTGACGCGGAATTCTTGCAGGATTTCACCGGCTTCGACGCCGGCTTTGGCCAAGTGACCGGCCGCCGGCTTGCTCACGCGCGAGGCGCGGCGCTGGCCGTAGGTCAGTTGCAAGGCATCGTAGCCATCGTTGGCTTGGGTTTTGACTTGTGCCACGCGGTTGTTCGATACATCCACCACCGTAACAGGAACCGCGTCCCCGTCTTCGGTGAATAGGCGCATCATGCCCACCTTGCGGCCCAACAACCCCAGGGAGTTGCTCAGACTCATTTTTTCTCCATTTCCGCGCTGTGCGCGTGTCCGACTGCAATTGGCCGGAGCTTAGAAACCGGCTCAGCCCCACCACCCAAAGGAGGAGGGGCATAGCCGGATCAAACGTTATAGGCGCTCTTTTAAAACGCCCCATAGGCTGCACCCATGCCCGTGTTGCCACGTATCAATAGCGCAGCCTTGAATTATAACCTGCTGAAAAATAGTGCGCAAGGCCTGTTAGCGCGGTTTGCTCGCATTCCCGCCGCCCCAGGCCCTGCGCGTGTGGCCTTATTGCAACTTGATCTCGACATCGACGCCGGCGGGCAGGTCCAGCTTCATCAGCGCATCGACGGTTTTGTCGGTCGGGTCCACGATGTCCATCAGGCGCTGGTGGGTGCGGATCTCGAACTGGTCGCGGCTGGTCTTGTTGACGTGCGGCGAGCGCAGGATGTCAAAGCGCTTCATGCGCGTCGGCAGGGGCACGGGGCCCTTGACGATGGCGCCGGTGCGCTTGGCGGTGTCAACGATCTCAGCGGCCGAGCTGTCGATCAGCTTGTAGTCGAAGGCCTTGAGGCGGATGCGGATTTTTTGCTTGCTCATGGTGTGTGCTCGTCCTGTGTGCAATCAATCCAGAATCTTGGCCACCACACCGGCGCCCACGGTGCGCCCGCCTTCGCGGATGGCGAAACGCAGGCCTTCTTCCATGGCGATCGGGGCGATGAGCTTGACGGTGATCGACACGTTGTCGCCCGGCATCACCATTTCTTTGCCTTCTGGCAGCTCGATCGAGCCGGTTACATCCGTGGTGCGGAAGTAAAACTGTGGCCTGTAGTTGTTGAAGAACGGGGTGTGGCGCCCGCCTTCGTCTTTGCTCAACACATAGACTTCGCCGGTGAAGTGGGTGTGCGGCTTGATGCTGCCGGGCTTGCACAGCACTTGGCCGCGCTGCACGTCTTCGCGCTTGGTGCCGCGCAGCAAAATGCCGACGTTGTCGCCTGCCTGGCCCTGGTCCAGCAGCTTGCGGAACATCTCGACGCCGGTGCAGATGGTTTTCTGGGTCACGGCCAGACCGACGATTTCGATCTCTTCACCCACCTTGACGATGCCGCGCTCGATGCGCCCGGTGACCACGGTGCCGCGGCCGGAGATGGAGAACACGTCTTCGACGGGCATGAGGAAGGCGCCGTCGATGGCGCGCTCGGGCTGCGGGATGTAGCTATCCAGTGCGTCGGCGAGCTTCATGATGGCTTGTTCGCCCAGCGGGCCTTTGTCGCCTTCGAGCGCGAGTTTGGCCGAGCCGTGGATGATGGGGGTCTGGTCGCCGGGGAAGTCGTATTTGTCGAGCAGCTCGCGCACTTCCATCTCGACGAGTTCGAGCAGCTCGGCGTCATCGACCATGTCGCACTTGTTGAGGAACACGATGATGTAGGGCACGCCGACCTGGCGCGCCAGCAGGATGTGTTCGCGCGTTTGCGGCATGGGGCCGTCGGCGGCGGAGCAGACCAGCACGGCGCCGTCCATTTGCGCGGCACCGGTGATCATGTTTTTCACATAGTCGGCGTGGCCGGGGCAATCGACGTGGGCGTAGTGGCGGTTGGCGGTCTCGTATTCGACGTGCGCGGTGTTGATGGTGATGCCGCGCGCTTTTTCTTCGGGGGCCGCGTCGATCTGGTCGTAGCCCTTGGCTTGGCCGCCAAACTTGGCCGCCAGCACGGTGGTGATGGCCGCCGTGAGCGTGGTTTTGCCGTGGTCAACGTGACCGATGGTGCCTACGTTGACGTGCGGCTTGGTCCGCTGGAATTTTTCCTTTGCCATGATGCAAATATCCTTGAATGAAAAAAGAACAAAGCCCGTGCGGGTTTAAGGTCTGCGGCGGCGGCGGCGTCACGGGCAACGCCGCCTCCCGGTTGGGGGCGCATCAGACCGGGGCCAGCGCGCCGCAACCTGTTTGGGTGCGGCGCGCTGGACCGAAAACTTACTTGGCGCGGGCCGAAATAATGGCCTCTTGCACGTTGCGCGGCGCTTCCGAGTAGTGCTTGAACTCCATGGTGTAGGTGGCGCGCCCCTGCGACATCGAGCGCAGCGTGGTCGAGTAGCCAAACATTTCCGACAGCGGCACCTCGGCCTTGATGGCCTTGCCCCCACCGACCATGTCTTCCATGCCCTGCACCATGCCACGGCGGCTGGAGAGGTCGCCCATCACGTTGCCGGCGTAGTCTTCCGGGGTTTCCACTTCGACCGCCATCATGGGCTCCAAGATCACCGGCTGGGCCTTGCGGCAGCCGTCCTTGAAGCCGAAAATAGCCGCCATCTTGAAGGCCTGTTCGGATGAGTCCACATCGTGGTAAGAGCCAAAGTGCAGCGTGACCTTGACATCGACCACCGGGTAGCCCGCCAGCACGCCGGTGTTGAGCGCTTCGATCACGCCTTTTTCCACCGCCGGGATGAACTCGCGCGGCACCACGCCGCCCTTGATGGCATCGACGAACTCGAAGCCCTTGCCCGGCGCCTGGGGCTCGATCTTGAGCACCACGTGGCCGTACTGGCCCTTGCCGCCGGACTGGCGCACGAACTTGCCTTCCGAGTCTTCGATGGTGCCGCGAATGGTCTCGCGATACGCCACCTGCGGCTTGCCCACGTTGGCCTCGACGCCGAACTCGCGCCTCATGCGGTCCACGATGATCTCGAGGTGCAGCTCGCCCATGCCGGCGATGATGGTCTGGCCCGATTCTTCGTCGGTCTTGACGCGAAACGACGGGTCTTCGGAAGCCAAGCGGCTCAGGGCAATGCCCATTTTTTCTTGGTCAGCCTTGGTCTTGGGCTCCACCGCCTGGGCGATCACGGGCTCGGGGAAAATCATGCGCTCGAGCGTGATGATGGCCGAAGGGTCGCACAGGGTTTCGCCGGTGGTCACTTCTTTGAGGCCCACGCAAGCGGCGATGTCGCCGGCGCGGATCTCTTCGACCTCGATGCGGTTGTTGGCGTGCATCTGCACGATGCGCCCGATGCGCTCCTTCTTGCCCTTGATCGGGTTATAGACCGTGTCGCCCTTTTTCAGCACGCCCGAATAGACGCGCACAAAGGTGAGCTGGCCGACGAAGGGGTCGGTCATGAGCTTGAAGGCCAGCGCAGAGAGCTTCTCGGAGTCGTCGGCGCGGCGGCTGGTGGGCTGCTCATCGTCGTCGCTGCCGCCCACCGGCGGAATGTCAACCGGCGAGGGCAGAAAATCGACCACGGCGTCGAGCATGCGCTGCACGCCCTTGTTTTTGAAGGCGCTGCCGCACAGCATGGGCTGAATCTCGGCCGCAATGGTGCGGGTGCGCAGGCCCAGCATGATTTCGGCCTCGCTCAAGTCGCCTCCTTCGAGGTACTTGTTCATCAGCTCATCGTTGGCTTCGGCGGCGGCCTCGACCATTTTTTCGCGCCACTCTTCGGCGCTGGCTTGCAGCTCGGCCGGTATCTCGCGGTACTCGAACTTCATGCCCTGCGAGGCATCGTCCCAAAAGATGGCCTTCATCTTGATGAGGTCCACCACGCCTTTGAAGCCTTCTTCGGCCCCGATCGGGATCACCACCGGAATCGGGTTGGCCTTCAGGCGCAGGCGCATCTGATCATGAACCTTGAAGAAGTTGGCGCCGGTGCGGTCCATCTTGTTCACGAAGGCCAAGCGCGGCACTTTGTACTTGGTGGCCTGGCGCCAGACCGTTTCGGACTGCGGCTGCACCCCGCCCACGGCGCAATAGACCATGCAGGCGCCGTCGAGCACGCGCATCGAGCGCTCGACCTCGATCGTGAAGTCCACGTGACCGGGGGTGTCGATGATGTTGAAGCGGTGCTCGGGGTAGGACAGGTCCATGCCCTTCCAGTAGCAGGTGGTGGCGGCCGAGGTGATGGTGATGCCACGCTCTTGCTCTTGCTCCATCCAGTCCATGGTGGCCGCACCATCGTGCACTTCGCCGATTTTGTGGCTGACCCCGGTGTAAAACAGGATGCGCTCGGTGGTGGTGGTTTTGCCGGCGTCGATGTGGGCCGAGATACCAATGTTGCGGTAGCGCTCGATGGGCGTGTTGCGGGGCATGGAAAATTCTCCGAAAAATACGGGCCAAGCCCGCCACCTCGGCTGGGAGTGCGGCGGGCTTGGGGATAAGCGATAGGCGAACGGCCTAGGGCCAGCGCAGCTTAGAAGCGGAAGTGGCTAAAGGCCTTGTTGGCCTCGGCCATGCGGTGCACCTCGTCGCGCCGTTTCATGGCGCCGCCACGGCCTTCGTTGGCCTCCAGCAGCTCATTGGCCAGGCGCAGCGCCATGGATTTTTCGCCGCGCTTGCGCGCTGCTTGCTTGATCCAGCGCATGGAAAGAGCCAAACGGCGCACCGGGCGCACTTCGACCGGCACCTGGTAGTTGGCACCGCCCACGCGGCGCGATTTCACTTCCACCATCGGCTTGACGTTGTTGATGGCGGTGGTGAACAGCTCCAGCGGGTCTTTGCCGGATTTTTTCTCCATGGTCTCGAGCGCGCCGTAAATGATGCGCTCGGCGACCGCTTTTTTGCCGCCTTCCATGATCACGTTCATGAACTTGGACAGCTCGACATTGCCGTACTTGGGGTCGGGCAGGATTTCACGTTTAGGGACTTCGCGACGACGTGGCATTTTTACACCTCTATAACTTCAGTTGGCACCGCTACAGCGGCACCGCGAGAGCCCATATGGCCCCCACTTACTCGACCCGCGCACACAGCGTGCGTTTGGGGCCATAAGCCACCGGCTTGCGCGCCACGCGCTCCGGCGACACCGGTCACAAGCCTGCTCTGGCTTGCAACAAAATTACTTGACTTACTTGGCTTACTTGGCTTTGGGCCGTTTGGCACCGTACTTGGAGCGCGACTGCTTGCGGTCTTTCACGCCTTGCAAGTCGAGCGAGCCACGCACGATGTGATAGCGCACGCCGGGCAGATCTTTGACCCGGCCGCCGCGCACCAGCACCACGCTGTGCTCTTGCAGGTTGTGGCCTTCACCGCCGATGTAGGAGATGACCTCAAAGCCGTTGGTCAGGCGCACCTTGGCAACCTTGCGCAAGGCCGAGTTTGGCTTTTTGGGCGTCGTGGTGTAGACGCGGGTGCAGACGCCACGGCGCTGCGGGCAGTTTTCCATGGCCGGGCTCTTGGATTTGGTCTGTTCGACCTCCCGGCCCTGGCGCACGAGTTGATTAATGGTTGGCATTGAAAAAACGTCCCTAAACGTTTGGAAATAAAAACAGCACCGCTTGCCCCCAAGGCAAACAGCAAACCCTTCGGCTAGAACCCGAAAAGCCTGTGACTATAGCACGAAAGCCGTACGGCGGTCAAGCCAAAGGTGGGTAGGCCGTGAGCAAAGTGCGCCAGAGCGCCAGCACCGCCACGGCCACGATGCCCGATGCGTAGGCGCTGCCAATGGCGCCCAGCAGCAGCGAGAGCAGCAGCATCAGGCCGTCGCGGTGCATCCAGCCCAGGCACAGCGCGATCAGGCTCAGGCCGGGCAAGATGTTGCCCAGCGGCAACGGGATGAAGATCAACAGCGCCATCCAGATGATCCACAGCGCCCACCAGGCGTGGCTGGCGCGGTGCGAGAGCCAGGTCAGGCGCGGCCGAATCCAGGTGGCGGCGAAGTCGTGCAGCCAGGCCAGCGCGTGCAGGGTGCGCCGGCTCCAGGCGGGGTTGAGGCGCGCGCGCCCGAGTCGCTGCGGCAACGGGGCCGCCGAAGGATGCCCCCACTGCCAAGCGATGGCAAACATGGCTAGGCTCATGGCGGTGCCCAGCCCCATGATGGGCGGCAGGCACAGGCAAGCCAGCAGCATGAGCAGCAGGGGGCGTGAGCCACCGCGCCCGTGCAGATCGACCAGCTCGGCGATGCTGATGCCCTGTGCTGTGGCCGCCGTCCCCGCTGGAGGCGCGCCATGGTCCGCAGCCCCCAGCCGCTGACCCCAAGCGCGGCAGCGCTGCGCCCAGGTGCGCGGGCAGATTTCGGGGCTGTGGCTCATATGGGCGGCGGCACAAGGGGCAGATTCAGTGGCCAGCGTAAGCGTACAAGGTTCGCAGACGGCAGCAGGCCAGACTCAGGCTGGGCGGCGCACGGTGCGGTTCAAGCCTTGCGCCTTGCTCAGCGCCCAATGGCCCAGCAGCGCCAGCACCACGATGATGCCGGTCACGATGAACCAGACGATCCACAGCAGCACCGACAAAATACCCACCAGCCCGGGCACAAACGGCAGCAGCGACTCCAGCACCCCCACTGTCCAGGCAAACAGATCGCGCAGCGGCACCAGAAACGCCTCGCCGATCCAAGGTGCCAGCTCGGGCGGCACCGGCCACTGCGCGATGATGGCCGCCAGATTGCCCCCCTCGCCCGTGGCGACCTGCGCCGCCAGCCAATCGGCCAAGCCGGTAAAGACCCAGATGGTGCCGGTCCAGAGCAGCAGAATCAACAGGGTCACGACCCAGAGCAAAAGTTTCACGCGGTGCTTTCAAAAAACGCAGTACCTACTTAGGAGGCCAAACAGCCGCCCAAGTTCCTGCCGGCACTATAACGGCATTCGCACCGCGTTGCTGCGCCGCATCAAAAACCAGAGCAGACCGCGCAACCGGCCCAATACGCGACCCGCCCGGTGCTCGACCCCCGCCCCTCAGGGCTTGATCGCCACCTTGAGCACGCCGTCGCGCTGGTTGGCAAACAGGTCGTAGGCGCTAACGATGTCGTCGAGCCGGAACTGGTGCGTCACCAACAGGCCCAGATCGAGGCGGCCGCTGGCGACCACGTTCATCAGGCGGCGCATGCGCTCCTTGCCGCCCGGGCACAGCGCGGTGACGATGCGGTGATCGCCCAGGCCCGCAGCAAAAGCCCCAATCGGGATTTTCAGGTCTTCGGAATAGACCCCCAGGCTCGAGAGCGTGCCGCCGGGCTTGAGCACGCGCAACGATGCCTCGAAGGTAGATTGCAGGCCCAAGGCCTCGATGGCCGAGTCGGCCCCGCGCCCGCCGGTCAGGCGCATGACCTCGGCTACCACGTCGCACTGTTTGAAGTTGAGGGTGATGTCGGCCCCCATTTTTTTGGCGATTTGCAGCCGATGCTCGTTGCCATCGACGCCGATGATGGTGCTGGCCCCGAGCAGGCGCGCGCCGGCCGTGGCGCACAACCCGATCGGCCCTTGGGCAAACACCACCACCGTGTCACCGATGCGGATGTTGGCGTTTTCTGCACCCTTGAAGCCGGTGGACATGATGTCCGGGCACATCAGCACCTGTTCGTCGCTAAGCCCATCGGGCACCGGGGCCAGGTTGGCTTGGGCGTCGGGCACCAGCACGTACTCGGCCTGGGTGCCGTCGATCAGGTTGCCAAAGCGCCAGCCGGCGGTGGCCTTGTAGCCGTGGCAGCCGCAGCGGCCCGAAGCCACCAAGTAGCTGCCATCTTGCGCGGGGAAGCCATCTTGGGCCGCGTAGGAGTTGAAGTTGGGGCAAATCGCCCCGGCGATGACGCGCTGGCCCTCTTGGTAGCCGGACACGGCGCTGCCGAGCTTTTCGATCACCCCCACCGGCTCGTGACCGACCGTGAGCCCCTTGGCGACCGGGTACTCGCCCTTGAGGATGTGCACATCGGTGCCACAGATGGTGGTGGTGCTGATGCGCACCAAGGCGTCGTTGGGGCCCACATTGGGGATGGGTTTGTCGGCCAGCTCAATGCGGCCCGGCTCGACAAAAATGGCGGCTTTCATCATGGCTGTCATGCGTTTACTCCTGGTGTGTGGACGAGACCGAACCCAAGCTGCTGTGCCACGCCAACGCGCAGGCACCGCCCTCAGTCGCAGTCTGGCACGTATCGGCCGCCTTGGATAGCCGTATCCCGAGCGCTGCGCTCGGCTTCTTCGGCTGCTTCGGCTACTGAATCCAGAGCCGCAGCGCGCCCCAGAAGCGCCCCAGCAGGCCGGCTTGCGGCACCGTTTCGAGCACGAACAGCGGCACGTCGGCCACCACGTCGCCACGGGCGTTGCGCACCCGCAGCGTGCCCAGCGGCTGGTCTTTGAGCAAGGGGGCGAGCAAGGGCTCGGGCCGCAGCAGCTCGGTGCGCAAACCCGCCGCCTGCCCGGCCGGCAGCGCCACCACCACGCCGGCGGCGCGCCCAAGCTGGACCGTGCTGGCACGGCCCTGCCACACCGGGGGTGTGGCCACCGGCTGCCCAGGGGCAAACAGGCGCACGGCTTCGAAGGCCGAGTAGCCCCAGTTGAGCAGGGTCTGGCTCTGCGCCGCGCGGGCGTTTTCGCTGCTGGCCCCCAGCACCACGGCGATCAGGCGGCGCTGCCCGGCCGCCCCCTGGCCCAGCGCAGCAAAGGGGCGCTGGGCGCTGGCCACCATGCCGTAACCGGCGGCCTCGGTGTGGCCAGTTTTCATGCCGTCGACGGTGGGGTCGCGCACCAGCAGCAGGTTGCGGTTGTTTTCATTCACCGCCGGTGCCCCGGGGTAGCGGTAGCGCTGGATGGCAAAGTAGGCCATGAACTCGGGGAAATCCAGGCTCAGCCGCTGGGCCAGCAGCGCCAAATCGCGCGCCGTGCTGCGGTGGCCGGGCGCGCTCAGGCCCTCGGGGTTGGCAAAGCGCGTGCGCGTCATGCCCAACACCCGCGCCTGCTGGTTCATGCGCTCGACAAAGCGCTCCACCGAGCCCGCCACGCCCTCGGCCAAGGCGATGGTGGCGTCATTGGCCGAGAGCACGATCATGCCCTTGAGCAAGTCGTCCACCGGCACCTGGGCCCCTTGGGGCACAAACATGCGCGCGCCGGGCATGCGCCAAGCGCGCTCGCTCACTGTCAGGGCCTGGGTGCGCTCGACGCGGCCGGCGCGCAAAGCCTCGAACACCAAATAAGCGCTCATCAGCTTGGTCAGCGAAGCCGGCTCGACCTCCAGGTCGGCTTCGCGCGCTGCCAGCACCTGGCCTGCAGTGGCATCGAGCAGCAAAAACGAGCGCGCAGCGATCTCGGGCGGCTGCGGGCTGCTGGCCCCAGCCCAGCCTGAGGCGCTCAGCAGCCAACAGGCCAACAAGCACAAAAAGAAGCTGGGGCGGTGCAACTGGGGCATGGTCTGGGTGAAAATGGCTTCAAATCTCGGGTTCGCAGGCGCGCAAATGCCGCAGCGTCAGCGCCTTGAGCAGACCCAAGCGACCGTGAAAAAAATGCTCGACGCCGGGCACCACGGTGATGGGCAGGCCCTGCGGCCGGGCCCAGTCGAGCACGGCGGCCAAGGGCACGGTGTCGTCGACCTCGCCGTGTATGAGTGCGCTGCGCTCATGGAGTTCGGCCGGCAGGGCGGGCAGCTCGAAGCGGCTGGCCGCCGCCCCCACCAGCAGCACCGAGTGCACCGGCCGCAGCGGCGCCAGTTGCTGCAGGGCCCGCAGCACCACGTAGGCGCCAAAAGAAAACCCGGCCAAGGCCAGTGGCCCGTGCGCAGCCTTGAGCTGCAGCAGCGCCAGCAGGTCTTCGGTTTCGCCCACCCCGTGGTCGTGCACCCCGGCGCTGGCCCCCACGCCGCGAAAATTAAAGCGCAGCACGCGCCAGCCTTGCTGCACATGCGCGCGCGCCAGTGTCTGCACCACCTTGTTGTGCAGCGTGCCCCCAAACAACGGGTGCGGGTGGGCAATCAGCGCCACCCTAGCGCCGGCGCGGGCCTGCGGCGGCTCATCGATCGCCACTTCCAGCACCCCGTGCGGGCCTTGCACGAGGCGGGTAACGGTGTGCGGATTCATGCCAGCGTGCGGGGGTCAGCGCCCCACCTCAGGGGCCAGCATGAGGCGCTGCACCGGCACCCCGTCGCGCAGATGCGAGTCGATGATCTCATTCAGATCGGTGCGGTCCACATAGGTGTACCACACGCCTTCCGGGTACACCACCGCCACCGGCCCGCCGGCGCAGCGGTCGAGGCAGCCGGCCTTGTTGACCCGCACCCGGCCCGGGCGGTCGAGGCCCAAGGCCTTGACACGCGCCTTGCAATGATCAAAGCTTTGTTGGGCACCGTGATCGGCGCAGCAAGCTTGGCCCTTGTCGCGCTGGTTGAGGCAGAAAAAAATGTGGCGCGGGTAGTAGCTCGGCGCGGGTGTGGCTGGGTTCATGCGCGGCGATTGTAGACCGGCCCCGGTGTGGCCCGCAAAGCCAGCCGCAAACCCACCCACAGCGCTGCGAAGGGCCACAGGCCCCCCAGCCACTGCGACAGGCCGTGCAACTGCATGAAGCGGCCCCGTTCCCAAATCTGCAAGGACTGGGCAAAGTACGGCACTTCGGGGGCGCGGTTGAGCAGGGCCAGCGCCAACACCCACACCAGCAAAGACAAGACGGCGGCAGCCCGGTGCCCCAAGGCCAGACTGAGCAGCGCCAAGGCCAGCGCAAAACTCAAACCCAGCGAGGCCGATGGCGTCAACCACGCCCAGGCGTGCGCTGGCCCCCATGTCAGACTGGCCGACAACAACAGCGCCGCCAGTCCCATGGCCAGCGCCAACAGCAGGAACAGAAAACGCTGCCCGACCCGGCGCAGCACCGCATAGCCCAGCAGCAGGGGCGCCCAGATGCACAGCGCCACCACAATCGCCCCGGTGAGCGGGCTCAGGGGCAGCTCGGGCATCGGCGTGGGCAACCAAGCCTGCAAAAAACTGCCCTCGGTCCACCCGTAGAGCGCGCGCTCGATCCGGGGCCAAATCTGGCCCAAACCAAAGGGCACTGAGGTGGGATAGACCAAAGCCAGTGGCCACAGCGCCAGCACCAGCAGGGCCCCGCAAGTCTGCGGCACCAGCCCGGTCTGGCGAAACGCGCTCCAGCGAGCCATCCAGCGCGAGCGCAGCAGCCAAAGCGCCAACCCCACCCCCACGGCCGCACCGGCCGTATTGAGCAGCCAATCCACCTGCGACGGCACCCGGTGTTGCACCAACAGCCCTTGCGCGCTTTCCAGCCCCAACGACAGCAGGCAGGGCAGCAACAAGCCCAAGCTGGCCGCCCGGCGCCGGCTGCCGTTGTGCGCCAGCGCCAAAGTCAGCCACAGCCCCAGCGGCACGTAGGCCAACAGGTTGACGGTCACATCAAAAACAGTCCAGTGTATGGGCCAAGGCGCCTGCAGGAATGCCCACAGCGCCACCCCTTGATAGCGCCAACCGCTAAATGGGTACAGGCTGGCGTACACCACCAGCGCCGCGTACAACAGCGCCAACACCAGCGCCAAGGAATAGGGCTTGGTGGCAGGGAACGAGGGACCAAGAGTGCGCATCGACGAATCGGATCAGGCTATCAAAGGACCAACAGGCGCGCAGGAGCTGGCCAACGGGCTGCGCGCCTCAAAAGGGCTTGAGCACCACCAACAACACCGCAGCCACCAGCAACAACACCGGCGCTTCGTTGAACCAGCGGTACCAAACGTGATTGCGCGGGTTGCGGCCGGCCTCGAAAGCGCGCAACAATACGGCGCAATAGCCGTGATAGACCAGCAGCAGCAGCACCACCAGCAGCTTGGCGTGCATCCAGCCGTTGCCGGGCCCCCAGCCGATGCCATAACCGATCCACAACCACAGCCCCAGCCCTAAAGCGGGCACAGCCAGCAGCGTCATGAAGCGCAGCAGCTTGCGCGCCATCAGCAAGAGGCGCGCTCGCTCGGCCTCGCTGCCCGGCGAGACAAGCGCCAAATTGACAAATATGCGTGGCAAATAAAAAAGCCCCGCAAACCAACTGGCCACGAAGATAATATGAAAGGCTTTGACCCACAACATGCGGCTAGTGTAGCCCGGAGCCGATAGGGAAAGGATACGAAACATGGCCGACACCGCCAGCGCCGAATGGCAAGTCGTGAGCGATGTGCTGTGCGCCTCAGGCGAGGCGCCGTTTTGGAGCGCGCGTGAGGAACGCCTGTACTGGATCGACCCGCCGCTCAAACGAGCCTGGCGACTGCACGTGCCCAGTGGGCGCACCGAGCACTGGGGCTTTGCTGGCCCCATCACGGGCCTGACCCCTTGCCGCAGCGGCGGCTTCCTGCTCCTGCTGGGCGATGGCATCTACCATGCAGGCACCTGGAAAGACATACCCACCTTGCTGGCTCCGCTGCCCTCGATCGACGCCGACTCGCTGTGGCGAGCCGGCACCTGCGACCCTTGGGGCCGTCTGTGGCTGGTCGCCCAAACGCGGCCCGCCGCCCATCGCCACGGCCCCTCCAGCACCCTGTATTGCCTGCGCGCGCGCAGCAGCACCCAGCCACCGCTGGAGCCGATTCGACACCATGCGGGCGACTGCTTGGGTTTGTCCTGGAGCCCCGACGGCCGCAGCGTCACGTGGTGCAACACCCGCCTTGGGGAAGTCGTGCAGGCGGCGCTGTCACAACCCGGGAGCTGGCCACCGGAACTGAGCGCCCCGATGCCGTTGGCGCGCTTTGTGCTGCATCCGGGTGCACCCGGCACCCAGCCTGTCAGCGTCGATGCGGCATTTGAAGGGCTGCCCCGCAGCGGCACCATCGATCAAGCAGGCAACTATTGGGTCACCCTGATCGCCACCGGTCGGGTGCGGTGCCTAAACGAACAGGGCCGCACCCTGCTCGACCTAGCGCTCCCGGCCCTGTACCCCAGCGGCGTGTGCCTGGGCGGGACCGATGGACGCACCCTGTACGTCACCTCCATGCGCGCCGGTCTCAGCGCCGCTCAGCTTGTACACCATCCCCAGTCGGGGGCCGTGTTTGCGCGTCGCGTCGACGCGCCGGGTTTGGCCACGCGGCAGTACTGGGATTGAGGCTGGGTGTTAAAAAAAATCACGCCCCTGCCGTTTGCAGCGGCGCTACCATTGGGGCCATGCAAGCCCCTCCAGATTCAGCCGGCTCCCCCTTGGCCCCCGCCCTGCAAACTTGGATTGAGCAGCTCCATGCCGCACGCTTGGAGGATCGGCGTGTGCGCATCGTCGGCGGCGGCAGCAAGGCTTTTCTGAGCCCACCCGCTGCGCCCGATCTGATCGAGCTGCACACCGGCGCGCACCGCGGCATCGTGGCCTACGAGCCCTCGGAGCTGGTTGTTACGGCACGCGCCGGTACGCCGCTGGCCGAAATCGAGGCGCTGCTGGCCGAGCAGGGCCAGTATCTGGCTTTCGAGCCGCCGCATTACGGCCCTGGGGCCACCTTGGGCGGGGCCGTGGCGGCGGGCCTGAGCGGCCCGGCGCGCGCCAGCGTGGGTGCCCTGCGCGACTTCGTGCTCGGGGTGCACGTGCTCAACGGGCGCGGCCAGTACCTGGAGTTTGGTGGCCAGGTGATGAAAAACGTAGCCGGATACGACCTCAGCCGCCTGTATGCGGGCAGCCTGGGCAGCTTGGGTGTGCTGGCGCAGGTTTCGCTCAAGGTGCTGCCGCTGCCACCGGCCGAGGCCACCTTGCGCTTCGAGCTGGCGCAGGCGGCGGCGCTGCAGCAACTGGCGCGCTGGCGCGCCCTGCCGCTACCGCTCAACGCCAGTTGCTGGGTGCGCGACCACAACGCAGCGGGCGCGCCCGAATACCTTTATGTGCGCCTGCGCGGTGCCGTGGCCGCCGTGGCCGCTGCCAGCCCGCAGATGCTGGCCGAGGCCCCCGGCGAGCGGCTTGATGCCAGCGCTTGCGCCGCCGACTGGCAGGCCTGCCGCGAGCAGACCCTGCCTTTTTTCAGCCAACCCCCTGCCACCGAGGCCGCTGACACCCCCGCGCTCGCCCTGTGGCGCCTGAGCGTGGCCCCCACCAGCGCGGCGCTGGACGCCCCTTGGCCGACCCTGATCGAATGGCACGGCGGGCTGCGCTGGGTCTGGGCCCCGTTGACCCAGGCCGCGCCCTTGCGCGCCTGGGCGCAAGCCCACGGTGGCCACGCCAGCCTGTGGCGCGCCCCGCTGGGTTCAGCCGATGCCCACTCCGACTTTGACCCGGCTGCGCTGGCGGCCTTGCGCTTCACCCCCCCGGCCCCGGCGCTGCAAGCCATCCACCAGCGCCTCAAGGCCGAGTTCGATCCGCACGGCCTGTTCAACCCCGGCCAGTGGGGCTGGGGCCTGTAAGCCCACTCTACCCTGCGATGCAAACCCAACTTGCCCCACCCTACCTGGGCAGCCCCGATGGGCAAACCGCCCAAGACATTTTGCGCAAATGCGTGCACTGCGGCTTTTGCACCGCCACCTGCCCGACCTACCAGTTGCTGGGCGACGAGCTCGACGGCCCGCGCGGACGCATCTACCTCATCAAGCAGGTGCTTGAAGGCAACCCGCCTACCCAGCGCACGCAGCAGCACCTGGACCGCTGTCTGAGCTGCCGCAACTGCGAAAGCACCTGCCCCAGCGGCGTGGAGTACGGCAAGCTGCTCGACATCGGGCGCAAGGCCGTGGCGGCGCAGGTGCCGCGTTCCAGCCCCCAGCGCGCGCTGCGCTGGCTGCTCAAAGAAGGGCTGACTTCGCGCTGGTTTGGCCCGGCCATGCGCCTGGGGCAAACCGTGCGCCCGATGTTGCCGGCCGCGCTGCGCGCCAAGGTGCCGCAGCGCGTGGCGCCAGGTCCGTGGCCGCAGCGCCAGCACCCGCGCCGGGTGCTGCTGCCCGAAGGCTGCGTGCAGCCGGCCATGCTGCCGCAGATCAACCACGCCAGCGCGCGCGTGCTCGACGCCGCCGGGCTGCAGGTGCTGCGCCTGCCCGCAGGCGGCTGCTGTGGCGCGCTGCGGCTGCACCTCGATGACCACAGCGGCGCCTTGGCGCACATGCGCGCCAACATCGACGCCTGGTGGCCGCACGTGCGCCCCGACAGCGCACAGCCCGTGGAAGCCATCGTCAGCAACGCCTCCGGCTGCGGCGTGCTGCTCAAAGACTACGGCCACCAGTTGCGCCACGACCCGGCCTACGCCGCCAAAGCGCAGCGGGTGAGCGAACTGGCGCGCGACATCAGCGAATTGCTGCCCGATCTGCTGCCCGCGCTGCAACTCAAACTGGCCCACGCCGCTGCCTTGCCCCGCCCCAAGCTGGCCTACCACCCGCCCTGCACCTTGCAGCACGGGCAACAACTGCGCGGCGGCGTCGAGCAAGGCTTGCGCGCGCTCGGCTTCGAGGTGCAGACGGCGCGCGCCGAGGCACACCTGTGCTGCGGCTCGGCCGGCACCTATTCGGTGCTGCAAGCGGCGTTATCGGGCCAGTTGCGCGAGCGCAAGCTCGGGCACTTGGGCGAACTGGGGGCCGAGCAGATCGTCTCGGCCAACATCGGCTGCATCACGCACCTGCAAAGCGGCACCCAGACCCCGGTGCGGCACTGGATCGAGGTGCTCGACGAGGCGCTCACGGCAGCCGCCGAGGCCGAGGCCCCCAACTCCGCAATCGCTTGAGTTAAGCTGCCGCCGTGCCGCGCCCGATCCACTCCACCGTCCACCTGCCTGCGCTGCAGCACAATCTGCAGCGCTGCCGCCACGCCGGCGGTGCGGCGCGGGTGTGGGCGGTGCTCAAGGCCAACGCCTACGGCCACGGCATTGAGCGCGTTTACCCCGCGCTGCGCGCTGCCGACGGGCTGGCGCTGCTGGACCTGAGCGAGGCCGAGCGCCTGCGCGCCTTGGGCTGGCGCGGCCCCATCTTGCTGCTCGAAGGCGCTTTTGAGCCGCGCGACCTGGAGGCCTGCTCGCGCCTGCAGCTCTGGCATGTGGTCCATTGCCACGAGCAGATCGACTGGCTGGCGGCACACAAGACCGAAGCGCCGCAGCGCGTATTCCTGAAAATGAACTCCGGCATGAACCGGCTCGGCCTGCGCCCCGAGGCCTTTCGCGCCGCCTGGACGCGCCTGAGCCACCTGCCCCAAGTCGAAAAAATCGGCCTGATGACGCACTTCAGCGACGCCGACGGCCTGCGCCACGGCCAGGAGGGCGTGCTGCACCAGCTCGACACCTTTGTGCGCAGCACCCACGACCTGCCCGGCGAGCGCAGCCTGTGCAACAGCGCCGCCTTGCTGCGCCACGGACTGGCGCTGCACCTGGGCAGCGGCCCCGAGGCGCAGCCGCTGGCCGCCGACTGGACCCGCCCCGGCATCGCGCTCTACGGCAGCGCGCCCGACTTTCCCGCCCACAGCGCCACGCATTGGGGCTTGCAAGCCACCCAGACCTTGGCCAGCCAACTGATCGCGGTGCAAGCGCTAGCCGCGGGCGAGACCGTCGGCTACGGTTCCACCTACACCGCCACCCAAGCCATGCGCATCGGCATCGTGGCCTGCGGCTACGCCGACGGCTACCCGCGCCACGCCCCCGGCAGCAATGCGAGCGGCGGCCCGGTGCTGGTGTGCGGCGTGCGCACGCGCTTGGTGGGGCGCGTGAGCATGGACATGCTGGCCGTTGATCTGGGTCCGGTCGAGGCACACCTAGGCCACGCCTGCCAGCCCGGCGACGACGTCACGCTCTGGGGCCGCAGCCGCTGCGGCGCGCTGCTGCCCATAGACGACGTGGCGCACGCCGCCGGCACCCTGAGCTACGAGCTGATGTGCGCGCTGGCGGCACGGGTGCCGGTATCGGTCGAGCCGCTGCCCTGAGGCTCTACACCGCACGTCGCCACTCTCCCCCATGGACGCCTGGACCCTCACCCTCTTGCTCGCCAGCGCCGGTTTTGCCGCCGGGGCGCTCAACGCCGTTGCCGGCGGCGGCAGCTTTTTTACCCTGCCGGCGCTCTTGGTCGCCGGGTTGCCGCCGATCGTGGCCAACGCCACCAGCGCCTTGGCCGTCAGTCCCGGCTACCTGGGCAGTACGCTGGGTTTCAGGGCCGAGCTGGCGCAACTGCCGCGCCGGCGGCTGCTGCGCGAAACCCTGCTCTCGGCTGTGGGTGGCGTGTTGGGAGCCTTGCTGCTGCTGCTCACCCCGGGCGAGGTGTTTCGCGGCCTGATTCCGTGGCTGCTGCTATTTGCCACCGCCCTGTTCCTGCTTGGGCCTTGGCTGGCGCAACGCTTGGTGCAGACCGGCGCGCAGGGCGAACCCGGCTGGCGCAACCCCGGCCTGCTGGCGGTGGCTGCTTACGGCGGCTACTTCAACGGCGGGCTGGGCATTTTGCTCATGGCCCTCTACAGCGCCAGCGGCGAAAAGAACCTGCACACCGCCAACGCGCTCAAAAACCTCAACTCGCTGGTGCTCTCGCTGCTGTCGGTGCTGACCTTTGTGCTCGCGGGCGTGATCGCCTGGGGCCCGGCGCTGCTGATGATGGCCGCCGCCACCGCAGGCGGCTACGTCGGGGCGCGCCATGCCCGGCGCTTGTCGATGCGCACCGTGCGCGCCGTGGTGGTGTGCACCGGGCTGGTGATGAGCGCCTTGTTTTTCTGGCGCGGCTAAAGCCCCAACCCTGGCCCCCGGCAATCGCAGCAGGCCCGCGACCGCTGCACCAGCCGCCACACGTGCCAGGGCGGCGGCTTGCTTGAGCAGCGCCGCGTTGAGCGCCAGAATGTTGGTTTGAAAGGCGATGGTGTCGATCACCGCAATGAAGTCGGCTACCTTGCGCGACGAGACCTCGATCGCCTCTATGGTCTGCACCACCTGCCGCACCGACTCGCCACCGCGCCCGACCACCGCCGAGGCCGTTTGCGCCAGCGCATCGGCCGAGCGCGCGTGCGCCGCGTTCTGCCCCACCACCCGCACTTCTTCAATGCGGCCGAGCTGGTTGATCTGGTCCAAAAAGGTGGCGCTGGTCTGAATCGGCTCAGCTTGGGCAATGGACAACGATGAAGGACAAAACTGGCCGTTCATGCGCCGCTTGCACCCCAACAGCACCGGGAGGTGCGCATCCTGGCCAAAAAAACGCAGCGCCACTTGCGCCAAATCAAATAGATTTGATTGCGACAGTGCGCTTTACGCATTTGATCCCGCATGCCTTGGCTGGCAGCGCCTTCGGTGCTAGACCGCGCCTGTGTTTCTCGTGATTGCGCTCCGTTAGCCAGCAAGCTGCATGGGTCCGCTTGTCAGCCAGGGAGAATCCCTCTCCAACCGATCATCATGGCAACCGCACCCTCCCGCGCAGCGGCCAGTGCCCCGGCGGCGGGCCCGCTCTGGCTGGCGCAGCTCGCACCGCATTTGCGCCTGGTGCACCAGATCAGCGGCCGTGTGCGCTTCAAGCTCGACCTGGTTGCCAGCACCGCCTTCGCGCCCGGCACCGTGGCGGCGGCGCAGCAGTTGCAGCAGTTGCGCGCTGCGCTTCCGGGTGTGCGCAGCGTCGCCTTCAACCCGCTGGCGCGCTCGTGCGTGATCGAATACGACCCGGCCCTGATCCCCGACTCCACCTGGCCCGAGCTGCTGTGCAGCCACCCAACGGCCGCCACCCGCGCCTGGCTGGTGCAACTGGGCCAGGCGCTACCCGACCCACCCTCAGCCCAGTCCAAGGAGACACGATGATCCCAACCCTGCCCTTTATTCTTGGCCTGGTCGCCGGGGCGACGGCCGTGACGGCGCTGCGCAGCGCGCGGGGACGCGCCTTGCTCGGCAGTTCGGCACAGCAGTTGCGCCAGACTTACGCGCAGGCCGAAACCCAGGTCAGCGCGGCCGCGCGCTCGGGCTTGGAGCGCTTGCGCGCCGCTGCGCCGCCGTGCGGCCCTGAGTCCGCCGCTGCGCCCAGCGAGCATCCGGCGGCTGCTTCGGTCGCCGACGGGATGGATGCCCCCTTGGCCGATCCTGCGGCAGACGAACCCGCAGCCGCTGCAGACGAGGCACCCAAGCGGCCCCGCAGCCGCACCCGGCGCACGGCGGCAAAGCCCGCAACCGGGTCCACCGGTGCCCCCGACATCGGTACCGACCCGAGCCACCCATGAACACCACCCTCCCCATCGGGCTGCTGGAGCAGCTCGCGCCCACTTTCTTGCGTGGCAGTGTGGCCAGCGCCATCGTCGCTGCGGTGCAAGACCAGCGCCGGGGCGCGCAGTTGCTGCAAACCGCGCTGCTCGGCGGCACCGCCCTGTCCAGCGCCGTGGCACTGGAAAACCTGATTTTCAAACCGGAGTCCAAAATGGCGAAAAAGAAAAAGGGCGGCAAGAAACAAGACGGCCGCATCGACTTGGCGGCCCTGCAAGCCCTGCTGCAGCAAAACCCCAACCCTGCTCAGGGCACCTTGGGCAGCTTGACGGCGAACCAGCAGTTGCTGCTCGGGGTGTTGATCGGAGCCGCCGCCGCCTGGGTGCTGGGCGACGAAGCCCTGCGCGCCAAGCTGCTGCGCCTCGGGATGCAGCTCTACAGCGGCGTAGCCGGCGGCCTAGAGGAGGTCAAGGAGCAGGTCGCCGACATCCAGGCCGAGCTGGAGGCGCAGCGCATGAGCGGGGCCTGATCTGGCCATGCCACCTGCCACCGCGCCCGCCCTGTCTGCCCTCTCTGCCCTGTCTGCAGCGGCACCGTTGCAGCGCCCCGCCCCCAGCGGCAGCGTCTGGGTCGAGTTGCACACGCTGCACCTGCTGCCGGGCCGGGTGCGCTTTCGCGCGCGCCTGGCCCATGGTGCGCCGTGCCAGGCGCGCGCGCTGGCGCTGCAGTTGCAAAATCTGCATGGCGTGCAGCAGGCGCGCGTAAACCCGGCGGCGCGCTCGTTGCTGCTGCATTTCGACCCCGGCCAGACCGACGCGCAGCGCCTGCGCGAGGCCATCCTGGCGCTGCCGCCGCCCATTGCCGCCGCCCCGGCCACCAACGGGAGCAGCAAGGAGCTGGCCACGGTGCTGGGCAGCGCCGCCTTGCTGCTGGGCAGCGCAGCGCTGCCGCTGGCGCTGCGCACCCCCGCCACCCTGGCCGCTTCGCTGCCGCTGTACGGCACCGCGGTGCAAGACTTGTACCGCGAGGGCGTGAATTCGCATGTGCTCGAAGCCCTGGCGGTGGGGATTTCCACCGGCAGCGGCGACCACACCGCCGCCAACACCACCGTATTTATGCTGGCCTTGGGCGAGTACCTGGAAAACTCGATCGCGCGCCGCTCCGACGAGATGCTCAAGCAGTTGCTGCGCCCCGATACCGGTCTGGTCTGGGTCGATGAAGGCGGCAGCGAGCGCCAGGTCGAGGCTTCGGCGCTGACCGTCGGGGCCACGGTGGTGGTCGGGGCCGGGGCCGTGATCCCGGTCGATGGCACGGTGCTCTCGGGCGAGGCACTGGTCAACGAAGCGGCCATGACCGGCGAGAGCGTGGCCGTCAGTCGCACGCGCGCCGACCGGGTGCTCTCGGGCACGGTGGTCGAAGAAGGGCGACTGCGCATTTATGCCGAGCAGGTGGGCACCGGCACCGCAGCGGCGCGCATCGCCGACTACGTCGAGCAGTCGCTGGCCGCCAAGAGCCAGACCCAACTGCAGGCGGCCCGACTGGCCGATCGGCTGGTGCCGGGGGTGCTGGGTCTGGCGGCGGCGTCCTGGATGCTGTCAGCCGACTGGCGCCGGGCGGCCGCCGTGCTGCAAGCCGACTACGCCTGCGCGCTCAAGCTCGCCACCCCGGTGGCTTTCAAATCGGCCATGTACCAGGCCGGGCGGCGCGGCATTCTGTTCAAAGGGGCCGATGTGCTGGAGCGGCTGGCCGAGGCCGACACCTTCGTTTTCGACAAAACCGGCACCCTGACCACCGGCCGCCTGGCGGTGACCGACTCCATCGCCTTCGACCACCACTTTTCCCCGAGCGACATCATCGACCTAGCGGCCTCGGTGGAGGAGCATTACTTCCACCCGCTGGCGCTGGCGGTGGTGGAGGCGGCGCGCAAACACCACGGCCGCCATTTCGATCATCAGGAGGTGCAGTTCATCGCCGCCCACGGCGTGGCCAGCGACATGGACGGGCGGCGCATCGTGGTCGGCTCGCGCCACTTCGTCGAAGACGACGAAGGGGTGCCGATCAGCGCCCGCCAACGCCGTCGCCTCGAGGCCTTGTTCCTGCAGGGCAAGACGCTGCTGCACATCGGCTACGGCGGGCGCTTGATCGGCGTGATCGCGCTCAAGGACCAACTGCGCCCCAACGCCGCCGCCACCGTGGCGCGGCTGCGCGCGCTCGGGGCCAAGCGCATCGTCATGCTCACCGGCGACCACCGCCAGCGCGCCGCCGAACTGGCGCTGCAACTGGGTCTGGACGAGTACCACGCCGAACTGCTGCCGCAGCACAAGGCCGAGCGCGTGGCGCAGATGAAGGCCGAAGGCGCACGCATCGCTTTTGTGGGCGACGGCATCAACGACGCGCCCGCGCTGGCCGGGGCGCAGGTCGGCATCGCCATGGCACACGGGGCCGATCTGGCGCGCCTGACGTCCGACATCGCGCTGCTCGAAGACGGTATCGAGCGCGTGGCCGACGCCAAGGCACTGGCCAACGCCACCTTGGCGCGCATAGGCAGCAACTACCGCTTCACCATCGGGGCCAACAGCGCCATTCTGGGCGCTGCCGCCTTGGGCCTGCTGTCGCCGGTGCTGGCTTCGGTGCTGCACAACGGCAGCACCATCGCCATCTTGCTCAACGCGCTCTGGGGCGGGCGCAGCGCTGGCACGCCTACTTGAGCACGTGGCGCCGGTGCACCCACAGATGCACCCCGAGCGCATGCAGGAACAGCAAACCGCCCACGGTGTGCCAGCGCTTGGCCCCGGCCGCCGCCAGCAACAAGGTGGCGGCCAAGCTCAGCAACATGCCGCGCTTGGCCCAGCGGTTGGCGCGCACGCGGGTGCTGCCTCTGGGCCGGGCGGCTGAAGCCGGGCTGGCGGGCGCTGCGCCTGCTGTTGCAGCCGCCCCAGCGGGTGCCGCAGACGCTGCCCATGCCGGCGTCGTGGCCGGGGGCGGTGTTTCGTTCTGCGCCGGGGGCGCCAGCAACTCTTGCAGCGCCGCCCGGGCGCGGCGCTCGCACTCGGTTTGCGCCAGCGCGCTCAGGTCGTAGTGCAGCAGCAGGCTGCCGGTGTGGGCGTTGCCCTCCCAGGCCAGCACCCCGGGCCAGCCCGACACCGCCTGCTCCAGGTGCGCGAGCCGCCCAAGCTGGCGCAGCGCCGGGTGGCGCAGGCGCAAGCGCCCGGCGATAGAAGACACGATAGTCATTGAGCAACCCCCTCGAGGCAAACCACAAACTGGGCACAACACGCGGCTGTTCGCCTTGCTTGGTGCTCGATGCTACCCGATCAGCGGCCGGTTGCGCTGCTGGAACGCAAGCAAGGCGCCCGCACCGTCTGTGGCTGGTCGGCGTGCAGCCCCCCGTGGCAGCCCAACACCATCCCCCTGCAACCCATGGCGCTTGTCACACCAGCGAAATGCATACATAATGAGAACCATTCTCAATTAATACCATGCCCGCCTCCATCCCGATCCAGCGTCTCGCGCTGTCTTTTTCCCTGGGGCTGCTGGCGACCCTGCTGCTGGTCGCAGCCGCAGCCATATGGCAGTTCAGTGAAACGGCCGAGCAGTTGCAGCACAGCCGCCAGCAGTCGGCCCAGCATGAGCTGGCGGCTGCGCTGGAGCGCCAACTGCGCCGCACCTACGCACAGTCGGTCGAATTGGCGCACTGGAGCCAAACCGCCGAACAACTGCACGTGCTCGACGGCCTCGAATACTGGGCCAGCCGCGCCGTACCCCGCTCGGGCAAGCTCGACAGCGCCCACGCCCAGGTCTGGCTCTACCATCCCAAGGGGCATCAGTTCGCCTTTGGCGGCATCCACCCAGACATGCCGGCCCAGTTGCCGCTGCACGGCGCGGGCGAACAAACGCAAGCCTGGCTGGTCGGGGAAAACGGCCGCCTGGTGCTGTACCAGGCATTCTCGGTTTTTAGCCAGGAAACCGCGATCGCGCTGCATGATATGCCGCGCCTGGCGCAGGAACCGCAAAGGGTGCGGGTGCTGCTCGGGCACGGCCTGATCCGGCTCGACGTGGTCGCCGACCTGCGCCCGCGCCAAGCCTTTCGTTTTGCCGACCTCGACGGCCTGGCGTTGCGCCGGCCCGAGGGCGAACGCTTCGCCCCCGAGGCGCTGTTCGAGCACGTCGCCGTCAGCACCCTGAGCGACCCCGTGCTGCAGCGTTTCCATTTTTTTTCGGCCTTGTCCTTTGTGCTCGTGCTGCTGCTGTTTGGCGCTGCCAGCCTGGTGGCCCAGCGCTGGTTCAAGCGCATGCTGGTTCAGCCCTTGTCCGATCTGGTGCGCGCCATCGAGACCCTGCAAAGCGATGACAAGGCGGACGGCACGGCACGCACCCAGCCGCCGCGCATTATCGAGTTGCAAGCCGTGCAGCGCTCCTTGCACGACTACCATGAAAAAAACCGCCGCTTGCACCAGCAACTGCATCAGCATAACCAGCGCCTGCACTCGCAAGCCTATCTGGACGGGCTCACCGGCAGCCACAACCGGCGCGCCTTCGACGAAGACTGGGAGCGTTTGCTGGCGCAGATCGAGTCCAGGGCACAACACCTGGCTTTTTTGCTGTTCGACTGCAACCGCTTCAAGACCATCAACGACAGCTACGGCCACGCCGTCGGCGATGCGGTGCTGGTGCGCATCGCGGCCGCGCTGCGAGCGGCGCTGCGCGGCGAGGATCGGCTCTACCGCCTGGGCGGCGACGAGTTCGCCATCGTGCTCAGCGGTGCCAACCAGGAGCAGGGGCTGCAGATCGCACAACGCTGCCTGCACCTGGTGCGCACAAGCGCCTTCACCGACCTTGGCATCGTGGAGCCGGTCGGCGTGAGCATCGGACTGGCCTGCTGTGGCCCCGAAGACTGCGCCGACGCCCAGGATCTGCCACGGCGTGCCGATGTCGCCATGTACCAGGCCAAGCGCTCGGGCCACGAGCCCATCGCCCTCTACGGTGCGCAAGCTGCGCCCGACTGCCGCGCCTTGGGCAGCGCGCACGATGCGCGCGCGCTGTTGCTGGCGCTGGCCGCGCCCGGCATGATCGAGCTCCACTACCAGGCCATCCTGGCGCTGCCGAGCCGCCAGACCAGTCACTACGAAGTGCTGGCGCGCATCCGCTACCTGGGCCAACTCATCGCCCCGGCGGCCTTCATGCCGCTGGTCGAGCACCGGCGCCTGGAGACCGAATTCGATCGGGCCGTGTTGCTGCAACTCGAGGCCGACCTGGCCACGGGGCGCCTGCCGCATGGACTGGGTCTGTCGATCAACTTGTCGGCGCAGAGCCTGATGCACCCACCCACGGTCGAGCGCTTGTGCGCTCTGGCGCGCCACGGCAGCCTGCACCCGCTGATGCTGGAGCTCACCGAAACGGCGTTGGTGCAACAGATCGAGCAGACCCGCGCGTGCCTGGAGCAGTTGCGCCGGGCCGGCTTCAGGGTTGCGATGGACGATTTCGGCACCGGTTACTCGCCGCTGCGTTACCTGCTCGACCTGCCCGTGGACACCATCAAACTCGATCTGTCACTGACCCGGGCGCTGGGCCAGGACAACCAGAACGGCCAGATGGTGCGCAGCCTGTCGCGCCTGCTGCTCGACGCCGGCTACGCCTTGGTCGCCGAAGGGGTGGAAAGCCCGACTGAACTGCAGCGGGCTGAGGAAATGGGCTTTGGCCACGCCCAAGGCTACTTGATCGCTCGGCCCTTGCCGCTGGAGCGGCTGGACGGCGTGTGCGCTGCACCCGAGCGCAGTGCAACTCAGCCGCCCGCGCGCAGCAGCGCCGCCGCGCGCTCGCCGATCATGATCGAGGGCGCGTTGGTGTTGCCGCCGATGAGCGTGGGCATGACCGAGGCATCGGCCACACGCAGCCCCTGCAGGCCGTGTACGCGCAGCTGCGCATCGACCACGGCACCCTCATCCTGCCCCATGCGGCAGGTACCGACCGGGTGGTAGATGGTGTCGGCGCGGCTGCGGATGAGCTGCTCCCAAGCTGCATCCCCTTGCAGTTGCTCGTCAAATAAGGCCGTGCCGCGCCAAGGCTGCAAGGGGCTGCGCAACAGGATGTCGCGCATTTGCTGCGCACCCCGAGTCAACAACTGCAGATCGCGCGCATCCGACAAAAAGGCCGGGTCGATCAGGGGCGCGGCCAGCGGATCGGCGCTGCGCAGCCCGACCCGGCCGCGTGCATGGGGCCGCAGCACGCACACATGGCAGCTAAAACCGTAGCCCCAGTGCAGCTTGCGCGCGTGGTCATCGATGATGCCGACGCAAAAGTGCAGTTGCAGATCGGGGCGCTGCTGCTGCGCGTCGGAGCGCCAGAAAGCCCCGCCCTCGGCGTTGGGCGAGCTCAGCGGCCCGCTGCCGTCGCGCCGCCACTGCCGCCAACCCTGCCAGTGTTGCCAGGCGGCGCCGAAACCGATACCGAACAGATCGGTCTGGCTGCTGCGGTACGAGAGCGTCAGGTCCAGATGGTCTTGCAGGTTCTGCCCCACCCCGGGCAGGCGGTGCAGCAGCGGGATGCTGTGGCGCTGCAATTCGTCTGGCGGCCCGACACCCGAGAGCAGCAGCAACTGCGGCGACTGCAGCGCCCCGGCGCACAACACCACTTCGCGCCGCGCGCGCAGGCTGATGCGGCGGCCGCGCTGGCGCGCCTGCACGCCCACGGCGCGCCGCCCCTCGAATAGCACCCGGGTGGCTTGCGTGCGGGTGAACACTGTGAGGTTGGGGCGCTGCAGCACCGGGTGCAGGTAGGCCGCCGCCGCCGAACAGCGCTGGCCGCGCCGGGCGGCGTCGTGAAACTGCGTCACTTGGAACAAGTAGGCCCCCTCTTGCTCCGGGCCGTTGTAGTCCGGGTTGTGGGCGATGCCATGCTGCCCGCAGGCCTCGATGAAAGCCTGGGTGATAGTGCGCGGGCTCACCTGATCGGCCACGTGCAGCGGCCCGCCAACCCCGCGCCAGGCCGTGGGGCCGCGCTGGTTGTGTTCGCTGCGCATGAAAAATGGCAACACCTCGGCATGCGACCAACCCGCCGCACCGGCGGCGACCCAGTCGTCGTAGTCGCTGCGGTGGCCGCGCGCGTACAGCATGGCGTTGATGGCCGAGGAGCCGCCCAGTGCCTTGCCGCGCGGCTGGTAGCCGCAGCGCCCGAGCAAGCCCGGCTGTGGCACGGTCTCGAAGGCCCAGTTGTTGTACTTGAAGGGGCGCGCGGGCAACATCGCCACCACCCCGGCGGGCAGGCGGATGGCCAAGTCGCGGCCGTCGCCGCCGGCCTCCAGCAGCGCCACGGTCACAGCCGGGTTTTCGCTCAGGCGCGCCGCCAGCACACAACCGGCCGAGCCGCCGCCCACGATCAGGTAGTCGAATGCGTCGGTCTCGGGGTCGGATGTCATGGTGACAGTACGGTGTACGATGGTGAACCAGTCGCAGCGCATAAGACGGCTGTGCGCCATGCTACACCAATCCCATCCGTTACCCCCACCACAGCCCCCGCACCATGCCAGACAACAGCCCCTACGACCCCGAACTGGGCGACTGGCAGACCCTCACCTCCTTTGCCAACCCGACCGAGGCCTGGCTGCTGCAAGGCCGGCTGCAAGCCTGCGGCGTGCCGACCCTGGTCGCCGACGATCAAATGGCACAGATCTATTCTTTGCTGGCGCAAGCCATTCCGGCCCGCGTGATGGTGCCGCAGCAGCGGCTGGCCGAGGCCGAGGCGATCTACCAAGCCTTTTTGCGCGGCGAGTTTGCGCTGCGCGATGACGACCCGTCTCCATACGAGTAGCCGCCCGATCTGCAGGCGACCGACTCTGCACGGGTAAATCCCTATGCACAAAAACAGTGCGCTTGCATAGAATCAGCAGGATTGTTGACGCAAGCGGCTTGCGTCCCTTGCACACACAAGGTCAGAGGAGACAACCCTGACTTCAAATAACGCAGTTTTCTCGGTCAAAGAACCGATTTTGGACCAAGCCCGCAAGGCCTAAACCCCGCCAGCCTCGTGCTGGCGTTTTTGTTGGGGCCGTCTGCGTGGCGCCTATGAACAGGCCACCAGGCTCAGAGCGGGTGCTCGGTATAAAAACGCCCGCCGTGGTAGAGCAGTGGGCGGGCGTCTGGCCGATGCTCGCAGCGCTCGACCGCGCCGACGAAGATCAGGTGGTCGCCCTCGGTGTGCTGGCTGTGCTGGCGGCACTCGAAGCGCGCCACGCCGCCGGCCAGCAGGGGCACGCCGGCGGGGCTGGGCTGGTGCTCCACCCCCGCCCAGCGGTCGATGTGGGGGGTGGCAAAACGCAGCGCCAAGTCGCGCTGCGAGGCCGCCAGCACATGAATGGCAAAGTGCTGGGCATCGCGAAACACCGGCAGCGCGTTGGAGCGCAGCGCCAGACTCCAGAGCACCAACGCCGGCTGCAAGGAAACCGAATTAAAAGAGTTCACGGTCAGCCCGACCGGGCTGCCATCGACCGCTCGGGTGGTGACGATCGTCACGCCGGTGGCAAAGCGGCCCAAGGCAGCGCGCAGGTCCTGCGGGGAGGGGTGTGGTGCGGCGGTGCGTGGCGTCATAAACGGGCTAGATTGTCACCGAATCGGCCCTGGCACCCATTTGCACTCAAGGCGCAAGGGATTTATGCCGGCCCGTACTCTGGGCTTTGCCCGCTCATCAGACGGGCCAGCGCACGCCCCGAGCCCGCCCCCAGCGTCCAACCCAGGGTGCCATGGCCGACGTTGAGCCACAACCCGGGTATGCGGCTGGGGCCGATCAGCGGCACGTTGCTGGGGGTGGTGGGGCGCAGACCGCACCAAAAATTGGGCGCACCGCCCTGTTCGGGCAAGCGCGTGTCGGCCACCCCGGGAAACACCGCCTCGATGCGCTGCAACAGGCGCGCGCAGCGCGCCCGCGCCAGTGGGGTTTCGAGGGCGCGGTCCATGCCCGCCAATTCGAGCGTGCCCGCCACGCGCAGTTGCGCCCCAAGGCGCGAAACGGCGATTTTGCATTCGTCGTCGATCAGGCTCAGAGCCGGCGCGCGCTCGGGCTGCAGCAGCTTGAGCGTGGCGCTGTAGCCTTTGCACGGATACACCGGCAAATGCACGCCCAAGGGCTGCGCCAGCGCCACCGAATCGCTGCCACAAGCCAGCACGAAGGCGTCGGCCTGCAGCACCCGGGTCACACCCGTGCGCGGGTGTTTGAGCACCGCGCGCTTGAGCGCCCCGCCTTCGAGCGCAAGCTGTTCGATCAGGTGCTCATACAGCAGGTGCGCGCCCGCGCCTTGGCAGCGTGCCGCCAGCGCCTGGCTAAAGACGCGGGCGTCGCCGTGTTCGTCGGTGTGCGTGTAGCAGCCCCCCACCAAGCGCCCGGCAAAGGGCTGCAGGGCCGGCTCGAGCTGCAACAGCTCGTCGCGCCCGAGCTGGCGCCGCGGCACCCCGAGCGCTTGCATGAGCTCGGTAACCTGGGCAGCACCACGCAGGCTGGCCGCATCGGTGCAGTACAGGGCAATGCCGCGCTGGCTGCGCTGGTACTCGATGCCGGTCTGCTGCACCATCTGCTCGAGGGTGGCCTGGCTGTAGCGCGCCAGCGCCACCAGTTGGCGCAGGTTGCGCTCGAACGCGGCGTGCGTGCACTGGCGCAAAAAACGCAACAGCCACGACCACTGGGCCCGGTCCCACTGCGGTCGCAGCAGCAACGGGGCTTGGCGCTGCAGCATCCAGCCCAACGCCTTCAGGGGCGTGTCGGGGTGGGCCCAGGGCGCGCTGTAACCGACCGAGATCTGGGCCGCGTTGGCAAAGCTGGTTTCCAGCGCCGCATCGCTTTGGCGGTCCACCAGCGTGACCTCGTGCCCGGCTTGCAACAAGTGCCACGCACTGCAGGTACCGATGATGCCAGCCCCGAGGACGACGACGTGCATGCAGGCTCCTTTTGCGGGCCGTACCCGGCCCCTTGTGTTTCGGATTTTGCCGTATTCCCAAGCCCCACCGCGCTGCGGCTGCAAACTGGCGGCGATTCCGGGTGCTGCCGCTCAAGCCACGGGCGGGCACCGTGGCGGACATTCGATCAGTTGCTGCGACAAAAACCGGGCTTGCTCGTTTTTGTCTGCATACCCCAGCGGATTGGCCACCACCCGGCAGCGCCCCACCGTGTAATCGTGGGCGCAGTGCAGATGCCCGTGCAACCACAAATCGGCCAGCGGCAACAGCTCGTCGAGGGCATTGCAAAAACCGGCCGTGCCGGGGTTGAGCCCGTAGCGCGGGTCGTGGCTGCGCAGGCTGGGGGCAAAGTGTGTCACCACCACGGTCGGGCCTGGGTGCGCTTGCGCCAGCGCCTGGCGCAACCACTGCTGGCACAGCAGCGCTTGCTCGCGCATGGCGGCGGCATCAAAAACTTGGCCGTGGCGCAGCGTCTGCATTTTGCGCAGATAGTGGTTGGCGGCGCGGAAGGCGCGGTCGCGCAGTTTGAGCCGCCGCGCCAATGGGTCGGCGGGCAGGCCGCGCCCACTGTAGGGCTGCCCAGCGAGCGCATCAAAGTCGCTCCACAAGGTGGTGCCGACAAAACGCACGCCCTTGAACAGCCACTGCTCACGCTCCAACCAAATGATTCCAAGTCGCTCGCAGCAGGCGCGCAGCGCCTGATGGGTGGCATCGAAATCGAGCCCATCGTATTCGTGGTTGCCGGGGCAAAACAGCACCGGCGTGGGCCAGCCGGCGTACTGCGGCAAGGGCGAAAAGCGGCGCAAACCCCAGTCGGGCTCGTTCATCAAGGGCGGTGCCGGGGGCGGGTGCACCGGCTCCGGCACGCTCTGCGGCACCTGGGCTGCGGCCGGGCTGGCAGCGGCCGCCATGGCGGTTTTGGGCGCTGGAGCGCTCTGGTATGACCCAATGTCGCCGGCCAGCACCAGCACCTGCGCACCCGGGGCCGGCTGGGCTTGCCAACCGGGCTGGACCTCGAGGTGCAAATCGCTCAGGAGCTGGATTTTCATGGCGCAAAAAGGGCAGTGGGGCACCTGAAAGCCTGAGCCCGCTGCCAAGGGTCGAAATTGACATCCAAATGTAAGGGATTGCAAAAGACCTTGGCACGCATCAAGGGTTTACCCTAATATCGGAACCTGATTATGCTGCATTGCAGCAAAAGGAGTGTGATGATGACCTCATCGAACGCCCAGACCACCTCAGTAGGCCCCATGGCTTCGACTCGCATGCCTGCCGCGCTGCCGACAGCCGCGTCGGTTGCGCGCCCACCAGACCCAAACCCACCACGCCCGTTGCGCCACAGCACTTGGGTGCGCCCGCTGGCGTTGCTGCTGCTGGCGGTTGGCGTGGCCTTGCTGGCGCTGGCCAGCGCGCAACTGCTGGGCGCCGGGGCCTACGATTATCTCCTGCTGGCCTGGCTGGCTTTGTGGCTGCTGCTGTTTGCCGGCTGTCTGTTGCTGGCCGGCACCGCACACCGCATGGTTCAGCGCAGCGCCGAGGCGCTTGACAACTGGGCGCGCCGGCGCGCCCAAGCCCGGGCCGACGCCCGCTTCGCCGCGCTGGCGCAACACGATGCCCGCTTGCAGGCCGAATTGCGCATGCAACACGCTGCCCAACCGGTTGCGCCAACGCGCCCTGCCCGATAATGCCTCTACCCGCCCTTTGTCCACCCCCACGCACCGATGAACGAAGCCCACCCTCCGCTCTGGCTGCGCCGCGCCCTGATCGCCGTGCTGCTGAGCGTGCTGCTGCTCGCCGGGCTGGTCGTGCTGCAGCCCTTCGTCACCGCAGTCGTCTGGGCGGCGATCTTGGTCTATGTCTCGTGGCCGCTGTATCAGCGCCTGCTGGCCCGGCTTCATGGCCGGCGCGGCTTGGCGGCGTTCACGATGACGCTGGTGCTGGCCGTGGTCCTCGTCGCGGTGCCGGCCTGGCTGCTGTTCATGCTGCAGCGCGAGGGCTATGGCGCGATGCGCGACGCGGTCGCCCTGCTGCGCGCCGGGGTCGAGCTGCCTGAACCGCTGGCGGCCATCCCTTGGCTCGGCCCTTGGTTGGAGGAGCAGCTGGCGCTGCTCGGCGGTGACCGCGAGACGCTAGGCCGCCAACTTGCCGCGATGAGTGAGCAGTGGGGGCAGTGGCTGGGCGCGCGCGCGGTCAGCCTGCTTGGCGATCTGGGCCTGAATGCGATGCGCTTCGCGATCGCGCTGCTGACCGCGTTCTTCTTGTTTCGTGACGGCGAGCGGTTGATTGCGCAATCGCGCCAGGTGTTGCAGAGCCTGCTCGGTGCGCGCGTGCGGGCCTACTTCGACGCGGTCGGCGACACCACCCGCGCGGTTGTCTATGGCCTGCTGTTGGCAGCCATCGTGCAGGGCTTCATGGCCGGGCTGGGTTACTGGGCAGCGGGCATCTCGGCACCGGTCTTTTGGGGTGCAGCGACCGCGATGCTGGCCCTGATCCCGTTCGGTGCCACGCTGGTGTGGGTGCCGATGGGGTTGTGGCTGCTGCTCACCGGCCATTTTGCCGCCGGCGTCGGCCTGCTGCTGTGGGGCATGCTGGCGGTGAGCTGGATCGACAACCTCGTGCGCCCGATGGTCATCAGCGGCGTGTCCAATGTGCCGTTCCTGATCGTGCTGTTCGGCGTACTCGGCGGGCTGGGCGCGTTCGGCCTGATCGGGCTGTTTGTCGGCCCGGTCATCCTTGCGGTGCTGCTGGCCATCTGGCGCGAGTGGGCCGCCAGCGAGGCCGCCGCCGTGCGGGCAGAGGAGGCGGCGGCCACCGAGGCCGCTGGCGCGGCCGACGGTGCACTGCCGAGCGCCGCGCACACGCCCGATCCGCCGGCTCGCGGCTCACCGCATGTCTAGCTGTCGGTTTCCGTGCGATTATGTGCCTCGTGGGCAAGGGTCAATCGTGTGAAGGATAGCCCGTGATGGCGCGGATGTCGCGGTACAGGGGCTGCAACCGTTCGTATATCCGGCAATAGACGCGCCGGTAGAGCTGCTCGTAGGTGCGGACGTGCTCAGGTTCAGGCAAAAAAACTTGGCCGATGCGCGTCATCTCGCGCACGGCAGTGGCGAAGTCGGGGTGCAGCCCCAGGCCTACGCTGGCCAGGATGGCGGCGCCTAGGCCACTGGTCTCGTACAGGTGCGGCCGCTCGCAGGGCAGGTTGAAGATGTTGGCGGTGATTTGCATGGCCGCGTCGCTCTGCGAGCCGCCGCCCGAGACGCGCACGCGCTCAATGGCCGTGCCACCGCGTTTCTCGATGCGCTCCTTGGCCTCGCGCAGCGCGTAGGCCAAGCCTTCTAGGATGGCGCGGTACAGGTGGGCGCGGGTGTGCACATCGCCAAAACCGATGACGGCGCCCTTGGCCTCGGGGCCGGGCACCTTGATGCCAGGGTTCCAGAAGGGCTGCAGCATCAGGCCCTGCGCGCCGGGGGGCACTGCGTTGACCAGTTCATCGAACAGGCTTTCGGGCGACACGCCGCGTTCCAGCGCGAGTTTCTGCTCGTGCTGGCCAAACTGCTCCTTGAACCAGCTCACCATCCAGAAGCCCCGTGTGATCTGCACCTCGGTGTTGTAGTGCCCGGGCACGGCCGCCTGGTAGGGCGGGATGAAGGGAGTGGCCTCCAGGTAGCGCGGTGTGGTGGTGTTGATGGTGGCGGCTGTGCCGTAGGAGAGGCAGGCAATTTCGGGCGTGAGGCAGCCGGCGCCGATCACCTCGCAGGCCTTGTCGGCCGCGCCCGCCACCACGGGCAACCCGGCGGGGATGCCCGTGGCCTGCGCGGCCAGTGCGCTCACTTGGCCGATGACGGTGCCTGCCTGCACCAGCTCGGGCAGCATGCCCGGGCGGATGGGCAGCGCGTGCCACTTCCAGTCGTATGACGGTGCCCAGCATCCTTTTTTGTAGTCGAACGGCACGTAGCCCACCTGCGAGGCGACCGAATCGACAAACCGCCCCGTGAGCCGGTGGTGCAGGTAGCCCGAGAGCAGCAAAAACTTGTCGGTGTGCGCCCAGATGTCGTGCTGGTGCTGGGCGATCCAGTTGGCCTCGGCCTCGCGCTGGAAGTGGCGCACGGTATCGCGCATGCCGATGGCGGCAAACGCGGCTTCCCACCACCAAGGCAGGCGGGGGGCGTGCTCGGCGCGGCGCTGATCCAGCCAGATCATCGAGGGGCGCAGCGGCTGCCCGTCGGCGCCGAGCGATACGGTGGTACCCCGCTGCGTGGTGACCACGACACCGGCGATGGACTCTTTGGGCACGGAGGTGCTGGCCCACAGGCGCTGGCAGGCCTGGCACAGGGTCTGCCAGAAGGCTTCGGGGTCGTTTTCCATCCAGCCGGGTTCGGGCGAGCGGTAGGTGGTGATGGGAACCTGCGCTTTGTCCACCAGGTTGCCGTGCCGGTCGAACAGCAGGGCGCGCACGCTCTGCGTGCCGTTGTCGATGGCGAGCAGGTAGGGCTTTGTCATGGGGTCTCCGGTGCTCTTATGTTTATAGTGCTAGCGCTTTATGGGTAAGCGTTTTTTCGCAAGGGGAGAGGGAGCAAAGCCTCCATTCATGTCCGGCAACTGGTAGTGCGCTGCGATGATGGCGCGGTAGCGGGCGGTTTCTTCATCCCAGCGTGTATCGCTCCAGCCCAGATGCGGTGCGCAGAGCAGGCGGATGCGCGCTAGCAGCGCCAGCGCACCCTGCGGCAGCAGAATGCCCAGCCGCGTGCGGCGCAACAGCAGGTCGTCGAGGTGCTCCACGGCCTCGTTGCGGGCGGCCACGACCAACTCGATCCACAGCGTCTGGGTGTTGGCGATGCATTCCAGGTCTTCGTCGTGCGCGCCAGCGCAAAGGGGCGCGGCCAGGCTGCCGTAGCGTGCCTGCAGGCGCTGGCGCACGGCGGGGCTCCAGCGTGGGTTCAGCGCGGCGGAGGCGGTGAACAGCTGCGCATCGCTGCGCGCAAAGGGCTTCCCCACATGCGGGGCGGCCAGGGCGAGCGCATCCTGCGCCATCAGGCGAAAGGTGGTGAGCTTGCCGCCGGTGAGCGTGACAAGGCCCGCTTCGCCGCGCACCACATGGTCGCGCGTGGCTTTCGATGCATCCTTCTGGCCATCGTCCAGCACGGGGCGCACCCCGGCGTAGCAGGCGGTGATGTCGGCCGGGGTCAGGCGCGCCGCGGGGAACTGGTTGTTCACCACCTCGATCAGGTAGTCCACCTCGACCGGGGTGATGCTCGCCTCGGCATCGAGCGAGCCAGCGTGGTCCAGGTCGGTGGTGCCGATCAGCGTGACGCCTTCCCAAGGGTAGAGGAAGACCGGGCGGCCATCGCGCGGGTGCATGAGGCTGATGCTCTGCGCCACCGGCAGGCGCCAGAACGGCATCAGCAGGTGGCTGCCGCGTAGCGGGCGCAGCAGAGGTGCCGCGCCCACCTCCGCGCGCAGCCGGTCGGCCCAGGCGCCGGTGGCGTTAACCACGCAGCGCGCGCGCACCGCCCAGGTGTTGCCTCCCAGCGCATCCTGAAGGTCCAGCCCTGTGATGCGGCCGCCCTCCAGCTGCAGCCCGCTGGCCGACACGTAGTTGAGCGTGGTGGCACCCAGCAGCCGCGCCTCTTGCAGCACACGCAGCACCAAGCGTGCGTCGTCGGTTTTTGCGTCCTGAAACACAAGCGCGCCGCGCAGGTTGGGCGGTGCCAAGTCCGGCGCCAGCGCCTGCGTGGTGGCCAGGTCGGCATGGAAGTGGCCGCGCTGCCCTGCCATCAGGTCGTACACCACCAGGCCGGTCTGCATCAGCCAGCGCCCGGGTTTGCGGCCGGGGCAGTCGGCGAACAGAAAGCTTTGCGGCTCCACCAGGCCCGGGGCCTCGCTCAGCAAGCGATTGCGCTCGCGCACCGAATGCAGCGTGGTCTTCAGGTCGCCTTCCTTGAGATAGCGCAGTCCGCCGTGCACCAGTTTGGATGAGCGGCTCGATGCGCCCCAGGCAAAGTCGCGCTGCTCCACCAGCAGCACGCTCCAGCCCTGGCGCGCAGCCTGCTGCGCCACGCCTGCGCCGCTGATGCCGCCGCCGATGACGACGAGGTCCCACGCCTGTGCGTCGATCTGCGCCAGCGCCTCGGCGCGCGGGGTCATGAATCCGCCCATGGTCCACCGTCCTGCAGGAGCTTGCCGGGGTTCATGATTCCGTGCGGGTCAAAGTGGCGACACAGCCCGGCTAGGGTGGCCATGCCCAGCGGGCCTTTCTCGTCGACCAAGTGCGCGGCGTGGTCGCGCCCCACGCCGTGCTGGTGGCTCACGGTGCCGCCGTGCGCGGCAATCTGCGTGGCCACGACGCGTTTTAGCTTCTGCCAGCGCTCGAAATTGGGCGCGAAGCCGCCCGACGCGGTGGTCCAGACGTATTGCGCATAGATGCTGCTGCCCTGCGGATACACGTGCGACAGGTGGGTGAAGGCATGCACCGGCTCGCCATACGCCGCGAACACGTCGCGCGCGGCCTGCTCCATGGCGTGCATCAGGGGTTTGACCTGGGGCCAGTCCACCGCAGTTTCGATGGTGTCCACGCTGTAGCCTAGGTCCCACAGCGTGTTGCGCAGGTAAGGGCCTTTGAAGCGGTTGGTCGCCCACTTGCTGCCCATGGCCGGGCCGATGTAGACCGCGCCGAGGCGGCCCAGCTCGCGCCGGGCCTCGCGCAGTGCATGGCGTGCGGTGGCCGGGTCGGCGGTCACGCCCAGCATCAAAAGGCACTTGCCGGTGCCACAGCCGCGCCAGCCAAGGTAGCGCTCCATCAGGCCGATCAGGCGCTCGTGCCCGGCCAGCGCGAGGTTGGTTTCCGTCTCGATGGGGTTGGACAGCCGCAGCATCGACAGCGGCAGCCGGCGCTGCACCAGCGCGCGCACGGCGACCTCGGCGCTGTCCCAGTCGGGCAGGAAGAGGGCATGAAAGCTTTCGTGCCCGGGCAGCGGCGAGACGCGCACCGTGGCCTCGGTCAAGATGCCAAAGCGCCCCTCGGACCCCAGCACCAGTTCGCGCAAATCAGGCCCTGCGCTGGAGGCGGGCAGGGTGGGCAGCACCAGCGGGCCCACGGGTGTTTCCATGTGCCCGCCCGCAAAGAGCTGCTCGATGCGCCCGTAGCGCAGTGACTGCTGGCCGCTCGACCGCGTGACCACCCAGCCGCCCACGGTGGAATATTCGAACGACTGCGGAAAATGCCCCAGCGTGTAGCCCTGTGCGCGCAGTTGAGCTTCCACCTGCGGCCCCGGCGTGCCCGCGCCGAAGCTGGCGAGCTGGCTGGTCTTGTCCAGGTGCAGCAGGCGGTTCATGCGCGTGAGGTTGACCGAGAGAATGGGCCGCTCGCCCAGCGGGCAGTCGAGGTGCCCCGCCACGCTGGTGCCGCCCGCGAACGGGATCAGGGTCCAGTGCTTCGCGTGCGCCAGGTCGAGCAGCGCGCGCACCTGTTCGCCAGATTCGGGGAAGGCGACGCCATCGGGCACCGGGGGCAACTGGCCCAAGCGCTTCTTGATCCAGTCGGCGTAGCTCTCGCCCAGCGCCATGGTCAGGCGCGTCGAGGCATCGCGCTGAATCAGCGGGTGCTCGGGTAGGCGCGAGGGCGCGATGCGCTCCAGCAGGTCTTCGCGCCGGGCGTCCTGCCCGGGCCGGCCCGGCCCTAGGCGCTGCACCAGCATGGCGCGGGCGCGGTCGCCCAAGTTCATCGAAGTGGCATCGTCGCCCCAGCCGTTCCAGCGTCGCATGAATGCATACTCCACATTAGTGTTTGCGCCACTTTAGGCTCACACCGCCCGTTTGCCATTCCGCAATGCCGCCAACTGATTGTTTAATCACGCCAAATGCGCCGCCGCCGCGTGTTATAGCGCCGTATGCACGCACGCTGTGGGACGCCGCTCGCGCAGAAGGCGTGCCACACACTCTGGACTGCGAGGCCCCGGGCGAGGAGGACATGCCCGTGCCCGCCTATCTGGAACTGCTGCAGCAGGCGCTGGCGCATGCCGGACCGGGCTTTGGCTGGCGCCTAGGACAGCGTGTCAAGCCCACCACCTATGGCGTCAACGGCATCCTGCTGCTGACCTGCCCCACGCTGGGCGAGGCGCTGGCGCAGGTGCTGCGCTTCGAGTCGCTGGTGCACGACCTGGGGCGCTCGTCCCTCGCGCACCACGGCGACACGGTGGAATACGCCTGGCGCAACCATTGCGCAGACCACCCGGCGGCGGCTGCGCTGGCCGAGTCGGTGTTCGCGGGCATCCAGACCTGCGCGCAGTGGCTGGTGGGCCAGCCCTTCGGCGGCTTTGTGCTGGAATTTGCCCACGCGCGCGATGATGCCACGGCCCAAGCAATTGCCCAGGCCAGCGGGGCGCGCGTGCGCTGGGGCTGCACGGCGCACCGTGCAGTGTTTCCGGCGGCGCTGCTGGATGTGCCCATTCCCCAGGCCAACAGGGCGCTGCTGCCGCTGTTGCAGCGCCATGCCGACGATCTGCTGCAGGCCCGCCACCCGCGCGATGGCGGCATCGTGGCCCAGGTGCGCCAGCGCATCTCGGCCCGGCTGGGGCAGGGTGCCGTGAAGCTGGCCGACGTGGCCGATGACCTGCACCTGTCCACCCGCACCCTGCAGCGCCGCCTGATGGATGCGGGCGTGGCCTACCAGGATCTGCTGGACGCCACGCGCCACGAGCTGGCCTGCCACTACCTGGCCCACTCGGACATACCCATCACCGAGGTCGGCTACCTGCTGGGCTACCAGGAGCCGTCGGCGTTCCACCATGCATTCAAGCAGTGGCAGGGCTTGGGGCCGGGGCAGTACCGCAGACGGCGCCAGGAGCCTGTCGGGGACAGGATTTCACCCCCCCCGAGCGCAACCTCGTGGTGCTTCACCCCCTCGCGGCTGCGATGAGCGTGCTGCGCAAGGCGCCCTTGAAGGCCCGCATTATTTGCGGATCATTCCTCAAGCGCCGGCCGCCAACCGCTGCGCCAGCCGCGCCTTGACCGCCAGCAGCTCGGGCGGCAGGTGGTGCGCCAGTTGCTCAAAGTGCGCATCGTGGCTGGCGAGTTCTTGCGCCCAGTCGGCGGCATCGATGTGGCTCACGGTCTCGAACTGCTGCGCACTGAACGCCAGCCCGTCCCAGTTCAGGTCGGTGTAGCGCGGGCTGGTGCCAAAGGCGTGCTCCTGCCCCTCGGCCTGGCCCTCGAGGCGCTGCAGCATCCAGTGCAGCACGCGCATGTTGTCGCCAAAGCCGGGCCAGACGAACTTGCCATCGGTGCCTTTGCGAAACCAGTTGACGCAGAAAATCGCCGGCAAGCGCGCCCCGCTGGCGCTCAACTTGGCCCCGAGGCTGATCCAGTGCTGGAAGTAGTCGCTCATGTGGTAGCCGCAAAAGGGCAGCATGGCGAAGGGGTCGCGCCGCACCACGCCCTGCGCCCCAAAGGCGGCGGCGGTGGTCTCGGAGCCCATGGTGGCGGCCATATAGACGCCCTCGTTCCAGTCGCGCGCCTGCGTCACCAGCGGCACCGTGCTGCTGCGCCGGCCACCGAAGATGAAGGCGTCGATCGGTACCCCGGCGGGGTCGTCCCAGGCCGGGTCGAGCGCCGGGTTGTTGGTGGCCGAGACGGTGAAGCGCGCGTTCGGGTGCGCCGCCTTGGCGCCACTCTCTTGGGCCAGTTGCGGCGTCCAGTCGCGCCCCTGCCAGTCGAGGGCGTGCGCCGGGGCTGGACCCATGCCCTCCCACCAAACGTCGCCGTCGTCGGTGCGCGCCACGTTGGTGAAAATCACGTCGCGCTCGAGGCTGCGCATGCAGTTGGGGTTGGTCAGGGTGTTGGTGCCGGGGGCCACGCCAAAGTAGCCGGCTTCGGGGTTGATGGCGTACAGGCGCCCGTCGGCACCGGGCTTGATCCAGGCGATGTCGTCGCCCACGGTGCTCACCTGCCAGCCTTCGAAGGCCTTGGGCGGGATCAGCATGGCAAAGTTGGTCTTGCCGCAGGCGCTGGGAAAGGCGGCGGCGATGTGGTACTTTTTGCCCTGCGGGTTGGTCACGCCCAAAATCAGCATGTGTTCGGCCAGCCAGCCTAGGCCAGCGCCGGGCCCTTGCGCAGCCGCGCGCCCCATGGCCGATGCGATACGCAGCGCGAGGCATTTTTTGCCCAGCAGCGCGTTGCCGCCATAGCCCGAGCCATAGGACCAGATTTCGCGCGTCTCGGGGTAGTGCACGATGTACTTGGTTTGCGGGTTGCAGGGCCAGACCACATCGGCCTGCCCCGGCTGCAGCGGCGCGCCCACGGTGTGCATGCAGGGCACAAACTCGCCCTCACGCCCCAGCACCTCATAGACGGCGCGGCCCATGCGCGTCATGTGGCGCATGTTGACCACCACATAGGGGCTGTCGGAGAGCTCGACCCCGATGTGCGCGATCGGCGAGCCCAGCGGCCCCATAGAAAACGCGATCACGTACAGGGTGCGCCCGCGCATACAGCCTTCAAACAGCGGCCGCAGGGTGGCGCGCATCTGCGCCGGGGCCATCCAGTTGTTGGTCGGGCCGGCGTCATCGGGTTTTTCGGAGCAGATGTAGGTGCGGTCTTCGACCCGGGCCACGTCGGAGGGGTCGGTGCGGGCGAGGTAGGAATTGGCTCGCTTGGCCGGGTTCAGGCGCTCCAGCGTGCCGGCATCGACCATCTGCTGACACAGGCGGTCGTATTCGGCCACGCTGCCGTCGCACCACTCGATGCGCTCGGGCTGGCACAAGGCGGCCATGTCGGCCACCCAGGCCAGCAGGCGGGGGTGTAGTACCCATTCGGGTGCGTTCAGGGCCAGGCCCGGCATCGCAGGTGCGTTCATGCATTGTCTCCAAAGGCTAAAAAACGGATGTGGCAAACCCCCTACTAGGGGCTTGCCGGATCCGTTTGGGGGCCTTGCAGGAGGGCGCACGGGTTTCCGCCAAAAAATAGCCTTGAATTTTATGAAAATCGCGTGAAATCCGGCTGGTTTTATTATGCAAGACTTGCATAAGCTGATGCGGCCTCTGCGCCTTGGTCTGGCCATACACGTGCCGCAAGCGCGCAGGTCCTCAGAGCCGCCGCTCCAGCACGCGCAGCACTTCCGCGCCATAAGCCTGCAATTTTTTCTGCCCCAGGCCGGGGATGCCTTGCAGGTCGGCCAGGGTGCGCGGTAGGCGCTGCGCCAGCGCCTCCAGCGTGGCGTCGTGGAAGATCACGTAGGCGGGCAGGTTGTGTTCGCGCGCCACTTCGGCGCGCCAGGCTTTGAGCGCGGCCAGCGTTTCGCGCGCAGCCAGCGGCCATGTGCTGGCGGCGCTGCTGCGGGTGCGCGCTGCAGGGGTGGGCGCGGTACGGGTGCGGGCTTGCAATTTCAGGTACACGCTCTGCTCACCCTTGAGCACGGCGCGCGCACCCTCGCCCAGGCGCAGGGTGTTGAAGTGCGCGCCATCGACCCACACCGCCGCACGCGCGATGAGCTGGCGCAGCAGGCTGCGCCATTCGCTCTCGCCCAGTTCAGAGCCGATGCCGAAGGTGCTCAGGCGCTGGTGCCCGTGCTGCTGCACCTTGTCGGTGCTCTTGCCGCGCAAAATGTCGATCAGGTGCCCGGCCCCAAAGGCGCTGCCGCTGGCCTGCTGCACCCGGAAGATGCACGAGAGCAGCTTGCGCGCCGCTTCGCTGGCATCCCAAGTTTGCGGCGGCTCCAAGCAGTTGTCGCAGTTGTGGCACGCGCTGGAGGCCTGTCCAAAATAGCCCAGCAGGCGCACGCGGCGGCAGTCGCTGGCTTCGGCTAGGGCCAGCAGGGCGTCGAGCTTGCCGCGCATGGCTTGCTTGAATTCGTCCGCGGCCGGGCTGGCGTCGATCAGGCTGCGCTGCTGGATCACGTCTTGCAGCCCGTAGGCCATCCAGGCATTCGCAGCTTGGCCGTCGCGGCCGGCGCGGCCGGTCTCTTGGTAGTAGCCCTCGATGTTTTTGGGCAAATCCAGGTGCGCGACAAAGCGCACGTCGGGCTTGTCTATGCCCATGCCAAAGGCGATGGTGGCGACCATGATCAGGCCGTCTTCGCGCAAAAACCGGTCTTGGTGCCGCTGGCGCAGGGCCGCATCGAGCCCAGCGTGGTAGGGCAGCGCCTGCAGGCCGTGCGCGGCCAGTTGCGCCGCCACGTCTTCCACCTTGCGCCGCGACTGGCAATAGACCACACCCGCGTCGTGTTGCAACTGGCCGTTGACCGAGCTGCTGTGCTCGCGCTCGATGAAGCGCAGCAACTGCTGCAGGCTGTCTTTTTTCTCGACGATGGTGTAGCGGATGTTGGGCCGGTCGAAGCTGCTCACGAAAGCGCGCGCCTGCTGCAAGCGCAACTGCTCGACGATGTCGGCGCGCGTGAGATCGTCGGCGGTGGCGGTCAGGGCGATGCGCGGCACGCCCGGAAAGCGCTCGTGCAGCGCCGCCAGGCTGCGGTAGTCGGGCCGGAAATCGTGCCCCCACTGGCTTACGCAGTGCGCCTCGTCGATGGCAAACAGGCTCAGTGCGCCGCGCTCGTACAGGGCCTGCAGTTGCGCCATGCAGCGCGCCGTGGCCAGGCGCTCGGGGGCGGCGTAGAGCAGCGTGAGCTCGCCGTTCATCATGCGCCGCTCGACCGCGTTGGCCTGCTCCGGGCTCAGGCTGGAGTTGAGGTAGGCCGCCTCCACCCCGGCTTCGAGCAGCGCGCCGACCTGGTCGTGCATGAGCGCGATCAGCGGCGAGACCACCACCGTCAGCCCCAGCCCGGCGCGCTGGCGCACGATCGCCGGCACCTGGTAGCAGAGCGATTTGCCGCCGCCGGTGGGCATGAGCACCAGCGCGTCGCCGCCGCCGCTCAGGTGCGCCACGATCTCGGCCTGCGCGCCCCGGAAGGCGGGGTAGCCAAACACCTCTTGCAGCACCTGCAGGCAGTGGTCGGCGGTGGCGGCGTCGGTACCGATGGGCGGCTGCGCTGCCTCAGCCACGGGGCGCGTTCACATCTGCTCCCACGGCAGGCCTTCGAAGCGCCAGCCGTTGCGGGTGGAGCGGTGAAAATTCGCGTCCAGCTCGCCCTCGAAGCCGTGCAGCACGTGCGCCACGTCGTTGAAGCCCGCCGCCTCCAGCGCTGCCCCGGCGTCGAGCGTGCGCTTGCCGCTGCGGCAGATCAGCAGCAGCGGGCGTTCTTTGCTGCCGGCTTCGCGCTCCACTTGCTGCACAAAGCGCTGCGCGTCGGGGCGCAGCTCGGGGTACTCGTACCACGGCACCTGCACCACACCCGGCGGGCGGCCAACGTAGAGTGATTCGACTTCCATGCGCACATCGACGAACAGCGGGCGCTGCTCGGCCGGGCGCGCGCTGTGGCTTTGCAGCCAGTCCCAAGCCTGGCGCGGTAAAAGGTGTTGCATAGGGGCTTATTCTCGCCGCAGCAGCCGCGCCGCCTCGCGCGCAAAATACGTCAGCACGCCGTCGGCCCCGGCCCGCTTGAAGGCCAGCAGGCTCTCCATCATCACGGCGTCGTGCGCCAGCCAGCCGTTTTGCGCCGCCGCCTTGAGCATGGCGTATTCGCCGCTGACCTGGTAGGCAAAGGTGGGCACGCGAAATTCGTCCTTCACGCGGCGCACGATGTCGAGGTAGGGCAGGCCGGGCTTGACCATCACCATGTCGGCCCCTTCGGCCAGGTCGAGTGCCACTTCGCGCAGCGCCTCGTCGCTGTTGCCGGGGTCCATCTGATAGACTTTTTTGTCGGCGCGCCCAAGGTTGGCGGCGCTGCCCACGGCGTCGCGGAACGGGCCGTAAAAGGCGCTGGCGTACTTGGCGCTGTAGGCCATGATGCGCGTGTGCACGTGGCCCTGCGCCTCCAGCGCCTGGCGGATGGCGCCGATGCGGCCGTCCATCATGTCGCTCGGAGCCACGATATCGACCCCGGCCGCCGCTTGGCACAGCGCCTGCTGCACCAGCACCTGCACCGTGGCGTCATTCACAATGTAGCCGCTGTCATCGAGCAGGCCGTCCTGGCCGTGGCTGGTGTAGGGGTCGAGCGCCACATCGGTCATCAGGCCCAGCGCGGGAAAGCGCGCCTTCAGCGCCGCCACCGCACGCGGCACCAAGCCGTCGGGGTTGCAGGCTTCGCGCCCGTCCGGGGTTTTGAGCGCCGGGTCGAGCACCGGAAACAGCGCCAGCACCGGGATGCCGAGTTCCACGCATTCTTGCGCCACCAGCAGCAGCCGGTCCAGGCTCAGCCGCTCCACGCCGGGCATGGAGGCCACCGGCTCGCAGCGGTCGTGCCCGTCGAGCAAAAACACCGGATAGATCAGGTCGTGCGCCGTGAGCTGGTGTTCGCGCACCAGGTTGCGGCTGAAGGCGTCGCGGCGCAGGCGGCGCGGCCGCGACAGGGGGAAAGGGGCAGGGGGCTGGCTCATGGGCGTATTGTGGCAAACTCTGCTGCAGTGGTGCGTTGGCCTCGTGGGGTGAAGGCGCCCCGCATGTGTTTTTGTTGACTGTGAGCCCATGCCCCCTCCGAACCCGACCCCAGCGCTTGCCGCTCCGTTGCTCAATGCAGTCGATCCACTGGAACCGGATCAGGCTTGGCGCATGGCCGAGCATTGGCCCGAACTCAGCGCCGCGCTCACCGCCCAGGCGGTGGAGACCGCGGACCGGATGTTGCGCGGGCTCGAGATGCTGGTGCAGCGCGAGCGCCTGAGTGCCGCCGAAATGCAGGTGCTGGCCAGCCCGGCCCTGCGCTTGCAGCGTTGCGCCAAGCAGGTGCAACAGATACTGCGCACGCAAAGCGGCCAGGTGCGGCTGTCGCACGAGAAAATCGATTTCGCGCGGGTGGTTGAAGCCGCGCTGCAAGATCGGCGCGATGAATGGGTGGCCCAAGGCCTGACCCTGCAGCGCTTTCTGCAGCCCGTCGAGCTGTTGATCGACCCGACGCTGGGCTACAGCCTGTGCCTGGCGATGGTCGATTGGGCGCAGCGTTTTGGCGAGCACCTCGAGCTGCGACTTGAGCTCGACACCCTCCAGCCCTGCGCGCTGTTGTCGCTGCGCACGCATGATGGCAGCCAAGCCGCAGATGCCGAACGGCTGCTGCACGACTCGATCGAGTGGCTGCTGTTGCGCCAACTGGCCGCCACCGATGGCGGCATCGAACTGCAGCGCAGCGCGACCGAAAACGGGGTCGAACTGAGCGCACGCTTTCGACGGGTTCTGATCGCGCTTAGCCCGCAGCCGCCTTCACCTTGAGCCGCCAGGCGTGCAGCAGCGGCTCGGTGTAGCCGCTGGGCTGCTCGCAGCCCTTGAACACCAAATCCAGCGCGGCCTGGTAAGCGGCCCCGTCGGGGTGCGCCTGCAGGCTGCGGTAGGCCGGGTCGGCGGCGTTTTGCGCATCCACCTTGGCCGCCATGCGCGCAAAGCTGGCGCGCACCTGGGCCTCGCTCACCACGCCGTGCAGCAGCCAGTTGGCCACGTGCTGGCTGGAGATGCGCAGCGTGGCGCGGTCTTCCATTAGGCCGATGTCGTTGATGTCGGGCACCTTGGAGCAGCCCACGCCCTGGTCCACCCAGCGCACCACGTAGCCCAAAATGCCCTGGATGTTGTTGTCCAGCTCCTGCTGGCGCTCGGCCTCGCTCCAGTTGGCTTGGGCCGCTACCGGCACCGTGAGCAAGCCCTGGAGCAGGGCGGCGCGCTCGGCGTCGGCGTCGATGCGCTCGAGCTCTTGCTGCACCTCGGCCACGTTCACCTGGTGGTAGTGCAGGGCGTGCAGGGTGGCGGCGGTGGGGCTGGGCACCCAGGCGGTGTTGGCCCCGGCCTTGGGGTGGGCGATTTTTTGCTTCAGCATCTCGGCCATCAGGTCGGGCATGCCCCACATGCCTTTGCCGATCTGCGCTCGCCCGCGCAAGCCCATACCCAGGCCCACCAGCACGTTGTTGCGCTCGTAGGCGGCAATCCAGGCGCTGGACTTCATCTCGCCCTTGCGCACCATGGGCCCGGCCTGCATCGCGGTGTGCATCTCGTCGCCGGTGCGGTCCAAAAAGCCGGTGTTGATGAAGGCCACGCGGCTGGCGGCGGCGGCGATGCAGGCTTTGAGGTTGACGCTGGTGCGCCGCTCTTCGTCCATGATGCCCAGCTTGACCGTGCTCTCGGGCAGGCCCAGCAACTGTTCGACGCGGCCAAACAGCTCGGCGGCAAAAGCCACTTCCTGCGGCCCATGCATCTTGGGCTTGACGATATACACGCTGCCGCTGCGGCTGTTGCGCACCGGCTCGCCGCCGGGCAGGCGGCCGTGGCCTTGCAGGTCGTGCAAGGCGATGGTGGTGGTGAGCACCGCATCCAAAATGCCTTCGGGGATTTCGCGCTGCACGCCCGCGGCATCGGCGTAGAGGATGGCCGGGTTGCACATCAAATGCCCGACGTTGCGCACGAACAGCAGCGAGCGTCCGTGCAGGCGCAGCTCGCCGCCGTCGGGCCGGGTGTAGCAGCGGTCCGGGTTGAGGCCACGCGTCAGGCTTTTGCCGCCTTTGTCGAAGGTCTCGGTCAGGGTGCCGCGCAAAATGCCGAGCCAGTTGCGGTAGCCTAGGATTTTGTCCTCGGCATCGACCGCGGCGACCGAATCTTCCAGGTCCAGAATGGTCGAGAGCGCCGACTCCAGCACCACGTCGGCGATGCCGGCCGGGTCGGTGCGCCCGATGGCGGTCTGGCGATCGAGCACGATCTCGATGTGGTTGCCGTGGTGCTGCAGCAGCAGCGCGCTCGGGGCCTCGGGCGCGCCGCGGTAGCCCAGCAACTGCTGCGGCTGGCGCAGGCCGGTGTGCTGGCCGTCGTCTAGGCTCACTTGCAGCGCTCCGTTGACGATGCGGTAGCCCGCAGCGTCTTGGTGCGACTCGATCGCCAGCGGGGCCGCTTGGTCGAGGAACTGGCGCGCAAAGGCGATCACGCGCGCACCGCGCAGCGGGTTGTAGCCACGCCCGCCGCGCTCGCAGCCCTCGGTCTCGGGGATGGCGTCGGTGCCGTAGAGCGCGTCGTAGAGCGAGCCCCAGCGCGCATTGGCGGCGTTGAGCGCGTAGCGTGCGTTCAAAATCGGCACCACCAGTTGCGGCCCGGCCTGCAGCGCCAGTTCGGCGTCCACATTGGCCGTGCTGGCGCGCACGCCAGCAGGTGGCGCAACCAGGTAGCCTATGCCTTCGAGGAACTGGCGGTAGGCCGGCATGTCGGTGATCGGGCCCGGGTGCGCGCGGTGCCAGCGGTCCAGCTCGGCCTGCAGGCGATCGCGCTCGGCCAGCAGGGCGGCGTTTTTGGGCGCCAGATCGGCCACGAGGGCCTCAAAACCAGCCCAAAACGGGGCGCTCTCGATGCCGGTGCCGGGCAGCACCTCGTGGTTCACAAAGTCGTACAAGGCACTGGCAACTTGCAGGCGGCCGGCGGCGGTGCGGGCGGTGGCGGGGGCGGTGGACATGCAAAGCTCCAAAGGATGCGGACAAGGGGTGTATGGGATAGGGCTACTGTAGGGCATGGCGAGGCCCGCATTGGCGCGCTAGGGCCACCATCAGACGTGACTTTTTTGCGTGCAATCGGGCAGAATACGGTCAAATAACATCCGTTCAAGAGATTAATCTCAGCACGCGCCACCACCATGGATCGATTCAAAGCCTTGCACACCCTGGTCTCGGTCGCAAGCCGTGGCAGCCTCGCGGCGGCAGCACGCGCCGAAGGGGTGGCGGCGGCCGTGATCGGGCGCCGGCTCGACGCGCTGGAGCAACACCTGGGCGTGCGGCTGCTGCTGCGCAGCACCCGGCGCTTGGCGCTCACCACCGAAGGCGCGGCCCTGCTGGAGCAGGCACAGCGCCTGCTGGCCGAACTGGCCGAGGCCGAAGCCAGTGTCAGCGCCGGTGGCGCGCGTGCCCAAGGGCACTTGCGCCTCACGGCCCCGGCCGGCTTTGGGCGCCGCCATGTGGCCCCCCTGCTGCCCGATTTTCGCCAGCAGCACCCGCAAGTGACACTCTCGCTCAACCTGAGCGACCGCGTTATCGACCTGGCCGCCGAGGGCTACGACTGCGCCGTGCGCGTGGGCGACTTGCCCGACTCCGCCTTGGTGAGCGTGCGCCTAGCCGACAACCACCGCCTGTGCGTGGCCGCCCCCAGCTACGTGCTGCGCCACGGCCAGCCGCAGCACCCAGCCGACCTGCAACGCTTCGACTGCCTAGCGCTCACTTCCGAAGCCTCACAGACGCGCGGCTGGGCCTTTCGGGCCACGCCGCGCCCAAACGTCCAGGGAGTGCATGGGCCCCCTGCAGAACCGAACCCCGCGCCCGAGCCCGCCCTGCTGCACGTGCGCCCGCGTGGCGCACTCGACTGCACCGACGGCCAGGTGCTGTACGACTGGTGCCTGGCTGGCCACGGCATCGCCTGGCGCAGCGCCTGGGAGGTACAAGCCGATGTGCAGGCCGGGCGCCTGCTGGAGCTGCTGCCCGCCTATGCCGCCCCACCCAGCGGCATCTACGCCGTGTTCCCGCAGCGCAAGCACCTGCCGCTGCGCACCCGGGCATGGATCGATTTCCTTAAGGTGCACTACGCCCAGCCGCTGTTTTGGTCGCGCGGCTGGGGCTCAAGCCGATAGGGGAAGGCCACTGCGCCCGCGCACTCAAAACAGGCTGTGCAGCAGCAGCCCCGCCATGCCCCACATCATCAGCGCCACCACACCGTCGAGGGCGCGCCACAGGCGCAGCGAATTGAGCCGCTGCCCGAGCCAGAACGCCGCCCCGCCCAAGAGCAAAAACCACAGCAACGAGGCGGTGGCCGCGCCCAAGCCAAAATCGGGGCCGGCGGCACCCCAAGCCAGCGAGGCAGAGCCGATCAGCACCGCCGTATCGAGCCAGGCGTGCGGGTTCAGCCACGAAAAGGCCAGTGCCGACAGCACCGCTTGGCGGCGCGAAATCGGGGTCGGCACCGGGCCTGCACCCAGGGTTGCAGGGCCTACCGAGACTGCGGGCGGCTGCCAGGCACGCCGAAACGCCAGCCCGCCGTAAATCAGCAAAAACACCACCCCGGCCCCCACCAACGCGCCGTGCAACTTGTCCGACAAACCGCCCAACTGCGCCAGCCCCAGCACCCCAAGGGCGATCAGCGCCAGGTCGGCCAGCACGCACACCGCCACCGTCAGCCCCACATGCTGGCGCTGTAAGCCCATGCGCAGCACATGGGCGTTCTGCGGCCCAATCGCCATGATCAGCGACAGGCTCAGCAGCATCCCGGCGGCAAAAGCTGGGGTGGACAAGGTCAGGGTCAAGCAAGGTCTCCGGCAAGGGCAGGCGACCGCAGGGTGTTGCAGCGCCTGCCTAGGAGTGTGCCCCATGCCGCACTGCGATTTAAGGCATTTAAATTAAATTGATTCACTTAAATTACAATTAATAAACTCGCTTGTCCCAACTCCCGCCCACCCGCCCATGCTCGACCCGCGCCAACTGCAAGCCCTCAGCGCCGTGGCGGAACAGCGCAGCTTTGCCGCCGCCGCCCACAGCCTGTCGCTCACGGTGGCCGCCGTGTCTTTGCGCCTCAAGGCGCTGGAGGAGTCGCTCGGCCAGCGCCTGCTGGTGCGCGGCAAACGCGTGCGCCCCACCGCCGCCGGCGAAAGCCTGCTCGCGCACGCCAAGCGGGTGCAACTGATGGAGGCCGATTTGCTGAGCGCACTCGCGGGCTCGGCCACCGGGCCGCAGCGGCGCGCGCACTGGCACAGCCTGTCGGTGGCAGTGAATGCCGACTCGGTCGCGAGCTGGTTTCTGCCCGGCGTCGCACCCCTGTTGCTGCAGCAGCGCCTGCTGCTCGACGTCTGGATCGACGACCAGGACCACACCCACGACGCTCTGCACAGCGGCGAGGTGCTCGGCTGCGTCAGCACCTTGGCGCAAGCCATGCCCGGCTGCCGGGCCGAGCCGCTGGGCAGCATGCGCTACCGTTGTGTGGCCACGCCCGAGGTGGCGCAGCGCAGCCGCAACCCCGCAGGGGCGCTCTCGGTGCACCGCTTGCTGGAGTGGCCGGCCGTGATCTTCAACCGCAAAGACGCGCTGCAAGACCGCTTTCTGGCGCAGCACTTCGGCCTGCACCAGGCGCACTACCCGCGCCACTTCGCCCCGGCCATCGACGCCTTCGAGGCCGCCATCGAACTCGGCCTAGGCTGGGGCATGGTGCCCGAGCTGCACCTGCAGCGCCGCCCCGCCACGGCCACGCCGCTGGTGGACCTGCTGCCCGGGGCCACGGTCGAGGTGGCGCTGTACTGGCACCATTGGGCGCACGAGCCGCTGAGCGCACAGCGCCTGACCGAAGCCGTCAAGGCCGCGGCGTCGGCGGCGCTGGGGCCTGCAGGGGCCGACTGAAGCGGTCAGACCCGGCACACACCCGGCAGCAGGCCCCGACAAGCCCTAAAATGCCCTACATGCTCAGTGTCAAATCCGAACTGCTCGCCGCCTTGGCGCTCGAGCTGGAACGCCTCGCCCCCGGTGCCGCCAGCTTGGCGCGCTTCGAATCGCCCAAGCTCGCCGCGCACGGCGACTGGGCCTGCACCGCCGCCATGCCGCTGGCCAAGCAGCTCAAAACCCAGCC